>Ga0181530_10001737_pt1 | contig 26889 bp, 22 predicted proteins | sample PEATcosm2014_Bin_42_FD_119769 | JGI IMG/M metagenome (GOLD analysis project Ga0181530, IMG submission 119769) | Peatland microbial communities from MTU Mesocosm Facility, Houghton, MI, USA - PEATcosm2014_Bin10_60_metaG | ecosystem: Environmental > Terrestrial > Soil > Wetlands > Peat | place... | reverse complement strand
TCGCCCAGCGTGACGTTGTCGCGGCCCTGCGTGTCGGCCAGGAACGCCTCGCTGCGTTCGGACACCCACTTCACCGGCCGTCCCAGCTTGCGCGCCGCGTAGCAGGTCAGCACATGTTCGGCATACAGGAACAGCTTCATGCCGAACCCACCGCCGACATCGGGCGTGATGATGCGGAACTTCTCCGGGTCGGCGCCGAACACCGGACCGATCAGGTTCTTCACCAGCCAGCCGCCTTGCGTGTTGGCATACAGCGTCCAGCGTCCGGTGGCGGTATCGTAGTCGGCCATCGCGGCCCGCGTTTCCATCGACGACACGACGATGCGGTTGTTCACCACCGTCAGCCTGGTGACATGCGCGGCCTTGGCGAACTGCGCCTCGGTCGCCGCCTTGTCGCCGATTTCCCAGTCGAACACGATGTTGTGCTTGACGTCCGGCCAGACCAATGGTGCGCCCTTGTCAATCGCCTTGGCAGTGTCGGTGATCGACGGCAGGATTTCGTAATCCACCTCGACCGCCTCCGCCGCGTCGCGCGCGGCCTTGGCCGTATCGGCGACGACGAACGCCACCGGATCGCCGACATGCCGCACCATGCCGTCCGCCAGCACCGGATGCGGCGGCGTCGCCTGGGCCGAGCCGTCGCGGTTCTGCACCGGCGCGGCACAGGGCAACGCTGCGATGCCGTCTGCGTTCAGGTCGGTCGCCGTATAGATTGCCTTAACCCCGTCGAGCGATGCTGCCGCCGCGGTGTCGATCCGGGCGATCCGCGCCGCGGCGTGCGGACTGCGCAGGACAATGCCGTGCAGCAGGCCAGGCAGGACGATGTCATCGGTGTAGCGGCCCCGGCCGATCAGCAGGCGGGGGTCCTCTACGCGACGGACGGGTTGCGCCAGGCCGAATTTCGTCGTCGTCATGGTCCTGTCTCTCCAGGGCTCGTCGTGGTGTGATCGCAGCATGCCTGCGCGTGAGATGAAAGGCCAAGAGGTCATGACCGCCAACCGGACAAATCGTCGCCTGTGCGTGCTGAACGCCGGTTCTTCCAGCCTGAAATTCGGTGTCTACGGCATCGCTGGCGGTCTGCGTCAGCTTCAGGTCGGGGCGGTGGAGGGCATCGGCATCGGCATCGGCGGCGGCAAGGGCCGGCTGCGGATCACCACGGCGGACGGCAAGCCGTTGCACGAGGCGGTGCTCGACGCGACCGACCATGCGACGGCGCTGGACGCGCTGGCGGCGGTGCCCGATGGGCCGCTGGAACGCAGCGGCCTGGTCGCGTTCGGTCATCGCGTGGTGCATGGCGGGCCGGATATGACCGCCCCGGTGGTGGTGGACGCGGCGACGCTGGCGCGGATCGAGGCGCTCAATCCGCTCGCCCCCCTGCACAACCCGCCGGCGGTGGCGGTGCTGCGCGCGCTGAGCGAGCGATTCCCCGGGGTGATGCAGGTGGCGTGCTTCGATACCGCCTTCCATCGCGGCCATCCCGCGGTGGCCGATCGCTTCGCCATCCCCGATGCGCTGTATCAGGAGGGCGTGCGGCGCTACGGGTTCCACGGCCTGTCCTATGAATACATCGCCGGCGCGTTGCCAGAGCATGCGCCGGAGATCGCGTCGGGTCGGGTGGTGGTCGCGCATCTGGGATCGGGTGCGTCGATGTGCGCACTGGCCGGCGGACGCAGCGTCGATTCCACGATGGGGTTCACCGCGCTGGACGGACTGCCGATGGGCACACGACCTGGCTCGCTGGATCCCGGGGTGATCCTGTGGTTGCAGCAGCAAAAGGGATGGACTGTCGATCGGGTGGAACACTTCCTCTACGAGGAATGCGGGTTGAAGGGCCTGTCGGGCGTGTCCAACGACATGCGCACCCTGCTTGCGAGCGAGGCGCCGCTGGCGACACTGGCGGTGGAGTACTTCGTCTATCACGTGGTGAAAACCGCTGGTTCTTTGGCGGCGAGCATGGGCGGCATCGACGGCATGGTGTTCACCGCCGGCATCGGCGAGCGCAGCCCGGAAATTCGCGAGCGCGTGCTGCGCCGGCTGGGGTGGCTTGGGTTCGTGCTGGACGAAGCGGCGAACCAGGCGGCGGGACCGTGCCTGACGCGACCGGATTCGTTGCGACCCGCTTATGTTATTCCGACCGACGAGGAGATTGTTATCGCGCGGCACACGCTGGCGCTGCTGGGCGATGCAAAGGGTTCCGCAACGTAATTCGCCACCGGTGTGCCATCTGTCAGAGCGGAGGCCTACAGCTTAAGAGCCCGCTTGCCATGACGTGCCGCACGGGTTCCCATGTCGTCTCTCAGCACACCGCAGCCGAGGTAGCCCCATGCCCGACGACGCAACCCCGCGAGCCACCGATCTGCACTTCCTGTCGATCGCCGACGCGGCGAGGCTGATCGAACGTCGTCAACTCTCGCCGGTGGAATTGACGCGCGCGTTCCTCGATCGGATCAGCGCGATCGATCCGCAGATCAACGCCTACCTGCTGGTGACCGCGGACCGGGCGCTCGACCAGGCGCGCGCGGCGGAGGCCGAGATCATGGCCGGCCGGTATCGCGGCGCGATGCACGGCATACCGTTCGCGCTCAAGGACATCTACTGCACGTCCGGCATCCGCACCACCAGCCATTCGCGCACCCGCGCCGATTATGTGCCCGACTTCGATGCAACCACGGTGACGAAACTCCATGCAGCGGGCGGCGTGCTGTTGGGCAAGCTGGCGACGCACGAGTTCGCGCATGGCGGACCATCCTTCGACCTGCCCTGGCCGCCGGCGCGCAATCCGTGGAACCGCGCGCATATCACCGGCGGTTCGTCGAGCGGCTCCGGCGCCGGGGTCGCCGCCGGGCTGACGATGGGGGCGCTCGGTTCCGATACCGGCGGATCGATCCGCAATCCGGCGGCGCTGTGCGGCCTGGTGGGGCTGAAACCGACCTATGGGCTGGTGAGCCGCAGCGGCGTCTATACCAATTCGTTCAGCTACGACACCGCGGGTCCGATGACCTGGACCGCCGAGGACTGCGCGATCATGTTGCAGGCGATCGCGGGGCATGATGCGAAGGACCCGGCCAGCGCGGGCCGGCCGGTGCCGGATTATCGTGCGGCCCTCACCGGCAGCATCAAGGGGCTGCGCATCGGTGTGCTGCGCGCGATGTTCGAACACGAGGTGGCGACGCCTGATGTGGCAAAGGCGGCGCTGCAGACGGCCTTCGACGTGCTGCGCAATCTCGGTGCGACGCTCGAGGATGTCCGCATCCGCCCGGTGCAGGACTATTGCGACGTGAAGATCACCGGTGCGGAAAGCGAGCTTTATGCCGTGCACGAGCCGGTGCTGCGCCAGCGGCTGGCCGATTTCGGCGAGGATTTCCTGGGCCGCTCGCTCGGGGCCCTGCTGATCACCGGCGTGGATTATGTCCAGGCGTCGCGCTGGCGGCGCGCGATGATCGCCGAGATGGCGCCGGTCTACACGAAATACGACGTGCTGCTGGCGGCGGCACCTGGCCCGGCGCCTCGGCTGGAGACGTGGCGTACGATCCATTTCTGGCAGAAGAGCTCGGTGACCACGCCGTTCAACGTGCTGGGCGGTCCGGCGCTGGCGCAATGCATCGGCTTCACGGCAGAGGGCTTGCCGCTGTCGATGCAGATCGTTGGCCGCCCCTTCGACGACGCGACCGTGCTGCGCGTGGCGCATGCTTATGAAGCGGCGACTCCGTGGCGTGCGCGGCGCCCGCTGCCGGATCCGGATGCGGCGTTCTCCACGGCGCTGCCGCCGGTGCCTGAGCCGGAAAAGGCCGACATCAGCCAGGTGCAGCGTGACGAGATCGCGGCGATCTGCCGGCGCGCGGGGCTGACGCTCAACCAGCGGCATTTCGAGCAACTCTGTGCCTCGGCGCCGTACATCGCGGCGATGACCGGGCGGCTGCGGCGCGATTTCGAGTTCTATGAAGAGCCGAGCAGTGTGTTCACGTTGTCATAGGGCGGTGGACAGGCGAATGCGGCATGATGGCTGGCCCGGGCGCTTCGATGCCGACTGGCCATGCCCGCGCGGCTGCGAAGGCCAAGACCGTGTCAGGCAATCCGCGCACCGTCGCGCGGTGTGCCATCCCTCAATCGTCATGTCCGCCGGCCTGATCCGCCGCGTGCGGATGCCGGTGGAACCGCGCCTTCACCTGCTCGCGCATCGACTGGAACGTTACGTACAGCATCGGGATCATGAAGATCCCGATCGAGCTTGCCACGATCATGCCGGCGAACACCGCGGTACCGACACCACGGCGGCTCAGTTGCGCCGCGCCGTGGGCCCAGACCAGGGGCACCAGCCCGAGCACGAATGCCACCGACGTCATCATCACCGCGCGGAATCGCATGCGCGACCCCAGTACCGCCGCCTCGGGGATCGGCATCCCGGCCTCGCGCTGCTCCTTGGCAAACTCGACGATCAGGATGCCGTTCTTCGCCGCCAGCGCGATCAGCACCACCAGGCCGATCTGCGCATAGAGATCGACCGCCAGCCCGGCGATGCGGATGCCGGCATAGGCGCCCAGCACGCCCACCACGACGGAAAACAGCACCGGCAGCGGGATCGTCCAGCTTTCGTACAATCCGACCAGGAACAGATAAGCGAACAGCACCGACAAACCTAGAATCAATCCGGTCTGTCCAGCGGCAAGCTGCTCCTGGTAAGCCGTGCCGGTCCACTCGAATCCATATCCCGGCGGCAGCGTCCGTCCCGACACCTGCGCCATCGCCTCCAGCGCGGAGCCGGACGACACGCCCGGCGCGGGGCCGCCGTTGACGGTGATCGCGCGGTAGTTGTTGTAGCGCGTCACCACTTGCGGGCCAGTAACGATCCGCAGGTTGGCAATGGAACGCAGCGGCACCATCTGGCCGTTCTTGTTGCGCACGAAAATGCGCCAGATCGCCGGGATGTCGCCGCGGTCGGAAGGCTCGGCCTCGATGTTCACCTGCCAGGTGCGGCCATACAGGTTGAAGTTGTTGACATAGACGCCGCCGAGCGTGGCACCCAGCGCGGTGAACACATCGCTGATCGACAGGCCCAGCGCCTGCGCCTTGTCGCGGTCGATGTCGAGATACAGCGACGGATTGGTCGCGGTGAAGGTGGAGAATACGCGCGTCAGCCTTGGGTCCTGGTTGGCCGCGGCGATCAGACCTTGCATGACCGAGCCGTTGGCCGACGGATCCTGGCCTTGCAGCGCTTCAAGTTGGTACTCGAACCCGCCGCCCGTCCCCAGGCCGATGATCGGCGGCAGGTTGAACGGGAATATCACCGCCGACCGGATCTGCTGCACGGCGCCGAAGGTGCGGCCGACCAGCGCCTGCACCGAATTGGCCACGCCGACGCGATCGGCGAACGGTTTCAGCCGTGCCACCAGGAAGGCGGCGTTCGGCTCCGACACGCCACCATCGAGCAGGGAAAATCCGATGATCGACAGCGTGTCCTGAATCTGCGGCATGGCTTGCAGGATCTGCTCCACCCGGGTCGCCACCGCAGAGGCGCGCGATACCGAGGCGGCATCCGGCAATTGCACGGCGATGAAGAACGCGCCCTGGTCCTCCTCCGGCAGGAACCCGGTCGGCGTGCTGCGTGCGGCAACATAGATCCCGACAGCGAACAACGCGATCGCCACCAGCGACAACGCGGCGACCCGTACGACGCGCTGCACCACCCAGGCATAGCCGTCGCGCACGCTGTCGATGCCGCGCAACACGCGGCCGATCAGCCCGCGCCGCTGCCCATGATGGCGCAGGAACACCGCGCATAATGCGGGCGACAGGGTCAGCGCGTTGATCGCCGAGATCACCATGGCGCAACTCATCGTCACCGCGAACTGGCGGAACAGCGTGCCCGACAGGCCCGGAATGAATCCGACCGGGACGAACACCGACAGCAACACCAGGGAGATCGCGATGATCGGCCCGGTGATCTGCCGCATGGCCTTGCGCGTGGCCTCCGCCGGCGACAGGTCCGGTTCCTCGCCCATCACGCGTTCGACATTCTCCACCACGACGATCGCGTCATCGACCACGATCCCCACCGCCAGCACCATGGCCAGCAGCGACACGGTGTTCTCGGTGTAGCCGAGCGCGAGCAGGGCGGCGAAGGTGCCGATAAGGCTGACCGGGACGGCGACGGTGGGAATAATGGTGGCGCGGACATTGCCGAGGAACAGGTACACAACGCCCACCACCAGAAGGAACGCGATGCCGAGTGTGTGCGTGACCTCGGTCCTGGTATCCCTGACGAACGCGGTGGAGTCGTACATGATCTCGGCGTGCAGACCCGGCGGAAAACGTTTCTCCAGCGTGGCGAGGGTGTTCGCCACCGCCTGCGCGGTATCCACGGCATTGGCGCCGGGCGAGAGATAGATACCGATCGGCACGCCCGGCCGGCCGTTCAGCCGCGTCTCGCTGTCCATGTTCTGCGCGCCCAGCTCGATGCGGGCGACGTCGCGCAACCGCAGCACCGAACCGTCGGGGTTGGCGCGAATCACGATGGCGCCGAATTCCGCCGTGGTGACCAGCCGGCCCTGGGTTTGCAGGTTGAACTGGAACTGCTGGTCGTTGCCGATCGGCCGCGCGCCGACGCGGCCGATCGGCGCCACCACGTTCTGCTGTTGGATCGCCGTAATGATATCGCCGGGCGTCAGGCTGAGCGCGGTCAGCCGATCGGTGTCGAACCAAACCCGCATCGAGTAGTTCAGCTTGGAAAACAGGTTCGCCTGGCCGACGCCCGGGGTGCGTGACAACTGGTCCAGCACGTTGATCAGCACGAAATTGCTGATGAACAGCGGATCCATCTTTGGATCGTCGCTGTAGAACGCCAGGAATTGCAGGATCGCGGTGGAGCGCTTCTGGACCGTCAGACCCTCGAGCTGCACCTCGGGCGGCAGTTGCGACAGCGCGGTCTGCACCCGGTTGTTGACGTTGACCACGTCGATATCCGGGTTGGAACTGAGGTCGAAGCTGACGGTCAGCGTGTAGCTGCCATCGTTGCCGCTGTTCGACTTCATGTAGATCATCTTGTCGACGCCGACCACTTGCGCCTCGATCGGCTGGGCGACGGCGCTCTCCACCACATTGGCCGAGGCGCCGGGATAGGTGGCACTTACGGTGACCTGCGGCGGCACGATGTCGGGCAACTGCGCGACCGGAATGCGCAGCATCGCCAGCGCGCCGGCGATGGTGATGACGATGGCGATGACGATGGCCAGCCGCGGCCGGTCGATGAAGACGGAGGAGATCATTGCCCGCTGGCGTTGTTGTTCGTGGTGCTGCCGCCGGTTGGGCTGGCCGGCGCCGCGATGCCGGAGTTCGGTGTTGTCGCGGCGCCTTGCAGCATGGCCGGGCTGGCGGCCACCGGCGGGCTGGCGGGGCCGGGCGAAACCACCTGGCCAGGGTGCACCTTCTGCACGCCGTCGGTGATCACCATCGCGCCCTCGGTCAGTCCGCTGAGTACCGAGGCGACGGTCGGCGTGGACTGGCCGAGCTGGATGCGTGCCTGCTGCACCTTGTTCTGCGCATCCACGGTATAGACATAGTCGCCAGTTTGATCGGACAGTACCGCGGAACGCGGCACGGTCAACAATTCGACTGGCTGCACGCCTTCCAGGACGACGCTGACGAACTCGCCATCCACCAGTTCGCGGATCGTGGCGCTGCCAGGCTTGCCGTCGCTCAGCGGCGGGTTGGCAATGCTGCCACGCAGGATCAGCGTGTCGGTGTTGGCCGAAATCGTATTGTCGACGAAATCAACCTTGCCGCTCTGGCCGTACAGGCGCCCGTCGGGCAGCCGGAGCTTGATCGCGACGGCATTGAAGCCGCCTTTGTCGGCGTAGCGTTCCCGCAGTTCCAGCGCGGTACGCACGGATATCGGGAACACCACATACATCGGGTCCTGGCTGACGATCGTTGCCAGCACGCCGGAACTGGGCGAGACGACGTTGCCGACGGTGACCGAGGTGCGGCCGATCTTGCCGCTGATCGGGGCGTGGATCTGCGTGTAGTCCAGGTTGATCTGCGACTGGTGCTCTTGCGCCACGGCGTTCTGCACCAGGGCGGCGTCGGCCAGCATGGTGGCGCGGGAATCGTCCACGGTGGATTGTTGGCCGGCTGGTGTGCGCAGCAGCGTCACGGCGCGGTTGTAGGCGATGGTCGCGTCGGTCAGATTGGCCTGCAACTGCTTCACCGTTGCCTGCTTGGCCGCGAGGTCGGCCTGGAACGGCGGTTGCTCCAATACATAGAGCAGATCGCCCTGGTTCACCTCGGCGCCTTCGGTGAACAGGCGCTGGTCCAGGAACGCGGTGACACGCGCGACCAGGGCGACGCGCTCGACCGCCTGGATGCGTCCGACGAATTCTGACGTTTCGGTGATCGGCCGCATCTGCGCCCGCACGACGCCGACCGCGGGCGGCGGTCCGCCCGGCATCTGGGCCGAGGCGCGGCCGAGGCTCAGTCCGATCAGCGCCGCAAGCAGGCAAGCCGGCAAATGCAAGCGCATCAGGTAGACCCCTTTCCCCAGGCGCCTGCCGGCGCAGCAGCGGCATATGGGGCCGCTGGCATGGCAGGGATAGAGACGGAGCCGGCCGCCGGTCAATCGGACCGATGGCTTGCAACGGGTCGTGCCGCCTGCGTAAGCTGGGGGTAGCAAAAGAAAACGAACCATCAGGGGGGTTCCAATGCTACTGCACAAAGGTGCCTGCGTTATGCGCGGGTTGTTGCTATCGGTGTTGCTGCTGGCGGTCGCCGCGACGGCGCGGGCGCAGGAGAAGACGATCAAGATCGGGGTGGTCTACGACCTCACCGGACCGTTCGCCGGCGGTGGCTCCGCGCTGCACTATGACGGCGCCAAGATCATGATCGACTGGTTCAATGCGCATGGCGGCATCGACGGCTACAAGGTCGATGCGATCTATGCCGACGCGCAGAGCAAGCCCGACGTCGCGATCAACGAAGCGGTCCGCCTGATCGAGCAAGAGAAGGTGGACATGCTGCTGGGGTTCTTCTCCTCGGCGGAATGCGTCCCGGCGGCGGCACGCATCGAGGAATTCAAGAAGTTCATGTGGATCACCACCTGCATCGCCTCGCCGGTGCTGGCGGACCGCCACCTGCACTACGTGTTCCGCCCGCAGCCGTACGGGACGCAATGGGGCCTGGCCTCCACCGAGATGCTGGCCGCCTATTCCAAGCCGCAGCTCGGCAAGGATCCGAAGGACCTGCGCGTCGCGATCATCCATGAGGACGGTCCCTATGGCACCGACGTCGCCAAGGGCAACGAGATGGGTGCCAAGAAGGCCGGCATCAATGTGGTGCTCGACGAAGGCTATTCGGTCACCGCGCCCGACCTGTCGTCACTGATCACCAAACTGAAGCGCGCACGGCCGGACGTGATCCTGCACACCGGCTACAATCCGGACATCAGCCTGTTCCTGCGCCAGGCGCGCGAGCTTGGACTGCGCTTCGACGCCCTGATCGGCCACGGCGCCGGCTACACCGACTACAACAAGATCAAGTCGTCGGTCGGCAGCGATGCCAACTACGTCTTCGACGTCGATCCGATCTCGATCTGGGAGACCAATGCCAACGCGTTGAAGCCGGAATTGCCGCCGATGATCAAGATGGTCGGCGACGCCTACATGAAGCTGCATCCGGACACGGTGATCAAGTCGCCGCATCTCGGCATGGCGGCGTCCAACACCTACGTGTTCCTGTATGACGTGCTGCCGCGCGCGATCACCAAGTACGGCGGCATCACCGCCGACGACCTGCGCCAGGCGGCGATGGATACCGACTTGCCGGAGGGCGCCACCATGCTGGGCTTCGGCGTCAAGTTCCAAGGTCCGGACGCGGCGATGGCCGGGCAGAACGACCGCGCGTTTCCGGTGGTGATCCAGTATATCGACGACAAGAGCTATGTGGTGTGGCCGAAGTCGCAGCAGCAGCGCGAGCCGGTGCTGAAGCTGCCGGCGTCCTCGCCCTACGCGGCGCCTTGATCGCCGGCCGATGCTGGAAGTCGCCGGACTGAGCAAGCGGTTCGGCGGCTTCACCGCCGTGTCCGACGTATCGTTCCGGGTCGATCAGGGCGAGATTCTCGGCCTGATCGGCCCGAACGGCTCGGGCAAGAGCACGATCTTCAACATGCTGTCGGGCACGCTGGCGCCGACCGCGGGCTCGATCCGTTTCCAGGGGCGCGAGATCGGCGGGGCGGCGCCGCACCGGATCATCAATGCGGGCATCGGGCGGACGTTTCAGATTCCGCGGCCGTTCCATCGGCTGTCGATTTTCGAGAACGTGGCGCTGGCGGGGTTCTACGGGCAGGGGCGGCACTCGCGCGCGGGGGCGTTCGAGGCGGCGGAGAATGCGCTGCGGCTGGTGGGTCTGCCGGTGGACCGAGGCGCGCCGGTGGACGGGTTGGGCGCGGCGGGACTGAAGAAGCTGGAACTGGCGAAGGCGCTGGCGACGGGGCCGAAGCTGCTGCTGGCGGACGAGAGTCTGGGCGGTCTCGACGAATCCGAAATGGCACAGGCGGCGGAGATGCTGCGGCGGATTCGTGGGGAACTGGGGATTACCATTATCTGGGTCGAGCACATCATGGGCGTGCTGATGCGTGTCGTGGACCGGGTGCTGGTGCTGGACCACGGCGTGAAGATTGCCGAGGGGCTGCCGAGCGAAGTGTCGGGTGATCCGCGGGTGATCGAGGTTTATCTCGGCACCGACGCGGTGGCGGTGCAGGCGATGACGGCCGCTCGCCCGCCCGCCGTCATGGCCGGGCTTGACCCGGCCATCTATCGCGGCACCGGTCCCGCGATAGATGGCGGGCCTTCGCCCGGCCATGACGGCCAGGCACCATGCTCTCCCTGACCTCCGTCGATGCGGGCTATGGCAGCTTCCAGGCGTTGTTCGGCGTCTCGCTTGAGGTGAACGCCGGCGAGGCGGTCGGCGTCATCGGTCCGAACGGCGCCGGCAAGACCACGCTGATGCGGGTGATCTCCGGACTGATCCGCCCGCGTAACGGCGCCATCAGCATGGAGGGCACCGACCTGCGCGCCACGCCGGCGCACCGCATTCTCGCGCTCGGCATCGCGCACGTGCCGGAGAACCGCCGGCTGTTCCCGCGCATGACGGTGGAAGAGAACCTGCGCATCGGCGCCTACATCCCCGCCGCCCGCGCAAAGTTCAACACGCGTCTGGCGTTCGTCTACGAGCTGTTCCCGCGGCTTTCCGAACGCCGCCGCCAGCTCGCCGGTACCATGTCGGGCGGCGAGCAACAGATGTGCGCCATCGGGCGCGCGCTGATGTCGGAGCCGCGGCTGCTATTGCTCGATGAACCTTCGGCCGGGCTGGCGCCGGTCATCGTGCAGCAGGTGTTCGCGCTGGTGGAGCGCATCCGCGCCAGCGGCCTGACGGTGCTGATCGTGGAACAGAACGTTCACCAGGTGCTGCGCGTGGTGGACCGCGCCTATCTGCTGGAGGCCGGCAGCATCCGCGCCAGCGGTACCGCCGCCGAGTTGCTGCAAAGCGCGACCATCCGCGCATCCTATCTCGGAGTTTGACGCCGTCATGCCCGACATCTTCGACATCTACCTGCTGGAGGCGCTGATCAACGGCGTATTGCTCGGCGGCGTGCTGGCGCTGCTGGCGCTCGGGCTGAACCTGATCTTCGGCGTCATCGACGTGGTGTGGATCTGCTACGCCGAGCTGGTCATGCTGGGCATGTACGGCATGTATTACCTGTTCTCGGTCTATCACGTGCCGTACCCCGTGGCAGCGGTGCTGTGCATCGCCGGCGTCGGCGGGCTGGGCGTGCTGCTGCATTTGCTGGTGATCGAGCCGGTGCTCGGCAAGGCGCCGATCAACCAGTTGCTCGCCACCGGCGGCGTGCTGTTCTTCCTGCAAAGCGCCGCCACCGTGATGTTCGGCATCGACTTCCGCAACCTGGGCATCCGCCTGCCGGTGCTGGAGGTGCACGACATGTTCATCAGCTACGCGCGGCTGCTGGCGTTCGGTGCCGCGCTGGTTGGCATGGTGGCGGTGTATCTGTTCCTCAGCCGCACCTATGTCGGCACCGCGATCCGCGCCATCGCCCAGGACCGCCAGATCATGCCGCTGATGGGCGTGGACAGCCGCCGCGTCTACCTGATCACGTCAGCCATAGGCGGCGCGCTGGCCGGGCTCGCCTCCTGCCTGCTGGTGCTGCAATACGACGTGCATCCGTTCATCGGCCTGACCTTCGGGCCGATCACCTTCATGATCTGCGTGCTCGGCGGGTTGGGCAACATGTTCGGGGGGTTCGTGGCCTCGTTCGTGTTCGCCGAGATCATCTCGGTTGGCGGGTTGTACCTGGACCTCGAATGGGGCTACGTCTTTGCGTTCGTGTTCTTCGTGGTGATGATGTTCGCCCGGCCGCGCGGCCTGCTGGCGCGGCGCGCATGAAGGACTGGGCACCCTGGGTCGTCGTCGGCGCGGCGCTGATCGTGCTGCCGTTCGTCTATCAGGCCCCGTATCCGCTCCATATCATGGTGATTATTCTGATCTGGTCGTTCGTCTACACGTCCTGGTCGGTGATGGGGCGGTTCGGACTGGTGTCGCTGGGGCATGGCGGTTTCTTCGGCATCGGCGCCTACGTGACCGCGCTGTTGTGGAACTATTTCCACGTCACGCCGTGGCTCGGCATTCCGGTGGGGATGCTCGCCGCCGTGGTGGTGGCATTGGCGATCGCCTATCCCTGCTCGCGCTTCCGCATCACCGGGCATTATTTCGCGCTGGTGACCCTGGCGCTGAGCGCGATCGTGCTGCAAGTGATAACCGCGACGCGCGACACCACGGGCGGCTCGCTGGGCTACACGCCGGAGCGGTTCAACGGCGGCAACTCGATCTATGCGTTGCAGTTCACCGGCAAGCAGACCTGGTACCTGGTGGCGCTGGCGATCTGGGCGGTCGGGCTGCTGATCCGCTGGCGGGTCGATCGCAGCATGCTGCGCTACGCGCTGGAGGCAATCGCCGAGGACGAGGACGCCGCCGGCGCAGCCGGTGTTCACGTGACGGTGGAAAAACTGAAGGTCACCGCGCTGAGTGCGGCGATGACGGGGTTCGCCGGGGCGATCTACTGCCAGTACCAGATGTTTATTTCCCCCGACACGGTGAGCGGAATTTCGGTGTCGTTGCAGATGGTGTTCGCGGTCGTGGTCGGCGGGATCTACGTGCTGCTGGGACCGACGGTGGGGGCGATCATCACCATCGTGCTGGCGGAGACGCTGCGGATCTACTTTGGGACCGCGGCGCTGGGGTGGGACAACGTGGTGTACGGCACGCTGCTGGTGGTGTTCATCATCTTCCTGCCGCAGGGGCTGTTGGGCTCGGCTCAGGCACGATGGGCGGTGGCGCGGGCAGGGCGGGGGTGAGGACACGCCGCTGCCTTGCCTTTCCCAGCGCCCCGCTACACCTTCCGCCGCATGTGGTTCGCACCCCCGCGTGAACTCCCCACCCGCGTGCTCACCCGCATGCCGGATCAGTTCCGTCGCCCGCAGCGCGGCGAGTGGGCCGACGCGAACCGTGCCGGCGCACCGACCGACTGCTTCCTCGAAGGCCCCGGCTTCGATGCGCAAGGCCGGCTGTTCGTCGTCGACATCCCCTTTGGCCGTATCTTCCGCATCGACGGCGAGACCTGGACGCTGATCGCCGAATACGACGGCTGGCCGAACGGCCTGCAAGTCTGCCCGGACGGTTCCCTGCTCGCCGCCGACTACCGCAAGGGCCTGGTGCGCATCGACCCCGCCACCGGCACCGTCACACCCCTCTTGCAGACCGTGCTGAGCGAGGGCTTCAAGGGCCTCAACGACCTGGTGCTGCACCCGGATGGCTCGGTGCTGTTCACCGACCAGGGCCAGACCGGATTGCACGACCCTACCGGCCGCGTCTGGCGCCTGCACCCGGATGGCCGCCTCGACCGGCTGATCGCCACCGGCCCCAGCCCGAACGGCATCGCGCTGAACGCCGCCGCCACGCATGTTTACGTGGCGATGACTCGCTCCTGCGAAGTCTGGCGTTTTGCCCTTCGCAACGACGCCGTGGTCGGCAAGGCGCAGTGCTTCGCCCGCGTGCCGCCCGGCCAGGTCGGCCCCGACGGGCTGGCGGTGGATGCGCACGACCGGCTGTATATCGCCAACCCCGGCCACGGCTGCGTCTGGGTGGTGGACGCGCATGGCATGCCGCTCTATCGCATCCAGTCAACCGTCGGCCGCATGACCACCAACTGCGCCGTCACGCCCGACGGACGCGGCCTGGTCATCACCGAATCCGAAACCGGCAGCATCCTGTTTTGCGAGGTTCCCGCCCCATGAGCGAATTCGTCTCCATCTGCGAAGTCGGCCCGCGCGACGGGCTGCAAATCGCCAAGACCCGCATGGCGACCGACACCAAGGTGCGCTGGATCGCCGCCATCGCCGCCGCGGGCGTGCGCGAGATCGAGGTCGGCAGCTTCGTCCCCGCGCGCGTCATCCCGCAGCTCGCCGACACGCCGGAGATCGTCGCCCGCGTGCTGGAAACCGTGCCCGGCCTGACGGTGCAGGCGCTGGCGCCCAACCTGCGCGGCGTGCAGAACGCCTACAACGCCGGGGTGCACAAGATCAGCATTCCCGTGTCGGTCAGCGAGGGCCACAGCCGCGCCAACCTGAACCGCTCGCCCGCGGAATCCATCGAGATGATGCGCGGCGTCATGGACTGGCTGAAGGCGCAGCCGCGCAAGGTGCCGTTGGTCTGCGGCGTCTCCACCGCGTTCGGGTGCTCGATCGACGGCGTGGTGACCACCGCACAGACGGTGGCGATGGCCAAAGGCCTGGCGGATGCCGGAGTGGACGAGATCATGCTGGCCGACACCGTCGGCTACGCGCATCCGGCGCAGATCAAGGAGGTGGTGCGCGCCACCCGTGCCGCGATCGGCGATACGCTGTACGGGCTGCATCTGCACGACACCTGCGGCCTCGGGATTGCCAATGCGCTGGCTGGGCTGGAGGAGGGCATCCGCGCCTTCGATTCCTGCCTGGCGGGGCTGGGCGGCTGCCCGTACGCGCCGGGCGCCTCGGGCAACGTCGTCACCGAGGACCTGGTGTTCATGCTGGAGAGTATGGGGTTCCGCACCGGCATCGACCTGGAGAAGCTGTTCGCGGCACGGCGGCTGCTGCACGAGGGCCTGCCGGACGAGCCGCTGCACGGCCAACTCCCGAAAGCCGGCATTCCACCGACCTTCCGTAAGGCGGCGTAACGCATTTCCCTGTCATTGCGAGCGAAGCGAAGCAATCCCCTGCCCAGGTGACCGCCAAGACTCGCGGGAGATTGCTTCGCTGCGCTCGCAATGACGGCGTCGCGGAGCCAATCGGGGAACATCATGGACACCGCGATCATCGAGGCGGCGGATCGCGCCGCGCGGCACTCGCGGTTCGCCGGCGACTGGCGGCCCGGCGACAGCCGGTAGCGTGAGGCGTTCTGTCGCATGCCGCTGGACAGCTTCAATCCGTACAGGCCAGCCGTCATCGCATAGCCCGCCCGGATGCCCCGACGCGTCAGCGGGTGATCTCCCGGCCGATCTGGGACATCGCGGTGCGGACCGAGGGCCGCGCCGGCCGGCGCATCCCCAGCTACGCGCACAGTGTCGCCGATCCGCTGCTGCGCCAGACGCTGGAGCACATGGGCTTCGAGGAGGGCCGCCATAAGCAGGTGCTGTCCCAATTGGTCGCCGCCTACGGCATCGGGCTGGAGCCAGAGCCGGAATACCTGGAACCGCGCGATCCGGAATGGGGCTTCATGGTCACCGGCTACGCCGAATGCATCGACAGCTTCTTCGCCTTCGGGCTGTTCGCGCGGACCCGCCGCTCCGGCTTGTTCCCGCTGGAGCTGGTGGAGACGTTCGCGCCGGTGATCCAGGACGAACGCCGGGACATCCTGTGCTTCGTCAACTGGGCGGACTGGCACCGGCGGACCATGCCGCTCTGGCGCCGGCGCGGTTCTTCGTGAAGACGCTGGCAGTGTGGGGGCTCCTGGTCTGGGAACGGATCGGGCTTGCCCGCGACGTGGCCGGCGGGCAGAAGCAGGACGCGATCTTCACGGTGAGCGGAGCGAGTTCCGTGGGTAACGACATCGACACGGCCGAACGGATGGACCTCTGCCTGGCGAAGGACGACCGCCGTCCGGGCGGCTACGACCCGCGCAGGAAGCGGCCCCGCACCGTGCCGCGCCTGGTCCGCTGCGCGCGGCGGTTCATGCGCGTGAAAACCGCTCCCGCGATGCGGGAGAGGTCGGCGCAAAGCGCCGGGTGAGGGTGCCGCGTGTCCCACCGGACTGTGCAGCCGATCGGCAGCGTGCCGACCCAATCACCCTCCCCCTCGGCGCTTGGCGCCTTGACCTCTCCCGCGCCGCGGGAGAGGTAATCCCGCAGTGCGCACCCTCTCCTTCATCCTGGCCCTCGTCGGCCTGGCCGTCTCGATCGCGCTGGTCGGCTGGTACGGCTTCGGCGGCGTCGTCGCGGCCGTGGCGTCCGCCGGCTGGGGCGGCTTCGCCATCATCGTCGCCTGGCAGTTGCTGCTGTTCTGCGTGCTCGGCCTGGCCTGGGACGCGATCATTCCGCCGCGCGACCGCCGCCGGCCCTGGGTGCCGATCTGGGGCCGCATGGTGCGCGACGCCTCGGCCAATTGCCTGCCCTTCTCGCAGGTCGGCGGCTTCGTGTTTGGCGCCCGCGCGGTGACGCTGCACGGCATTTCCTGGCCGCTGGCCACCGCCTCCACCGTGGTGGACGTCACCGCGGAGTTCCTCGCCGAGCTCGCCTTCACCGGCATCGGCCTCGGCATCCTGCTGGCCCGCGCCCCACGTTCCGGCCTGGCGGTGCCGGTCGAGGTCGGGCTCGGGCTGGCGGTCATCGCCGGGTTCACGTTCATCTGGCTGCAACAGGGGGCGGCACCGCTGTTCGCCCGCCTCGGGCGGCGCATCGCCGGGCGCTGGTTCGAGGGCGCCAACGACCGCGTCCAGGTGCTACAGACCGAGCTCGGCCTGATCTACGGCCATACGCTGCGCCTGGCGATCGGTTTCAGCGTGCATCTGCTGGGCTGGTTGGGCACCGGCGTCGCCGGCTGGATCGCCTATCGCGTGATCGGCGTGCCGATCGACTTCGACGACGCCCTGGCCATCGAGGCCCTGCTCTCGGCCGCCGCCGCGTTGGCCTTCCTGGTGCCGATCAATGCCGGTGTGCAGGAGGCTGGCTATGCCGGCCTGGGCGCGATCTTCGGCGTCCCGCCGGAACTGTCGCTCGGCGTGTCGCTGATCCGCCGCGCCCGCGACCTCACCGTCGGCGTCCCCATTCTGCTCCTCTGGCAGGTGCTGGAGGTGCGGCGGCTGCGCCTGCGCGGCGCGGCGCCCCCGGCTTGACCCACGTCAAGGCGCGGTTAACGCAACCGTGAGATAGGACCACCCCAGTCTTTCGCGAAAGGACCGGGCGATGTCCGCCTCCACCCTCGTCACCCAGCCGGTGCAGACCGGCTCCAAGCTGTGGGGCCTGCTGCTGGCTGTTGCCGTGCTGCTGCTGGTCCTGGTGCTGCCCACGCCGGAGGGCCTGCCGGTCGCCGGTCAGCGCGTGCTGGCGGTGTTCGGCTTCGCCGTCGTCGTGTGGGTGTCCGAGGCGCTGGACTACGCCGTCAGCGCCGTCGTCATCGCCGCCCTGCTGGCCTTTCTGCTCGGCATGGCGCCGGATCCGGCCAACCCGCACGCGCTGCTTGGCACCGTGCAAGGCCTGACCATCGCGGTCAGCGGCTTCGGCAACACGGCGCTGACCCTGGTGGCGGCGGCGCTGTTCCTGGCCACCGCGATGACCATCACCGGCCTGGATCGCCGCATCGCGCTGGGCATCCTGTCGCTGGTCGGCGTGCGCACCAGCCGCGTGGTGATCGGCGGCATCCTGGTGGTCATTGTGCTGAGCTTCCTGGTGCCGAGCGCCACCGCGCGGGCCGCCGCGGTGATCCCCATCATGCTCGGCATCGTGCTCGCCTTCGGCGCGGAGAAGCGCAGCCGGCTGGCGGCGTTGGTCATGTTGACCACGGTGCAGGCGGTCAGCGTGTGGAATGTCGGGGTGAAGACCGCTGCGGCGCAGAACATGGTGGCAATCGGCTTTGTGCAGAAAATGCTGCACCTGGACATCACCTGGCTGCAGTGGCTGGTGGCCGCGGCGCCGTTCTCCATTGCGATGTCGGTCGGGTTGTATTTCATCATGATGTGGATGCTGCCGCCGGAGACCGCGACGGTGCCAGGCGGCGCGGCGGCGGTCGCCACGGCGCGCGCGGCGCTCGGGCCGATGAGCGCCAAGGAGAAGCGGCTGCTGACGGTGTCGCTGATCCTGCTGTGCTTCTGGGCGACCGAGGGGGTGCTGCATCCGTTCGACAGTTCCACGACCACGACGGCGGCGGTGGCGCTGCTGTTTCTGCCCGGTGTCGGCGTGATGACGTGGAAGGAGGCGCAGCCGCGGATCCCCTGGGGCACGGTGGTGCTGTTCGGGATCGGCATCAGCCTGGGCACCGCTCTGTTGCAGACCAAGGCGGCGACGTGGCTGGCCAACCTGGTGGTCACGGCGTTCGGGTTGAACCAGCTCGGCGCGCTGGCGATCCTGGCGGTGATGGCGGTCTTCCTGATCATCATCCATCTGGGGTTCGCCAGCGCCACGGCTCTGGCGGCGTCGATGATCCCGATCGTCATCGCGGTGCTGGAGAAGGTGCAGACGCCGGGCATCAGCGTTATCGGCATGACGATGGTGCTGCAGTTCGTGGTTAGCTTCGGGTTTGTTCTCCCCGTCAACTCGCCGCAGGGGATGGTGGCGTATGGCACCGAGACTTTCACGGCGCGCGACTTCATCCGCACCGGGCTGGTGCTGACGGTACTGGCGTATCTGCTGACCCTGGTGTTCGGCGCGACGTATTGGCGGTGGCTGGGGTATGTGTGAGGGCGCCGTATTGCAAGCGCCGTCTACCGGATGATTGCGGCGCATGCGCTGGCGGCCGAGGCGGTGCTGGTGACCAACAACACGCGGCATTTCGCGCGGATTGCCGCGCCGCTGACGCTGGCGAACTGGACTGCCGGGTAGGATCCCCGGGCGCACCATGGTTGTGACGCTACTCCAACGTGGGGCGGCGACCTGTTGCAGTCGCGGAATGGGCAAGAGCAAGTGTGGCCGCGGTCGCGTGGAGCGGGCATTCGCCCAGTGCGCGAGGCGGGATAGAATGAGCAGCCGATCCTTCAAACCAGCGGCGGCGCGGCAGGTCGGCACATTCAGCGGGAGGGAACCGATGACGATGGCAAGCGAAGACGTAAGGATCCTGACGGTCGCCAGTTGCTCGAACGTCCGCGCCGAGCATCGTTCCCACGTCGTCGTCTCCGGGTCCTATGGCGGCCGCTACAACGCCTTCAATGCGGCCAAATGGCCCGTGCGAGCCGTGATCATGAACGATGCTGGTATCGGCAAGGACAACGCCGGCATCGTCGGGCTGGGTTTCCTCGACCAGATCGGCCTGGCCGCGGCGACCGCGGACGCGCAGACCTGTCATATCGGCGACGGCGACCACATGCTTGCGCACGGCATCATCAGCCACGTCAATCGCACCGCCGCCGCGCTCGGCTGCGCGCCGGGCCAGAGCGTCCGGGACTGCGCCGAACGCATGCGCGCGGCAACCGTGCCGACCGTCGCGCCACCGCCTATCACCGAGGGTGCCCGCTTCGTCATGCGCGACGTCCCCGGCGAACCGGCGCTGATCTGTGCCGATTCGATCGGCATGCTGCAACCCGACGATGCGGGTCGGATTGTCGTTACGGCTTCACATGGAGCGCTATCCGGAGGCCGCACGGACAACGTCGTTCCGCTGGACATCTACGCCGTGTTCTTCAGCGATGCCGGCGGCGGCATGGACGGGGCCGGCATCGCACGGCTGGCTGATCTCGACGGGAAAGGCATCATCGCGGCCACCACCTCTGCGGACAGCGCTCCCATTGGCGATTCCCGCGCGCTCTACCGCGACGGCATCCTCTCGCACGTCAATGGCCCGGCCGTCCGCGCCGGCGCCCGGGTCGGCATGAAGCTGAAGGACTTCATCGACCTGCTGATCGCGACAGCAAGACAACAGCCACGCGAGGCACCCGCGCAGCCCCGGTAAGCCTCGCGCGCGGCTTCCTTTCCAGGCACCCGCGGGGACAGCAGGGCCAGATGCGGGCTGAGGGCCGGGGCACATGCTTATGGCGCTTCCGGCCTGAGCCGCGCGGCTGGACTTTGATCGAGGTCAATGCGACGGTCCGCCAAACGCCGGCATCCTGGAACCATGGCAGACGATCCGAAACAGAAGGCCCAGGACCTGGTCGACCGCCTGCGGGCAAGCGGGCATCACACCGAAGCCGATCAGTTGGCGCGCCACCTCAAGGCCCAGGCCGTGGAGCGCGGGCTGCTGTTTGCGCTGCGTGAGGCATGCGAAACCCTGCTGACGGCCATCGAGGCAATCGACCCCGTCACCCAGACGATGATCGAGGAACTCCGGCTGGAAGTCGAAAAGCGCCTCAGGCTGCGCGACGATCGCCAGGGCGCCCGCTGATCGGACGCGCCGGCCCCGCCCCCCCCAGCGCTCCGTCACCGCGCCACTCGCCCTTCGATCGGATATTGCGGATCGTTGTACCCCGGCGTGGACGGATGTCCGGGCGACACCAGCCGGTCCACCAGCGCCTCGTCGTCCGGCCCCAGCCGCACCGCCAGCGCCGCCACGTAGTCCTCCCATTGCGCCTCGGTGCGTGGCCCGCCGATCGCCGCGGTGACCAGCCGGTTGTGCAGCACCCAGGCGAAGGCGAAAGCTCCGGGCGTCACGCCCTTCGCCCGCGCGTGGTCGGCGATCTCTTGCGCGATGTGCAGGCTCTCCACCCGCCACTCGGATTCCAGCATCCGCCGGTCCCGCCGCCCGGCCCGCGTCTCCGGTTCCGGTGCCACGTTCGGCGCGTATTTGCCGGTCAGCACGCCGCGCGCCAGCGGGCTGTACGGCACCACTCCCAGCCCGAAATAGCCGCAGGCGGGCAGGTGCTCCACCTCCGGCTCGCGGTTCAACGCGTTATACAGCGGCTGGCTCGCCGCCGGCCGGTCGATACCCGCCGCGTCGCATAGCCGGCATAGCTCGGCCACCCGCCAGCTTCGGTAGTTCGACACGCCGAAATAGCGGATCTTCCCCACTCGGATCAGGTCGGCCAGCGCGTGCACCGTCTCGGCCAGCGGCGTCGCGTGGTCCTCCTTGTGCAGATACAGCAGGTCGATGACGTCGGTGCCGAGGCGGCGCAGACTGCCCTCCACCGCGTCGAACACATGCCGACGCGACAGGCCGCGCGCGTTCGGCCCATGGCCGGTGGGGTTGGCGCATTTGGTGGCCAGCACCCACCACGAGCGATGCTCGCGGATCGCCCGCCCGACGATCTCCTCCGATTTCCCGTTGTTGTAGCCATCCGCCGTATCGACGAAGTTCACCCCCTGCTCCCGGGCGCGATCGACGATGCGCCGCGCGGTGGGCTCGTCGGTGGCGCCGCCGAACATCATGCTGCCGAGACACAGCGGCGAGACTTTCACCCCGCTCGTCCCCAACCCCCGGTATTCCATCGCTGCCACCCTCCTGCGAACCATAGGCTGGGCAGCCTACACCGGACCGGCTTGAATGCCCCGATGGGGAATCGTGAGCCACCACGCCGGCCAAGCCTTGCGTCGCTGTTCGCGGGCTTCGTCAGCATCGGGATGATGAGTTTCGGCGGCGGCCTGGCCGCCTGGATCCGCCGTGAGGTGGTGCAGCGCCGAGGCTGGATGGACGACCAGCAGTTCCTGTCCGGCTATGCGCTGTCGCAGCTCGTGCCGGGGGCGAGCAATGTGAACCTGTCGGTGTTCATCGGCGCCCAGTTGCGCGGCGTCCCCGGGGCCGTGGCGGCGGTGGCCGGGCTGACCGTCTTGCCGGTGGCGATCGTGCTGGTGCTCGGCGTGCTCTACCTGCACAGCCAGGGCATGCCGGGCGGCGCCTCGTTCAGCACCGCTCTGGCCGGCATGGGGGCGGTGGCGATCGGGCTGAATCTGGGCACCGGCATCCGGCTGGGCCGCTTGCATATCCGCCGCCTGGTGCCCGCGCTGGTGACGGCGGTCATCGCGATCTCCATCGGTGTGCTGGGGTTTCGCCTGCTGCACGTGCTGGCGGTGATGCTGCCGGTGAGCCTGCTGCTGGCCTGGCTGGACCAGCGCGAATGATCGTCACGCTGGTGCAGCTCGCGCTGCTGTTCGGAGGGCTGTCGCTGCTGGCCTTCGGCGGCGGCACCGGGACGCTGCCGGACATGCAGCGCGCCGCGGTGGATGTCCATCATTGGATCACCGCGCCGGAATTCCTGGCCTTCTTCGCCATTTCCCGCGCCGCGCCGGGGCCAGGATCGCTGATCGTGGTGCTGATCGGCCAGAAAGCCGCGGGGTTGGCCGGGGCGCTGGTCGCGTTCCTGGCCATGTTCGGTCCGTCCTGTGTCCTGGCCTATGTCGCCGCGCGGGTCTGGCACCGCTCCGCGCATGCCCCCTGGCGAATCCTGGTGGAGCGCGCGCTGGCGCCGGTGGCGATCGGCCTGACCCTCGCCAGCGGGCTGGCGCTGATCCGCGGCACCGAGCATGGCTGGGTGGCCTATGCGGTGACCGCCGGTGCGACGCTCGCGTTCGCCTTCACCGAGCTGAACCCGCTGGCCCTGCTGGCAGGCGGTGCCGTGGTGTTGCTGGTAGCAGGCTGACAAAACCTCTCCCGCTTCGCGGGAGAGGTCGAGGCGCGAAGCGACGACGGTGAGGGTGATCGGGTCGGCACGCTGCACCCTCACGGTTGGTTCGCTTTGCGACCCAACCGCGTCGATCCGCTTCGCCGCGCAACTCTGCTTCGCGGGCGAGGCGTACTTATGCCAGGATGCACCGCGCCCCAGGACCAACGAGCCCCCAATGGATACGATCGTCATCGGCGCCGTGGTTCAGGACACGGCGCCCCGTATTCTCGAATGGATTGCGTTCCACCGGCTGATCGGGGCGGATCGTTTCGTGCTGTACGACCTGGGCAGTACCGATGGCACCGCCGCCCTGGTCGCCCGGTCGCGCTTTGGCCACCAGGCGACCGTGATCGACTGGGCGCGCAACGACGGGCCAGCGGCGGCCCATGACGACTTCCTCGCCAACCACGCGAACCGCTTTACCTGGGCCGCCCTCGTCGCGCAGGACGAGTTCATCCACCCGCTCGATACCGACACGATCCGCTCGTTGTTGCCGCGCTATGACGGGTTCTCGGCGGTGGTGCTGCGCCGGCTGACCTTCGTCACGTCCGACCACCAGGGGCGGCCGGGGCAGCTCGTCATTGGCAATTGTACCAGCCGCGTGCCGGACGACTCGCCGCTGAACAGCGCCGCGCCGACGCTGCTGCGCACGTCCGATCTCCGGCGGATGGCCGGCGTGGCGTCCGGCTTCACCGTGGCGGGCGTGATGTGCAATGCGCGCGGCGAGCGTGTTCCGGCGGCGGAGCCGGCAGCGCAGGCTTGTGACGATGTGATGGTGGTGAACCGCTATCCCGCCCGATCGGCAGTACCAGGTCAGCTCGGGGTCACATCGTCCATCGCAGTGAGCAATCCGTTCATTCCCGCGCCGCTGGCCGGCGCGAACCTCGGCGAGCAGGTTCGTCCGGCCGACGCACCGGCGACGGTGTCGGACCGTCGCATCGTACGTTTCATCCCGCGCCTGCGGGCGATGCTGCACGACACCTCGCTGGCCGCGCAGCCACGTCCCGCGCAGCCGCTCCCCGCGCAGCCGCTCCCCGCGCAACCGGCTTCCGCCCCGGTGCCAGCCCCTGCCGCCGCACCCCTCCTGCTCGGCATCGGCATCGTGACCTACAACCGCCGGTCGATCCTGAACGCGACGCTCGACCGCGTGCTGCAACACACCCGGCATCCACGGACCGTCGTCGCGGTGGCGGACGACGGTTCCACCGACGGCACGCTGGACCTGCTGCGCGCGCGGCAGGTGCTGACCGTGACGGGGCGCAACATGAGCATCGCGTGGAACAAGAATCGTGTCCTGTTCCTGCTGTCCGAGCTGTTACGCTGCGATGTCGTGCTGCTGCTGGAGGATGATGCGTATCCGTCGGCCGACCACTGGGAGATCGAGTGGATGCATGCGGCGGTCCGCTGGGGGCACGCCAACCTTGCCGACCAATCGCTGAAGGAACACTTCGTCGCCGGCACCGGTACCCTGGAAGATCCGATCTACAGCCCGCAGATCACTGCCCAGTGCGCCGTGTTCTCGCGTGAGGCGTTGTTGTTCGGCGGCTATTTCGACACGCGCTTCCGCGAATACGGCCATGAGCATGTGGAGCACACGCGGCGCCTGCTGCGTCTCGGCTACGGCGGCACGGAAGGTCCGGTCAACGGGCAGCCCGGCCCACTGTTCAAGCTGCTGTGGGGCGGCATCAGCCACCATCTCGTGCCGCCGATTATTGCGGCGAAGGAAGCGCCGGCGGAGCGGATGCGGGCGCTGGCGCAGCGGCTGTTCGGGGATTTCAGCTACCGCGCGCCATGGCAGGATGAAACCGAAGCAAAACAATTGCGCGACGAGATGCGCCACAGTTTCCCGCGTGCGGTGCTGTAGCCGGAGTATCGCGCACCGGCACGCCCGACGCGCGCAGCCGCCTCCAGTGTCGCGACACAAGCAGCAGACCACGCGAGGCGATGGATGACCGACGTGTCCGACGGACCGGTCTTTCATGTCGAGCCGAAAGGCAGGCTCGGCAACCAGATGATCCAGTACATGGTGGCGCTGAAATTCCAGAGCCTGGTGCCCGGCAGCCGCATCTCCAATGTGCAGTTCCCCGATTGGGGCATCGATCATCCGCCGGCCGCATTGCCGGAGCCGGTCGAGTTCGCCGCGCAACAACAGCACATCGAGATGGAAGGCCTGGCGGAACGCGCGCGCACCGGGTTGCTTCGCAGTATCGTCTATACCGGCTTCGGCCAGCGGATGGAGAATTTCCTGGATGCCGATTTCTACCGATCGGTGTTTTGTTCTCCGGTTATCAGTCCTCTCCAGTTCGACGAACGGCATCTTATCTGCCCGGTCCGCGCGGAAGACGTGCTCGACGTCAGTGGAAGCCACGACTATCCGCTGACGCCGGTCGAGTTCTATGCCGATATCGTCGCGGAGACCGGCCTTATGCCGGTGTTCATGGGGCAGACCGCCGCCAACCGCTACACCGATCGCCTGCGGGAACGGTTTCCCGGTGCGCAGTTCCTGGAGTCGGGCAACGCGATGCTGGATTTCCAGGTGATTCGCCAGGCGAAGAACATCGTACTGGGGGTTTCCACCTTTGCCTGGCTCGCCGCCTGGCTGTCGCATGCCGACCGCATCTTCATGGCGGTGAGCGGCCTGTTCAACCCTATGCAGTATCATATCGTCGATCTGCTGCCATTCGGCGATCCCCGCTACCGCTTCTATTTGTTCCCGATCAACTACGGCGTGCGGCTTGAACGGCATGCGGCCGCTCATCGCCGCATTGCTCCGTATTGGCGCCACGTCCCGCAGGACCTGCTGCGGCGGCTGTTCCGGGAGGCACCGCGTTTTGATCCGCCTATGGAACTAATGCTCGACGCATTCGATCCGGACTACTACCTGGCGGTCAACGCCGACGTCGCGGCAGCCTTCGGCGCGGACAATGCGGACGGTGCCCGGGAGCACTACCGGCGTGGTGGGGTGCGCGAGGGACGCAAGCCGTTCAGGTACTCGCCGTCCTGGTATGCCGCGCGTTACCCGATGGCGGCAATGGAAGTTGCGCAAGGCGACTACAGCAGCTTCGCCCACCATTATGTGGCGGTGGGCCGCGCGTTCGGCTATCGGCCGTCGCCGGACGATGGTCAGGCCGGGTGGGATGCGGAGTTGGATGAGCCAACCTCCGTTCCCCTTCCGTCGATCGCCGACCTGGCCAAGGAGGTGGTCTGGCTGGAACGCATGCAGGTGCCCGATACGAATGCCGAGGTCTCACTGGGCGACAGCTTCGCCCGGCTGCTGCCGCCGAATTTGGCGGCGCATTTCGCCCGGCAGACGACGACCGAGTCCGTGCGGGCCTACCGGCTGCGCGACGTTATCCTGGATGCCTCGAGAATGGCGTTGTCCAACGGGCGCAAGCCGATCCCCGAGACGCTGTACATGGTCGACCAGGACGAGTACGAGCACGCGCTGGCGCAAACCCTGCACCCGCAGCCGACCGATCCGACCACGCACTACATCCTGGGATGCAACGTCTCCGTCGCCAATTACTTCCACTGGATGACGCAGTCGCTGCCGGCGATCGACTGGGGCCTGCGTAACCGGCGGCATCCGAACGTGGCCCTGGCGCTGCCGCCGTTGCGACCCTGGCAGGAGGAGTCGCTGGCGCTGCTGGGCCACGCCGACGTCCCGCGGCTGATAGTGGACGTCACGGCGCATTACTGGCTGGGTAGTGCGGAATATGCCGAGTTCCTTGGCGAGCACATGGCCAGAAGCCTGTCCCGCGCGGCTGCCGCCACCTATGAGTGCTTGCGACAGGCGGTGCTACCCGCGACCGACGGCGCCGACGAGATCTACGTGGCGCGTACCGACGCGACCAACCGCGTCGCGGTGAACGAGGCCGAACTGATCGCGATGCTCGAACGGCAGGGCGTGCGTATCGTCGTGCCCGGCGCGTTGACGCTGACCCGGCAGATCGCGATTTTTCGCCGCGCCAGCCTGGTGATCGGCCCGCATGGTGCCGGCTTGAGCAATATCGTGGGCTGCGAGCCGGGCACCCATCTCTACGAACTGGTGCCCAG
>Ga0181530_10001734_pt1 | contig 26989 bp, 35 predicted proteins | sample PEATcosm2014_Bin_42_FD_119769 | JGI IMG/M metagenome (GOLD analysis project Ga0181530, IMG submission 119769) | Peatland microbial communities from MTU Mesocosm Facility, Houghton, MI, USA - PEATcosm2014_Bin10_60_metaG | ecosystem: Environmental > Terrestrial > Soil > Wetlands > Peat | place... | reverse complement strand
TGTTCGTATTTCCGGGTGTATTCGCCGACCGAGACCCCCTGCTGGGCAGCGTTGCGGATGATCTTGTCGTCCACGTCGGTGATGTTCATCACGTGCTTCAGCTTGTAGCCGCTTTGTTCGAGGAAGCGCCGCAGGATGTCCACGAAGACAAAGGTGCGGAAGTTGCCTACGTGGCCGTAGTCGTACACCGTGGGCCCGCAGGAATACATGCGCACGAGGTGATCGTCCTGCGGCTGGAACTCCTCCACCTTGGCGGAAAGCGTGTTGAACAGGCGTAGCGCCATCGAGCGTCAGGGCTGATGCGAGAACTTTCGATTGTAGGGGCGGGCGCGAAAGACGGTCAACACGCCATGGACACGGAGACAAAATAGATCAACGATCAGTTGCAGCCGAAACCAGGTGCCGCACCGTTGGACTGCCGCGGACATATCGTTGCAACTGCTCCTCAATTTCGTGATCCGCGCGCGTCATGCGCTCATGTTGCCGGAGATGCTCCGCCCATGAAGTCACGATAAAGGTTTCTAGATACCGGTCCGCTTTCTCCAGGTCGCGGAAAATGCCCCACCGCATCGCGCCATCGCGCCGCCGAATGCGTCCATAGCGGCGCGCCGCCTTCATGAATTCCTGCGCATTTTCAGGGACTACTTCGTATTCAACGGTGACCAGCACGGGGCCAGAATCTTCGCCGGCCGGAAGGACACCGCCAACCAAGGCGGGCAAGCGCCAGTGGTTCCAGGCGGTCAGATCAACCGTGGCATCCGGCAACCGGAAAAATAGAGCCAGTGCGGTTGTTGCGATCGTTCCCGCCCCGGCGCAGAGCAGTGCGGCATGAATGCCGAGATGGGCGGCGACGCCGCCCCAAGCGGCGCTTCCCGCGGCAACTGCCCCTTGAAAGACCAGGGTGGAGACAGAAAGCACGCGGGCGCGGACCCAGTCCGGCGCGTGATTCAGGATCAGCACGTTGATCAGGGAAATGAACATGATCCAGGCTGAACCGGCAATGAACATGGCGGCGCACAGCGCCGGAAGAACTCGCAGCGTGCTGGCCGCCAGGGTGGTAAGACCGTAGAGCGCAACCCCTGCCGAGACCACGGCTTCGGCCGACCAGCGAGCCCGCGCGCGCTGCATCACCACGGCGCCGAGCACCGCGCCCAAGCCAAAACATCCGAGCAGGATTCCATAAACAATCGGGCTGTTCTTCACGGAGTGAGCAATGAGAGGCAGCAAGGCGGTGAGGCCGGTGGCGAAGAATAAGACGGATCCTGACCGCATCAGCAGGGTGCGAATCGCCGGCGAATTGCGGACGTATCGGATGCCCGCAACCATGCCGCCCGCGACCGTCTCCGGGGGCGCGGTTCGCTGGTGAGTCGCTCGTTTCCAGCGCACGATCACGACGATGACACCGATGAACGAAGCCGCATTGATCAGGAAGGCCGGGCCCACGCCGGCCGCGGCGATCACAATTCCGGCCAGTCCCGGTCCCACGGCCCGGGCAAAATTGAATTCGATGCCGTTCAGCGCCGAAGCCGCCGGCAGATCTTCTTTCCGGACCAGTTCGGGCAGCACCGCGCGCCAGCTAGGGGTTTCAAACGCATCTCCAGCGGACAAAGCGAAGGTCAGAATGAGGAGCGACAACGGGGAGATCCAGCCGCTGATGGTGAGCGCGGCAACCGCGATGGCAACCGCAACCATCCAGGTTTCGGTGTACAGGATCAATCTGCGGCGATCGACAATGTCGCCGATCGCTCCCGCGGGAAGCGCGAAGACAAAGAAGGGCAGAGCGGAGGCAGTCTGTGCCAGCGCCACATAGAGCGGGCCGGCGTTGAGCGAGATCATCAGCCAGGCAGCGCCCACGCTCTGCATGAACGTGCCCACATCGGACACGACATCCGCGGCCAGGAGATTGCGAAACGTCGGCGTACGCAAAGGCCGCCAAAGGCTCACGGGTTCGTGAGCGGATGAGTCAGCCATATTGCGGCCCTGTGAAAGAGGCGAATCCTTTTGCCGCCTTGGGCAATCCTATTCGGAGCCGCGGACTGCTCATTGTGCAAGCTCTCTCGATCACGATCTTTCCGCCATCGCTCATAAGGTTGCACCGCGATCAGACGGGTCCGAAGTATACGTGGTCGGGCACTGCTGTGGCGACGTGAACAAACTCTGTGCCTGCTTCATCTACTAGCCACGGTTTGTCCAGGGGGGAATGATGTCGGCTTGGCCTGTACCTAGCGCGCTCGACGCCCGCACCCAGGCTTTTCCCGTCTTGACCGCGGCGCAGATCGCCCGGGTTCGCCCCGGCAGCAAGCTGCGAAAGGTCAAGCCGGGCGAGATCCTGTTTCAGCCCGGCGATACGGAAGTCCCTTTTTTCGTGCTGCTGTCGGGAAACATGGAGATCGTGCAGCCGGATCTTGCCGGCGAACGCCCGATAACCACACACGGCCCCGGTGAGTTCACCGGCGAGATCACCATGATCTCCGGCCAGCGCTGCCTGGTGCGCGGCCGCGTTACGGAAGCCGGTGAGTTTCTCGAAATCAGCGGCGACGGCTTACGGTCGCTGGTGGCAAGGGACGCCGAGCTGAGCGAAGTGTTTATGCGGGCGTTCATCCTGCGCCGGCTGGCGCTCATCAGCCGCGGCCTGGGCACCGTCATCGTGATGGGTTCCCGCCACTCCGCCCAGACCCTGCGTCTGCGCGAGTTTCTCAGCCGGAATTCTCATCCTTACACCTATATCGATCTCGATACCGATAAGACCTCGCAGGAACTGCTCGACCGTTTTGCCGTCCAATTGGCCGACGTCCCGGTTGTGGTTTGCCGCGGGCAAACCGTGCTGCGCAATCCCCCGACGCAGAAACTGGCGGACTGCCTGGGTTTCAACGTCAGCATTGATACCTCGAAGGTGCGGGATGTGATCATCGTCGGCGCCGGGCCTTCCGGCCTGGCGGCGGCTGTCTACGCCGCGTCCGAGGGTCTGGACGCTCTGGTGATTGAGACCGACGCTCCCGGCGGGCAAGCGGGCTCGAGCTCCAAGATAGAAAACTATCTGGGGTTTCCCACCGGAGTCTCCGGAGAGGAGCTGGCGGCCCGCGCGATTGCGCAAGCGCAGAAATTCGGGGCCAAGATGATGGTGGGCCACGGCGTGGTGCGGCTCAACTGCGGCCGCCGGCCGTACGAGGTGGTCCTGGATAACGGCAGCGTGATTCCCGCCCGCGCCGTGATCATTTCCACCGGCGCTCAATATAAGAAGCCGGGACTCGCCAATCTGAAGAAGTTCGAAGGCCAGGGAATTTACTACGGCGCGACCTACATCGAGTCGCAACTGTGCGGCGATGAAGATGTCATCGTGGTCGGCGGAGGCAACTCCGCCGGACAAGCCGCCGTGTTCCTCTCGCAGACCGCGCACAAGGTATACATGCTGGTGCGCTCCGGAGGTTTGTCGGACACGATGTCGCGTTACTTGATCCAGCGCATCACCGAGAACCCCGCCATCGAACTGCATTCCCGGACCGAGATCGTGGATTTGGAGGGTGACACAAGGCTCGAACGCGTCACTTGGCGCGACGGCGCCACCGGCGAAACCTCGACGCATGAAATTCGGCACGTGTTCCTGATGACGGGCGCGTCCCCGCGAACCGAGTGGCTGAAAGGCTGCCTTGCCCTCGATGACAAAGGTTTCATCCTTACCGGACGGGATCTGGATGCGGCTGCCGGCTTCGCTCCAACCGCCGCTTGGCCCCTCAGCCGGCTTCCACAAATGCTGGAAACCAGTCTTCCCGGAGTGTTCGCGGTCGGCGATGTTCGCTCGGGCAACGTGAAGCGCGTGGCTTCCGCCGTCGGCGAGGGGGCGATCGCCGTCCATTTGGTTCACCGCGCTTTAGCGGAAATCTAGGTTCAACTGCCCACTGGCGGCAACGGAGGTAGCCGATGAAATGCAAACACACCGATCAGATCAGGATCACGACCACCGATAAGCATGTGTGCGAAGAGTGTGTGAAATTGGGTGATACCTGGGTCCACCTGCGGCTCTGCCTGTCCTGCGGACACGTGGGCTGCTGTGATTCCTCGAAAAACAAGCACGCCACCAAGCACTTCAAGTCATCCCGCCATCCCTTGATACGCTCCATCGAGCCGGGCGAATCCTGGATGTGGTGCTACGTGGACGAGATGTCACCGGGGGATGTAGCGGCCTAGTTTCTCGCGAACTAAATCGTGGCTACCAGTTGATACTTCGCCGCGCGCGATTCAACGATTCTACGTTTTCCATGTCCTGGGTTTTTCTCGTACCGGGTTCGCAGCAACCCAAATCGTTCGAGCAGGTCCACATCGCGGCCAACTGCGCGGGTATCGCGTTTTAGGCCCACCGCGAGAGCAGACACAGGAGTCGCTTTCCCTCGCGCAACAGACAGGAGTCGGATGCGCTGCGCGGAAAGAACCCGGATCATGTCGTTCGCGTTCTCGAAAGCAACGGTAATCTCAGGCGCCAGTTCCTCGCCACGGTCCAGTCGGCGAGCGCGTTCGCGAGCGCGATCGAAGAAACCCTTTGCACCGTCGCCGGTTACGCGGACTTTAATGCTTTTGTTCATCTTCCGCCCTCACGCTGTCATAGCTAAGGACATTACATAACCTGCCGACAGATAGGATGTCAAATGTCATACCTGTTAGAAATTGGCAGTAATCCGAATGCTGTCATTGCAGAAGCGCATTGAGGAGGCGAGCTAGCTGGGCTTTCTCGCGCCCGCCGCTGGGCGCTTCCGGATCGTCGGCGATGTCCGTAAGCTGGTGCGCCAGGACTCGCACGGCGGAGTCTCGCGGAAGGTAAATCTCTCCTTGCGGAAGCACCAGCTCCCAACCGTTCTGGTCCCGATGACGCAGCAGCCACCGCTGCCGTTCCGGCGGTTTGCCATGCTTCACCTGCCCTCCCGCGACCGGCAGAGGACGCTTGATCCTGACCTCGGCCCACCCCTGCCCGCGTTCGATGCGCACCTGTTCGACTTCCAACTGGTCAAATACGATCAGGGAATGAGGCAGCGCCAACACGTCTTGCCCGCCGAGCGCTTCCGCGGTGTCACTGAATGCCTGCGAGAGCGCCTCTGTGATTTCGCCGGCGCTGGGCCGCGCTGAATCGACGGCCGCCACGGTTGGAATCACCGCGTGGCCTTCGGGCGGCTCGGATGCGGGCGTTCTTATCCCGGATTTTTCCTGGTCGCCGCGCGATTCCGCATTCCCAAACGTTGCGGGCGACAAGCGCGCAGCGCGGGCATTAGCGGCCTGAACCGTCCCCGGGGCTGCTTTGACATAACGATAAAAGCGGGCCCGTCCGCGCGCTCTCCAATAAGGGTCGTCGTACTTCTCCACGCCCAGCCCGGAATGCAGCGCGCTATAAAACGAGTGCTGCACCGGACTGATGGCGATCCCCACATGTCCGGGCCAGGCCACCAGGTCGCCGGGCTGCGGACGCGTGACCCGGCGAAATTCGTTGGTTCCGGCGTACAGGTCCGAGGAACTGACATAGGGATAGGGAAAGCCGGCACGCTCGTAGATGGCATGCACGAGGTGCGAGCAATCCGACTTGGGGCCCAGGTGAACACGGGATTCCAGGGCGGCGCCGAGAACGGACAAGCCCTCGTCCAGGCTCAGCAGCCGAACCGCCGCCGAATCACGATGCCGGTTCCCGCTCCTGGGAACTGTCCCGGAGGCCGGGGCCGAGTTGTCGCGGTTCCGAACCGCCTGCTGTGCGGACAGCCAGTCTGGGGCGAACCCACACAGCAGCAGGAACACCGCGCACTTCGTGCGGAGCCGCATCACTCGAGTATTTTCACGCGGTTTGACGAAGCGGCGCAGATTACAACAGTGCTACACAGCCCGGGAAGTGAGACAGGCAAAAGACACGTCGAGCAGAGCTGCCTGCTTGGAGATCCAAGACGGAGATCCCGGTTGACAGCCAGGCGCTCCGGAAACTACTCTGCCGCGGCTCGCGATTTCCCGAGTTGCTGGGCAGAACGCCTGCGGGCCGCTTTCAGGCCGGCGGCAAGGAGGAAGTCACATGTTCTGGCTGATTTGGGTGATCATTGTCGGACTCATTGCCGGCTGGGCCACCGGCAAGATCATGAAGGGTTCCGGGTATGGAACGCTCATGGATATCGTGCTGGGCATTGTGGGGGGCGTGGTCGGCGGCTGGATCATGCGCATGCTGGGCTTCTCCACCAGTGGGGGCCTCATCCCCAGCATCCTGGTCGCGATCCTGGGAGCGGTTGTGCTCGTTGTCCTGGTACGGATGCTTAAGAAGGCTTGACTGGCTCAGTTGGTTGGCGATCAGACCGCTCTGTATGCCAGGTCGCCGACGGTTTGCTGGTTCTGGCCAGACCACCTGCGGCGGGGAACGCGCATCAGTGATGTGAGATAATTCCGCGCTGCTCCCGCCTCCACCTCCCGCTCTTCGTTCACCGGCGAGAGTAGTGCGAGGCTAGCACAGATCACAACAAGGAGAGATCGATGCACAACACAAGATTCGGAAAGTCGTTGGTTGCTGCCGCAGTGTTGAGCGTGCTGCTGTTTGTTGCCGCCGTGCCACCTGCACATGCTGGCGAGAGGGAAAGGTGCCAGCAGCGAATTGAAAAGGCGGAGGTCAGACTCGATGAGGCGATTCGCAAACATGGCGAGCGCAGCCCCCAGGCGAATGACCGGCGGCGCGACCTGAACGCCGAGCGCGAGCGTTGCTGGCGCGAACAGCATGGATGGTGGGACGGCCACGCACACCAGTGGCACACCGACCGCGACTGGGATCACGACGCTCACTAGAGCATTTGCCGAGCCGGCGTACCCGGCTTCGTGCCTGACACGAACCTGGGTACACCGGCTGCGGGACCGGTCTAAACGCGTTCCCATGTGAAGTGGTGGGAACGACTGTATGGCAAACGGCGAATCGGCCGGCCCGGCAAGGCCATGCCACTAGCACCCGGACGGCACACCGGCCGGTCCAGAACCCACGTTACCTTGTGGCGCGCCCGCCGATGCCGCAAAGTCTCCCTAATCGCTAAGGAGATTAACGGCATGTGGATGTTCCTCACCCTGGTGGCGTTACTCGTGATCTGGAAGCTTTTCGGCAAGCGGCTGCTGGCGCTGTTCCTGCTGAGCGGCGCCGGCCGGGGCGCGCTGCAAGACATTGGCAAGAAGGCGGTCGCGGCTCAGCCCGACCGGATCACGCTGGGCCTTATCTCCAGCCCGGACTGGCAGGATGCGAGCGTCGGACAAATCATTTCGTCGCTGTGCGCGGCCGGATTCATCGATGCCGGAGCCTACTCGGTGGACAACATGCCCGGGGTCAAGGTGGCCATCCTGGTGAAGCCCGAAGATTGCGTGGCCGCGCACGTCTACGAGCATCCCAAGGCCGGTATCTGGATCGAGCTGGCCACCCGCTACCAGGACGGCACCAGCACCACCCTCACTACCCTGCCCTCCACCGGACAGAACCAGCCGGCTTGGCTGACGACAATCCGCGCCGGCAAGGCCCCCGCCGGCGACCTGCTCCGGCAGTTCATCGAGGAGCGCCGCTGGCGCTCCGGCGTGATGAAGCCGGTCTCTGCCGAGCAAGCGCCCCGGGAGTTCGAGGAAGGCTTTGCCAGGTACATGTCATGGCGGAAAACCACGCCCATGACGGCGGACGAAGTCGCGCCCACGGTTCGGAGTTGGGCGCAGAAACCTGCCAAGCAGCAGACGGTCTCGGTGAGATCCTGAGGTCCACAAACTTCACCCGGGCTATTCAGTGCTCGCAGACGTGGGCCGCGAAAGCTGCCTTGCGAAACCACGTGTCAGGGCACGGCTTGAGCCGTGCCGTTTGGCCGCTGTAGTGAGCGGGCTTTAGCCCCTGCGAGCAAGGCGATGGATTCTCCAGCGTGGGATTTTCGAAGGTCGATTTTGTCTGCGTGCCCGGTCAGCGCGAATGCGCAGGGGCTAAAGCCCGGAACTCAGAGGAGCGCGTAACGGCACGGCTGAAGCCGTGCCCTGACACGTGATCCCTCACCCCGTAATTTTCTGAACTATGAAGCCAACCGCGCATTGCGCAGGGTTGCTCCGTGTCGCTGAATAATCCAGGTGAAGGCCTGCTCCACCGCCTAAGTTTGCTTTGCCAACGCGGCGCTCTTGACCTGCACTGCCATCTGGGGAGGATGCAGCAAGGTGTTGTGGATCAAGCAGTGGTGTACGGCTTGCTCCACCCCTTTTCTGTGTTGGTCACCGAGTTCCAGGGGCATCTCAACCTCGATGTTGAAGTTGTCCATCCGCGCCGGGTTTTTGAGCTTCTCCGCCGAGACGCGCACCCGCGTTCCCTCGTTTGCCAGCTTGTGCTTGCGCAGGTACTGCGCGGCATAAAATCCCGCGCAGGAGCCCAACGCCGCCAGCAATAGTTCGGGCGGGGTCATGCCCTCGTCAAGGCCGCCATTCTCCGGCGGCTGGTCGCAGGCAATGGTGTGTTGCCGGGCTTTGATCTCGAACTGTACCGCTCCCAGATGTTCCACCGTGACTTCCATGATGGCCTCCTACCTTATTTATGCTCAGTTCTGGATTTTTCCCGCGAGAGCGGCATCCAGGTGTTGCCGCAGGAGTTCCCGGGCGCGATGCAGGCGGGATTTCATGGCCGCCAGCGAGATCCTGAGCCTCTGCGCCACTTCGCTGCCGGGCAATTCCTCCACGTCGCGCAATTGGTAAACCCTGCGATACGACGGCGGCAGACTATCCACGGCTTCGGCCAGCAGTTCCGCCATCTGCTGGGCAGCTAATTGCGCCTCCATGGGCAGATCGTTGCCGGAAATCTGCTTGCCCTCGTCTTCCAGCGCGGAAAGCTGCAATAGCGGCAGCAACGATTCTCGTTCTTTCAGCCGCCAGCAGACGCGCTTTGCGATCTGCGCCAGCCAGGATCGAAAGGCTACCGAATCCCGTAACTGATCCAGATGACGGTAGGCCTTCAGCAAGGCTTCGACCAGGACATCCTCGGCATCTTCCCGGTTGCCGCAGACCCGGATCATCTGCCGGTAGACGGCATCCCTGTGCTCGTTGGCTAGCGCCTCGAAGTTCACGACACGATTGTTTCACCGTCGCCCCCGGCCGACGAAACTTTTCTCAAAGAACAGGTCTGGCCCTGGGCGTTGGTGGCGGCTGGCTTGAGCTTGCGCGAGCGGTTCCACGGCATCTTGCACAACAGCGAGGCCATAGCACAAATGTTGGTGAGCCCCGCGAACACCAGCCCCAGGCCGACGAACCCGGAGAGGTACACCCAATGCGGGTTGACCGTCAGCGCGAGCACGGCGCCGATCACGACGAGCAATCCGGCGACCAGGCGCACCTGGCGTTCCAGCGCCCAGCGCGTCGCTGCACTCACAACCACCGGGAAGCCGGCCTTTACCCAGGCGCTGGTGCCCCCGTCGAGCACGGTCACATCGGTACGGCGCGGTTCCAGCAAAGCCGCCGTCAGCCGTGCTCGCACGCCGCTCTGGCAGATCAGCACGATCGGGCAGTCCGGACTAAGATCGCCCGGCCGCGCCTCGATCTGCTCCATCGGGATATTGATCGCACCCGGCACATGGCCGGCCGCGTATTCAGAAGCCGTGCGGACATCCACCCATTGAGCTTCGCCTCGCTTCGCTGCAAGCTTCTTCAGTTCCGCAGCGCTGATCATTCCATTCACAATCCAATTCCCCCTACATGGGAGGAGCGGGGGATGGTGCAAAAGGATTCGCGGCGCTTGCGGTTTTTTCGCGAGCAGGCCAGCCACCTACGCAAGTTGTTGAAACGATTGCACCAGGAACGGATGGCCGCAATCCAGGCGGGTACTCTTAGAGCCCACACCGCCTGGGATTGCAGGCCAAAAAGCCGGTTCGGCTACTTGCCGTCCTTCAACTGCTCGGCGAGGTAGTTGGCGATGCCCATATCTTTGATGGCCTGAAGCTGGGCCTCGAGGAAGTCGACGTGGTGTTCCTCGTCCTGGATCATTTTCTCGAAGAGCGTCCGCGAGCCGTCGTCGGAAGCGGCGACGCAGATCTTGACCGCGTTGTTGTATTGCTCGGAGGCCTCGATCTCGTCTTTCAGGTCGATTTCCAGGTGCTCTTTGACGTTGGCGCCGATCTGCGGACGCAGCGCCACCTTCACCTCGGGATTGCTGTCCAGGAACACGATCCGCTCGATCAGCCCCTCGGCGTGGTGCATCTCCTCGATGGCGCGCTTCTTGGTCAGAGCGCCCAGGCGCTTGTAGCCCCAGTTGTCGCACAGCTCGGCCTGCACCATGTACTGCACGATGGCGGTCAGCTCGGCGCTCAGCGCCGCATTCAACTGCTCGATCACCTTCTCGTTGCCACGCATCCGTTCCTCCTTCAATCAACGCAGAATCAAGCTCATAAGGCGAACCGGAGAGTATAAGGCATTCGCCCCCATTACCGAGGGCCGCACCCGCCCCAGTGTCCCATCGCGCGGTCAAAACAGCACTTCCGGGAGGCTCCGATCTGGCCGCCCTGGGTTAGCCTATAGAGCACAGGCTCCGGAACGTTCGTCGGCCTGGCGGGCACGTACTCGTCACCACGAGGTTACCGATGCAGAGTTCAAACCTAGCTGGCACCTTACGGCGCAGTTCGCGGGTGCCCATGACCATGCCCATCACCATCACCAGCCTGGAGCCGGCGGCCCAGTTTTTTGAAGTCTGCGAGACCCTGGTGGTTAGCGCCCACGGCTGCGCGATGCGCTCGCCCATCAAGCTGGAAACCGGGGTCCTGCTGCAATTTAAGGTCACGGATGGCCGGCAGACCACGGCCCGCGTGGTGGACTGCCAGCCCATCGGCTCCAACCAGCCGGGCTGGAGGCTGGCGGCTGGTCTCGATCTCCCGGGAAACTTCTGGGGACTGAGCTCCTGCCCGGAGGATTGGATGCGATTGACGGACATGCCTTCCGCCGAGCCGCACATGACGTTCCCCGGCAACAACGGCGGAGCCATGCCCAAGATGCCCATGCTGCGGGCCCTGGTCGCGGAGATGGTTGAGCCCTTGCAAGCGGAAATGGCGGACCTGGCGGAAAGACTGTCCCTGCAGCGAGAACGCAATCGGTTCGAGGTGTCGCTGACCCATATCCCCCCCGAGGTGGAAGAGAAGCTGTGGATGCGCCTGCGGGAGGACCTGAATGCGCAATCCCTGCGGCAAACCCGCGAGCACGCGGAGAAGCTGCTGGGCGCGGCGCAGTCCGCCATCGAGCTGAAGATCACCGAATCCCAGGAGGAGTTCCGGCAGTGGGTCCGAGAACAAGTGCAGGCCGTCGGGCAGCAAGCGCAGGCTTTGTCGGAGCAGACCGCGAATGAGATGCAGCAGCGGCTGCGGGGCGCAACCGAGCAGTTCGAGCAGCAGGCGGCGGCCGCGGGCGGCCGTCTGGAGCAGCGCGGAGGGGAGTTCCTCGAGGCCCTGCTGCAGCGCTTGGGCGAAGAACGCGAAGCGCACCGCCGCGAGCTGGAAGCCGTGCAGGCCGAGGCGGGCGTGGAATCCTCCCGCCTGCAAGAGCAACTCACCGAACTGGGCCGCCGCATGGCGGAACTGGACGAAACCGCCCATCGCCTGGAGTCCGGCCTGAACACCCGCCTGATGAAGATGGCGACCGAGACCGTGTCCGCCGCCCGCGCCCAACTCCAGAGCGCCGCCGATTCTATATTCGAGAACCTGACCGCGCGCAACGCCAAGGACGTGGGACATCAGCTCGATGAGGCCACGGCACGGCTGAAGAGCCTCCAGAACGAGATCGAAGTCTCGGTTTCCGAATCGGTGAAAAGCGACGTCTCGAAGTCTCTGCAGAGCTTCGAGAAGACGATGGACGACACGGCGCAGCGCGCCGTGGCCGCGGTCCGCAGCCAGCTCCAAAGCGCCGCCAATTCGATCTTCGAGGAATCGGCCGCGCGCAACGCCAAGGATGTGAAACATCAACTCGATGAGGCCACGTCACGGCTGAAGAGCATCCAGGACGAGATCGAAGTCTCGGTTTCCGAATCGGTGAAAAGCGACGTCTCGAAGTCTCTCCAGAGCTTCGAGAAGACGATGGACGACTCGGCGCGGAGCTCCGTGGGACGCTGGCGCGTGGCGCTGGCAAAGGACTTGAATTCCGTCGCCAACATTCTGGGCGAAAACTTCCGCGCGGCCGAGGCGGACGGCAGCAATAAACAGTAACCGAGCAGCGGCAACCTTGATGGGTCAGCGCCGCGTCACGCTTTCGCGGTGTTAACCAATTTGACAAATGCCATTATTCGGCATAACCTAGTCACTTGAGCGAGTATCTCTTCTCCCTCTTTCAGATCCTCTGAACTAAGTCAGCCCATCTGAAGTTATCCCTTCTTAGCTCCTCCACAGCGCCTAGGAGAATTTCATGTTAGATCGAAGTGTGTCCAAACCCACGACTTTCCCCGGCAAGAAGTACACGCCGGCGCCGGCCCAGGCAATTGCGCCTTCACACGATCAGATATGCCAGCGGGCGTACCAACTGTACGAATCGCGCGGCCGTCAGGATGGCTTCTCGGAACAGAACTGGTTCGATGCTGAGCAGCAGTTGCTGGCGTGCAAATAGCGGAGAAGGGACAGCATTTATGGATTGCTTGCAGTGCACGGATCTGTCCCGGACTTTTGAGTCGGCGCACGCCAGGTACGTCGCAGCCCGGGGGGCAGATTTTTATAGGATCAGCACTGAGATCGCGGCTAAGAAGCAGGTCGACATGGAGCGCGCCAAGATCGACCTCGAAGAGCACCAGGCGGCATGCTCGTCGCGTTCCTGCTTTTAGGTGTTGATTGTTGGTTTTGCGCTTTCCTGCCGAGGCTCCGTTTCCTGGTCGCTGTCATTCATTCGGAATCTATCTATCCAATCGAAACAAGGAGAACGAATGCGCAAGACCACGCTGTTGTTTATTACTCTCACACTTCTGGCAGTTCTGCTGCCCTTGCAAACAGCCGCCCAGGACAAGTCTGCGAAGATGGCGGGACCACCCAAAGTGCTGCAGATCGGCCGCGAAGAAGTGAAGCCGGGCAAAGCTGCGGCCCATGAGAAGCTGGAGGCCGCATGGTCTCAGGCGCTTATCAGCGCCAAGTACCCGACATACTATCTGGCCATGACGTCGGCCACTGGCCCCAACGAGGTTTGGTTCCTCGCCGGATTCGATTCCTTTACCGACTGGGAGAAGGATGCGAAGTCGTTCGAGCACTCGCCTGCGCTGCGGGCCGTTTCCCAGAAGTTCACACCCCAGGAATCGGAGTTCTTGTCGCAGGCGCGCAACCTGGTGGCCAGGTATCGCGCGGACCTCAGCTATCGCCCGGAAATCAATTTGGGGGAGATGCGGTATTTCTCCGTGCGCACCGTCAAGATCCGTCTGGGCCACGACAGCGAGTATGCGGAGCTACGCAAGCTGATTAATGGCGCGAGAGAGAAAGCCAACCTGGATGAACATAGCGCGGTCTACCAGGTCATGTCCGGGACTTACAATGGAACCTACCTGGTATTCACGCCTCTCAGGTCGGCAGCGGAATTCGAAGCGGTGCTGGGTTCAACCTCCACCAATCAAGCCTACCAGGATGCCCTGGGCGATGAGGGACGGCAGAAGTTCATGGACCTGCTCGGGAAGGCAGTGGTTTCAAGCGAGGACACGCTCTTCGCCTTCAGCCCCAAGATGAGCAGTCCGTCGCCCACCACGGTGGCCGCCGACCCCGCCTACTGGCAGCCCAAGCACGGGATGACCCAGAAGGACACCACGGCCGCTAACGATTCAACCCCGGCCGCAAAGATAAAACCCGTAAAGAGATAGTTTCCTCCGGTCGCCAGGGCACCCGCACCAGGGTGCTCCTGGCGCCATTTCTCTGCTTCAGGATTTGCTGCCCGGCAGCGCCATCGGTTCGGATTCCAACTGAGATAATCGCGCTCTTCGCTGCGCCGTGACCGAAGAGTAGACGGCAGCGGCGGCGACGATCACATTCGCCACCACCACCGGCATGGCGCCGATGAGGAAGCCATACGCCACCCAGAGAAGAGCCGCTCCGGCTTGAATCTTCCGCAGGGTCGCTGCCCCCCGAAAAAAATAGGAACTGGCAAATACCGCGGTTGCCACCCATCCGATCCAGTTAAGCATGGTCATGGTCGCTCAGGCCGTCGCGCTTTCCGCCAGTCCGGTATCGGCTTCGGCGGGCCGCAGGGTTAGCCAGTCAGTCCGGACTTTGGCCCACTCCTGGACGAGCAATCCGTGCGACTCGAAGAAATCCCGGATCTGCGGCTGCTGCCAGCCCACCACCTTCTCCAGGATCGGAACCAGCATGGCCAGCGCGTTCGAGCTCAGCACGGTGCGCTTGGCGACCTGGGTAACGTTCCGGCTCTCCGAGACCGCGATGGTCAGCCCGTCGAGACCGTTGACGTGCAGCATGGCATGGAGATCGGAGCTGCCATCGCCGGCGTAAATCAGATGGTCGGGGCCGATCTGCAGGTCGGCTTGCAGTTGGTCGAGACGCGCGACCTTGCCGTAGCCAGCCGTGGCGCGGGCGAGGGCCTCGATCTCGCCGGCGGTGCTGTACTTGAACTCGGTCCCGAAGATGTGGTCCGCGGGAACGATTCCCTCGAGTGCGGACTGCACGATCTCCACCGGCGCCGCCGAGAGCACGTAGAAATCGAAGTGGTATCCCTCGATGCCGTTGTCGAGAATCCGGTAGAGCAGCTCGATGTTCTGCTTGAGAGGAATTTGTTTTCCGGCTGCCAGCAGATGCTCGCGGCGCACGCTGCGGAATTGTGGATCGTGCAGCAGCAAATAAGCGAGCTCAGCCCCCTGCTGAACCAGGTTCAGTTGGGCCATACCGGTGGCCTTGCGCGCGAACTCCTCCACCGGGATCCCCAGCAGTTCGCTGAGCACAAAACCAGAGTCGTTGAAGCTGAGGGTCTGGTCGAAGTCACTGGCAAAAAGATAGCGTTTAAGGAATTTGTCACTCATCTCCATATTAGATAACAAAGCGGTGTGGAAAGACTGTTAAAAGTGCCCCCGAAATAACGATTCGGCCCAGCCGTTTTCCTGATTCCTTGGCCCACTGCAACGTGCTGCAAACAATGTGGTTAACCGTATGGCCCCAGCCGGGATTCTTGCCCAAAAAAGCGGCGACTAAAGTCAGTAACGGTCCCTGCCGATAGAGGACGATATGGACCTCTCAGCGATAGCCCTTCAAGGGTTGGACCAGGCGCAAATCCAACTGCAGAACGCCGCCACCAGCCTGGCCGGTGCGGGGGCGGACTCTCCCGACGGAGCCGGCTTGGACACCGTCGACCTCAGCACGGAGATCGTAGCCCTGATGTCGGCGAAGACCCAATTCTCGGCCAACCTCAGCACCCTGAAAACCGCCGATCAGATGCAGAAAAGCTTGCTCGATGTGACGGCCTAAATCACACCGGCGATGGGTGGCGCGGGTGCTGATTGCAGCTTGACGGCCTGGCCGGCGTGAGCGGAGCCGCAGCCGCAGCACGCCAACCCCTCAACTCCTCGCCAGATCAGGCGTGAACCATTACACTTCAGAACCTAGGTTCTCGCCCATGCCATCGCCGGGAAGGTTGTTAGCTTTGGGAGTTCTGCTGGGAGTACTTCCCAGCCTGCATGGGAGTGCCACGCCGCCCCAGCAGCAGCCACCGCCGAAGCTTGCCGCCGGCCAGGTGGTCGAGTCGGTGCGCAGTCTGGAGAATCCCTCCCAGAGCTACGCTCTTTATCTCCCTTCCACTTATTCGCCCGACCGTGCCTGGCCCTTGCTGATGGCGTTCGATCCTTCCGCCGAAGGGGCCGTCCCGGTCAAGCTCTTCCGGGAAGCCGCGGAGAAATACGGGTACATCGTGGTGGGATCCAATAACTCCAGGAACGGCCCCACGCGCCCTTCCGCCGAAGCCTTTGACGCCCTGTGGCGGGACGTGCACACCCGCTTTCGGGTGGATGACCGCCGGATTTATGCCGCCGGCTTCTCCGGCGCGGCCCGGTTTTCCAGTTGGGTAGCCGGCAGTTGCCAGGGATGCCTGGCGGGCGTCATTCTGAGCGGCGCCGGGTTCCCGCCGGACCATCCTCCTTCCCCCGGCCTCAAGTTTGTGGTGTATGCCGCCATCGGGTATTACGACTTCAATTTTCCGGAGATGGTGCAGCTCCGCCAGGCGCTCGAGCGGGACAAGATCACGCATCACATCGATTCTTTTGACGGCAGCCATCAATGGATGCCACCCGCCCTGGCCCAGGCGGCGCTCGAGTGGCTCAACCTGCAGGCGATGGCGAGCGGCGTCCTGCCGCGCGATGAGCCCTTCGTAGCGGCGCAGTGGTCGCAGCGCCTCCAGCAGGCGCAGGCCGAGGAACACAACCACGACCTCTACCAGGCCTTCAACAGCTATTCATCGCTGGCCGCCGACTTCGGCCCGCTGCGCGACGCGGGCGAGGCCCGCGCCGCTGTCGAGCGGCTGCGCGGCTCTCCCGAGTATCGCCGGGCGCAAGCCAGCCTCGACGACCAGGTGCGCAAGCAAAACAGCATCACCGCCCCGATCATTGCCAGGATGATCTCCCTGGCCAGCAACCCGAACGGCGAAATCGCAGGCCTTCCCCAGGTTCAGCAATCGCCGATGGCGATGCAGTCCAACGGCCGGCCTGCCGCCGGCGGCCCGCTGGCGCCGGATCCCAGCGGCGGCCCGGAGATGGTCCGCCAGCAGTTGGAAGGCGAGCTGGCCAGCCTCCGCAAGCAGCGCGAACGCGAAACCAATCCCGAGAAGCTCACCGTCCTGCGCCGGGCCGTGGGAGCTGTCTTTGGCTACGCCTATGATTCGGGATACACGATGCTCGACAGCAAGAACTACCGCGCCGCGGCCGCCTATTTTGAGCTGGCCGCATTCGCAGCGCCCAAGGCATCCGCTCCCATGCATTACAACGCCGCGGCCGCCTATTGCCTCGCCGGCGACAGGAAACAATCGATGCACTGGCTGCGCCAGGCGGTGGCCGAAGGCTTCAACGATCGGGGACGCCTGGAAGCAGATCACGACTTCGACCGCCTGCGCAGTTCGCCGGAGTTTCAGGCGGTGTTGGCAAACTTAGCGGCGAAATAGTTGAACCCCCACGGCGGTTCTGCTAAAGAAATCCAGCATTCCTGCCGAAGAGTTAGGGTGTGGCCAATCCAGGCATCGATGGTGAACGTCCTGTTGACTTACTCCGCCCCCGCGGAGCGGGCCAGCGACGCTGAGGTCGCGGCCGATCATCAGAAGCTGCTCCAGGAGCCGCTGGTTCAGCAGTTGCTCGACAGCTTGCCCGAGCCGGCGATGATCCTGAACCCGCAGCGGCAGGTGGTGCTGGCCAACGGCAAGCTGGCGGCCCTGCTGAACGCCGAGCCGGAACAGTTGCTCGGGCGCCGGCCGGGAGAGATCCTGCACTGCATTCACTCCCAGGATTGCGCCGGGGGCTGCGGGACATCGAAATTCTGCGGCCAGTGCGGTACGGGCAGAGCGATCTGGGAGTCGCAGACGACCAACACCGCCCAGGTGCGGGAGTGCAGAATGACGTGCGCTACTGGAGAAGGTTCGCTGTCCGTGGACCTGAAGGTGTGGGCAACTCCCCTGGCCGTCAGCGGGCGGTTCACGGTCTTCGCCGTCCGGGACGCCGGCAACGCCTAAGAGCGATTCCGCAAGTCGCGACCGGTGCCTCCCGCCGCCGCACCCTGCGAGGCAATCTCTTCGGGTCAAGGTGCGAACGTAACCGAGGCTGGTTATCTAGGCTCTGGTTGCCCCAAGGCTAGTGCAATAGTATGATTCGCAGCCCTCGGAGGCGACCATGTGGCTGGCAGGTTGGGCGGTGCGGGTGGTGCTGCTGATCGCCGCGCCCATCTTTTACCTGTGCCGCGCTGTCGCCGGATCAATGTCCAGCCTGGACGATTGGTCGTGGCGCGCCATCCACGCCGGGGAGATGAAGAAACCGCCGCAGTCCGAAACCGCCCAGAAGCAGCCGCAACAGAGCGCCAAGAGGATCCTGCCCTAGGCCGACCCCATCATCAGGGCCGTGCCCACCCACAGCACCACGCCCATGATGGCGCCGGCGGTGGCCCCGAAGAAGCGCACCGGGAGCCAGAAGGAAACCACGATCACGGCGGCGCCGGCCAGCAGCCGCAGCACCACCCGGGTGAGCCGCGGCACACTGCGGCGCTCCCAGCCCCACCAGGCGAAAAAGCGGAAGTTGCAGCCGTGGCAGCGATAAGGCCGGATGGTGAGAAGGCCGAGCATCCTTTCCCAGACCCGGCGATGGCGGCTGCGCCGCACATGGTGGCTGCTGCATTTCGGGCAGCAGCGGGCGCGCAGGAAGATCCTCAAGCTATCCCCCTGCTCGGCCCCGGCAAGACATTCTTCATGGAGTGCTGCTGAAATTATTGCCACACTCCGCATCAAAAGCAAAGTGAATCTCGCCTCGCCAGCGCCTACATGGTCAGCAGGGCGGCCATCACTTCAATCCCGTCCCACAGGTTCTGGATGCGTATGTTCTCGTTGAAGGTGTGCTGGTTGTCGTCGTGGTTGGCGATGGGCACGGAAATGGTGGGCGTGCCGAGTTCCTGCTGGATCATGTATAGCGGCAGGCTGGCGCCCGAGGTGGGCAGTTTGATCACCGGCCCGCGCACCTGCTCGAGCGTCTCCGTGAGCCGGCGCGCGATGGGCAAATCCATGGGTGTGCGCAAGGCGTTGTAACCGTCGCCGATCACGACTTTGGCCACTTTGGGATGCGACAGGAGCGTCTGCCGGTCGGGATCGCTCTCCACCACGTAGTAGCCCTGCTTGCGGATGTGCTCGACCACCCGCGCCGCGGCCTCGCGATGGTCGATGTCCTTGACCAGGCGCATGTCGATGGACGCCGTGGCGCTCGCGGGGATCACGTTGCTGGCCTGCGCTCCGGTATGCCCGCTGGCCATGCCGCGCACGTTGAGCGAGGGCAGGTTCAGCAGCTCCAGCAGCTTCTTGCCTCCGCCGTCGGTCCGGCCCAGCCAGAATTCCTGCTTGAGCGTTTCGTCAGGGTCCGGAGCTTCCGCGATGGCGCGCTTTTCGGCCTCGCCCAGCGGCTCGATGCCGTCGTAGAAGTGGTCGATGAGCACCCGCCCGTCTTCGCTCTTCATGGACGCCAGCAGTTGCGCCAGCATCATGGCGGGATTGGGCGCCCAGTTGCCGTAGTGTCCGCTGTGCAACTCGCGGCGTGCGCCATAGACGGTGATGTCCACGCCCTGGATGCCGCGCACCCCGAACACCAGTTGCTGCCGCCGGCTCTGGTGCAGTGGGCCGTCGCAGATCAGGAACACATCTCCGCGCAGCAGGTCTTTGTTGTCGGCCAGGATCTTTTGGAGGTGCGGCGAGCCGGCCTCCTCTTCGCCTTCGAAGACGAACTTGATGTTCGACTTCAGCGGAATCTTGTTCTCGCGGATGGCGTCGAGCGCGGCTGCGAGGGCGATGAAGGGCGTTTTGTCGTCGCCGGCCGCGCGCGCATAGATGCGCCACTCCGCGCCGAACGGCTGCCCGGCGGCGGGCAGCGGAATCACCTTGCCTCCGCTCTCCAGCGGGCCATCGCGCAGCGCGGGAGCGAAAGGCGGAGTCGCCCACTCCTTGGGATCGAGCGGCTGGCCGTCGTAGTGCGCGTAAAGAATAAGGGTGCGCTCGGCGCCGGGGGTGAGGATTTCTCCGTACACCACGGGCGGCGCGTCGCCGGTCTGCAGCAGCCGGGTGCGCACGCCGCGCTTCTCGAACATCTCGCGGATGGCGATGGCGTTCTGCCGCAGGCTCGCGGGGTCGGCGGCCACGTCGGGAATCGCCAGGAATTCCATGAACTCGGCGACGATTGCCCGCTCGTGCGCCTGCCGCCACTGGCGCGCCGCGGCGGCGGCCGGGTTCTGGGCATTTACGGTCTGGAACAGCAGGAGGGCTGCGATAACGACGAGTCGCGTGTTCATCGGGGCAGCACACGATACTCCAGGGGCTGTGCCTGAGGAAAGAGCCCGCGAGGCGGCATTAGAATGAGATCGTGCTCAGCCTGGGCAAGGCGATCATCGTTCTGGGAGCGGTCCTGATTGCGGTCGGACTGCTGTTGGTGCTGCTCGGGCGGACCGGGCTTCCCATAGGCCGTTTGCCCGGCGACATCATCTATCGCCGCCGCAACTTCGCCTTCTACTTCCCCTTGACCACCTCGATCCTGCTCAGCATCGTGCTTTCCCTGGCGTTCTACTTCCTGAGCCGCATGCACAGGTAATGGGACGTTCGTTACTGCTTTCTTCGGAATCTATATCCTCAGGCAACGACCCGAGCCGGGGTAGAATCCAAGTTAAATCGGCCATGCGGAGGGCCCCTCGTGCTCAAGCTGGGAAGTTCTGCTGTAGTCCTGGTCCTGCTGCTCGCATTACCTTGCTTTTCGCAGATCTCTTCTTCGCCAACCTCGAACGGCGGCGGCGCCACGGCGGCTCCGCCTGCCAACGCGCCGGCGGCTCCCCTGCCCAGCGCTCCCCCGGTTCAGGACACTGCTCAGGGCCAGGGCAAGCAGTCCAAGCGCATCCTGGGCGTGATTCCCAACTACCGGGCGGTGAGCGCGGACGCCAAGCTGCCTCCGCTTTCGGTCAAGGGTAAGTTTGTGCTCGGCACCCAGGACAGCTTCGATTACTCGTCCTTGCTGGTGGCCGGGGTCATGGCCGGCATGGGCCAGGCCCGGAATGCCTACCCTGAATTCCACCAGGGCGGCGCCGGCTTCGGGCGCTATTACTGGCACTCCTTCGCCGATCAGGCCGTGGGCAACTACTTCACCGAGTCCATCGTGCCCGCGCTGACCCGCGAAGACCCGCGCTACTACACCCGCTTCCGCGGCGGCTTCTTCCCGCGGACGGGCTACGCCATCAGCCGTCTGTTCATCACCCGCACCGATTCCGGAGGCCAGACCTTCAACTTCTCCGAGATCGTGGGCAACGGCGCCGGCGCGGGAATCTCCGGCCTCTACTACCCGCAGCGCGAGCGCACCTGGACCAAGACCGGACAGAAGTGGGCGGACCAGATCGCCCTCGACGGCCTCTTCAACTTCCTCAAGGAGTTTTGGCCGGACATCCGCCACGACGTTCTCCGGCAAAAATGATTTCCACCCGCCCGGCATGCTCCGTCCGGCGCGCCACCACCGCCGATGCCGGCGGAATTCTCGGCTGCCTGCAGGCGGCGTTCGAGCCCTACCGCGGCCGCTACACTCCTGACGCTTTCCGCGACACGGTGCTGACGCCCGTGACCATCCAGTTGCGCTTGATCACGATGGCGGTTTTCGTGGCCGTGACGCCCGCGGGCGAGATTGTCGGCACCATCGGCTGCGGCTTGGCCGGTGCCGAAGAGGGTCACATCCGCGGGATGGCCGTCCTGCCGGGATGGCAGGGAGGCGGGCTGGCCGGAGAGTTGCTCCAGGCAGCGGAATCCGAGCTGCGCGCCCGGGGCTGCCAGCGCATTACCCTCGACACCACCCAGCCTCTGGAGCGCGCCATGCGCTTTTACGAGAAGAACGGCTACCAGCGCTCCGGCAAAGTCAGCGACCTCTTCGGCATGCCGCTGGTCGAGTACGTGAAGCCGTGCTGAGTGTTGACTGCAGAACGCTCACTGCTACGTGGTGGCCAAACGCGCTATTTTCCTGCGCCGCTTCTTGGAGGCTTGCCACAGGTCGTACTGGGCCTGCATCCCCGTCCACAACTCGGGGTTGGTGCCGAGGGCATCGGAGAGCCGCAACGCCATCTCGGCCGAGATTCCCGCGCTGCCGTTGAGGAGGCGCGACAGAGCGACCCGAGTGACCCCCAAATGCCCGGCGGCATGGGTGACAGAAACCGGCCCCAGATACTCCCGTAAAACGCTCCCCGGATGGGGTGGGTTGTGCATGCGCATGCTGAACACCTCAATGATAGTCGTGATAATCCACCAGCACGGCGTCCTCGCCCTGGAAGGTGAAGGTCAGGCGCCAGTTACCGCTGACATGCACTGACCAATGACCTTCCAGATCGGCTTGCAAGGGATGCAGCCTCCAGCCCGGCGCGTTCATGTCTTTCGGCGCCTTGGCATTGTCCAGCGCAAAAAGCTGCCTCCGGAGTCTCTCCGCATGTTTCGGCTGGATACCCGCCCTTGATCCGGTCTTGAAGAACTGCTCCACGCCCTTGTGCCGGAAGCTGCTGATCACGGTGTATAGTGTAAAGCATCTATATACAGAGTATCAAGGGCCGCGTTAAACCTTTCGGAGCCGCTGGAAGCCGCGCGCCTGCAAGGAACACGGGCGGGAGCAAACAACGTTAGCTGTGTTCCGCGAGTGCCGGTTGTGCCTCGGAGAAGCCCCGCGACCTCCACCACCACCAGAGGCCAGCGAGAAAGACGATGTTCAGCGCCAGACCGAGAACTCCAACTTCAGGACCGAACCGCGCCGTATTCTTCACGCCCAGCGCGCCCACCCGGGTTCCAAAGCCGAAGAATACGTAGTCCAATCCGTTCCACAAGCCGTGGCTCAGGCTGGCCACGATCACCGAGCCGGATATCCACCGCAACAATCCCCACACCGCTCCGATAACCGCCGCATTGATCATGAACACGGGAATCTGCGCCCTGGGGATGTCGAAACCGGTCTTCAGCGCCACGGCGGACAAATGCCAAAGCGAGAAGGCGATGCTGCTCCAGATCAATACCGTGCGCGGTTTCTCGCCGGCTCGTTCCAGCGAGGCCCAGAGCCAGCCCCGGAAGAAGCCCTCCTCGGTGATGATCGCTACCAGGAAGGTTGACGCCGAGACGAGTGCCAGGTTGAGCAAGGCTTTCCGCCAATTGGTGTGGGAAAGGTCAACTGCGCCGGCCACCGTGGAGACGATGGTGACCGCTCCGAGAACACACAGCGGGTAGAGGGCGGCGAGACCATAATGGCGGCCCCGTCCCCAGATGAACCCGAGGCTCTGCCGCGGTAGCCGCTCCAGGTACCAGAACAGAGCCATCAGAGGAAACAGCGGCAACGCACTGAACGCAGACAGGCCGTTGGCGTCCATCGCGGTAGTGACCGCAATCGCCACGAGCACGCCGAGTATCGGTCCGCGCAGAGCTGCTGCCTTGCTGGGCTTCATTGTCGAAGCGCGCCCCCAAATCGTGCTGAGCTGTGGATAGTTACGGCTAGCGGACAAGGAAGTTCCCGCATTGTTATCGGACTTTTTGGGCAGGTTTTCCGCGAGCCTAACCGGCAACTGATTGCTGACTGCTGAGTGCCTGGCTAGAACAAGGTAGAATCTCAGGCTTCCGAGGAGCCCATGCCTGACCAGAACAGCAACGGGTCCAGCGACCACGTTTTCGGTTTCCACACCCGGGCGTTGCACGCGGGACAGCGTCCGGATTCCGCCACCGGTTCGCGCGCCGTGCCTATCTACCAGACCACCTCCTACGTCTTCGACGACACCGAGCACGCCGCCGCGCTGTTCAACCTGCAGCGCTTCGGCAACATCTACACCCGCATCACGAACCCCACCACCGCCGTCTTCGAAGAGCGCATGGCCGCGCTGGAGCGCGGAGTCGGAGCGCTGGCGGTGGGCAGCGGGCAGGCGGCGCAGTTCATCGCCATCAGCAGCCTGCTGCAGCAGGGCGACGAGATGGTCGCCGCCAGTACCCTGTACGGCGGAACCTACACGCAATTCGACGTGAGCTTCCGGCGGCTGGGCATCAATACCATTTTTGTCGATCCGGACAATCCGGAGAACTTTCGCCGCGCCATCACCCCGCGCACGCGGCTGCTCTACGGCGAGACCATCGCCAACCCGCGCATGAACGTGCTCGATATTGAGGCCGTGGCCGCGATCGCACATCAGGCCGGGATTCCTCTGGTGATCGACAACACGTTCGCTTCGCCCTACCTGTGCCGCCCCATCGAGCACGGCGCCGACATCGTGCTGCACTCGGCGACCAAATTCATCGGCGGGCACGGCACCTCGATCGGCGGAGTGATCGTCGATAGCGGACGCTTTCCCTGGGACCAGGGCGCGTTTCCGCAGCTCCTCGAACCCAGCAAGGGCTACCACGGCATTCGCTTCCACGAGACCTTCGGCGATTTTGCTTTCATCATGAAAGCGCGGGTCGAAGGGCTGCGCGATTTCGGACCGGCGCTCAGCCCGTTCAATTCTTTCCTGTTTCTTCAGGGGCTGGAGACGCTGGGCCTGCGCATGGAGCGCCACACCGAAAACGCTCTAGCGGCGGCGCGCTTCCTGGCCGAGCACCCGGCGGTCGCCTGGGTCAACCACCCCGGGTTGGAGTCGAGTCCGTATCACAAGCTGGCTGAGCGCTATCTGCCGCTGGGCTGCGGGGCCATCTTCACCTTCGGCATTCGCGGAGGCCTGGAGGCCGGCCGGACATTCATCGAGTCGCTGCAGATGTTCTCCCATCTCGCCAACGTGGGCGACGCGAAGAGCCTGGTCATCCATCCGGCGTCCACCACCCACCAGCAGCTCAGCGACGCGGAGAAGATCGCCTGCGGCGTGGGCGACGACATGATCCGGCTCTCGATTGGCCTGGAAGATATCGAGGACATCATTTGGGACCTCGACCAGGCGTTGCACTCTTCGCAGGGTGCCGGGGACCGCACTGCGGCGAGAACAACTGCTTGTCACGAGGAGACGAGAATCTGAGGGAGAGTGTGTGTCTTCAGGTCGAGATTGGCGCACGTCGATGTTGAGATTGTGGCCGTTCGCAATTCTATTGTTGTTCGGTACGCTCGGTTGCACCAGGCATAGTGTGAGCGCAAGTGAACTTAATGGAACATGGGTAATGAGGGATGAGTCGCGGCAAATCTTGCCGGCTGGGCTCCAGAACGTATCGGCAAGAATAATCCTGGACGCAAACGGAACTTTCGTCGTCTCTGAGATCCCTGGCCTGTTGTATGGCGATCGCGGAAAACCACAGCTGGATACAGGCAGCGGTGTTTGGACACTCGTCTCACGGGAAGGTGGACAACAGATACAGTTTAATTTTCAAGCAATAACAGCCGGCAGCAGAGAGGGTGTTGTCCCCTATGGCACCCAGCTTCACGTTTCGAAACGGTGGTCGACAGTGACTCTGTCGTACTACCTTGGTGATCCTGACCAGGGACGAAGAGTCGAGTTCGAGAAGAAGTGACCGGAGAGATTTTGGAGCAATTCAAGAGAAAGGCCGGGGTTCTCGCCCAAATGGAAACAACCGACGCATGCCGGTTTGCCCCCGCTGACGGCGTCGCCGGCAACTCGCCGGTGAACCGCAGCCGCTTCGCCACCACCGCCCACGACCGCCTGCGGATCCTGGAGCGCTATAAGCGGATCGCGATGGTCGGCCTGTCATCGAATCCGTTCCGCCCCAGCCACTTCGCGGCCATCTATCTCACTTCCGAAGGCTACGACGTGATTCCCGTGAATCCGCGGGAGAAGCAGATCCTGGGTAAGCCCTGTTATGCCAGCTTGCGCGACATCCGCGGGCCCATTGAAGTGGTGGATATCTTCCGCGCGCCTTCAGCGGTGCCGGCGATCGTGGAAGACGCCATCGCCCTGGGAGCCAAGGTGATCTGGATGCAGCTTGGGGTGATTCACGAAGCTGCGGCGGAGCGGGCGCGCGAGGCTGGATTGGAAGTAGTGATGGACCGCTGCATGAAGATCGAGCACGCGCGGTTCTTTGGCGGGCTCAGCACCATCGGGCTGAATACGGGCGTGATCTCGGCGCAGCGCCGGCGTGCGAAGCCCTAGTGAGCTTCCGGGCTCGGCGGCTTGGTTTCCTGGGCTGGAGGCTTGGTCTCCTGGACCGGCGGCTTCGCTTCCAGGGCCGTCGGCTTAGTCTCCGGCTTGTCATCCGAGAAGCCGCTCTTGAAGGACCTGATCCCCTCGCCCAGCCCCTTGCCGATATCTCCCAGTCTCTTCGGACCGAACACCAGCAGGGCAATCAAGAAGATCACCAGCAGGTGCATCGGCTGAAACAGTCCCTCGAACATGCCAACCTCCGCAACACATTGTAGCCCACATTGTCCTTCGTGAGCTCTGTGGAGGTGGCCGAGGGAGTGTACACTGGTCGCGCGGCGAATGCGTCAGGCTCTACGAGCAAACCGCAGATCTTAAACACGAAAGGAATGGATCCCCCATGCCACAAACTCTGTTAGGAAGAAAAATCGGGCGCATCGCCAGGAGAGCGTCGCCTGGTTTCCTCACCTGCATCGTCATGCTCCTGTTGATTCTGCCCACCTGGGCCGCCAACGAGGAAAAAGACGAAGAAACATTCCAGAAAGCCGCTGCCGTGCTCCAGGAAATGCTCAACGGCAACAATGTCCCGGCGGACTTGCTGGCCAAGGCTAATTGCGTCATGGTTTTGCCCAACGTGAAGAAGTTCGGCGTCGGCATTGGCGGAAGTGGCGGCCGTGGCCCGATGAGTTGCCGCGCCGGCGAGCATTTCAAAGGCAAGTGGTCAGCGCCCGCCATGTTCAAGGTTAGCGGCGTCAGTGCGGGTCTGCAGGTGGGCGGCTCGTCCAGCGATTTCGTCCTCCTGATCATGTCGGATAAGGGACTGAACGCCTTCCTGAAGGGCAAGACCAAGCTGGGAAGTGACGCCACGGCGGCGGCGGGCCCGAGTGGCGCCACCGCGAGTTCCGTGGGCGACAGCGACGTATTCACCTACGGGAGGGCCAAGGGGTTGTTTGCCGGCGTGTCCCTGGGAAGCGCCACGCTGGAACCGGACTCTGACGCCAACCAGCGCCTCTACGGTAAGCCGCTCAGCGCACGTGAAATCGTGCGCGGGGACGCGGTTCCCACCCCGGCTGCGGGACAGCCTCTGGTCTCGTTGCTCGACAGCAACGCCCCAAGGCGCAACTGAGGACAACAGGAGGCGGGAAGCGGGGAGCAGGGAGTAGGGAATAGCATTTTTTTGCCTCCTGCCTCCTGCCTCCTGCCTCCTGCCTCCTGCCTCCTGCCTCCTGCCGCTTTGCCTCCGCCACCGGCGAATCGGCCAGCCT
>Ga0181530_10001733_pt1 | contig 26991 bp, 21 predicted proteins | sample PEATcosm2014_Bin_42_FD_119769 | JGI IMG/M metagenome (GOLD analysis project Ga0181530, IMG submission 119769) | Peatland microbial communities from MTU Mesocosm Facility, Houghton, MI, USA - PEATcosm2014_Bin10_60_metaG | ecosystem: Environmental > Terrestrial > Soil > Wetlands > Peat | place... | reverse complement strand
GGCAGTCCCTTTGACGAAACCAATGTCCGCTTCGGCGTGCGCACAATACGTGTGCCTGGCAGCCGAAAACTGTCGTTACCACCGCGTAAGTGAAGACCTCAACAGGCCATCTCCGCACTGTTATTTGGTCGAGAGGATCGGCGTGTACTCCCGGGCTCAATATGCTCTAGTGGTCAATGCATTGGCAGACGAGGAACATCGGCCAGAAATCCTTCCCCAATCCGGCTCGTTGCGCACTCTTAGGCAATAGTGGCAACCGATCGCTGTGCGCTGCCCTTGCTCACATTGAGGGTTCGACACACCTGGGACCACGAAAGCCCGTCACGGCGCAGCTCGGCCACGCGAATAGCGTCAATCTTGACGCGGGGCCTTCCGAACTTCTTGCCTTTTGCCCGTGCGTTTCGCAAGCCAGAGCGTACCCTCTCCTGAATCAGCGACCGCTCGAACTCGGCCATGGCGCCGATGATCTGGAACATCAGCCGGCCCGAAGGCGTGCTTAGATCCAAGTTGTCGCGGAAACTGACGAATGCAACGCCGTATGCGCTCAAATCAGCAAGCGCATTTACGAGGTGCTTCAGTGACCGGCCGTAGCGGTCGATCTTCCAAACCAGCACAGCATCGAACGCCCGTTTATGCCCGTCTGCCGTTAGCCGATTCAACTCAGGGCGTGATTCCTTCGAGCCCGAGACGCCGGTATTCCGGCGGACTGCGGTCGCTGAGGTTAGACGAAACCGACTAAGGCTTTTCGTCCGCCTCTTGCGCTCTCGCGTTCGCTTCTGCCGCGCTTCTTGCCTGAGCACTGCTTCTTTCGGCACGCGGCGATCACCAACGCCTCCGGGTCCCAGCCCAACTCCCAAGCTCCGCATTCCTCTCAGCGGTTGAATTATTAACGAAGTGGAAGGCCGACGGCTCCCCTGCGAACATTTTCATGCCCGAAGTCGAAGCCTCATATATAGGGCGTGTTCCACGAGCAGCGTTCAAGTGTTCAAGCGGGCTTTTCTGATCTGCGAAGACAATGTTGAACTGCGAGATATCGTGATCCCTTGCATGTACAAACCCTCCGGGCGGTCGCCGTGTCCTAGTTGGGATGCGCCGGTAAGCCGTCGCCGCGCCGCCCGCGTTTACCGCTAAGGTATGGGCAGCGCTTGATCGATTCCGGTCGCGAAGTTGCGTGCATCGCGGGGGCGAGGTAGAGGACCTGGTGTCGGCATACTCGTGGCCCACGCTCATCCTTCAAACCGGCTGGACCCGCATAGTTGCTCCGGCATGACGAATACGATTGAGGAATCGATAGGGGGTAGTGGTGTGCTCTTTGTATCTACCGAAAATCTGGACCGCCTTATAGACGATCAGCCTGAAGACCAAACTGCCGACGACGTACATAGACCGCTCAGTCGAAGCGCTTGCCACCAGCGGGGGCACGTAGTCCGGCATCTGCACATCTGTGGCTTCAAGCATTGCGTCCAGCAGGTACTTCGGGACAGATCGTCTCCGCCCACTGCGGCGCAGTGGGCGGAAAACCTCACAAAAGAGAACGGCTTTGCGCGGCGCTGAAGCGCCGCCCTACCCGATCTTCGCGGATAGAGCAATTCGGAAACCGCTCTAGCCAGGAGCCAACCTGCACTATTGGACTGCTCGCATCAAAAGCTGAAGCTTCTGATCTGCAAACTGGGTGCGCTATGGCGGAGGCGGCGCAAAGTAGCCGGAGATGTCGAGGATCAGTTGTGTCAGCCCGGCGGCGTAGGCGTCGATCGAGCCGTTCGTCGTCGGCACAATCGCCATGTTCGAGGTGATGAAGCCATCGTAGGCGTTCAGCGTGGAAACGTACGGCTGCGGTGCGCCATCGGGCCACAAGGTCAGGTACGGCATGGAGTGCGGCGGGACCACGGTTGCGTTGAAGACGTATGCCTCCGCGCTGCTAGGTGGAGCGCAGGCGCTGCCGACTACGTTCACGGTGAGCTCACCCATGAAGGGCTGACCGTGGTTCTGCCGCGTGTCCAGCACGCGGCAGGGCGCGACAGGATACAGCGACAACGCATTTGTTCCTCCCGGCGCGGCAAAATAGCCGTTGATGTCGAGGATCACGTCGGTGGTGTTGTAGGCGTAGGCGTCGATATCGCCATCCGGCGCAGCGGGTACGATGGCTGCGTTGGCCACCATCACCCTCCGACTTGAACGACGGCGAAGTTTCTAGAGGCCTCCCTGAATGGGATCGTCATTGTTGCACGTGTTTACTAGTCGGTCAGGGCGTTGGTGCCACAAATTGGACCGGCTTATAGAAGTAACCAGTGACTTCGAAGTTCTGAGTCATCACTAGATTGCAGGGGCCCGTGCCTGTGCATGCGCCACTCCAGCCGGCGAAATTAATGCCTTCCGCCGGCAATGCATTCAGTGTGACTGGTGTGTTTGCGGGGTAGAGGTGGGTGCACGTTCCAGTAGTACAGTTGATAATGCCGTCGGTACTTGTCACGGCACCCCTGCCAACCACTGAGACGGATAGTTCGTAGGACATTTGAGTGAACACAGCGGTCACCGAACGGTTAACGACCGTAGTGACCATACAGGTATTTCCGACCATGGAATCGCAACCTGTCCAACTGGCGAAGACGGAACCCAGCGATGGGTTCGCCGTCAGTGTGACAAGAGTTCCGCTGTAATAGCTGTACGAGCAAACGGTACCGCAATTAATAAATCCGTCCTGGCTGACAACTGTACCGCTGCCAGTTCCGGACAAGCTTACGGTCAGCGACGGGAAGGACAGGGGATCATAGCCCAAGTCGGAGAAGATGGCCCAATTCGTCGCCGCCAGACCGACGCGCTCCGGAATGCATTGGAACGGTGTATTCAAGCACTGCATCCCAGGAAGAAGCATGTCGCCGTTTTGCAGCGTGCTGGCAACCACCCCGACGCCATCGCCGAAAGGGGCCGTGTTGGCAGCTTGAAGAATTTGGTTTTGATATGTCGCCACGCAATCTTGGAAGCTGCTAACGCTGTAGAGCAGGTCCAGATACATACACGTGCTAACCATCTGTCCGGTGAACTCCCAAGCTATGCCGGTCGCGGGGGGAGCGGGAACTAAGTCAAACCCTGAATAGTTGATGCCACCTGCCGTAACGCTCTGGGTGAAGCTCTGCGATTGCGAGGAGTAGGTAAGAATAAAATCCGCGGGTAGCTGCCAATTGATACTGCCTGGGTTGGGGACGCCAAACATTGTCGACCCGGCCAGTTCAAGAGTTGGGAAGCTATTCGCATCAAGAACCATGCATACATTCAGCATGTCGTCCCCGTGGGGAGGGCCGAGTGGGCACACGCCTGGGCCGCTGGGCGTACCGACCGGAACTGTGCCCGTATAGAAGTAGCCATCCACAGGGTCAAACATCGCTATTACGAAGTTACCCGCAACGTTGGCGTTCATCGTCCATTGGGCTGCCGCGTTTCCATTGCCAAGGGCGGCCTCAATTTGAGCGAGAAAACTGAATGCTGAAAAGATATCTGCGTTGTTCTCGGTCGATTTTCCCTGGATGACGGTATGCAACTGGCCCGGATCGGCATAGCCGTTGTAGCCCACGAAGTAGCCGCCGTATCCGCTTGGGTCAGGATCCTGCAGATTAACGATCCAGTTACCGATGATTAGGGCGTCGTTGAGGTACATCATGTTGCCGGTTTGCTGATAGGCCGCTGCGAGCGCCAAAATGGCGAACGCATTGTTGCCGCCCGTCGCGCCATCCTGTACCAGGCAAAACATAGTCTGTCCGCAGAGGTTTGAGCCCTGAGGGACAGAGAATCCCGCAAGCCTCACATCTCCCGCTTGTCCCATGCCTCCATTATTCTGATCGTTGAACAAACCTATATCTCCGTCTTCGTAGGCGCTATGCAACCCACACGAAGTGGCGCCGGTTCTGGAGTAGCAACCGTTCTGGTTGGTCGGCGACTGCGGTATCGGGTCTCCATGGTTGTCGTGGAACAGGGCATAGTCGAACGCCTGCGCGATCTCCATCGCATTGGCAATATCGCCCCGCTGCCCGCGATGTAAGAACGCGAGCATGGTTAGTGCGCTCTCGTAGATGGCGGTCAAGTTGCGGTTATTTTGGTCTGGAGGAATCGGGGTATTCATCTGCGGCACAACGCCGAAGCTCTGTGTGCTGAAGGGGAACGAATATGTTTCTCCTGCCTGCCCGCTGCGGGCGGGTACAGGCGTGAACCGAATGTTGTCCAACAATGCTGTTCCATTCCCCGTGGTTACCACCGTGAAGAGCACGTTCACGTTGGACAAATTTAAGGAGCCTCCGTTATTGCACTGCGTGAACATGCTCAGCGGTATCGACATGGTTTGGAACATGGGCGATGGGGGCAGGTTGATTGGGTTCGGCAACTGGCATTGTCCAACGCCGAATTGCACTCCCGAAATTCCGCCGGGCGACCTGACATCAAACTCAACAGCCGTCGCGCCGCTAAGATCGTATCCATAGCACGTAGTCGTTACGCCGCAGTCACCATTTGCAAACAGCACACCCCAATTTTGCGGCTCCTCGATGTTCAAACCAGCAAAGCCCGAAACCCCGCTGAACGTAAGCCGAAAAACCGTGCCGCGAGTGGCGTCGAAGTCAGACACATCGTTTGGCGGAGAGCAGCCAGTATTCAGGTCTGAAGGATCATTGAGGCACCCGGGATCAATCGTGATACTGCTGATATCACCAAATTCGCCCGAAGGAAAGCCGTGGTTAAAACCGGAATCCTGGTCCTGGTAAACATAGAAGCTGGCCTGGTTGGCCGAAGTTCGGGTGTTAAGAAGTTGGTATGCGGAGCTGCCGATGTTGGTAATGGTGCCCAGTCCAGGACCGCTCAACGCCGCCGATTGCGGACTGTTGCTGGCGTCGTCGAAAACCAGCACGCTTGCAGTGCGGCTGCCTGTGCCCGTTGGCGCAAAAACTACCGGGATCGGACAATGTGCGCCAGCCTGAAGAGCCGGTGGACACGTGTTCATCTGAAGGAAGTCGCCGTTGAATGGTCCGGCGACGAGTATCGCGCTGATGTTCAAAGTGCTGTTCCCGGTGTTGGTCAGCGTAATCGTCTGGGCGGCACTCTGGGTTCCGACCGCCTGGGTTGCAAAGGTCAGCATTGTAGGAGACAAGCTCACGCCTGGCTGGCCGTATGCGGGCAGGGAGGCGGCTGTGATCGTTATCATGAGGGCTAATAGCAGTGGGCGGGACGTGATACGCATGGCTTCCTCCAAATTAGGATTCCCTATTAGGATTCCCTGGAATCAGCTGCGATGGCCCGGCGAAAATCGCTTCCTTGGCTTCGATTAGCCGACTGGATTGCTGGAGCGGCAATGCCTAGCGTCGTCGGGACGTTCAGTCTGGCTTTGGGCGCTGCGGATGGAAGCGAATGTTAGCACTGCTGCGGCGCGAGTTCAAACACTTTTCGCGCGGGAGCGGCGATTCCCGTTCCGGGAATGAAACACATCTTAGTGCCGTATTGTCTTGACCTGATAGTGGCATAGTTGGATACTGGAGGGTTAGGGCAGGAGGGGACAGCATTGCTGAGCGCCAGCCCTTTTGTGTTTATGGGAATCGGTTGCCAGTTGCCGGGTGTCAGGTGCCAGTTGCCGGTTGTCAGTTGCCAGAAGACGGTCGTCAGTTGCCGGTTGTTAGTTGCCGGTTGTCAGTTGTCAGAACCGAATATTCGCAAAGTATTCAAAACAGGAGGTTTGCTTACCGAACTAAGTCCAATGGACGGAACACTTTACGGAGTAGCTTGCAAAGTATTCAAAACACGGGAGTTGCAGTGCGGTCTAACTCCTTTGGGCCGAATACTTTGCAATTTCGCCTTGGTAAGTTGCTGTGGGGCAAGACTTTATTTTTTTTTATTTTCTCGATGAGGGTATGTTGCGGGGAATTATGCAAGCAACTGATAACAAGGGAGTTAGTTTAATAGGTAAGTACAACGGAATGCAATGGAATCAATACTTTGCGATGAGGTTTTTATTTTAGACACGATTTTTGTGGGGGGTGCCATTAGAGAATGTTTCAAGCTGTGAATACATCATCGCTCTGGCGGACTCCGGTTGCGGCAGTACAATTTCGAAGCGTAAGCAGAGGGGAAATCAGATGAGGCGATTGCTACCAAATGCCTATTGCGCCAGAACTCCCGAATTGGTTGAGACTTTGAATAGCATCCCAACCAATTCCAGAGGGAGCTGGCACATTTGCCTTCGGCCTCCATTCAGCCGAAGACGAAAATCTGCGAGGTCCCTAGCGTTTGCTGAAACGACGCCAGGCGCCTACAGAAGCGGCGTTTGTCAGCTTCCACGACAATCTCGATGTGAGCTACAACCACCAGACGAATTAAGGTGCGAAGTAGCTGGAGATGTCCAGGATCAGGTTCGTGGTTCCGTACGCATAGGCATTGACTTTGCCCTGTGTGCCGGACGGAACAACGGCCATGTTGGAGGTAATCGCGCCGTCGTAGGCATTCAGTGTGGAAACGTAGGGTTGCATTTCGCCGACCGGCCACAATGTCAGATATCCCAACGAACCCGCCGGCACCACCGTGGCGTTGAACACATAGGCCTGCGACTGCGAGGGCACACCGCAAGAACTCCCCAAAACATCTACCGGAGGATTCAGGATTCCAGTGAAGGCGCCATGGCCATTGCGCGTGTCCAGAACGCGGCAGGGCACCGTCGGATAGAGCGACAGGCCTCCTGTCCCCGGCGGCGCAAAGTAGCCATTGACGTCGATGACCAGGTTGGTGTTGTTGTAGGCGTACGCGCTGATCCCGCCGCCCATGCCAGCGGGTACGATTGCCGCATTGGCTACCACCGTCCCCGTAGGCGCGTTCAGGGTGGAAACAAAGGGTTGCGGCTCTCCTTCTGGCCAGACCGTCAGATAGTTCAGCGGCCCGTGCGGCACCGCGGTAAGGTTGAAGGAATATGCCGCCGGGGTTACGCCTAGCGGAAAGCAGGCGGTCGCATTCAGCACCGGAAAATTGCGCGGTACGCCGGCCGAGAGAGATGGGGGACCCAAGCCCTCGGGCTCATTCGAGTTACGAGTATCGGCCACGCGACACGGCGGCAGCGGATAAAACTGTAGCGTCGACGGGCCAGACGGCTCAAAGTAGGCGTCGATATCCAACACCACGTCGGCCGTGTCGTACACAAAAACGCTAACCGCTCCGTTCACTCCTGCTGAAACGATGGCGGCGTTGGCCTTGATTCGGCCATCGGAGTTCATGGTTGAGACGTAGGGTTGTATCTGGCTCGCCGGCCAAATCGTGAGATACCCCACGGGCTGACCATGGTAGGGAACTAACGTGACATTCAGCGAATAGCTGGCAGCGGAGGAAAGATCGAGGCCGGTGCATTTCGTTTGCGCCAACTGGGGAAGAGTAAAGGTCTCGAAAGTCCCACCCTGAATGGGACCTCCGCCGCCGTTGGCCAACCGCGTGTCCACCAGACGGCAGGGACTGACACTATTAAGTTGCAACACGGCATTCCCGCCAATCACAGAAACGGTGCCGTCGTCTTGATTAGGGACATAGATGAGATTGGCTGCTGAAGAATTCACTGCTACCCCGCTGGGGGAATCTCCGATCGCGACAGGTACGATGGAATTCGTTACCCCGTCGATTGCGCTGACGGTGGAGGCGCTTTGGCAACTGAGATCGTCGCCGCAGAGATTCGTCACGTAAATCTTGTTGGTCACCGAGTTAACACCAACAGATAACGGGGCAACTCCTACATTGAGGGTGGTGGTGTTATTGGTGCTGCCGTCGATTACGGTCACAGTTCCGGGGCTGCTGCAGGTCGGATCGTTGCCGCACTGATCTGCAACGTAGATCTGGTTGGTCACCGAATTAACCGCAATGCCAGCGGGAAGAACTCCCACGGTGACCGGGGTGGTGTTGTTGTTGGTGCCGTTAATGACGGTCACGATCCCAGGACTGCCGCAAGTGGGATCGCTGCCGCAGTTATTCGACACATAGATATTGTTGGTCACTGGATCCAGATCGAGGAAGTATGGAGAAAATCCGACATTTACCGTCGCGGTACTGTTATTGTTGTTCGCATTAATGACGGTCACGGTCCCAGCGCTGTTGCAAGTCAGATCATTGCCGCAAAGATTGGCCACATAAATCATGTTGGTCATCGAGTTGACGGCCACGGCATAAGGGGCCACACCGACGGTAACTGGGGTGGGGGTGTTAGTCGCTCCGTCGATGGCAGTGACCGTCCCTGGGTTCGAGCAGGGGAGGCTACTAAGATCGCAGGAGATATTGGCCACATAAATCATGTTGGTCGTGGAGTTCACCGCAATGGCCTCGGGAAAATACCCCACAGTAACGGTAGTAACAACGGTGTTGTTGCTGCCGTTAATTACCGTCACTGTACCAGAGCTGCTACAAGTGAGATCACTGCCGCAGTAGTTGGCCACATAAATCATGTTAGTCGTGGAGTTCACCGCCACGGCATAAGGGGCCACCCCTACGTCAACGGTTGTGGTGCTGTTACTGGCTCCGTTGATAACGGTGATCGTCCCTGGGTTGGAGCATGGAAGATTACTAAGATCGCAGGAGGTATTTGCGACATATGCGTAGTTGGTTGCTGAGTTCGCTGCGACGCCGGCGGGATACATCCCTGCGGGTACGGTCGCGATCACGACTTGCGCGACCACAGGCAGCGATCCCGCTACGAGGGTGATGGTAAGAATCAAAAATAGCTTATGACGCAAGATTTGCACAGCCTCTCTCCCGGCGGATGCTCTCAATCCTTTACAACTGGGTTGCGACAACGGCATTAGTGGATATTTGCGGCCTGCCACGGAAACTTTTCGCTAGGCCAGTCTGCGGCAACTCCAAAGCTAACTAAGGTCGCACACAGTGTGTAGTCAATGACGATAGTATCTCCGCCGGCATCTGCGTCAGAAGCCTCGCATCCAAAATAGCTTGACCCGAGTCGACATTGGGTAGATCCGCGCATGGCTGATCTCCGGCCGGTCTGATGAAAGCCGGGCCTCCGACTGGCCTGGTGGAAACTTGATGCGGGGCCGGCGGGATTACGGCCTGGTCCTGGGTTGACGGTGATGTGGTGAAGGTCTGATCGTTGTAGGCTGCCATGTTTCCCAAGGGATCAATTGTCAGACTGCGGTAGTGATATGTGGTGTTGGGCCTTAGCCCGCTAATCTCGACGGTTGCGTCATAAATGTTAGGTATTCCCTGATTCAGAGCATTCTGGTCCGGGAAGTCTATAGTTCGCTCGGACTGCTGGGTATAATTGTCATTCAGCAGATTCAGGAAGCCGAAGTTGGGATATGGTTGCATACAGTTCGGCGGTTGCGGATTGTTGATATTGCAGGTGCCGGGAGCCGTGAGGCCATACCAGACCTGTAGAGTAGTATTTGGCTTAAAGACATTCACCCAAAATATAGCCGTCGTTGGACTGACGACCGGACCAGTGATTAGTGGAGTGATGCTGGACTGCTGGCCCTCATCGCCTGCGATCCACTGAAATTGAACTGGAGGTGCGTAGTCAGTCCAGGGCCCAGTATAGGGATTCGCCACCGCTAGTACGGTTTCCACAGGCGGCTGCGAACCATCCGGGTTCTCACCTGATCTCCACCGTACATAGTCGAAGCTCCACTTGTAGACTTGGTTATACTCCTTGACCGAATATGTCCAGCCACTATCGCCTCCGATGGTTTGACCATTGGCGCTGTCCCACACATGGGCAAAAAGATCATCGCCTTCGTTTAAGTAAGCAGTGTTATTAGTGTTATTGGAGTTGTACCAATACCATGCAAACGCGGTAGCCACCAGGTCATTCAGCTCCGTCGCGTCGTACAGAGTGCCTCCGACGAGAGTTGGATTCTCCGGCACGTCATAGGCCCCGTAGGCCAAGGTATGGGTTGAAGGAATGTATTGTGTAGCCTCCCACCAGTCCAAAGTCTTCTTGATTTCCAGCGGTATTCTGGCATCCGGCGTGTGCCGTTCGTAAAGATCGAGCTCGTAATAAGTGATCAGGGCCTCCATCGCAAGACCGATCATGAAGGGGTGGATGTTATATCCTTGCTGGTTAGGATTGCTAAGGCTGAGGTTGTAGCTTTGGTCGAGATAGCCTAGCATAACATCGACCGCGCGTAGCATAAACGCGTTGTCTCGCGGCACGCCGATGATTTCGTTGGCCAGGCGGTCATCCATCATGTAGGCGCTTACCCGAACGCTTTCAGCGTAGACGCTCCCGCTGTAGTAAAGATCGTAGGCCTTGTTATTAGCCAGGAGATTGACCGCGGTTTGATAAGTGGGATCCTCGGTACGGAGGTAGTGCATTGCCATGCCGTAAGGGAATTGATTAGGCTCCACAACAAAGCCGGCGCCAGTCCCGATGGTCGTGTCTTTATACGGTTCCATCGCCAGTTCAGTGCATCGCTCCCACTCGTTGGGGTCAGTGTCTTTATACTCCTGCAGAATGTAGTGGTCGTAGTCTGCTATCTGCTGGTAGACACGGCCGCCGTCATAGTTCCACGCTTCAAAATAAATGCTGGAGGGAACGTCGAAGAACCCGGTGAAGTTGCCGTTGTCGAGACTCCACCAAGGGTTTGTATCGACAACGTTAGTACACCAGAAATCCGCGTTGGCAGTCCCCGTAGGAGCGCTGAAGTTGATCATGTTGGTCTCCCACGTACCTATCCCGGGGATGGCCGGAAAAGCAGTGGGCGGGGTCGCAGTAAAGGAGGCGGTCGGCAACACTGTGAAGTTGTAGGTCACGGGCACTGGGTTGCCGGCATTGCGTCCACCTAGTTGCCCCTGGAAGCTAGCAGCAAACTGGTAGTGTCCCGGGACAGCGTGAGAGTTCGTTCTCAGTCGCACTGTCGAGTTTGTGCTGTAGACCGCTGCGTTGGAGCAAGCTTCGGACGAAGGGTTATAGTCGCCGTCCCATCCCTGCGGCGGAGGATTGGAAGGAGCGTCAAGGCCACACAGATACTGGGCGGTGATGCTATTGTCCCTGACAATCTGGCCGGTATCCAAATTCGTGATTACAACATCTTCCATGAACACGACCGCGTTAGGCGATCCGCTCAGCAGATTAGCCTGCATGGCAACGTAGAGGTCGTTACACTCTCGCGAACTCTTCGAGGTGGGAGTGCAGGCGGGCGACTGGGTGGGATCGCCCTGATAGACGTTCTGGCCTCCGACTGGCCACATACTGAAAACCAGAGGGCCGTTGGCATCCGTGGGCGAATTTGGCAGGTTGAAAGTGAGATAGCCGCCGCCGCAACCTGGGAAAGGCGCCGCGTCACAAGGAGCAGTCGCCGGGCCTGGAAAAGTCGCCCAACGACGCCCAACTCCTATGAAACTGGCCACGTAGTAACCCCAGGTGGGATATGCGCTATAAGCGGGAAAATGGTTCACCACTACAACATGTCTGGTGGTGTAGTCGTTCTGAACAACTTGACGGGACGGCGAGTTGTTGACGCCTTCATAATCGAGGTCGTTTTCGATAACCACGATCGAGTTACCTGGTTCGACCGTGGTCCAGCGGAAGGTCACTGAGACACCATTCACAGGGTCGTAGGTCGTACCGACGGTCGCCGAAACGCTGCTCGGAATAATCTCGCCACTATAAACCGTGGCGGACAACGGGATCGCGATCAGAACCCCGAAGATCAGACATACCAGCGGGAGCGTTAGCTTGCGCCGATGGGACACTGCGGCGCATCGCCGGGCGAAGGTGATCCACGCGAATGTCATGGTTGAATCTCCGTTCTCCTAAGACAGAATTTCTACTTTACCCTTGCGAGTGGCGATTTTGCCCGCTTCGCCTCGGAGACAAGCCTTTTTCTCTTGCGCTCTGCGAAACAGAAGAGTGGCTGAGGGCTGAGTGAACGTAATAGTAACTCGGGTGCCACGCGGGAAGCAAGCTCGTGCCGAGCTAGTAGTGGTGCAGTTTGGCTCTGGGGCGGGAGAGACCGAAGCGAGGGATCCGGGCGTGCCGATTCGCGCCGGTGCGTGAAAGGCACGCACCCATATTCAAACTGCACCATTACCGCCGAGCTGCACGACAGCGGTCCCGGGCGGGGTGATTTTGCGACGATGATTCTGATATTGTTGTTAGTACAATAGTTCTTCGAGCCGGCCCGGTTAGGCCGTCGAACCCGGCCATTCCAAAACTTCGCGCTCCCCTATGTTCCTACTCACGCAGACCACCCACCGGATGACCATTCAATACGATCCCGACGTGGGACATCGTTATACGCCGAATCTCCGGGCACGCATTCCCGGCGAAGACGGTGGTTACTTTGTCGTGACAAATTCGTTGGGCTTCCGCTCCGGTCATGAATTTGAGCGTGCAGCCAGCCGGCACCCGCGCATTCTGATGTTCGGCGATTCCTACACAGCAGGCGATGATGTCTCGAATGGCGACCGCTACTCGGACCAACTGGGGCTGATTTTGGGAGCCGAGGTGCAGAACTACGGTATACCGGGAAGCGGCACCGATCAGCACCTGCTGATCTACCGGAAGTTCGCGCGCGATGTCGAAGCTGACCTAGTGATGATCTGCGTCCAGATCGACAGCTTCCATCGCATCCAGGTTTCCCACCGGCCCAACATCGACCGCGTGACCGGCAAGCAGATCATGGTACCTAAGCCGTACTTTGAATTGCAGAACGGCGAGCTCGTGCTGCACCATGTCCCGGTCCCGAGGGAACGGCCCCTCGACACGGGGCAGGTGGACCTGGAGGCTGGCAAGGAAACGCCACGCTGGTACGACACTCTGCACGACGCGTATCTGAAGGTTCCCGGATTGAGCGCCGTCCGGCATTCGCCGCTATTTAAGGAACTGGGATATCGCGCCGTTTCTGAGCTGAACCGCGCAACTGGCAAGCACCCGTATCCTGACATTCTTTCGGCTGACACTCCGGGCTGGAAGCTGATGTCGGCGATCTTGAGACAATTCATCGCCGAGTTGAAACCGCGGCCGGTTGCGATCATACCCATCCCGACATCGGAGTTCTATTACCACGGTGTCAAGCCCGTATATCAGCCACTGTTTGAGACGCTGGAAGACCGCGCCGCCGGGGTCCACGTATTCGACGTGAGCACACGGCTGGTAAATCTGCCATTTAAGGTGCGGCGAACCTTGGGATGCGAGATTGGCGGCCACTTTACGCCGATGGCCAATCGCATGGTGGCTGAGAACATGGCGGAGGAAATCCGCAATCGCGGCTTGCTGCCGGCTTCCAAGACGAGCGTCGCGGTGAGCGGACTGAAGCCATCCAAGAATTCGCGCCAGGCAATGCCTGAAGTGCGCGGCGACTCGATTGCCATCCTCGGAATCTCCTGCTTCTACCACAACTCGGCTGCCGCGCTGATTCGCGATGGCCAGATCGTGGCTGCGGCGGAGGAAGAGCGCTTCACCCGGGTAAAAAACGACCGCCGCTTCCCGCACAACGCCATCAACTATTGCCTGGAACAGGCGGGAATCTCGCAGAAGCAACTCACCGCCGTGGTCTACTACGACAATTCCGCGCTGACCTTCGAGCGGTTGTGCCATTCCATCATGGCGGTCGATCGCGAGCCCGCCGCCTCGATGTGGCAGCAGATCATGCCATCCTGGCTGCGCATGAAACTCCATCTGCCGAAGCTGATCCGCAGCTTCCTGAGCTATGAAGGCCCGATTCTGCAGGGCGTTCATCACCGTTCTCATGCCGCGAGTTGTTTTTTCCCATCGCCCTTTGAGCGAGCGGCAATCCTGACCATCGACGGCGTTGGGGAGTGGGCCACCGCCAGCATCGGGCGGGGCGCAGGCAATCAGGTGGAGTTGATCAAGGAGATGCGCTTCCCGCATTCTCTGGGGCTGCTGTATTCGGCGTTCACACAATTCACCGGTTTCAAGGTGAATTCCGGCGAGTACAAGATGATGGGACTGGCTCCTTATGGCGAAGCGGTCTACCGGCAAGCGATTCTCGACCACCTGGTGGACCTGAAGGCCGATGGCTCGCTGGAGCTGAACCTGGAGTACTTCGGATTTCTCCGCGAAACCCAAATGACGAACGGTCATTTTGCCGATCTGTTCGGCGGACCGAAACGGCAACCGGAAAGCCGCATCACGCGGCGCGAGATGAATCTGGCCAAGTCGGTCCAGGAAGTCACCGAGGAGGCGCTGCTGCGTATGGCGTGCGAGGCGAAGCGAATTACGGGCGAAAAAGATCTTTGCCTCGCCGGCGGCGTGGCGCTCAATTGCGTCGCCAACGGCCGCTTGCTCCGCGAAGGGCCGTTTGACGATATCTGGATTCAGCCCGCCGCGGGCGATTCCGGCTGTGCCGTGGGGGTTGCGCTCGACGTCTACCACACCTATTACGGCCGCGATCGCAACTTCGAGCCCGGCCAGTCCGCGCAAGGGGGCTCGTATTTCGGACCGGAGTTTTCCGAGGATGAGATCGAGGCCTACCTGCACACCTACGGTTATCCCTACCGCAAGCTCTCCGGAGCGGACCGCAACCGCTACCTGGCGGAGAAGCTGGTTGAGGGTAAAGTTGTCGGCCATCTGTCGGGCCGGCTGGAACTGGGGCCGCGTGCGCTGGGAGCGCGATCGATTCTTGGCGATCCGCGCAACCCGGAGATGCAGGCCAGCCTCAATCTGCGGATCAAGTACCGCGAGTCGTTTCGGCCGTTTGCGCCGGCGGTATTGGCGGAGCGGACGAGCGACTATTTCGAACTGGATCGCGAAAGCCCCTACATGCTGCTGGTGGCGCCGGTAAAGAAAGAGCGGCGGCTGCCGCTGGACACCGACCTGGGGAAGGACGACGATCTGCTGCCCGTTGTTCGGCGTCTGCGGAGCGATATCCCTGCCGTCACCCACGTCGACTATTCGGCGCGCATTCAGACCGTAAGGCGTGAACATCATCCGGTGTTCCACGATCTGATCGCGGAGTTCGAGCGCCAGACCGGTTGTGGCCTTGTGGTCAATACTTCGTTCAATGTTCGCGGAGAGCCTATCATCTGCACTCCACAGGATGCCTATCGCTGTTTCATGCGGACGGAGATGGATGTTTTGGCGCTGGGGGACTACATCCTGCTCAAGCCGGAGCAACCGCCATGGTTTGAAGGCAAAGGTGAAGGCCTGGAGAACGAAGATGTGGTGCAAGCTTCTGCCGAAAAAGCGCCTGAGAAGCTGCTGGAAGAACTGTCCCTGGTGTTCGAAAAGGAGTTCTGGCCGGCGGCGGAGAAACTGAAAGCCAGCGGACAGGCGCGGATCACCGAAGAGTTCCGCAAGACAAAGACGATGTGGGAGGACTCTAACGAGCCTGCCGATCGCAAACCTCTGTTTGAACTTGGCCGGGAAGCGCTCAGTGAAACTCCCGATCCGGTGAAGTTCGCTGATGAGCTAACCGCGCCCTGGCTGAGCCGCGAGGCCGCGGCAGTCCTGAAACCGGCAGTGGTGAAGCTGATTAAGATCGGCCTGAAACATCAGGTGGCAGTCGAGCTCGACGAGCAGGTCAGCGAATCGGTTTACGTGATGTTCTAGCGGAAGAGTCTTGGCGGCTGCCCGAAATACGGAGGGCTACCGAACCTGTTTCGCTGGGAGCCACGCGCAGCCGTCGACTACTTCAACATCTTTCAGTCGGCCGTAAGTGTGGGTCCCAAAAATCTTCGCCACTCCTTGTGTGTCGATCACCGTCCCGGGGCGCTCGGCGTACTCGCGTTCATTCAAGACCAGGACCTCGTTCAGCATGATGCGCCGGCCGTAAATGCCACTGCAATCCTGCGACGGCCGGATTAGCCTGCCGCCTTCACGATAGATGGCTCCCGCGCCGCGGCTAAACCGGACATCGGTGACAATGGGATTCCGCGGATGGCGAATCAATTCGCCGGTCAGGGAGCGGGAATGGAAGAGCCAAAGTTGAAGTCCGTCGCCCCGCGGCTCCTGTAAAGTCACGAAAAACCAATACCAGCCGTCTTCTATCCACACCGTTGTGTCCACCACCGGGGCTTTCAGTAGGACCTTTACAAGCTCCCAAACGTCGGGGAAGCGCTCACAACGGTACAACTGCACAGTGCCATCGGCCACACTCTCCGGGACCATGTACATGCGGCCGTTATCATAAAAAATGCACGGGTAGGAAAGATGGTAAGGCTTCTCCAGGACCGGCATGGTTCTTGAGAAGGCGCTATTCTCGATTACTTCGGCGCAGGCAATTATGCCCTTTTGCGTACTGTAATCGAGGTCTTCGAAGAACACCCAGGGCTTACCCAGGTGCTCGACCACAAATGGATCGGCATAGAAGTGTCCGCGCGGAGATTGAATCCAGCGAAATCCGCTCAAATCAGAAGGGCCGCAGTTGCCGGATGAATTCTTTTCAGTTCTGATTCCCAGCGTCCAATGCGGAAGCTCCTCGCCGCGGATCAACCGCCGCGCTCGCTGAAAACCGGTTCGCAGCAGTAGGCGAGTCAGCCACGGCAACATCTGTCCATTGGTCGGAACGGTGTAGGCTTTCCTGCGCCCTCGATAGGGAGCCTGAGGCGCAATCTCTGCGTCCAGGCTACTCCATCCTGATTCGTGGAGTTGATGCAACTTCTGGATGAGGAAGGTCGTCGAGCCCCAATAGGGCTGCACTCGATTGCGCACCCAGGAACTGCCCAGGCAAGTCGCAAATGAGCCTTTGTAGAGTATCTTGCCAGCATCGGGTTCGTCCGTCAGGCGCTGTAGCGCAGCGCAGGAGATGAGATTGTCCTCGTAAACCTCCCAAAAATATGGCGGGCCGCCGCGGTAGTGTTCGGAATCTCCATGTCGATAGGACCACACGCCATAGCGGGCGGCATTGAGAATCTCTCCACCAGGAAGTTGAGAGCCAAAGCTGACCAGCACATCCAGATTCTCCTCGCGGATGCGGGCAACGGCATCTTCCGGAAAGCGGTGGAAACCCTTATCGGCGATTGGCGTCACGGAGAAGGACTCGACATCTTGGAAATAGCGTGCGCAATCGACCTCGCTCAGCGGATCTGGAGATTCGGGAATCCGCTTGGCGTCCCAGGCCACGTACCGCGCGAACAGACCGCGCTGTCTGATCGTTCTATTCCGAAGTCGCGCCGCGTCGGCATTGAAGACCGCTAATTCCAGCCGGGCAAAATTGCTGCTTACAATGTGTTCGAGGACCTCTGCCAGGTAAGCCGGCAACGTCGGGCTGGGGCCATCAAGTAAAACGCCAATCCGCAGGTGGGGGGCTCGGGAAGTGGAGTTCAAAAACCACGCGGCGTACATTGATGTGGAGTTGTAGTGTTGTAAATTTATGGTAACAGTTTCACCGGCGAAGTTCGAGGGCGGTCGGCCCATCTGACGGCAATAGATACATTGGGATTTTCTGTCGGCGCAGCACCAACACCGTCGAGGGTCTCATTTGGGAACGGTGAGAAATAGGTTGTTTTCCAAGGGGAACGGAAGCATAATCGCTGACGGCTAGGGCAAAATGGAAATCCCGGATCACTCCGTTTCTTGTTCGGGGACGCAATCTTGGGTTAGGAAATTGGTCACGAGGAGCATGCTCATATGGATGAGCACTCAAAAGCGAGATTCCCGCTAATGGAACGTCGTGAAGTGGTCGATATTATTTGCCAAATCGTCAGGGAGGTCCGCGGCGCGCCTGATCAAGTCGACGAGAATACGTGTATGTTCGGCGCAAAAGGCTTTCTGGACTCGCTCAGGCTCGTCAGTGTCGTCCTCGATACTGAACAGCAGATCAACGACCGCTACAGCCTCGCCATCTCCCTCGCCGATAACCCCGCCGTGTCCCGAGAGCGCAGTCCTTTCCGTTCGGTCGCCACTCTCGCCGACTATATTCTTGCGGTCGCCGCTGAGCAAAGCCGGGCATGATCGTGACCGAGCTACCCGTCGCGACGGCGACCTGTTTCCGGGATTGAATCTTCCGAGAGTGCTGGAAGAAACAAATGATTTACAAAACCCTTGCTACATCGGACCACTGGTTCCCGCGCACGTTACGTTCGGGCCGGCGAGCAGTGCAGAACTTCAGCCTGCCGGCCCCTCGGGTCCTATCGATCCCACTACGCAGTCTTATCTTGGCTGTTCGTTCGCTGTACTATTTTGTGGCGCGGGTGTTCGTGTGCGAGCCATTCTTCAAGTCTTACTGTGCTGCTTATGGCCAGAACGTGCATACCGGCGTGTTCTTGCATTGGATACAGGGTCGTGGTGAGTTGATGGTTGGAGACGACGTGACCATCGATGGAAAGTGCAACTTCCACTTCGGTGCACGCCGTGCGGTCCGGCCAACTCTAACGATTGGATCTAATACGACGATCGGCCACGGATGCATCTTCGCCATTAACAAACAGATCGCAATTGGGCAACGATGCTTAATCGCTGGATGTGTCAGCATTTTTGATTCTCCGGGCCACCCAACAGACCCGACAGCGCGACAAGCGGGGGCGCCAGTTCCGGATGAGGAAGTCAGACCGGTTGTGATTGAGGATAATGTCTGGATCGGATATGGGGCCGTGATCATGCCCGGTGTCACAATTGGACAGAACAGCGTGGTGGCAGTGGGTTCGGTAGTGACGAGCGACGTTCCACCGAACACTCACGCAATAGGCAATCCCGCAAGGAAATTTCCCCTCCTGCGGAAAGAGATATAGCAGATCAGCCCCGGCCTGCATGACCACTGTCGAGTCCTTACGAGCTAGCGGGACTAGCTTTACTGCGCTCCAGGGGGCTACTTCTATTGTCCCTTTGAACGCTGCGGGGGATAAGGCGCGCCGGATTCCCTGCCACCAGAGCTCCCGAAGGCACATCACGGAAGACAACCGACCCGAGGGCGACGGTAACCATATCTCCCAAATTGGCCATAACGATCGCGCCCGCTCCGATCCAACATTCTTTGCCAATCGTGGTGCGATCAAAGCGGCGTCCGACATCCGTCAAGTGTCCACTTTCGTCTCTTAAATGCTGCCGTGAACCACTGACGACCTGAACACCGGTTGCCAGGATTGTGCCATCGCCTAATGACACTTGGCCGAGTACACAGTAGGCGCCAATACCCACACGTTCGCCCATGGAGGATTGCGGGTTGGCAAAGAATGAACCGAGGGCTATATGGCAGTCATGGCCGACTTTCTGAAGCGTGAGCTGGTAGTATGCCACCCGCAGGTAGCTACCACCGATGCCGGAGTACCCGGCAAAATGCTGCGCAAAAAAGGTGAACGCCGTTTGCCAACGTCCGAAGCCAGTCATCAAAGCAGCCGGGAAAACGGCGACTTGAAACATGGCCGAAATCAGCGATTTTATCGCTTTGCGCAATAGCCCACTCCTAGGCGAGCGATTTTAAACGAACGCGCGACATTTGTCGCTCGCTATTTTCCATCCCTCACCTACTGCTTGTACCTAAAGGCACGAAGCCCGCTGGCTCAAATTACCTTTCTGGCGAAGCTGAGCTTGCCTTTGGTGACCACGGTACCGTCTACGGTGACGATTCCTTCCACCAGGGCCGCTTCCGGCGTCATCTTCAAAATCGAGACTTCCAAAATCATGGTCTGGCCCGGAAACACCGGAGCGAGGAACCTCATCTCGTTGACCGCGGCCAGAACCAGGAACTCCCGCTGGTCAAGGCCGGTGCGCGTCGTGAGGCTGAAGAGAATCGAAGCGCATTGCCCGATGGCTTCGATGATGAATGTTCCCGGCATAACCGCATGGTCGGGGAAATGGCCGAGAAATTGAATCTCATTTCCCGTGACATTCTTCACCGCTTTGATTCGCTTGCCGGATTCCACCTCCAGCACGCGATCCACCATGAGCAGCGGAAATCGCTGCTTCAGGCAGGCTCGAACTTCCTCAAACGTCATGCTCGTCATAGTGTCACCGCTGCAAAGCTTCCGGAGTTGCCAACCCTCAGCGCCGGCGCAAGATCATCGCCGTTGCCCGGGGAAGAAAACGAGCGCCGACCGGCGGAGCTGCACTGGCGTCGCTCACCAGCCTGGTGACGCGCAGGCCGACTTCCTCCGCCATCTTCAGCGGCTCGCTTTCCTGATTGAATTCATAGACGTGGTCCCGCTGCGCCGATTCAATTGCGGTGCTGAAGAAAACTACTCCGTCCTCGGCGAGAAGATGAGAAATGGCCCGGAAAAGAGGCCGTGGATCCTCCAGATGTTCTGCCAGCATGGCAGCGATGATTCCTTGGTACTGTCCTCGGGAACCTTCCTGCTCGATATCAAGAGCGTTCTTGACCTTGAAGGTGACGCGATCGGCGTGTCCTGAGGCCTGGAGAATACGATTGGCAACCGCAACCGCGGGCGGGCTTATGTCGATGCCTTCAACGCGAATGTCCGAGCGTTCCTCCGCAGCCATTAAGCCAAGAACGCCGTGGCCCGAAGCTATCTCCACGACATTAGCTTGCGGAGGCAGTGCTTTTAGGAACTCGTTCCGGTACAAGGCAAGATGATGGATCATCGAAGGCCAGAAAGGATAAATGAGGATGGCCGCCCACATGTAAGGCACCATGTAGCCCTCATCCTCATAGACCTCGGAGATGACATCCGGCAAGGCTTCCGGAGTATATTTGCCGGCCTGCTCGTAGACCTGTTGCGCCTTGGCAACGCCTAGGCAGTACTTGGCGTAACCGCGAGCGGCGTCATCGAAGACGCGCTCTCCGTAGGCGGCGAATGCCCACCGGGCAAGAGGGTCCAGCAGCCACGAGCCCAGCGCCTGGTTCGATGCAACCGTTGCACGTGCCCCCGGCGCCAGCCACTTCGCCTTCCTATCCATAGCGCCCAAGAAGGCGCTGCCATCCACCATCGCGTTGTCTCCTCGATTGCGCTCAGTCGAGCGAGCGCACATGTCGAACCATGCGGACCATGCTGCGGATCAGGTCAATACCATCCCACGGCGGGCCGAAGACGTGCATACGCCCCAGTTGGACGATTCGGTCTACACCTCGGCTTGCCGCCATGGAAGCCAGCGTCTCTTCCCGCTCAGGATCAGCTATGGCAAGCCCCAAGGTTTGCACGTTGCCGTCCAACTTCGCAAGCGGTTCCTGCAAGTCGCTCACCTCCAGCACGGTCAGGGTCTTGCCCTGCGTCGGCGGCGGGATGTCCGAACCCTGTCCCAAGAGGATCGTCCAGTCGGGGCCGGCAGGGAACAGTGCGCTATTGGCGACGTCTTCCAGCAGCCAGGAGGCGCGCGCCTGGCAGATGGCTGTCGTCAAGGCTGCGTCCATGGTTTGCCGAGGATGAATCCGGTTCTCCGCTTCGAATGCCGCCCGCAGCGCTTGCACAAAGTCATCGGCAGAATGGCCTTTCTCTCTTTCGAGGAAGAGAACTTGCGGAGAGGAGCACGCCTGCTGATCAAACTGCCAAACGTCTCGTGCGATGCGACGGCACAACGCCTCCCGTGCTGAAAGATTGCACCAGGACGCAGCGTCCATTGCGGCAACGGAAATTCTAGGCCCGAAGACGGCCATCCGCGCCCAGTGCGCAAAGGGAAGCGAGCGAATCTCCGATACCGCTTCCTCTCCGCCCCAAATCATCGCCCCATCGACCGACCGTGCCATCGCTCGATGAAGGTCCAGGCGCTCATGGTCGAAGACCAGCAGGCGAATCCGTGTGGTCAGCAGTCCATCGCTGTCGCTTTCAATCAGTTTGCCGATCAACTGATAGGTCTGATCGCGGAGTCCTCGCGGAACGCGCACCAGGCATGCATTTCCTCCCAGCAAGCCGCAAGTCATGGAGAGAATTGGCTGGATCTCAATGTTGCCGGCAGGCCAGTGGCCAACGATGCCGACCGGGTAAGCCTTGAGATGAGATCGACCACTGTCCTCCATCCACTTGCCGTACAGCGCACCCTGTCCCAGCTCGCGCGTGATGATGGGCTCCAGCGTATTGCGTCGCAACCACAAACGCAGGAAGGCAATGCCGGGTATGGCAGCCGTCTCGGGTCCGCCCAACGCGTTTCCCCAAGCCTCCAGCACCTCCAGACAGGCGTTAGGAGTGATCTTGCTGGCATCGACAACTTGACGAAGCTCCGCCGCTGCGGTCGAAACTTCTTCTGGAGAGTCGATATTGCGGATGAGGTCGTTCATCGAGGGATCACGGAACTATTGCGCCGGCTCCCGCGTCCTGCGGATGTTCCCGCAGCCTCGCAGCTCCGACTTAGGCACTCGACCGACGAAACGGAAACCGATACCGCGTCGTCCGCAGCGACATCCGTCACGGCACACGATCTCGGCGACGTCCTCGGTGAGAAGCAAATGGCCGGGAAAGCTGGTCGGCAACACGCTGCACACTTGCACCATACCCTGCTCACCTTCTCCCACGGGTTCGAGGGTGAGAGGATCACGCACGATCACCTCCCCGAACACGGGAACATGCTTGTTGCCTTCCGCACAATCGGGATAAATCACTCCCACGTTTTCCACCATGCCGTAGAAGTCGATGACTCTGTCCGCAGAACACCCAAACACTTGCGCCAATCCGTGGTTGAAGGATTTCTTGTCCACGGCTTCGTCCTGTAACCGCTTCCAGCCCCCGCTGTGCAAGATGTGAACGTTGGGCATTTCCAGGCTTACCGACTCCGCAAGCAGCGGCCTTACCAGATACTGCCAGAGAATATAAGTAAAGCCGTAGACCAGAACCGCAGAGTCGCGGTGCGTCTTGGCAAATCCCAGCAGCTTGTCTCGTTCCAGCACGAGATCTCCAGTGCTGTCCGGTCTCAGGCAGTAGGTGACCTCGGTGGCAAACGGCATCAGGCCCCGTATCGCGGCGCCTCTGGCACCCATTTCCGGGCCTTGCGCCACCGAGCCTGGAACATCGACGACCAAATAAGGTCTGCGCTGGGCCCCCAGAAAATCCTGGACGATAGCTGCCACAGCTTTGCTCATGCGCCTCGCGGTCGGCGAATCCAGGGCAATTCGGCTGGGTGTCTGCCCGGTCGTGAAACTCGATGTCAGGGTTTTCTTGATCTCGTGCGGTTCAACCAGGGCGAAAGGAGGATCGGCTTTCAACAGCGAAACGGGCAAATAGGGGAGATCGGCAACTTTGGGTGCCGCCCGCGGCTCAACCGGCCAATGTCGAACATAATTCCGGTACCCGGCGTTTCTGCTACAGGCATACTCCAGCTCGTCCTTCAATAAAGCAAGGAATGCGAGCTCCCGGTCCTGCGGAGAAAGGGCATAAGGCGGGATTGCCAGCAGCTCGTCTATCCTCGCTTCCAGTGCACTCATGACGACCGATTACCCTCCCGCGCGAGGGCCTCGCGAGACACCTTGCCGCTCGATGTTCTCGGTATTTCGGAAACGATTTTGATCGAATCACAAGTCCAGTGAAGCGGTAGGCTGCGGCGCACCCGATCGGCAACCCGGTCGGCGGTCTTATCGGGCACGATATACAAGACCAGCGCCTCGCCGGCTTCCGGATGCGCAACTGCGGAGGCGGCGCACTCATAGACGCCGGGCACGGCCGCTACCCGGGCTTCGACCTCGGCAAAGTTTACCCTTACCCCTCTCACTTTGAGGAAAGCGCTCTTGCGACCTTCGATCCAAATATATCCGTCCTCGTCCAGACGGCCAAGATCGCCCGTATGCAGGCACCCGTCCTTGAAGACACGACGGCTGGCTTCTGGCTCGTTGAGGTACCCCAAGGAAACCGATGGACCGCGGACCACGATCTCACCTGTCTGCCCGACCGGGATGTCGTTTCCGTCTGCGTCAACTATGCGGACCGCCAGATTGTCCAGCGGCCGGCCCACGCTACCCAATTTCTGGTCCAAATCGTCAGGGTCAAGGCAGGAGATTCGGCTGGTCGCCTCCGTCTGACCATACATCACATAAAACTTCGCTGTCGGAACAATGGTACGCATCTCCTGTACATGTTGCGGAGCCAACGGCCCTCCGGCCTGCAAGAATCGGCGCAGGCCGGACAGCGCAATGGAGCGGAGATTCGATCGGCGCAGGAGAATGTTATAGACCGTGGGTACGCCTGCGAAGGTTGTGCATTCATGCTGATTAATGGCGTGCAGCACCTTATCGGGAAACATGAAGCGGCGGTCGAACACCACTCCGCCACCCCGGTAGAGATGAGTGTGCAGGACGCTGGCCCCGAAGCAGTAGCTCAAGGGCAGGATGAGCATTGCTCTTTCGTCGTCTTCCAGGTGCTGGCTACGGATGATCGCTTCCGTGTTGGCACGAAGATTTCCATGGCTCACCATGACAAAACGAGGTACGTCGGAGGAGCCAGAAGTAGCCACCAGGGCCGCAAGATCGTTTTCCTCTCGTGGGGCGGGTGGGATTGGATCCGCGCGCATCTCCGATGGGTGACCGTGGGTAAACTTGAATTCCTTTCCGCATTTCCAATCGAACGTACAAGGTTTCTCCGTCCACAGAGCTTTTGCCCCAACTCGATTCACCAGGAAGCTTCCTGACGAAGCCAGCTTGCTCTCCTCCACGGGGACGGGCACCAGACCTGCGTACATTGCACCCAGGTAGGCGATGCTGCTGGGGGGAGACAAGACACAACCAATGACGATGGGATCACCGGGTTTCAACCCGGTAGCAAGCAGGCTGGCGCCGAAGCTGCTAATGAGGCGAGCAAGGTCACCAATGGTTTCGCCCGTCGCCGCGTCGATCAGATACGAGAGCTTACCCAGGCGGCTTACTAATTGCCCGGCAAAATTGGTTGATTGAGAAGTTGCGCTCTCATTCATGCCGCCAGCTTTGCTTGTATCACCCTCACAATGTCGCGTACGGTCTCCATCTCCATAACGTCATCGACATCGAGATTGACACCCAGAGCTTGTTCCAGATTGCTGACCAGGAAAAGATGTCCGGCCGAATCCCAACCGGGTACGTCGTCAGGACCGGTTTCAAAGGAGACCGATTGCGGATCGATACCGAAGGCGTCATGGAAAGCGCCTTGCACTTTGGCCAGAATATCCTGCACTCTTTCGTGTCCTCGAATCGCGGCTCTACGCGGGGCTTTCCTTGGCCAACAGCCTGCGGCAGCGCTCACATCATCGGTTGTCAGCCACGTGATATCAGTAACTTAGGAGGCTAAGTGGCGCCACTTCGACTGCTGCCATGGAAATTATCCGATAGTATATTAGTAACCTTTTCCGTCTGCAACGCAAACTTGTTGGTACCTGTCGCACTTCTAACCGATTATGGCTGAGCCCCCGTCCACAATGAGCGTGTGCCCGACGATTCCGGCCGCTGCCTCTGAACACAGAAACTGGGCTGCCGATGCTACCTCCTCCGCGGTCACCAGTCGGCCGATTGGAGTACGCTGAACAGCCGCCGCAAGCCGCGCTTCGCGGTCCGGGATCGCTTCCCAAGCGTCGGTTTCCACGCTGCCCGGCACCAGAATGTTCACGCGAATGCCCCGCGGCGCCAACTCGACCGCGAGATGCCGTGCCAGGGCTTCGAGCGCGCCCTTCGATGAACCCACGAGGGTGTAATTGGGCAAGGCCCGCACAGCCCCCATCGAACTGACAGCAACAATACTGGATGGGTCGGAAAACTGATCGCTCAAGGCCTTTACCAACTCGAAAAATGCGCGCACATTGAGCGCGAAAGTCCAGTCAAAATGACGGGTCGTGAGATCGGCAAGGGGGCGATGTACGCCCGTCGCTGCGCAATGAACGAATCCGGAAAGAGATTCTCCGCTATCAGCAATGGACTTGCGGACTTGCGCTACGCCTTGGGGAGTGATGAGGTCGGCGCGGCACAGTTCGATTGCCAGCCCTTCTTGCTCAGCCACAGCTTTCAAGGCATCCGCAGCCTTTTGATTGCGGAGATAGTTCGCGGTCACCGATGCGCCGGCCCTGGCAAAGCGCAGGGAAATGGCGCGGCCAATACCTCGTGTGCCGCCGGTGACCAGCACCCTGCCCGAAAGAGCATATCCGCGGTCGTCCATAGTTCGAAAGCTGGTCAGCCGCCAGTTCCGCAGAGGCCGAGGGTAAAAGCAGATTCCGCGAGCACAAAGGATAAGAACGCACCCTAGAGTGCTATCGTCTTGCGGTCAGGGCTTGACGCGTGCAACGTGCCTGATGATACTCCGCTCAAGAGGAAAGTCCAGCAATCTTCGACGCCGATGGAATCGGCATCGCTCTTCAGGTGAGTGACCCGCTACACGCCAGCGATGTCGGAGTTCCTCCTGGGCTGCTCCTAGGTCAGGAGGTTCTATTCCGGCTTTCCTGTGTAGTGTTCTTTGGCATGGACGGCCGCGTGATCCTCCATCGACTCCAGATGAGTGAACACCTCGGCCGGCACGCTGAGTTCCCGTGGCAAACGCTCTTCGAGCAGCGTCGCCAGCCGATGGGCCTCGCCAACCGCCATTAGGTGCGGGAACAACAGGTGTACTTCGATGATCTGCCGATATCCCGTCGTACGGTAGCGCACACCGTGATACTGCAAACCCAGCTCGCCGCAGATGGCATCGAGCTTGCGGCGGATCTCTTTCCCGACTTCCGGGTCCGAATGATCGAGCAGCCCCACCGCCGAGCGCCACACCAGGTGCCCACCTGCCCACAGAATGTTGGCCGCAACTGCCATCGCCACGAGTGGATCGAACGGCTTCCACCTGGTCAGCATCACCAACGCAAGTCCGGCCACCACGCCAAAACTGGTCCAACTATCGGTGAGAACGTGCTTGCCGTTCGCCTCCAGGATGAGCGAGTGGCTGCGCCGCCCCATTCTTATCAGGTACCAGCCCAATCCGGCGTTGAGGACCCCGGCCGCCAGCACCACGAGTGTGCCCGTTCCCAGGTGCTCCAGGCGCAGGCCAGCCATCCATTTCCCGACGGCGGTATACAGAATGAAGATTGCCGCCAGCACGATCATCGCGCCTTCAAATCCGGCGGAGAAAAACGTAATGCGTTCGTAGCCGTAGAGGAATTCCGGCGCTGCCGGCTTCATGCTAAGCCGCAGGCTGAAAACCGCGAAGGCCACTGCGACCACGTGAATCACCGACTCCGCCGCATCCGACAGGATGGCGGCCGAG
>Ga0181530_10001732_pt1 | contig 27002 bp, 28 predicted proteins | sample PEATcosm2014_Bin_42_FD_119769 | JGI IMG/M metagenome (GOLD analysis project Ga0181530, IMG submission 119769) | Peatland microbial communities from MTU Mesocosm Facility, Houghton, MI, USA - PEATcosm2014_Bin10_60_metaG | ecosystem: Environmental > Terrestrial > Soil > Wetlands > Peat | place... | reverse complement strand
CCCTGTCTCTGACTCAGAAAAGTTCGCGGTGTAGCAAACCGGAAGTATATGAAATATTTCGGAACGCAGACAAACTACTTGCTTGACAAAAGTAAGCCATATCAACGTCCAGAGCTCAGGCACGCGGGACCAAAGGACGTGAACCGCGAAGCGGAACTGAGAGCGCCATCCCGCGTTGCCTGCAGCGATTTGATACTCCCAGTTAAGCCCTTTTGGTTTTTTGATAGCATGGGCAAATCGGGCGGGGAAGTGCGACCAACACTTCCCCGCGTTAACAGATAACCGGCGTCCACTGGATGCCAATTAACCATGAACTACTACAGCCATGAAATACTATACTTCGACCACCCAGTTCAACTGCGGAATTGATCTCCATGCCCGCCAGATGTACGTCTGCGTCATGGACCGGGACGGCCACAAGCTCGTCCATACCAACATCCGGAACAATGACTTCGCCTTCTTCCTCAAGCGCGTCGCGCCTTACCGCCACGACCTGACCGTCTGTGCCGAATGCATGTTCGGCTGGTACTGGCTGGCCGACGCCTGCCAGGAGGCCGGCCTGAACTTTGTGCTGGCCCACGCCCTTTATCTCAAAGCCATTCACGGCGGCAAGAACAAGAATGACCGCATTGATTCCGAGAAGATCGCCCATCTGCTGCGCACCAACCTCATCCCGCCCGCTTACGTCTATCCCGCCGCCAAACGACCGCTGCGGGCGCTGCTGCGTCAACGCATCCTGTACGTCTGGCGGCGCTCCGAACTGCTGGCCCGCATCCAGTCCCATCAACTGGCCTACAACCGTCCGACCCTCCCCCAGACCCGCCCCAACCGCGATCCCTGGGAAGCAAAGCTGCTGGCGCAGGAAGATAATCCCATCCGCCAGCTCGCCCTCCAAAACGATCTGGCGCTCATCCGCCATTACGACACCCAGATCACCGCCTTGGAAGCCCAACTCCAAAAGCTCACCAAGGCCACCGCTTGGCGCGATTACACCTTGCTCCAGACCGTGCCGGGCATCGGCGAACATCTGGGTCTGACGCTGCTCTACGAAATCGGCGACATCCACCGCTTCCCCACCGTCAAGGACTTCCTGAGTTATTGCCGCCTGGTCAAGGGCACGGTGGCCAGCGCCGGCAAGCTCAAGGGCCTGCGCGGCGCCAAACTGGGCAATGCGTATCTGCGCTGGGTTTTCGGCGAAGCGGCGGTGATTGCCAAGCGCGACCACACGGTCATCGGTCCGCTGGCCGCGCGCTTGGAAACCAAGCTGGGCAATAAGTTCAAGGCCAACACGGTGCTGGCCATCAAACTGGCCCGCGCCGTCTATTTCATGCTGCGCGACCACACGGTGTTCAACCCCGAACGCCTGGTCGCGGCGCTGACGCATAAATGAATTTGGCCCCGGCCGGAGCCAACCCGCACGTCTAACTGGAGCCAGGCAAAAACCGATGCCCTCACGAGTCACAGACCAAACTCCATGGTGCCACAGCACCCCCGGTCTGCGTTGGGCGCGGAAGCCACGTAAAGCTTTGCCACGTGGCAAGGACTCCGTGGATTTGATTGGGAGCTCCGGCCGGCGGCCTGCCGCGTGGCACAACCTGCTTTACGCGGCCATCTCCCGTTCGCGACCGCCGGGGGCGCGAGCGAAATGGCTCGGCCTTCGCCCCCGGCTCGTTTAGCTGGCTGACGCCAGGGTCACGACATAACCTCGGAATGAAAAGAATTTGGAGTCTCCGCCCCCGGGGCACGTCCGCAAAAAACTGGAGTCCCGACCCGATCGGGGCAGCCGTCATCACCTTTGAATGGATAGCCCAGGGGTTTACTGCTGTGAGTTTCTGGGTCGTGCGGTGGCGTTCGATCACCGCGCTGGAAAACCGGTTGAGGTGCCAGGTGCAAGGGCACAACGCTCTGGCCGGTTCGATTGAACCCGAATAGGTGTTTAGCCGGAGGCCCACCCTCCGAGCTGCCAACTGAAATCAAGTCGAAGACTCGGTTCTGAGGACGCAAAACGGAAAAGAAATCTTTTCCGTCAGGGTAGGCTTTTTTTTGTTGACCGTCCGGGCTTAATAGGTGTTGACCGTCCGGGCTTAATAGGTGTTAGGCGCACGGTCGAGTAAATCTCTAGCTCGCTTCATGGTAGAAGCTGCCTGCTCAACAGCCGGTGGCAAAATCTTGCCAATGTGTCTGTGCGCGGCAGCAAACAAATATGGCCTGCTCTCAACCAATCTATCAATCTTCCGTTCATATGGCTTGCGTGCCTCTGTGACTCGCTTCCGCTCAAGCCGGCCACGAAATGCTCGCAATGCTTCTCGGTCTTCGGTCGGCGCGTCTGGATGCAACTCGCGCTCAACCGCGTCGAGCAAACCGCTCATAAAATGTTTCCATTCTCGGTTTGTCATGGTGTGTCGAGTGCGCCTAACTGTTATTATACGACTGCCGGTTCGTATATTGAATTTGATCCCCGGCAGCCTTCATTTGTTGTAACCCGTTCATAATCAAGCTTGCTAAGTCCCAATATACGACTATCAGTCGTATATTGAAATCCAAATTATCCTTTTATGAATACCATTGAAGCCATTCTCCGACTCCGGCGCGTCATTCGTCGTCAACATAAAGCCCTGAACACCGAAAACACCTATGTTTATTGGCTCAAGCGTTATATGTCAGCTCTCCGGCACTTGCCCCAAGCTCTCCCTAGCGAGAAAAAGGTCGAGCATTTCCTCTCAGATCTGGCCAGAAACCGGGCAATTTCCGCCAGCACTCAACATCAAGCTTTCAACGCCATCGTCTTTTTCTATAAGGATGTCCTTGAAATACCTCTCCAAGGTGTGGACGCGTTGCGCATCTCTCGTCCCGCTCATTTGCGTCACGCTCCGACTGTACCAGAGGTCCGGGCGTTATTACAAAATGTTCCAGATGTCGCGGGCTATCCAACCAATCTTGTCGCCCGTCTGCTTTATGGTTGTGGCTTACGGGTGACCGAACCCCTGAACTTGAGAATCAAGGATATCAGTCTTGACCGATCCACCCTCTCCATCCTGGGTGCCAAAGGTGGTAAAGATCGTGTCATTCGCCTACCCAACTCCCTCAAGGCAGAAATTACCCAGCAGATGAATTCCGCCCATTCGGTCTGGCAGCGGGACCAGCGAAACAGGATTCCGCTGGAGATCCCTCAACAACTCGGCCGGAAATATCCCGAATACAAGTTTGCCTGGCATTGGGCATGGCTGTTCCCGGCGCTTAGCCCCTGCCGTCATCCGCGTACCGGTCAAATCGTTCGCTATCGAATGCATGAGGTTAACGTGCAACGCGCGATCAAAGAGGCTCGGCGCAAACTCGGCATCATGGTTCTGCCCCACGAACTCCGTCATGGCTACGCCACGCATTGTCTGGAATCTGGCGCCAACCCGCGCGCCATTCAGGAAGCGATGGGGCATAAGTCCATTGAAACGACCATGGGATATTTGCACGCCGAAAGTCTTAGTGTTCGCAGCCCTTTGGAAACGGTTCTAGCCGGAAGTCTCTCGCCGGCACGCGCAACCTGATGGCGGCTTCTCCTCGGGGGACACAAGCTCCGCATTTGCACTGGCCCGGCCAAAAGTGCAGCATTTCCCTCAGCTCGATTTTTCCCAACACTTTCATGTTGAGTGAAGCACCGGGGCCGTTGCCTTTCAAGGTAATTTTCCAGGTCGGATCATGTGCGCGAATCAGGCGATCTGGGCTGCTGGCAAGCGGTACCGACGTTCATGGCTAGGCTGCCACCAACTGCCTGCCCGCATTCGCTGGAACATCTGCGGATTGTGGTTTTAAGTATTTTCCGGGGATTACCTTTAACACGTCCTCTAAAGCCACCGGGCTCAACCCCGGTTGCGACGATGGCGCATTGAGCTTCGGAGCACCGGGATCATCTAAATTTTGAACGAAATCATTTTTGTGTTCGGCGACCTCGATTGCATACATGAACATTGACAGCATGGAACTGGAATTATTCACGACGCACCGGGTCAAAAACATTTCAAAATCCTCTTCCGCCCGGGATCTCCTGACGCGATGGAGCGCCGACGGCAAATCGAATCCACCCCGAACTGTGAATGCATTTTGACCTGTGTCTGTGGTGACAGTGACAGTATATGAGACTTTCAAGCCGTCAGCTGTTACGACGGGCGATGATTTTACATTGGCGGTCGGTATTGCTTCAGTTTCATTTTTCATAATTGATCCTTTCGTAGGATTAGTTTTCAGGTTTTAAGGCCGGGCCACAAGCCGTAGCCAACCCGATTACACCGAATTTGTTTTGGAGACCCGTCTCCACCAGTCTCCAGACGTCTTCACTCGCAACCCCGGCGCTTGATCCGGACATGGTTGAAGCCCCGGCAATACTTTCCACAGCGCTGGATCTTTCGTGAACGCACACCGCGGAACAATCGTTCAATATAGGCCGGCACGCGTTTCTCGAACACCGGCGTTGGATACGGGGGTAAATTCTTTGCGCGAAAATGCTGCCTGTGCATTGCGTTCAGCTCAGCGGTGGAGACATCCGCACCGTGGCAGGGCTCCAACGCCGCTGCTAAAAACTTCTCCAGATCATCTTCCGGGTCTCGTGACTGCGCCGTGACGATTCTCAGCAGGGCCAAAAATTCCTTCAGGAACCGTGGCTGGCGGTACTTTAGCAGAATGACAAACCGCTCCTGCCGGCCGTAATTCGAAAGAAATTCCGAGATCATGCAAAGCACGCGCTCATTCGGCAGCAGCTGGATCTCGTTGGGCAGCAGCTGGAAGAACGACTCCCGTGCGATGTCATAGCGCATGTTGTTGATTAAGGCGAAACACCGCGCCCAATAATCCCAGTTTGGAATGGTCCGGTTCCGAGGGTCTTGTGTCGTGGGGCCGCCGTGCTTCGAAGCGGTGGAGTGTAGGATGATTTCAATGCGCATTGGTTCGGCCCAGACGATTTCCTCAAAAGGCACTTCGACGGGCTTCGCCAAGTTCAGAATTTTATAAGCTGGCTCCAAAGGTCCACGACCAGAAACCACGATTGCCTGGTCGACGCCGAGCCAGCAGATGGCCCCTAGCACGTTTATCGTTGCGGTTATAGCATCCGGACATCGCAGCCAAAGTACAGCGCCCTGCGGCCCGCCGGTTATGAGAGAATTACGCAGCTTGGGATTGTACTTTAGAAAAGCCTCTTGCACCTCGTGAAGCCCAAAAAATATCGCACAGAGGCCGTTGCGGGAACAGGCCACGGCAATGTTTTCGCGGGTAAGCCGGGCTTGATGGGCAACCTCCCGCGTTTGCTCCAGGGAAATAGCCGGGCAGGCCACGGTCATATTTCCCGCACTGTTTGACGGTACCGGAAGCAGGACCGCGCCGGCGCCAAAGACGCTGTAAATGTTGTCCAAGGTCCGATCAATGCCGCGCAAATCATTGGGGCGGGTCGAGGACGGTGACAGGCTGATCGAGCTGAAGGTTTGGATAGGGTTCATAGTTCGGGGATAGTATCGGCGCTTGTGGTTGCGGAAGAGATATCGTTCACGACGCCGGCGTGAATCTGCTTTATCGCTTTCTGAACGAGCTGACGCTGGCGCCGGCGTTGGCACACCCAGCAAAGTGCCATCACGAGCGCCACGGTTCTGACGGCCAGTTCGTCAGCGGTTGGTGGGTGCCATTTCATAAATGTTGAGGGAAGAGATTTAGTATTTCAGGTTCGAATATTTGTCGGGCGAATAATTCTTCAAGACCTCGACAATCCGATCGGCGCGCAGCCGCATTGATGTGATGAATTGGTCGGAAACGCTCGCTCGGCCTGTGTCGCTTTCCCGAAATTCCAGAATCCCAGCATGTACTAAAATTGTTTCCGCCAGTCTGATGTGTTCCTGTGAAACAGTGTCCCACCAAGTATCCGAGTATGCCCAAGGCCCCGATAGACGAAGAAATCCGTCATCATCAAATCGATCCACTTGGTGCCGAAATACTAAATCCACCCGGACTTCAAAAAATCGGAAGAATAAATCGAGACCTTTGATCATACCTTCCAAACGAGCATCGGCCAGTGCGTCGTAGTTGGCGTCTTCAGTGTCCTGTTCGAGGAGATACACACAAAGGTCGCGCTGCCAAGCGTCGCGGTCATCAAGGTCGTACAAAGCCCAGAGCGCCCGACGAATTTGCAGGCATTCCTGTTCAGCAGTCATGTTGCCTGTCGTTGACGGCAACAACGGGTTCGATTTTGCGGAATATTTACTGATGGTTTGCATCGCAGGGTTCATCGCTACGGTGATACGTTCTGGTTGTTGAGTGTTCATATTGATTCTACGAATTCTGGGTCTGTGCCGGGTCTGTACAGCCATACTTCAGCACGGCGCCAACCAGGCTCAGTTTGGAACACGTGCATTAGATTCACGCCCCATTCATTGGCAAGCAGCTGATTGACCGAATTCATCCATGTGATGTACACAAGAATGTCGGCCCGGGTTGGTCTACCAGACCAAACAATTTTCTGAACATGAGAGGTTCCCTTTTCCGGGACTTTGTCTGTAACTTTGATCTCACAAGTCAGCTTGTTGCCGAAGTCGCATTTGAAGGTTCTCATAGAAGTGTAATTCTCCGGGGGATTAAGGGTTAGATTGTTTTCCGGGAGTTGAAGGTTGATTTTCAGTCTCCGGGATTGCGGGTTGATTCTTAGCCGGTGCAGTCGGTGCAACGGTGCAACACTCCCCCCCTATAGGGGGGAGTTGCACCGATTGCACCGAGGGGCAATTGCACCGAGTTTGCACCGAGTTTGCACCTTGCACCGATTTTAGATAAGGTGCTAATTCATAGTTACTTAGGTAGTTTTTGACGATGATATCCAGTCTTGCACCTTCGGTGATTCTGGCCTTTGCGGTCCTCTCGCTAACCCGTTGCACCGATTGCACCGAATGGGTTAAGTCCTTGTGGCTCAGGCCTCCAGACGGTGCAACTGCCTCTGAAAACACCCCCAAAAACAGCTTTACCAACTCGGCGTGTTCCGGCTGTTTTGAGGGTGCCAAGGGGAAGGCATCAGACGCCGTTACGGTCGTGTGCATCCCGGCGGAATCGCTCCAAGCAAACCTAGGGCCATCTTTTTCCAGAATCGGCGCGTGTCGGCAGCGGTTCGACCACAGAATACTTATACGCTCGTCCCGGAGATCCCGGGTGATTTGCAGATTGGTCTCGCATTTCCGGTCGAGCTGACTCCCCAGATGCCCACGGGACTTGTAACTAGCCTTCTTGTCAGTCACCGGGTTGAAGTGTAGACATACGATAATTACGCAATTATATTCAATCGCCAGATTGTGTAACTCGGCTACCAGCGCATTAACTGCCTTTGCGTCATTGACATCTTCGGCAACGTCGCCTATGCCATCAATCAGTAGAGAGTGGATGCTGCCAAATTCCTGCTTATACTGTTTCAAGAGTACCGGAAGCATCTGGTGTATCTGCTCGGCGTTAAGTCCTGTTAGGCACCAGGATTTGAACCACGGCGGTCTTGGTGCTCCTGCGCGGCGCTCTACCTTAGCATTTAGGGCGTCGTGGTCATATAGTGACTGCTCCGTATCAAGATGGATTACAGCCCCACCTTCGGGATTTTCAGACGTAATGCTAAAACAATCGGCATCCGAAGTGGCGTGAGTAGAAGCCAGCATAGCTTCTACCACGGCAGTTTTCCCAACTTTAATCATTCCATTGATCGCCACGAGATTGCCACATGTAGCGATTGCTGTTGTCCCAACAAAATACCTTGGTACTGGACGCGGACGCTTTCTGGCCGCGTCAAATAGACGATCCTTGTACTTCTCCAGTAGCCCATCTGTTACTGACGCGGCCTGTTTAGCCTCTAACATTAACGCGTCAAGACTCTCCCACGAAAGCACCCCGCGTTGTTTCTGCAATGCAATCTTCATCGCAGTTTGTTCCAAGATTCTGGCCTTGTGCCAAGATTTGAACGCTTCCGACTCTGGTAGAGCGTCTAGCATTTCGGGCGTTAGTTCGGCCATCAGTCCTGACTCCTCTTGAATTTCACTTTTCAACTCCTCGGTTAATTCCGTTGCCACATCCACGGTGATACCGAGACCATTGGCCCTGTCAATGATTCCGGCGCTAAAATACTGTGGCGGCAATCCCCAATCTTTCTTTTCGCAAGATATTGCCCGAAACTGTTCGTATCCGGCGGCCATAAAACTCCACAAGGTATTGTACCGGTCGGTTTCAAAATCCAGCTTGTGGTTGTTAGTTTCCGGATTCCATTTGCAGACGATATCCTTTAGTCGGCGATACAGTCTTACTGATTTCAAGGCACCGAAAACAATCTGGCGTTCAAGTGTCAAAGTAGCACCGGCTTTTCGCATGTTCGCCATGTCCGGCGTTAGAGGGACTGGTTTGTTATAATTGGTGGTGTTCATCTTCGGTTCGCTACGCATATCAAATTTTAATTGCGATTTTGTTCAGTCATCTGTTGCATCACGAACGAACGAACGCTGGCCATGTCGAAGAGCCGCACGCCGGACTTCTGCCCGCGGACGCGAAGGAGGACGCCTCGGATCTTACCGTCATTCAGAAGATTATAGGCCGTACCACGCTTGATGCCAAAAATTCGTTGTACGTCTGCCTGCCTGCCAAATTCGGGCGAGATTCCGGCGAAGTTGCCAGGTTCGCCTGGCTGAGTACTAAGAGGAATTATCATAGCTTTTCTTTCCGCCACCCTTGTTAAATCCGGCTACATTGCTCAGGATCGACAACGGCGACACCTACGAAAAAAGGGTCATATCAGGACACCGAAAAATGCAGCTAGGCCCGTGGTTAAAGGCGAAAACCTACTAAAAGCAGAGGGTCAAAAAAAGGGTCAGAAGTGTCGAACATTTAAAACCGGCGATGAAAATAAGCCCGCTGACAAAGACGTCGTTGCCTGTGGCAAACAAAAAACCAAATCAGCTGGTGAAACTGGACCAGAACCGAACACTCAGTTTTGTGCGCAAAAGATTATCCCGCCCCAAGCCGAAATGTGTGCCAGCATTTGCGACCGAGGGAATGGCCGAGGAATCTGCGCGCCGCGATTTGAATTGTGTAATATTTCGGCGTCTACTCACTCGTCGGCTGTTGGTGATCTCAACCAGCTACAATTGCTTCTTATTCTTCCGACGAATCCTCGGGCTCATTTTCAAATTTATTCACTCGCTGCGCGGGGTTGATCGTCTCTAAAAAAAAGGCCCGCAGTTCTTCCTTCTCTTTCTGTGATAGAGTTTTTACAAGAGAGATCATTTTAGCGTATTTGTCAGAGCCAATCGATTGACGCGTCTCCAATTTTTGCTTCTGCGTTTTATCAAATATCTTTTTGTATGGAGTTTCCCGTAATTTTTTTAAAGCACGTTTGAACGTTGATAAATGGACTCCGGCGTCGGTTGCCGCCTCCTGTTGAGTCTTACCGTAAGCATGCATCAATAAGGAAACTGCTAGATCACCTTGGATCTTTAATTCTCTTGTTGACAGCAGGTAATCAACTATTGCCTCGCGGTTGCTCAACGGATCTTCACACCACTTTTCACGCTGGGCGGCCTCTTCGGCATTCATCTGTGTCAACGTCTGGATGGAACCAGTGAGCTTGTTTACATTGACACCCTGCGTATCGATTTTGGCCATGAGCTTTACCGTCTCAGCGTCACGTTTCCGATCCGCCTCCGCTTCATCTGCCGCTGATTGCATCTGATTCACGATTATCCGCTCATCATCATGAAGTCTGCGGACAGAAATTCTTGCAGGGATCGTTGTGCCTGACCCCAGGTACAATTTGTTTTGTTTTGTATCCACTGCTATGACTTCATTTGGCGGAACAAAACTATCGGTACCACAAATCAACGCCCGGTCTGACATCAGGAACCTGATTGAACAGCCAGTTAACGCCACATCAAGAATTTTAGTTTGACTGCCTTTTTCTTTCGGTTGAGGTGTGAATGTTTTGACGCCGAAGCCTGCCAATCCGGCCTTTGTTGAGACCGCCGAAGCAATTCCTGCCGCCACCGGAGTGAGTGATCCTGACGGTAATTTGTCAAAACGCCGGGCCGCTGGCGCCTTCACAATTTCGGCCAAGAACACCTGCGTCTTGACGCCATTGAATTTAATTTGCATATAGATTCCTCACTCACGGCTTCATCTTGCCTCGGACACTATTTCCGTTTTCCAAGGTCATCAAGCCGATTTCTTCTTCTTTGGTACTGGCTGCGTGGTTACGTCCGGCAGTTTGCTGATGGCGGCTTTGGTGTCGTCCGCGTCCAAGTGAGTGTAACCGCGTGAAACCACTTCGGAATCATGGCCGACAATCATCTGTGCCATCGCGTTGCTTGCTCCGGCAGATTTCAGCCATGTCGTGAAGGTGTGCCGCAGGGAATGGAACGAAAGCTCGCTGGTTTGCCGTCTGGCGTCGCGTCCCTTGCCGCCGGGTTTTGCTTCGATTTTTGGCCGCGCTTTCACCAGTCCGGCAGGCGCAAGAATTTCATCGTAAAACTTGGTGGAGATCGTGCCGGTATGCTTTTCCGCCATTGCTGCCGCTTTGGGAAATACGTAGGCGTCCGGGCGGTCACTGGACGGCGTGTTTTCCAGATAAGCCACCAGCGGCTTCGCCATGAAGAAGGACAGCCGTTTGCCGGTCTTGCTCGTCACGAAGGACACGCAGCCTTTGCCCAAGTCCACTTGCTGCCACGTCAACCCGGCCACGTCACCAAGCCGTTGCCCGGTGTAAAGGCCGGTGAGAACCAAGCCGCGCCATTCGCCGCCAGCTTCATCGCAACGCTTCAAAACCCGGCCAACTTCGGCCAAAGAGAAGCCCCGCCGCTTGTTTTCGCCGCGTTGCTTGAGCGTGTCCACCTTTGTAGCCACGTTCTTTTCTACCAAGTCCTGTCTCTGCGCGGCGTAGAGGCAGGCGCGCAGGACTTTCAATTCCATGTTCGTGCTGGTTGCGGATAGCCGTTTGGCGACGTAATCACGGTAGCGCAAAACGTCGTTCACTTTCAGCGCATCCAAATCTTCGCCTGCCTTGCTGCCGAGAAATTCCAGAAACCGGCGCAAGCAGGTTTCGTAGCGTTCGTGCGTGCGCGGTTCGGCTTCCAACGTCTTGGTTTCCAGCCAACGCTTGCACCAGTCGCGGATCGTCGCGGACGGCAACGTCTGGCCAGACGCCATGAGAATATCGGCCACGCCTTGCGCTATCACCTGCCGCGCCTTGTCGGGCGACAGCTTCGCGCCGAGTGCCGACGCCTTCGCCCAGGTGTCGCAAATCTGCCGTGCCTGTCGCTTGTCAGTGGCCTTGGTGCTTCTGAAATGCCGCGCGCCGTCCGGCGTTTGGTAGGCGCAATACCAGTAGGGCGACTTTCCACGAGGATCTTTGTGAAGACTTGCCATATGTAAGTCATAAAATAGTCATAACGTTCACCCCTGTCAAGCCTGTTTAAGAATGTCGTATTTATTGGCATATTGACGTATTATTGACCTTCATTCGAATCGATGGTTCGAATCCATCACCTACCACCATTCTTCCCCTGTAGTGAAGCGAGGACAAAGGTTGCCGCGCCGAAGCGCGAGCGCGCCGGCGGGCTGATTTAAAGTCGCGAATGCGAGCCACGGCCCGGCAAGCCGCCACTTTCCATTTACAATTTGCGAGAGTAAAGTTTGCGCATGCGCAAATCGAAAATCGCAAATCCAAAATCCGAATGACCCGACACTGCCACAACTGCGGCGAGGAATGGACCCTGACCGGCCAGCCGGGCCGGGGTGAAACCTGCATGAAATGCCGGGCGGACCTGCGCGTCTGCCTGAACTGCGCCCACCACGACCCGCGCGCAGCCCAGCAATGCCGCGAGCGCCGGGCCGAGCCGGTGCAGGAAAAGCACGCGGGCAATTTCTGCGAATATTTTGAGTTTGTGCGCCGGACTTGGACCCCGAAGGCCGGGGGCAACCGGCGCGAAGACGCCGCGCGCGCGCAGTTGAAAAATTTGTTTGGCGGTTGAAGCGCGCGGCAGGTTAGCATTGGCGCATGAAAGTCAGCGGATTCACCTTTTTGCGCAACGGGCAGAAACTCGGCTATCCGTTCGCTGCCTCCATCCGTTCGATTTTGCCGATTGTGGACGAGTTTGTCGTCGCCCTCGGGCCGTGCGAGGACGACACAGAAAAAATGGTGCGTGAAATCGGCGACCCCAAGATCCGCATCATCCCGACACAATGGAACGAGCGGATCCAGCCGGATTACAGCGTAAAAGGGTTTGTTTATGGCCAGCAGAAATCCATCGCGCTGTTCAACTGCACCGGCGACTGGGCGTTTTACCTCGAAGCCGACGAGGTGGTTCACGAAAATGATCTGCCCAAAATCCGCGCGGCGATGGAGCGGCATCTGGGCGACGCTCGCGTGGAGGCGCTGGTCTTTGATTACCTGCATTTTTACGGCAACGCGAACACGTATGCGTGGTCGCCGGGCTGGTATCGTTCGGAAGTGCGGATCATCCGCAACACGATCCCGGCGTGGGGGCCGGAAGGATTGTTTTTTGTGGTGTTGGATACGCACAAACGGGGCCGTTACCCGCGCGCCGCGCATACTGGCGCGACAATTTATCATTACGGCTGGGTGCGCGGTGAAACCGAAATGAATTTGAAAACCGATGCCGTGACCAAGTTCTGGTCTGAAGGTCCGGCCCCGACAGTGAATTACCGGCAGGCGGATGCCGTGCCGCTGCGCCGGTTCACCGGTACACATCCCCAGGTTGTGCAAGCTTGGTTGCCAAAGGCGGAGGGACTTTTTCAACCGGATCCGGATCACGCGTTGACCGCGCGCGAAAAAAAACATCGCGTCATGCTGAAACTGGAGCAATGGTCCGGCTTCCGCTTCAACAAGAAACATTACCGGCTCGTTCGCTGAACGCCCGCATGCAGGCCTCAATGACCGTGTCGATCTCAATCTTGGAAAGGTCCCGGCCGCTGGTCGGAGTGACCGCCCAATCCGGATGCTGATACGGATACGGGCTGCCCGGGGCGATGGAATCGCGGATCATCACCACCCGCTTGCCCATGGCCACCGCCAGATGCAAGGCGCCGGTATCGCCGCCGAGTATGAGGGAAGAAAGTTTCATCAGCCCCCCGGTGACAAGGAATGGCACCCCGGCGGAAACCGGAAAACCAGCCCGACGAACCGGGTCCAGCGCGTCGCGTTCTGCCGGACCGCCGCCGAACAAAATTTGCCATCCCCGTTCCTGCCAGTGCCGCGCCACGGCAAGATGCCGGTCCAGCGGCCAGTTTTTGTGGGACGAACTGGTGAACGGTTGAATGAATAGGGTGGGTTTGGCGGCATTCAAACGGTGCGCGACAAAGAACTCCCGCGCCTCTTTCAGAGCGCCGTCCGGCAGGACGAATTCATTAAGTATCTTTCCCGGACGAAGGCCGCATTGCTCCAGCAATGAGAGATACCGGTCAATGTGATGAATTCGATCGTTGCGCGTCACGCCGCGGGTGTAGGCCCAGCGCCGTCCCGGGCCATAGACGCTGCCCCAGCGTTGCGGCGCGCCACTCAGCCACGCCAGCCAGGCGGTTTCGCCGTAACCTTGAAAATCCATGACGAGTGAAAACTTTCCGCGGCGCAACCGGCGAAACAGGGAAAACGCCTCCGACAAAATGGCCCGGAGATTGCCGCTCTGAAAACGGGCGCGATTCAGGAGGATGACTTCGTTCACCTCCCGGAAACCCTGCAACAGCGGCGCATTCTCGCTGGAAGTGAGAAAGGTGATTTTCGCGCCGGGAAAACTTTCCCGAACCACATGGACGGCCGGCAGGAGGAACAGGATGTCGCCGATGGATTTAAGGCGAATCAGCAAAATGTTCTCGTTGCGAACCATGAGCCGTCAGGCTATGCGCCCCGCCCCCAATGGAAAAGCACGGATTTAAAACACGCCGGTTTTCCTGCTGGACGGTTTTGGCAACAGCAGATTGAATGGAGGCATCCGGCATGGCATGAGCAAACCATCGAGCAAAAATATTTTCTGGACCCACGGCAAGGTCACGGCGGAACAACGCGCGCATCTGACCGGCCACTCCGGCTGCGTCATCTGGATCACGGGGTTGAGCGCCTCCGGCAAATCCACGATCGCCACGGAACTGGAGCGCGAATTGATCAGCCGGGGCAGGCTGGCCTATCTGCTGGACGGCGACAACACACGCCATGGCCTTTGTTCCGACCTGGGTTTCTCGCCGGCGGACCGGAGCGAGAACATCCGGCGGGTGGGGGAGGTCGTCAGATTGTTTGCCGATGCCGGCATCATTTGCATCACGGCGTACATTTCTCCCTACCGAGCCGACCGTGAAGCGGCGCGCCGGCTGGTGCCGCCCGGAAAATTCATCGAAGTGTATGTGAATGCACCCCTGGCAATCTGCGAACAGCGTGATCCCAAAGGTCTATACGCCAAAGCACACAGCGGCGAAATCAAGGATTTTACCGGCGTCTCCGCCCCCTACGAACCGCCCCTGAAGCCGGAACTCGAATTGCGCACCGACAAAATGAGCGTGGCCGAGTGCGTTGCCACGATCATGGCGCGTTTGAAAAAATGCCGGGGCCGTAAGCTCTGAACCGTTCTACGCGCCCGGACCGTGCAACGGAACCGGAACCCCCAGCGATTTTAGCAACGCTTCACGATAGGCATCGCGGGAACAACGCACGGCATAGCTGCGGGCGGCGGCGGAAAACTGGGCCGCTTCGTCCGGCGAAAATCCCGCGGCGTGCCGGATGCAATCGCGCAACGCGGCCGCATCGCCGGAGGGGAACAGCAGCCCCAACCCTTGTTCGCGGGTAAGCCGGCCCAGCAATTGTTCGTCGGACGCGATGACCGGTCTGCCGGCAGCCATGGCCTGCGACAGCACGGCGCTGGTCCCGAAATGATTGACGTACGGCAGCAGAACAACATCGCTGGCGGCAAAGCAGGCCCTTTCTTCATCGGCGGAAACGTAACAGTTGATGAGACGCGCCCGATTCTGCCGAACGAGCGCATTGATTTCCCGCGCGGTTTCGCCGGTGGGATTCTGCTGGCCCGCACACAGCAGATATGCCGGGGACTCCGCGGGCAATCCAGACATGGCGCGCACCGCCAGATGCAATCCCTTGCGCCGGTAGCCGCCGCCATAGAACAGGAAAACCCGCCGGTCCTCCGGCACGTTCAATTGCCGGCGGGCCGCGAGGCCATCGCCCCCGAAGCCGGGCAGGCACGGAGTGGGCAGGAAGAAAAACGGCGCGCCAGGATATGCGGCCTGCAAATCGCGCGTCAGGTATTCGTCCAGGAACACGAGTTGCCGCAGCCAGCCGCCGCGCAACAGCCGGCGGAATCCCAATTGTTTGAGCCAGCGGTTGGGTGACCACCAGGGCGCCGCCAGAAATCGCGCCCGGTGATAAATGCCGCCCATCCGTCCGCGCAATTCGGCGGGAGGCAAAACACCGAAGGCGGCCCGGCGCCAGCAGGCCGAGGCGATTTCATCAAAGGCGCAAAGGAACACTCCGTCCGCGCCGCTCTGCCGCAAACAATGAGCCACGGAACCCGCCTTCCGGTCGCCATGCCGCCGCCCGGACGCGTCATAGGCGCTGAGAAGTTCAACCTTCGGCAGAAATTCGCCGAGTTGTTCACGAACTTTGGCGGCGCTTTCCGGCCGCAGATCCACGGCCAGCGTGAGCCGCAAATTGGCGGAAAGCAGGTCCCCGGTGATAAACCGCAGCCAAGTGAGGTGATGTCCCTCGGTGCGGGGCTCGTACAGCAGAAGCTGCTCGCGGTGGCCGGCGGAAGTTTGGGTCATTGGGGGACGGGGTTTTGCATCTGCGCTTCGCGCACCCGGGCGTAGCGCAGAAAGGTGTAAAACGCCGTCATCCAGGCGATGGTAAACCCCTGCCAGCCGTCGAGGAAGCCCAGCTTGAACAGGTAAGCGCGCCAGAATCGCCACAGCGGGCGCACCAGCAGGTCAAGAAAAGTAACGGTCTTCCCCTGTTCCGTGCAGATTCGGACGAATTCATCGGCGTACTTCAGCGTCTTTTTGATCTGATGTTCCAGAGATTCCATGCTGTAATGCAGAACCTCGCCTCTCAAGCAACCAATCCGGCCCTGAACGATGAGCTGTTCATGCAGGTCTCCAGTCCAATGTCCCCGGCCCCGCCGCCACAACCGCACGATGCGGTCTGGATACCAATCCCCATGCCGGATCCACCGCCCGAAATAGAACGTGCAGCGGGGGAGACGATAGGCCGAATGCGGAATTTCCGACGCGGGGCGGCTGAGGAGGGCAGTCAGTTCTTCGCGTAACGCGGGCGAAATCACCTCGTCCGCGTCCAGGCCCAGCACCCATTCATTTCCGGCCTTGTCGGACGCTGAATTCTTCTGCGCGGCATATCCCTTCCACACCTCCCGGAAGACTTTCGCGCCATAGGATGCGGCCATGCGGTCGGTTCCGTCGCCGACCTCCTCGTTGATCACGACGATGATTTCGCCGACCCAGCCGGCGACGCTTTCGAGCGAGCGTCGGATGCGATGTGCCTCGGCGCCCGCGATCATGCACACGGAAAGCGGCAGACGTTCGGTAGTCATGGTGTCAGAATCCAGTCAGGCTTCACGGCATTGCCCCGCCGCGGAACCGCGCGCATTGTATCGTCCCATTATGTTGCCCACAAAAGAAATGTGATATGCCTTTTATCCGCCCGCCCTGAATGGAATCTCGGCAATGGCCCGGCGGCTATTTCCCGGCAACCCCGGCCGAAGGAATCGCCGGGGAGAAATACTTGTTACGGGCTTTGCAGACCTGCCGGTAGAACGACATGTTGTAAAAATGGCTGAGCAGATATTTCCATTTAATCTCGTTCGTGTAATGGTCGTGGGACGTGACCTTGTCCGCCGGACCAAACCCCGCCTTGGCGCACAGCTTGGGAAAAATCTCATTGACCGCGAAGGAATAGAGTTCGAGGTCCAGCTGGTTGTATTCCCTGGCCATTTCAACCAGCCGGGGGTCGTTCTCCAGGGATCTTTTGATCTGATTGTCCGGCGCGACCCGTCTCTTTTTATAGTTCAGGTTCAGCGGGTAGGGAGTGAGCCGCTCCAGGACGTGGAGGGAAAGCTCAAATTTTTCCGTCAGGCCGGCAAAACCGCACGTTTCCAGGAAGCGCTTGGCCCGGTCCAGGTTTCTCCCGCCCGCCATGAATTTTACCTGCAAATTTTCCAGGAGGTCGTTTCGGCGCAGTTCCTCTTCCAACGTCCGGCGGTTGCCGTTGTGAACCGAATCCTGGTAGTGAGAAAAAACCCGGGCCACCGGCTCCCGCAAAAACGTCAGGTAAAAGGGGTTGGGCAGGGACAGGCTTAACGGGTCAACCAGGTTGTGCCCGGCGATGCTTCGCAATCCGGGAAACATTTTTCTCATGAAATCAAAATCATCCTGGCGAAAGACGGGCTTCTTGGTGTGATCGGTGTGGCAGGCGAAAACCCCAAAGCTGTTTTCGAGAATGAACTGGAAAGACGAGCCCGCGGTTTTTGGAATGTGACAAAAAACAATCATGGCCTGATTTCAGCCGCGAGTGTTGCGAGCCGCCGCTGGCAGGGCAAACTTTTTCCGCGCCGGATGCGAAAAACTTCAGGCGCCTGGTTCCGCGATGCCAGGTTCACGGTATCTCCTCCAAATCGGAGACGGTGAACTTGTCGCGTTCAACCCGGTCGTCGCCACTGCGGAGGTGATACATCGGCTTGTTGCCGTAAAAGGACGCCCATTGCGAAAAGGTGCTGGGCGGTCCCAGTATATAATCACACCCGGCCAGCGTGTATAAGTCCGCCACCGGCGGCCCGGCGCCAATCACAACCGTGAGTCCGGTGAATTCCGACGCTTGCTGCGGCTCGTCGCTACAGACAAAAAAAACCGTCCGGCGGCCGGGAAATTGCCCGGCCAGTTCGCGCATCCAGGCGGCATATCGGTCCACGGCGAAAAAAAACCGCCCTTCCTTCCAGGCGCGATAATCCGTGCGCCGGATGTGGACTCCGACCACGATATCCGCCTGCTGCCGCAGGGATTCAATGCTTTGACGGACGGCCTGTCCGACCTCGCTGATGGGCTGGAAAAACTCCCGGATGCGGTCCGCCTGCCGTTGCACGGATTCCGGCGCGCGAAACCGCCAGCCGTGGACAAAAACAATTTTGGCATCGGCCATTCGGGATTGCACCTCCGCGGCATCCAGCAAAAGGGTCTGGCCGGGAATCTCCCGGAGCGTGAACACGCGCTTGCCCAGGATCGGAGAATGGTCGTTCCACTCGCTGGCGCGGCGGATGATCTGGTAGAAAATCCGCGTTTTGCGGATGGCCGGCGCGGCGCCGGGAATCAGGTCCAACAGGCTCCGCCGCCGGGCAACCGGATAACGGCAATAGATGTCCCGGCGCGTGGTCTCGAATAGGTGGGCGTAGGAATGAAAGGCAACATTGACGACGCGATGGCCGTGTTCAGCGGCAAAGCCAATGACATTGGCAAACAACACCAGCCGGTTCGCCAGCCGGCCGGTTCGGAAGCCAACGACGAGGATTTTGTTATCAGCCGGCCGCATGGATTTTGGAAATTGACGGATTGTTTCGGGCAAATCTTCCCGGTTGGCCGGGCCTCTGGCAAGCTTTCATCAAAACGGGCCGGGGCTTTCTGGCTTGACCCTCTCCGTCCCGGAGTTGTTTACTATCCTCACGGGCGCCACATGATTGTGGCCGCCGCCCGCCACACTTTTCAACCGCCGTTGGCATGCAGTCAGGCAGCCTGAGTGGTTTGGCGACCGAAAACAATCGCCCGGCGGATCGTTGGAAACATTACGCGAGACAATCTCAGCCATGAACAAAAGAATCCTCTGTACGATTGGGCCGGCCACGCGCCATCCCAAAATTCTCCGGCGGCTTCAGGCGCTGGGGGTCAGCCTGTTTCGAATTAATCTCTCACACACCCGGATCGAGGATGTCCGTCCAACCATCGCCTTTCTACAGGAACACTCGAACGTGCCGGTCTGTCTCGACAGCGAAGGCGCGCAGATTCGAACGGGCACGTTCGAGTCCGCGCCGTTGAGTCTGGATGAAAACACGTTCGTCGAGGTCCACAGTGCTCCGCCACCCGGGAAAGGAACGGGATTGACGTTCACACCCGGGAACATCTGCGACCAACTGCAAGTCGGCGACCTGATCACGATCGACTTTAACGCGGTCGTTGCGCAAGTGGCGGCGATTCAAAGCGGCCGTGCCACCCTGCGAATCCTCAACGGCGGCCAGGTTGGCATCAACAAGGCGGTGACCGTGCATCGGGACATTGCCCTGCCCGCCATCACCTCCAAGGATCGCGAAGCCATCAGAATCGGGCGCGAGCTAGGCGTGAAACATTTCGCCCTCTCGTTCGCGAATCGGGAGGACGACGTTCTCCAAATGCGAGCCCTCATCGGGGAAGGCGCGACGCTGATCTCCAAGATTGAATCGCTCAATGGCATCGCCAATCTTGAGGGGATCGCCCGGCATTCCGACGCCATCCTCATTGATCGCGGCGACCTTTCCCGGCAGGTCGCGCTGGCGAAGATACCGGCGCATCAGAAGGACATCATTCGCCGCGCCAAGGCCGTCGGCCGGCCGGTGTTCGTCGCCACCAATCTGCTCGAATCCATGATTAAACTACCCGTGCCGACGCGGGCCGAAATCAACGACATTTACAACACGCTGGCGGACGGCGCCGACGGTCTCGTTCTCGCGGCGGAAACCGCCATTGGCCGCTTTCCCGTCGCGTGTGCCGGCATGGTGGCGAAAGTGATCTCCGAGTTCGAGCAGGCGCACGGCGGACGCATCATCCCGGACGGATCGTTGCTCATCCGGCCGCACGGCGGAACACTGGTGGAACGAATTCTTCCCCGAAGCGATGAAGCGGATTTGGCGCGTCTCCCTCGGATTGTTGTGGCCGACACCGACCTGATGGATGCGGAGCAAATCGCGCTGGGCACCTATTCGCCGCTGACCGGCTTCATGAACCGGGCCAACCTGGAATCCGTGCTGGAGCGGAATCGTCTCGTTGATGACACGGTGTGGACGCTGCCCATCACCCTGCAGGTCAATGCGGACCATCGTCCCCTGGCCGCGGGCGCCCGCGTTGCGCTCTGTTCCAGCGAAGGAACGATTCACGCAATTCTGGATGTCACCGAACGCTTCGAACTCGACCCCATGCGTCTCGTCGAAAAATGGTTTGGGACCTCCTCCACTGACCATCCCGGTGTCGCCCGCATCCTTGGTCGCGGACCCATTTTCCTGGCGGGTGAAGTAACACTGGTCCGGCGATTAACGTCCCCACAAAACCAGTTCATGCTGACTCCGTCGCAGACGCGGTTTCTTTTCAATCAAAAAGGCTGGGAGCGGGTCGTGGGCTTCCACACCCGGAACGTCGCCCATCGCGCCCACGAGCACATCCAGATCGAGGCTCTTAGGATCACCGACGCCGACGGTCTGCTGATCAGTCCGGTCATCGGCCCAAAAAAGAGCGGGGACTTTCAATCGAGCGCCGTTCTCGCCAGCTATCAGGCGTGTCTGGAGAACGGCATATATCCAAAAAATCACGCGGTGTTGAGCGGCTTCGCTTCCTACCCGCGCTATGCCGGTCCGCGGGAAGCGGTCTTCACGGCGATCTGCCGCCAGAACATGGGTTGCAGCCACTTCATCATTGGCCGCGATCACACCGGCATCAGGGACTACTACAAACCCGACGACAGCCAAAGACTCTTTGAGACCGTTGGGGACATCGGCATCGTGCCGGTCTTCTTTGGTGCCATTGGCTACGATGCGACGCGGGATTCATACGGAGAAGAATTGAACGGACACCTCACTCCCATCAGCGGAACGGAAGTGCGGGAGGCAATTCGTGAGGGCCGGCCCATTCCAAACTGGATGGTGCGGCAATGCGTTCAAGACGCCCTTCATTCCGAGCGCAAAGCCGGCCGCGGTGTTTTTGTGGAGTGACAGTCACAATCCTCCGGCACAACTAGGACACACCAACGCCGTTTTTTTAAACCGGTTTGATCCAGGAGTAAAACTTCTCCTGATGCTCCAACAGATAGCGTGGAAAGGAATCGTCCAGCGGCACAAACCGGAGTTGATAATCCAGGCCGCCCACCGCGGCGCCACGGTTGATCTGCTCGTCAATGACCTTGGGATCGGTGAACTGGGGCAGGTTCCTTTCCTGATGCGCGTACGCGGCCAGCTTTTCGCGGATTCGGTCCACCCCGCCCATGAAGCTGAAGTGCCAGCCGCCATTTTCCACGATTTGGTAGCCGCTGTGGCGCATTTCTTCGGCACAGGAAAAATCCCGAAAATACAGCAACCGCGCGCCGCGGCTGAAAGCCGGCCGCACCGACCGGCAGTTCATGAAATGCCGGTACAGGGCCAGCTCAAATTGCAGAACGAACGGGTGGTTGTTTCGCAGTATCCGTCGCAGTCCCCGCCGGTGAAAGATTTTATGCACCAGCCGCGAGTTCAAGGCGGCATGGGCGCAGCTTGAAAAAAAATCATCCCGGTACCGCATTTCCCGGCTGACCCTGGCGATGGTGGTCGCGCGGGGAATCTCGTCGAGATCGGAAATCAGCACCAAATCATCCGGGCGGCAGCCAGCCAGCCCGCGCCCGATGCAGTTCCGTTGATAATTCTCCAACACCCAGGCGTCTTTCGAATCGGGCAGGTCATCGGCGATGATGTGAATGATCTTGTTGTGAAATTCGGCAAATCGGGAGCGGTTTTCCTGATAACACAGCGGCTTGGGCTTGTTGGAATGGGTTTTGGTCGCCTCCACCAGCACGACCTTGTCTGCCACATCCGCCAGTTCGTGCAGCCGCAATTCGAGCAGTTCCAGTTCGTTGAAAAAGGTGAAGCAATCGTAAATCATTTAACGCCATTCAGGGGCTGGCAGCCAGACTAAGGAAGCCCGGCGCGCCGCGCCAAGACGAAAACAAAACTTTCGCTTTTCCCCGTTGTCCGCCAAGAATACAGGCAAATGACCGACTTCCTGCGCAAACTCCGGGAACTCGCGCGGCCCTATCGCACGCGACTGTTCCTCGGCGTGTTCACCGGCATCCTCGCCGGCCTCATGCCGGCGCTGATGATCGTCACGATCACGCTGGTCGCCAGCGTGGTGTTCCCATCACCGAACCAGTCGTTGCTGGAAAAACAATGGTCCCGGCTTCCCGCCTTTGCCGCGCAATGGCTGCAGGATGTCCGCACCGCCATGGACAACGGCCTGCACCAGCATCCGGGCGCTGTCATCGCGCTGGTCGCCATGATTCCACTGGTGATGTTCCTGCGCGGCCTCGTGGCTTACCTGAATGTTTATTTCCTGCAATGGACGGCCATCCGCGCCGTCACGGATTTGCGCACGAAGCTGTTCGCGCACTTGATCAATCTCTCCGCCGGCTTCTTCAGCCAGAACCGCAGCGGCGAACTCATCTCGCGCATCATGAGCGACACGCAGGCGCTGCAAACCATTTTCAGCAACGCGACTTCCGTGATCGTCCGCGACCCGGTCATTCTCGTCAGCGTTCTGGCGTTGCTGCTGTGCCGGCCGGAAACGCGCAGCATGACGCTCATCTCGCTCGTCGTGCTGCCGGTGTGCCTCATCCCGCTTTCCATTTTCAGCAGAAAAGTCCGCCGCTCCAGCGGTGAATTGCAGAAACAGACCGCCAGCCTCGTCCAGGTCATGACCGAAACCTTCACCGGCCACCGGGTCGTCAAGGCCTACAACCTCGAAGCCGTCGTCAGCGATGAATTCCGCGCCACGGCCAACCGTTCCGCCGGCAACAACATGCGCATCATTCGCGCCAACGAAATCACCTCGCCCATCATTGACGTGTTCGCCGCCGTCGGCATCGCCCTTGCGTTGCTGTACCTGATTTACGTCGCGCAATCGCGGCCCAGCACCGGTGATTTCGCACAGCTCGTCCTGAGCGTCTTCCTGATGTATCCGCCGATGAAAAATCTCACGCGGTTGCACAATCAGCTCGTTCAGGCCCGCGCCGCCAGCGATCGCGTCTTCGAATTGCTCGCCACGCAAAACTCCGTGCCCGAACCCGCCCGCCCCAAACCGCTTCAGGCCGCCAACGCCGACATCGAATTTGAAAATGTTGATTTTGCCTATGGCGAAAAACCCGTCCTGCACGGCATCCGCCTCACCGTCAAGGCCGGCCGGTTGGTTGCCCTCGTCGGCGCCAGCGGTTCCGGCAAAACGACGCTCGCCAATTTGCTCCTGCGTTTTTACGACCCCACGCAAGGCGCGGTTCGCATCGGTGGCGTGGACCTCCGCGAAGTCACCACGCGCGACCTCCGCAACCAGATCGCCGTCGTCACGCAGGAAACCATTTTGTTCAACGACTCCGTCCGCCGGAACATCGAACTGGGCCGGCCCGGCGCGACCAGCGACGAAATCATCGCCGCCGCGCGCCACGCCTACGCCTACGATTTCATCATGCAAAAACCCGAAGGCTTCGACACCACCATTGGCGAACGAGGCGTCGCGCTCTCCGGCGGCCAGCGGCAGCGGCTGGCCATCGCCCGCGCCGTTTTGAAAAACGCGCCCATTCTCATCCTCGACGAAGCCACCAGCGCGCTCGACACCGAATCCGAACGCGCCGTGCAGGCCGCGCTCGACGAACTGATGAAGGGCCGCACGACCATTTGCATTGCGCACCGGCTCTCGACCATTCTCCACGCCGATGTCATCGTCGTCCTCGACCAGGGCCGCATCGTGGAAACCGGCACGCACGCGGAATTGACCCAGCGCGGCGGTGTTTACCAAAAGCTGTACGAACTTCAGTTCCAAAGCTGAACCCAACCGCCACCTAAAATCCCATGCCGACGGAGCAGCCGCTTAAAATCCTGGCGATTCAATTCCGGTATTTCGGCGACACCGTGCTGGTGATCCCCGCACTGCGCGCGATTCGCGAGCGTTATCCCGACTGCGCCCTGCACGCGCTGGTGCCGGAGGAGGTCGCGCCGCTGCTGTGCCATCTGCCGTGGCTGACGCGCTTGTGGCTGATGCCGCGCCAACACGGGCGCGCCCGCATCCGGGACTCCTGGCCGGTCATCCGCGCCTTGCGGGCGGAACGGTTCGATCGCTCGGTGGAGTTCAGCGGCGGCGACCGCGGCGCCATTCTGAGCCGGCTGTGCGGTGCGCGCGAAAGACTGGGGCCGTATTATTCCGGCGGTTTCATTGGCCGCCGTTTTTGTTATACGCAACGCATCCCGCCCGCGCCGCTGGACCGGCACGAAACCTTGCGCGCGTTGCATATTCTGTCGGCGTGGGGCGTCGGCCCGCCCCGCTCGCTCGAAACGGAAATTCACACCAACCCGGCCCTGGACGATGACGCCTGGAAAATCCTGCCGGAACGGAAAATCATCTGTCACCTCGCCTCCAGCCAGCCGAAAAAGGAGTGGCCGCTGACGCACTGGGCGGCGCTTCACCGGCTGGCCGCCGCAGCCGGACTCAAATTGATTTTTGCCACCGGCACCGGCACGCGGGAGGAATCCTTGCTGGCCGATTTCAAGCGGCTGGCCCCGGACGCAGCGGTGTTGCAGCCGATACCAGATCTGGCTTTGTATCTCGCCGTGCTCAAACGCGCCGTTGGGTTTGTTGCCGGCGATACCGGCCCGTTGCATTTTGCCGCCGGGGTGGGCGTGCCGACCGTGGCCCTGTTCGGCGCCTCCTCGCCAGTGCTTTGGGCTCCGATTGGCGTGCGCCACCGTTTGCTCACCGGCAGCCCCTGTTCCTGCAGCGGTAATGTGGGCGTCTGCCAGAGCGCGAACCCCTGCCTGGCGGCGATTTCACCCGAGCAGGTTCTGGCCGGCCTGCAAAAGCCGGGGTGAAAACAATTGTAGCGGGGATCTATGAGCTTGGCTGCCTGTGCTAATTATATTCCGACAGTCGCAGACTGCTACTGCAACAAACCGCGAAATATTTGGATTGTTTATGACCGCGCAACCGGGTTATTTTTACCATGAAATGGACGACAAAATTCCCTATCTCGACCTCGTGGCGCAATTGCGCCCGCTCCGCAAAGAACTGGACGCCGCCATTGCGCGAACGATTGACCATTGCTCCTTTTGCCTCGGCCCCGACGTGGCGCAGTTTGAAAAGGACTTCGCCAAATTCATCGGCGCGAATCACTGCGCCGGATTCAACAGCGGCACCTCGGCGCTGCACGTGGCGATGTTGCTGCTCGGCGTCGGCCCCGGCGATGAAGTCGTCACCACGCCCTTCACGTTCGTCGCCACGAGCTGGGCGATTTCCTACGTCGGCGCGAAACCGGTATTTGTGGACATTGACGACGCCACCTTTAATCTCGACCCGAAGCTGGTTGAACGCGCCATCACGCCGCGCACCAAGGCCGTCATGCCCGTGCATCTCTATGGCCATCCGTTCGACCTCGATCCGGTCCTGGCGATTTGCCGCAAACACAAATTGCCGCTCGTCGAGGACACCGCCCAATCGCACGGTGCGAAATACAAGGGCAAAATCGTCGGCACCTTCGGTGAAATTTCCTGTTTCAGTTTTTATCCGGGCAAAAACCTCGGCGCGTGCGGCGAAGGCGGCGCGCTGGTGACGAACAACGCGGCTTTCGACAAGCGCGCCCGCGCACTGCGCGAGCATGGCTCCACCGTGCGTTATTATCACGACGAAGTCGGATACAATTATCGGATGGAAGGCATTCAAGGCGCGGTGCTCGGCGTAAAGCTGAAGCATCTGGCGAAATGGACGGCGGAACGCCAGCGCGTGGCGCATCGCTACCATGAACTGCTGGCGGACATGCCGTTGCAACTGCCGCGCGAGGCTGCCTGGGCCGAAAGTGCGTATCATCTCTACGTCGTGCGCCATCCGCGCCGCGATGATTTGAAGAAACATCTCGAAGCCAACGGTGTCGGTTGCGCGCTGCATTACCCGCTGCCGTTGCACTTGCAAAAATGCTATGCCAGCCTCGGCCACAAAGCCGGCGATTTTCCCGTCGCCGAAAAAGCCGCGCGTGAATGCCTCAGCCTGCCGATTTTCCCTGAATTGACCGACCCGCAAATCCAACGCGTCGGCGCGGTCATCAAGGATTTCTTCAAGAAATAAGTGAGCAAGCCCTGTCAACGGAACGAAAGTTATGACAGCAAAAGCGGATTGCGCAAAAAAGATCGCGGCCTACCTGGCCAGCGAAATTTCCCACGAGGAATTGCTCAAGTGGGCGGACGCCGCTTTGGTCAAGGAAGATTTTCCTGAAAAAGACGGTCGGACGCTGCTCGGCGTTTTGTCAGATTTGAGCGCGGGTCTGACCTCCGGCTATTTGTCTCAAATCGAAAGTTATCAGGCCATGCTTCACGAACTTGGCTTTCGGATGGAAACCCGCCTGGTTGCCGCGTAGCGGCGCGTCGGCAGACCGCCGCATTGGTTTAGGAAACTTGTCCGGCAATTCCAAAACTTTGTGTCTTGGTATTGTCGGAAATCCACCATTTATCCGCTGCCAGTATTTGCCGGAAAAATGACCCTATCACGGCCTCGCGAAAGAATTGCTCTTTGCAGATGCGGCCGATGGAGTTACAGTTCTGGCAGGATGAAAACAGTCGAAGCCATCATTGAGACGAATGGTGAAGTGCACTTGGTTGAGCCGGTGCAGGTGTTATCGCCGCGCCGCGCGCTGGTCACGATTCTTGAGGAAGCTCCGACCGTGCATGACACCGCGCTGTTGAGCGAGGCGGCGCTGGCCGAGGATTGGAATCGCGCTGAGGAGGACGCTGCATGGGCATATTTACAGCCGGGCAAGTCGTCATAGTTCATTTTCCCTTCTCCGATCTCACCGCGTCCAAGCTGCGCCCGGCGGTGGTGCTTGCGGAAGCCGGACGTGGCGATTGGATTCTCTGCCAGATAACGAGCAAATCTTACGGCGACAGCCGGGCTGTTCCTTTGGATGCCGCTGATTTCGTGCGCGGTTCACT
>Ga0181530_10001731_pt1 | contig 27004 bp, 24 predicted proteins | sample PEATcosm2014_Bin_42_FD_119769 | JGI IMG/M metagenome (GOLD analysis project Ga0181530, IMG submission 119769) | Peatland microbial communities from MTU Mesocosm Facility, Houghton, MI, USA - PEATcosm2014_Bin10_60_metaG | ecosystem: Environmental > Terrestrial > Soil > Wetlands > Peat | place... | reverse complement strand
GTCAACTTGTTTGTGCCCTCTACGGCGACCTGGAACCTCGACGGACACGAGATCCAGATCGAACAGGAGACGGCCTACCCGGAATCGGATACCGTCACGCTGACCGTCCGCCCACAAAAGAGCGTCTCGTTTAAGCTTGGGTTCAGAGTGCCCGGATGGTCGCAGGGGGCGACGGTGAGTGTAAACGCCAACAAGCTCGACGTGCCGGCCAACCCCGGATCGTGGGCCACCATCGAGCGGGCGTGGAATGCGGGTGATCGCGTGGCGATTCAAATACCGATGCGACTCCGCTTTGTGCCGATTGACAAACAGCATCCGCAACGAGTTGCCTTGATGTACGGCCCCGTGGTCTTGGTTCAGGATGGACGCTACACCCAGCGACTAACCAGCGTGCCTGGCGGGGGAGATCTCGGGCTTACCCGCGTTGGGGACCGGCTGCATTTCCGGGTAGCAGCCCAGCAGAAGAGCATCTTCAGGCCGGAGTGGGGAGCGTTCGTGCCTTTCTACGAGATGGGGCAAGGATTCCCTTATCGCATGTACTTCGATCTCGTCTAGTGTCCTGTCACACTTAATTTTCGAGAGTTGCCTGCACCGCTCTTGTAGGGCCGGGGCTTGCCCGGGCCTCGTGAGGTACACACATCCATGCGGGATCCAATGAGGCTGGGGGCAAGCCCCGGCCCTACGAACGGCGAAGCCGATGCCTGCGCCATGGATGTTCTCAACCCTTAGATCCCTTGCTGCCTCACGGCTGGAGCTGAAGGAACGTCACACCGTATCCGTTCGGAGTTACCACCATGCGCGACGCGGGAGTGAGCGGCATTGCCGCCCAGCTCAGGAAAGAGCAGTACCCCTTTGATGTCCTGCACGTGGACACCGGGTGGTTTGCCACGGAATGGAAATGCGATTGGACATTTTCCAACCGCAGGGGGAAAAATGAAAGAACTCAGGGCGCGACGCGATTTTGTGAAGATGGTCGCCGGCGGACCACTAAAGTGTATGCTTGCCTGGAACCTGCTGGGGAAAACCCCGCGCGCTGGGGCGAACTCTGCCGGGTTATCCAAGGCCAGGGATGAATTGTTCCAGCCCGTAGTGGAACGGTGGGGGATTCAAGAGATCTCCTTGACAACCGTTAAAACCTATTTAAACCCTTTCACCGATGTGCGTGTAAGTTGTCAGTTCAAATGCGGCAGTACCCAGGTGACTTGCGAGGGGTTTTATGACGGAGGGAATACGTGGAAAGTGCGCCTGATGCCTCCCGTGGAAGGCCAGTGGACTTTTGAGACTCGCTCTGAAGACGGAGAGTTGAATGGAAAATGCGGGGTATTTCGGTGTTCCTCTGCCGCATCGAATAACCATGGCCCCGTGGCGGTGCGGAATCAGTATCACTTGGCCTACGCGGACGGGACAGCCTACTACGGTTTGGGCACGACTCTTTACAACTGGGTGCACCGTGAAGAGAGGCTACAGCAGGAAACTCTTGCCCAATTGAAAAACAGTCCCTTCAATAAGGTGCGATTTTGCATTTTTCCAAAATGGTATTCTTTCAATCACGTTGAGCCTCCTCTGTTTCCCTATCGGAAGACGGATGGCGGAAGATTCGACTTGGAGCGTTTCGATCCGGAGTATTTCCGGCACATTGAGCGGCGCTTGCGTGAACTGGACGTCTTGGGCATCCAGGCGGATTTGATTCTCTTCCACCCTTATGACCGTTGGGGTTTCGCCACGATGGACGCCGCCCATGACGATGCTTATCTGCGATATCTTGTCTCGCGCTTGGCAGCTTTTCGAAATGTCTGGTGGACGATGGCAAATGAGTGGGACTTCTTCAAGCCCGCCAAGAATTGGGACCACATTTTTCAGACCGTCCAACGTTTGGACCTTTACAACCACTTGCGCGGAATTCACAACGGGGCCATCTGGTATGACCACGGCAAGCCTTGGGTGACCCATTGCGAAATCCAGTTGCAAGGTGGCGACACGTACCCGACGGCGGTCGGGGCACGGACGGAGTATGGGAAGCCTGTATGCGTGGAGGAGTACGGGTACGAGGGAAACAACACGCAACGATGGGGCGACTTGTCCGCGAATGAAGAAGTCGAGCGCCACTGGGGGATCGCCATGGCGGGCGCGTACGGTTCCCACGGCGAGACCTACGTTCAACCCGGTGACATCCTCTGGTGGGCGGTGGGGGGAAAACTCGTTGGGGAAAGCCCCCCTCGCCTTGGTTTCCTTAAGCAACTCATGAGCGCGGCGCCTTACGAGCAAATGGAACCTCTGGCGGGTATTGTGAAGCCGGGCACGGCACTCGGCAAAAAAGGAGCTTACTACTTCTTCCGTTTTGCATCGCTGGAATGGGAGGAAAAGATCGAAGTCGATCTTGAAGGCCAGCAACCTTTTGAGGTGGATCTGATCGATCCTTGGCTGATGAAGGTTTACCACTTAGGGCAGACGTTCGCAGGAAAGCAGTCTTTTCTTCTCCATCTCGCCCCCAGTTTATTGCGTTTGAAGTGCACAACACCTAATGCCGCTGCCTCGAATCCGAGTTCGATCGCCCAACTTCTCCAACGCTGGGAGGCAAATTCTGATCCCCGCTGAGGGGGGGTCTGGATCTACTACCCACTCCCCCAAGCGGGCGAGGGAGAAAAATCGTGGATCATGACAGCACCGGGGCGCCGGTTGGTTCTGGGATTGACGGCGCGAGCCATGCGTTCAGACTGGCGCGCAAGGACCCGAACTTTGGGACTAAGCTGAGGACGGTGTAACCCAGATGGCAATCGCAACCATAGCCGTAATCGTTAGTAATCGTGACTTCTTTCCAGACGTTTTGGTGAGCGAGGCACGCAAAGAACTTCTCGCCTTGTTCAAGACCATCGACATCGAGGCCGTCATTCTCGATGCCGAGGAGACGAAGTTGGGGGGTGTCGAGACCCACCATGATGCGGCACGGTGCGCTGACCTGTTCCATACCCACTCGAGCCGCATCGACGGAGTACTTGTTTCGCTGCCCAACTTCGGTGATGAGCGAGGCGTGGCCGATGCGCTGAGGCTTAGCCGACTTGATGTTCCAGTTTTGGTGCACGCCTACCCCGACAACCTGGAGAATCTTCACGTTGAAAGAAGGCGGGATGCATTTTGTGGCAAAATCTCGGTGTGCAACAACCTGCGACAATATAGAATACCTTACTCGCTGACCCAAAAACACGTGGTGAGTCCGCAGGATGCCAGCTTCACAGCGGATCTGTTGAAGTTCGTGAGGGTCTGTCGTGTGGTAAAAGGCGTGCGCGGGGCCCGGCTCGGCGCTATTGGGGCTCGGCCTACAGCTTTCAACACCGTGCGCTACAGCGAAAAACTGCTGGAGGATGCCGGGATCAGCGTGATCACGGTTGACCTCTCCGAGATCATGGGCTTGGCGCAGAAACTGGATGACAAAGATTCGCGAGTGCAAGCCAAGCTTGCAGAGATCCATTCCTACGCCCAAACCGGGGACGCGCCTCCTCCATCGCTGCTCTTGATGGCGAAACTGGGCGTAATCATCTGCGACTGGATGGCCGAAAACCAAATCGACGCGACGGCTATTCAGTGCTGGGCTTCCATACAAAAGAACTACGGCGTAAACTCGTGCACCGTCATGAGTATGATGAGTGACAAGATGATGCCTAGCGCCTGCGAGGTTGACGTCACCGGCGTGCTGACCATGTACGCCATGCAACTCGCTTCTGACAGCCCGAGCGCGCTGGTGGATTGGAACAACAATTACGGGAGCGACTTGAATAAATGTGTTCTCTTCCATTGTGGGAACTGGGCCAAGAGTTTTGTTCCCGAGGTCAAAATCAGCACGGCGCCCATACTCGGGACCGTGGTGGGAGAAGAGAAGACATTCGGGGCTTTGGCGGGGCGAGCCCCCGCCGGCCCTCTCACCTACGGACGGGTAAGTAGTGACGACGTGTGTGGAATTCTGCGCGCCTATGTTGGGGAAGGGCGGTTTACAGATGATGAGCTGAGAACATTTGGAACCAGGGCGGTGGCGGAAGTTCCCAATCTCCAGAGCTTGATGCGTTACATCTGCTGCCATGGCTTCGAGCACCACGCCGCCATGAGCAAGTCCCATACCGCCGTGGTTCTTGCGGAAGCGTTCGAGACCTATCTCGGTTGGGAGGTCTATTACCACCAGCGGCCCGAAGACGGCGAGTAATTCGAAAGAGCGTTTGCGACCACTGTCTTGCGCCTCCACGACCTGTATCCAGGATCGTCGGAGCTTTCGGTGCAGGTGAATCATCAATGTTTTTCGACCATGCCTTGCGCTTGAAGTCGATTGAATACAGAAGGAAGATCCTGGCCGTCATCCGCAGCGCCCAAGCCGGCCACACGGGCGGGAGTCTGTCCTGCGTGGATATTCTAAACGTCCTCTACAACGCAGCGATGAACGTCCGACCCGAGAATTTTTCGAGCCCAGACCGCGATCGCTTCGTGCAGAGCAAAGGGCACAGCGTCGAAGCACTCTACGTTGTGCTGGCGGATAAGGGGTTCTTCTGCGAGGAAGAACTCCAGACGCTCTCGAAGTATAAGTCGCACTTTGTCGGCCACCCAACGCGCAAGGTCCCAGGCATCGAACACAATACGGGGGCCTTGGGCCATGGCCTTTCGTTCGCCGTGGGGCAAGCCCTGGCTGGGAAAAAGGACGGGCGTATTTACAAGGTCTATGTTCTATTGGGAGATGGGGAACTCGCAGAAGGATCCAATTGGGAAGCCTCGATCAGCGCCGTCAACTACGGGCTGGACAATCTCGTTGTCCTGGTCGACAGGAACGGTTATCAGATTACCGGGGCCACGGAGCGGGTTTATCCTCTCGAACCTCTGGAGGATAAGTTTCGCGCCTTTGGCTATGCGGTAAGGACCGTTGATGGGAACAACGTAGCTGAATTGAGAAGCGTCTTAAGGGAGGTCCCTTTTGAGAAGGAAAGGCCCAGCTTGATTCTTGCCCGCACCACCAAGGGGAAAGGCATAAGCTTTATGGAGAACGTGGCCGCATGGCACCATCGCGTTCCCAAGGATGATGAGTACGCTCTGGCCATACGGGAGCTCGAGCATGCCGAGACACAGTTGAGAGGCGAGCCGCAGGTCGAACCATGAAACCGGCTAAAGCCAACCTCGAGGTGTTCGCGGAGACCTTGCTGGAGCTGGCCCGGCGCGACAGAGATATTCTGGTCTTGACCACTGATTCGACAGGCTCAGGGAAACTGACCCGCTTTGGAGAGTTGCTTCCTGAACAGCTCATTGAGGTTGGAATCGCCGAACAAAACCTGGTGGGAATCGCCGCCGGCCTGGCTTCGGCGGGAAAAAAGGTCTTCGCGGTGTCTCCAGCATGCTTTCTAACCGCGCGGGCGCTGGAACAGATCAAGAATGACGTCGCTTATTCCAATCAGCCTGTGAAGCTGGTGGGAATCAGCGCCGGCGTCAGTTACGGCGCCCTCGGGTCCACGCATCATTCTCTGCACGATATCGCCGCTCTGCGGGCGATACACAACATCGACATCATCGTTCCTGCAGACAATTTTGAGACGCGCCAGAGCATATTAGCCAGTGTTAACCGCGCGCGCCCCACTTACCTACGGTTTGGAAAGCGGCCGATGCACAACCTCCACCGCGCCGGAACGGTATTTGAAATCGGCAAGGCTATTCCCGTTTTTTCCGGCGCCGATGTCACATTCGTGGCCACACGGGAAGCCGTTTACCCTGCGTGTCTTGCCCATGAGGAATTGGAAAAGGAAGGCGTGCAGAGTGGGGTCATCAGTATGCACACCGTGAAGCCGCTGGATACAGTTACTCTTTTCGAATTCGCGCGGCGGTCCAAGGCGCTGATCACCGTGGAAGAACACAGCGTGCATGGCGGGCTGGGCGAGGCCTGCGCAGCAGCGCTCATGGACGCAGGCATCACGCCCCCCCTTCATATCGTTGGCATCCGCGACGAATATACAGTCACCGGCAGCCAGCTCGAAATCTTTGACCACTACGGTATTTCCGGCCCGGCGTTGGCCGCTACAGCCCGACAGTTGATGAATGATAAGAGGCTACCGTGCCCCACATACTTGCGTTAGACCAAAGCACATCTGCAACGAAGGCAATGGTCTTCACGTCCCAGGGCGAGCTCATCGATAAAGTCGCCTTAGAACACAAGCAATATTATCCTCAACCCGGTTGGGTAGAACATGACGCGGAGGAGATCTACCGGAACACACTCCGGGCACTCAAATCGTTGCTCGGCAGGAATCGCTCGATCGTCAACGACCTGCTTTGTTTGAGTGTGACAAATCAAAGGGAGACCATTGTTGTCTTCGACCGGCGCACCGGTCAGCCGCTTTACCACGCCATAGTCTGGTTGTGCCGAAGGGGCACCCCAATCTGTGAAGACCTCATCAAGGCGAACTGCAGCGATCACATTCAGAGGATCACCGGATTAAAGATCGACACTTACTTTCCCGCTCCGAAGCTGAGGTGGCTCTTTGATAACCAGCCGGGGATCCACTCTCAGCTGTGCTCCGGGAGTGCCCTGCTCGGCACAATGGACACTTATCTCATTTATCGATTGACGCACGGAAAGGTCCACGCCACCGATTATACGAACGCAAGCCGGACACTGCTCTACGACATTGGAAAACTAAGATGGGATGAGGAGCTTTGCCGCCTCTTCGGAGTGCCCGGAGCGTCATTGCCGGACGTCGTAGAGAGTGGCGCTTTAGTCAGTGAATCCAATCTGGATGGCCTGCTGGAGAAAAGCATTCCAATTTGTGGTGTGATGGGCGATTCGCAGGCCGCCCTGTTTGCGGAACGTTGCTATCAGCCTGGAAGCGCCAAGGTGACTTTCGGCACCGGCTCCTCGATCTTACTGAACGTCGGTGAGCAGTTGCAATTCGCGGGCCAGGGAATTGTCTCAACCATAGGCTGGGTCCTCAACGGTAAACCGACCTACGCGTTTGAAGGGATCATCAACTTCACAGGCGCCACCATCGCCTGGCTTAAAGATCAGCTCAAGTTGATTGATCACGCGCAGGAGACTGAGGCTCTGGCCACCGCCGTCCCGGATAATGGTGGTGTATACGTCGTGCCGGCGTTTGTGGGACTCAGCGCTCCCTATTGGGCGCCCAATTCCAGGGCTGCCATACTAGGCCTCTCACCGCACAGCGACAAGCGTCACGTGGTGCGGGCGGCCTTGGAATCTATCGCCTATCAGGTCAAGGATGTTCTGGATTTGATGTCCGCCGCAACCAATCTCCCTCTTTGTTTTGTCTCTGCTGACGGTGGAATGGTCAATAACAAGTTCCTGATGCAATTCGTCGCTGACGTTACACGTCTGGACGTCCGGGCATCGACTCTTCCCGAGTTGTCAGCCTTGGGAGCGGTTTTGTGTGGCGCCATAGGTACAGGCCAATACCAGTCTCTGGAGGAACTGGAGAAGTTGCCTCATGGATTTACGCAGTATCGCCCGACTGAGGACCAGCGAACCCCCCAGGCAAACTATGCCGGCTGGAAGAAAGCTGTGCAGCGAGTCCTGTAATTGCCAGCGTTGGCATAAAGCGCGAGGCGTCGTTTGCTGGGGCACCCTTCCGCTGCGCGAGGAGTAATCGATACCATGACGGTCGTACACAGTTATCCGTTAGCCGTCGTCCTGTGCCTGCTCACCATGACATGCTGGGGATCCTGGCCCAACACCCAGAAACTCGCCGCTCGAACCTGGCGTTTTGAATTGTACTATTGGGATTTCGCGGCCGGGCTACTGCTTTTCTCCACACTTGCGGCCTTCACTCTAGGCAGCCTCGGCCGAACGGGCCGGCCGTTTTTGGCCGACCTCAGCCGTGCGGATGGCGGCAGCATCATTTCGGCGTTCTTGGGCGGCGCAGTCTGGAATCTCGGCAACTTGCTGCTCGTTGCCGCAATTGCAGTGGCCGGCATGGCGATCGGGTTTCCGATTGGAGGCGGCATAGCCTGGGTGCTTGGAATTGCGTTTAACTATGTGCTGGTGATGATCCAGAAAGGACATGCGCATGGAAACTCAGCCCTGCTGTTCACCGGCGTCGCAGTGATTATCGCGGCCATCCTGCTCAGCATGACGGCTTACCAACGGCTGGCCAGCAGTGCCAAAAGGCCCAGCGCCAAAGGCATTCTGCTCTCCGTGACTGCGGGCTTGCTCATCGCCTTCTTCTACGGGTTTGTGGTCAAGTCGATTGACAAGGATTTTGTCGCCGGTGGAACCGGCAATCTCACCCCCTTCTCGGCGGTTTTCTTCTTTGCCGTGGGGGCGTTCCTCACTACGTTCCTGTTCAATCCAATCTTCATGCGGAAGCCGGTTGAAGGCGACCCGGTACCGGCCGCGGCATATTGGAAAGGAAGCACGGGCACGCATCTGACGGGAGTGTTGGGGGGAGGAATCTGGAGCCGCGGTTTGACCGCGAGCTTTATGGCGGTCGGCTCGGCGGGGCCCGCCGTCGCGTATGCGCTCAGCAATGCCGCACCGGTGGTAGCGATGCTCTGGGGCGTGCTGGTGTGGAAGGAGTTCGAGCCCGCCCCCATGGGAACTAACCGGCTGCTGGTTTGGATGTTCGTCTGCTATTTGGTCGGACTGGCTCTTATCACCACTTCGAACGCCTGATTCGGGCTTCGCAGCCGGATCAGTTTGCGCGCTTCAAGCGAACGCTGGCGCGTGACTATCAACCGATGGAAGGTATTTTATGAATCGCCGCGAAATGCTGTTGCTCTCGACGTCCGCCATGGCAACATCGGGCGCTATCCTTTCTGACACCGCTGCCGATGCCGCGCCTGCATCTGACTCTCAGCTCGTTTCCCGCTGGGACTGCGTGGAACTGTCTTTCCACGGCCCTTCTGAGGGCAATCCCTTTGTTGATGTCAAGCTGAACGCGACATTTCGTTTCAAAAATCGCGCTGTGACGGTCGATGGCTTCTACGACGGCGAGGGCTCTTTCAAAATCCGCTTCATGCCCGACGAAATCGGCGAGTGGCTTTGGACCACTTCCTGCAATCGGCCCACGCTCGATAAGAAAACGGGATCTTTCCAGTGCATCGCACCCAGGGGCAATAATCACGGCCCCGTTTCAATTCGCGACAGCTACCATTTCGGATACGCGGACGGAACGCCGTACGTAGAGTGTGGCACCACATGTTACGCATGGGCGTTTCAGCCGGATGCAGTTCAGAAGCAGACATTGCAAACTTTGGGCAATTCGCCTTTCGACAAGATCCGCATGTGCCTGTTCCCCAAGTGGTACGAGCACAACCAAAAAGAGCCCCCGTCCTACCCTTTCCCCCGCAGCGGCGAAACGAACGACTACTCGGTCTTCAACGTGGCATACTTCCAACACTTCGATCGACTCATCAGCGAACTTCGCGCCCTCAACATCCAGGCCGACCTCATCCTTTTTCATCCCTACGATAAGTGGGGTTACCAGTCCATGCCGGCGGAAGTGGACGACCGGTATCTACGCTACGTTATCGCGCGTTATTCTGCGTTCCGCAACGTGTGGTGGTCTCTTGCCAATGAGTTTGATCTGCTGAAGGACAAGACGAATAAGGACTGGGACCGGTTGGTCCGCATCATCGCGGCGCATGACGCCTACGATCACCTGCGCTCGATTCACTATTGTTACCACGTCTACGAGTACCAACGGGGCTGGTGCACCCATGCTGGAGTGCAGGACTCACGGCTCGAGCTGGCTCATTCGTGGCGCGATGACTGGGGCAAACCCGTGGTGTTTGACGAATGCCGCTACGAAGGCAACATCGCTTCCAACTGGGGGAACGAATCGGGCGAAGAAATGACCCGCCGCTTCTGGCTGGCCGCCGTGCAAGGAGCCTACTGCGGCCATGGAGAAACCTTCCTTCATCCCGAGGACATTTTGTGGTGGTCGCATGGCGGCGTTCTCCACGGAAACAGCCCTGCGCGAATCGCATTCCTACGACAGCTGCTGGAGGAGACGATCGCTGTTGGCCCTGGCCCCATCGGGTTTACGTATGCGCCGCAAGACGGAACTCTGGGCGCGAAGCGCAGCAATGATTCAGTTCTCTTTTTCTACTTTGATTCCCACCAGCCTGCGGAGGGTACATACACTCTGCCCGCCGGCAAGACTTATACAGCAGAATACGTGGACACGCTGAAGCTCACGCGCACCCCATTTCCCGGTCAATACTCCGGCAAGGCAGCCGTCAAGTTGCCGGGGGTGCCTTTTGGATCGCTATGGTTCCGGGCGAAAGACGTTAGCTAGTTCAGTGCCCTACAGACCCGCTTTACTCTAGAAATGGACCGGTTCCCCCAAGGGGAACAAGGTCAGTAGCCGTAGGTGAAACCTACGGAGAAGGAGCAAAAAAGACGTTCGACCCCGCAGGGATCGAATTCCAAACCGACGTATTCCGTAGGCTTCACGATGACGAACCTGGACGAGGACGATGGGGCAGCAGGGCAGGATCTTAGGATGCGGCCTCGCACAACCCGACCTCCTATCGCCTTCCATCACAAGGCGGGGACACACAATGACGGCTTAGGGGATCGCACACTAATTCTCGGCACACCTTCGCCATGTCGGAGGACTGCCGAAGTGTTGCCGGCGAAGTTTCAAAATCATGGCTGACGAACTGCATTTCAAAGCCGGAGCCTTTTTTCTGGAATGGGGCCTTTGAATGTTCCGACGACCTCAGAGGCTGCCGCCCAGGCTATTCGGGATGCCGTGCTGACGGGCGCGCTCAAGCCGGCTGAAAGACTGATCGAGGAGAAATTAGCCCATAGTTTGGGGATTGGCCAGCCCACCTTGAGGGAGGCCCTCAAGGAACTCGAGTATCAAGGGTTCGTCCGTACGTCACGCAAGAGAGGAACGTACGTCTTGAGCTTCACGCAGGATGATCTTCGCAAGATCCTGGAAGTCCGCTTAGTCTTGGAAGCGCTGGCCATAGAGTGTGCAACCCTCCGGGTCAGCCTTGGTTCGGGTGTCGACCCGATCCAATCAAAGCGGCAGGCCTCGACCAGGAAGTTGTTGGAGGATTTCGGTACGACCGTCGATTATGCCCGGCTGCGTACGATGCTTACTTCGCTTCAAGGACGATCAATTCCACACCTGGCGCGGCCAATTCGTTGGCCATTGATAGTGAGCCGCCCTTAGACGTGAGTTCGCCCGCAGGCGTTAGGTTCTCTTTCTCTGTAATGCGGTAACGAGTGACGGTAAACGTGCCGCTGCCCCACGGCAAGTCCTTCACCGTAAGAGCATAGCCTTTGTCGATATAGCGGATCCTGTTGCCCCTGGGTGTAAAGTCTTCCACACGCGGGACTCCTGGCGGCCAAATCGCCAGTTCAAACACAGGGCCCATTTCATAGTTACTGATCAGAATCTGCACCTTCTTGCAGCTACGCGACCGCCCCGCCAGGACCGCATATCCCAAAGTGTCCCCGCCGGTGGCTTCCACGCGCTGCGGTGTCTGGAGCATCTGGCTGGTGGCTTTGAAAGTGTAGGCTTTCTTCCTGAGCGATCCATCGGGTTCAAACAGACCCATACCGCCTGCGTCTCCGGCGTAATAGCACGACAGGTCCACCGGAGCATCCTGCATGTAGATCAGAGCGCTGGCGGTAAACGCTGCCGAGGCCATGGAGTTCTGTTTTTGCGGTTTGTCCCCGAGGCTCATGTTCCATTCGTTCGTGTGGCTTTCGGTTCGGCGCAACCCATAACTGTCGAGCAACAGGCGGACCTCCCGGGCGATTCGGACCATGTCGAAGGGATCCTGGGAGCTGTCCATATAGTGGTGCCAGGAATAGAAATCCAGCGGCACGCCATTTTTTGCGCAGTACTCCATGAACTGCTCGCGATAGGGGCCGCGCGAGCCGCCCACGGCAATCCCGGGGCCCCCGACCTTCAGTTCGGGATCATAAGCCACAATCGCCCGCGCCACTTTCGCGTAAAGCTTGAAGAACTGCTCAGGCGAGGCTAGCCACTCGTTGTGTGCTCCGGACTCTTTCGTGATAGGCGGTACCCACCAATCCTCGGCGAGATTCGGTTCATTCCAAAACTCCCAATATTTTATCTTGTAGTGATACCCTTTTGCCCAGCCACCGTTGTAATGCATCACCACGTGCTTGCAGATCTCGGCATACTTGTCAAAATCCGCCGGCGGGCGTGGATCGTGGTCCGAGCCCAGCCGGAAATAGGGGTCTGCACCCGCGGCAACGATACTGTTCACCACTTGGTCGGAGCGCCGGAAATCATAGCTTTCCACGGCGTAGGGATCCGCATCCCACTTGGGAAAGATGCTCTCCATCGACTCCCCTGCCGGGCCTGCAACGGTGGGAAGCCACGGGTTTATATCAGCCCCACTATCATGAGTGCGCACAATGTCGATGCCGATCTCCCGATAATGCTGAATCAGGTCGGACTTGTCTGCCGACACGTGTCTATTAAAGAAGTATCCCAATGGTCCAACGTTGACTCCCTGCAGCGACCGGATGACGCCGGTCACCGCGGAAGCGTCTACAGCAATCGTACGTGTCTGCGCGATCAGGTGAACAGGGAGCATAAGCGGGACGGCGCAACCCACGAACAGCAACCATATTGGCCCTCTAAGAAGCTTAAAGGAATGTCCCGGGAGGCCGGATGAGAAACATGTTTTTAGCATAGTCATACCCCCCTTTGAATGATCAGTTGCTCGCCGTTGCCAGTGCTTCGCTCCGCCATCTCGCGGCGAGTGTACGAGTTCGATATGTTGCCGACACCGCCCCGAACTGTCAAGGCTGCGGATAGCTAGGCCGGGGCAGTTGCCAGAAGGTGAAGGTTTGAAGGATCGGCCGGGTACCGCGGAGGAGGCAACGCCCGCGATAGTGCTGGTCTATCGATGGTCAGGGCCAAGCACGTCAGAAGCTCCAAGCGCCCCGGTTCTTCCCATCTGCGATCGAGCTAAAGCGCGGGTTCTGCAGGCGGTGGTAGCCTGCCGGAGAGGCGTTCCGCCTGCTTCTCCACCTGTGCGGCCTGAAGTTTCTGCTGTTCGGCGAACTGTTTCTGAGCCTCGGCGTGCATACCTTTCTTGAGGTACGCCTGGCCGAGTTGGTAGTGGTAGTTGGCGCTATCCGGCTGAAGGGCGACAGCGCGCTTCAGATAAGAAATGGCCTCCTCGGTTTTGCCTTGGCGGAGATAGGCCCGGCCCAGACCTGCCAGCGAGGGCGTGAGTTTGGGATTGATAGCCAGAGCCTTTTGGAACAACGGAACGGCTCGATCAGCGTCACCCTGCTCGAGCCGGAGCGTGCCACGGTCTTCGTAGGCCCAAGGCTCGGTGGGGCTGATCGCCATTTCTTTCTCGAACTCCTCCTCCGCCTTATCCAATTTCCCAAGACGCCGGTAAAGAACACCGAGGTCGTAATGCGCAAAGGGCAGCCTGGGATCGCCCGCGATAGCTTTCTGTAGCTCGTCCTCGGCCTTGGGGTTTTGGTAGAGGTCAAGGTATGCCTTGCCCAGCAGGAGGTGCAAGTGAGGTGTGTCGCCGCCAGCTCGTACCAACTGGGCGAAGGTCTGCTTCGATTCGTCGCTGCGCTTCAGTTAGCCATAGGCAATACCGAGCATGTAAAGGAAATCGAGATCGTCCTTCTCTTGTTCGCGGATGGGTTCGAGGGCGGCCACGGCGGGGCCATACTGGCTGAGTACGAAGTGCGACATACCCAACAAGTAGTGCCCCTGGAGGCTGTCAGGTTGGGCTGCTACCACGCGCACGAAGTAAGGGACGGCGTTCCTAAAGTCCTGCCTTCGATAGTAAAGGAGACCCAGGTTCAGATCGATGCCCACCATGTGCGGGTCGAGCTTTTTGGCCATTTTAAGAGCTCGGATAGCCTCATCGGGCCTTCCGGTCCGCATGTAAACCACACCCAGGTTCGAGTACGCCGCAGCGGACTGCGGGTCAAGCTTCAGAAACCCTTTGAATCCGCGCTCAGCGGCAGGGTAATCCTTGGCGGCGAGAGCCTGCTGGGCGCGCTCGAAGGCGGCCCGCAGGTCTTGCTCGGTCAGGCGGCGAGCTGGGCTGCCACCGCCAGGGCTCTGCGCCCCCACCGCGAGAAGCGCGGGCAGCAGGGATAGCAGAATCCCCGCCGCCGCTCCTCTCGCTGACCGCCAAACATCGAACCGCCGCAGGTACATGGGACTGCGCTCTCGCCTCACTGCCACAACCTAGGTCGTAGAATACCATACCCTGCCGCGCGCTTTCGCAACCACAAGTGATTTGGCCCTCAGTCCGCTCCTTGAGGGAGTCCTTCATAGGGCCTCAGTTCTCTGAATGCTCCATACGCATCCAGGTCATTAAGGAGAAAAGAAGATAGAGTCAACTCCAGCCCACAGATTCGTCGCACGTCCCTCAAACAGCGTTACCTTTCTCTTGATTTCCGGACGCGACTGCTATACAGATGAACAATTGAGGTTAGGTGTCTTGAATTAAGTATTGAACCACTGTGGTGCGGCGGAGGGGCTTGGCTCAATCGAGAAGGAAGCCCCCTCGAGGAGGGCGGACATGCGACGTATGAACCATCGAGTTTTTGGTGTAATCAATTCAGCGAAAGCGGCTTCCAGGGAGAGACAGGTGGGCGAAGCATTAACATGCACGCCCGTCGCTCATGGCACCGGTTTGATGGCTCTGGGACTGGTGCTGCTTTTCGCCGCCGGCTGCCGACGCCAGAGCCCCGCAAATGCCTCGGTGGAAAACAAGCAACCTGCGGCGGCGATCTGGCCCTCTGAGCCGCCTCCGGGTTGCCCATTTCCCAGCTCCACTAAAATCACCGGCATCGCTTTCACGGGCCGGCACCGGGAGTACGAAAATGCCGACACGTGGTATATGTCCTGGGCTTCTGATGGGAACCTGTACTCTCCTTATGCCGACGGCTCCGTTGAAGGCATTGAAGTTGCATCGAAGGGTCCCTCGCCGACCACCGGCCAAGCCGTGGTTATTGGCGACGATCCCCTTGCGCTGACGGTGAAGTCGCTGGGGGTTCACCATGAGACTGCCCTTCCCTACGTGGGTCGTTACCCTGTTGGCACGCTCCTCTATAACGGGGTTTGGTATTACGGGACCTATGCCGTAGAGGACGGTATTGGTCCCGTGGTAGGATTTCGCTACTCAACCGACTACGGCAAGACTTGGACGGACCCGCGACTCACTCCATTGCACAACTTGTTCCACGAAGGCGGAACGGTGGATGCGAAGATTAAAATGGCAATTCCAATCTTTGTTGACTTCGGAAAGAATATGGAATATTCGCCCGACGGCAAAGCTTATCTTGTGGCGCACGGCGCCACCCGCCCTTGGGTGGAAGAGAGCTGGATTGGGGGAGACCAGATCTACCTCGCAAGGGTCACTCCTTCGATCGAGAACATTAATGACGTTTCAAAGTACGAATTCTTTTCCGGTTACGACGCTGAAGGAAACCCTGTGTGGAGTGGGAGCTTTGCCAGAATCAAGCCTTTGATTGAGTGGAATGACCACACCGGAATTGTGATGGCGACTTACGACAAGCCGCTGAAAAAATTCCTCATGTTTGTCACTCACGGTCCCTATCCCGCGGAGGGTCAGTATGACACCTATCTGCTCGAATCCGAACGCCTCACTGGACCCTGGAAGCTGGTTACTTACATGAAGAGCTTTGGCACGGTGGGTTATTTCGTGAATATCCCCTCGAAGTTTATCAGCCCCGACGGCTATACGGCGTGGCTATGCTATTCCGATCTTTCCAATCTTCAGCGGTTGCCCACAAAACCGCCCGGTGGGCGCTATGCCCTGTGCCTTCAGGAAATCAAGCTCCTTGCCGCCGGCAGGTAGCGCTCCCTGAGTCGGGGATCGCCTGGTGAAACTTCTCCGGCTTCCAGGTCAATACCAGCGCTTGGTCTTCAGGGAGCCATCCAGGACCACCGCATGGCCTGCCTTGGCCTCTAGGTCAACCACGTTCTCTGCGTAGCGCACTTTGCAGGCCGCCCCGCTGGTGTTTCGAATCGTCGCCTCTTCCAGTTTTCCATCCTTCCATCTCATATCCACCTCGAACCCGCCGCGGGCGCGCAAGCCGGTGACCTTGCCGGCCGGCCACGCTTTCGGCAACGCGGGCAGAAGGTGAAGCCGGGAGATGGCGGTTGGTTGATGGGTGAGCGTTGAGGATTCAGTCACGTCACTCTGGAGCAGCATCTCGGTGATGCCGGACGGGCCGCCGAAATTGGCATCGATCTGGAAGGGCGGAGCCGTGTCGAACAGGTTCGGCAGCGTATGCTCGGGACAGAGCAACATGGTCAGTACTTTGTAAGCATGTTCGGCATCGTACATATGCGCCCAGAGATTGACTTTCCACGCCAGGCTCCAACCCGGCCCGTCATCGCCGCGAATCCGGAGGGACTCCCGCGCGGCGGCAAACAGGTCAGGTGTGAGCGGGGTAATCTGGTGGCTGGGAAAAACGGCGTAGAGGTGCGAGACGTGACGATGCTTAATCTCCGGCGCCTGAAGGTCCCAATCCTCCAGCCACTCCTGAAGTTGGCCGGCGGTGCCGATTTGCAGGGGCGCCAGCCGGTCACGAGTCGCGGCGACCCTGGCGCGAAAGTCATTGTCGACACCGAGAATCTCGGCGGCTGCGATGCAGTGGTTAAAAAGATCCCGGAGGATTTCCATGTCCATGGTCGGGCCGGCGCAAACACTCGCGCCGCCGGCGTGCCTGTTCTCAGGCGACAGTGAGGGACAGGTCACCAGCCACTGGTGTTTCGGTTCTTCGACCAGCGTATCAAGGAAGAACTGCGCCGCGCCTTTCATCACCGGATAGACGTTCGCCAGGTATGCCTTGTCGCGCCCGAATTCGTAGTGCTCCCAAAGATGGTCGCAGAGCCACGCGCCGCCCATCGGCCAGAAACCCCAGTTTGGGCCGTCGATCGGCGCCGTGCCACGCCACAAGTCGGTGTTGTGATGGCAAACCCAGCCGCTTGCGCCCCAATTCACCCTTGCCGTGCGGCTTCCCGGCTCGACCAACTCGCTGACCATCTGGATTAACGGCTCGACGCACTCGCCCAGGTTGGTCGGTTCGGCGGGCCAGTAATTCATTTCGGTGTTGATGTTGATCGTGTATTTGCTGTCCCAGGGCGGGTTCATGCTCTCGTTCCATAGCCCCTGCAGCGTCACCGGTTGACCGCCCGGACGGGAGCTGGAAATCAGCAGGTAGCGGCCAAACTGAAAATACAAGGCGGCCAATTGCGGGTCGTCGCCGCTGGCAAAGCGGGCAATGCGTTGATCGGTCGGCAGCTTCGCCGCATCGGTCACGCCCAGATCGAGCGTCACTCGACGGAACAGACGTTGATGTTCCGCCACGTGGTCCCGGAGCAGCGTCTCGAATGTCTTCCGGCCCGCCTTGGCCAGGTACGCCTGGGTCAACGCTTCGGGATCACCGCTCACGTCCTTATAGTTCTTGTAGCTGGTGGCCGCGGCAATCAGCAATGTGGCCGAGTCCGCCCCGCTGACGACAACGCTACGTTTCTCAGCGGTCGTCTTGCCACCCTGAGTGAGGACCCGTACTCGGGCTTCAAACTTCAGCGCCCCTTTGATGCCTCTGGAGTCACCGTTCACGCCGCGCAGGAGGAGCGTACCAGGTGGCTGAGCCCCGACGGTGGCTTGTTGCGGCGTGGCCATCGTAGCTGTGAAATTGATCCGGCCCGGCGTGTCGGCGGTGAGGTGAATGACAATCACCTGGTCCACGGGGCTGGAAAAAATCTCGCGCACGAATCTTGCGCCGCCTGCGGTGTAGCTGACTTTGATGACGGCCGTGTCCAGGTCAAGCTCACATCGGTAATCGGTCATGGCGGCGTGTCCGGGAAAGCTCAACTTCAGATCGCCCAGCGGCTGATACTGCATTTGCTCAAGCGGGCGCGCCATCATCTTCCAGCCGATCAGGTCATGCGCGTCACGGTACTTACCCTCCAAGATCAGCCGCCGCGCCTCGGGTAATGCTTCGAGAGCCTCCGGAGAGCTCGGGTCATACGGTCCACCCGCCCACAGCGTGCCCTCGTTGAGTTGGATACGCTCGTTCTCCGTGCCGCCGAACACCATGGCGGCTAGCCTTCCGTTCCCCACCGGCAACGCCTCAACCCATTCTTCCGCGGGCTTCTCGTACCACAACTTCAAATCCTGCGCAGCAGCGACGCTTGCGAAAAACGCGACCATAAGAATCAGTTTGTTCATGATGACTCTAGTCCCATGATTCTGCGCCGCAGCTGACACCGGCGTGCAAGTCCACAGCCCCGTCTCGAAACTTTACGAAAAAGTGTACGGCACGCGCCCCGCTTGCCCGAAACTAGCTACCGCTCGATATCGCCACCACCCGGGAGCTGCGAGGCTGCCCCGGGCAGAGGATAGACCGCTGCCTTGTCTTCAATGACCAACACCCAGTCATGCCCGCGGCCGCTGCTTGGGGGCTTATACCTCTGAATCCCCCATGCGTCAGGCTCATCGATCACGTATGAGATCCCATACCGTGGATCGTACCAGAACTCTCTTAACTGTTCGCCTCTGACGATACTCTTGTCGAGCGTGAAGCTCTTTCCATAGGGCGAGTAAACAATGGCGAACGACCCATCGGACGATTTGGCGGCCCGAATTTTGGCACCACCCGTCGCGGGTCCATCCAGGACAATGTGCTGGTCTGGAACGAGCTTCGTGAAAGGCACAGACTCAAAGAGCCGGCGGAGGTCGCGCATCTGGAATGCTCCCGGATGGTCCATTGCCTCGTACCAAGGAATGTTCGCCCCGATTATGCCCCCCGGCTGCCCAACGAATGGGTCCGCAGCACCTGGAAGCGCACCCGCGGAGATCGACCCCTTTCTTGTGGGCTGCGGCTTGTACATTTGCCAGATGTTGTTATTTCCATAAACGTACCCACACGCACCAGCAAGCACCGCCCAGTATGCTGCTTGCCTCACGTCAAAATCGTCAAACCGGTCGACCCTGCTGCTGCCCCTCAAGTAGAACGCAACTGGGATCCCCTCATAGGGGCCTTCGCCATCCAGCGTCGGCTTTTCGGGCTTGAGCGCATAATCGTGTTCCACGTAAAGCCCCGTGTCGAGGTCTCGGGCAGCATGCGAAGACTGGTTCATGTTAAAGTCCAACCACTTCGCATCATTCAGTTTGATGGAAGAGAGTCCGGGGCCGACGGGATGGAAAGTCATCAAATGTGCGCCGCAATCACCCTCTTTCAGTCCCATGGCCAGCGCTTCGACGATTGCGCGCTCTTGGTCGTTCGTGATGGACCGGTCGCCGCCAAGAATCCAGATGATCGGCGCATCCTTGTATCTCTTGCCGAGGAAGTACCCATATTGGCGTGCGGTCGCGGGGGTGAACACAAATGTACCTGGCGCCTTGTATGGAACGCGACCCACACCCCAATACGTCCCCCAAAACGGCAGAATCCCCATGAACAAGCCCAGTTCTTTCGCCTTGTTCACGATCAAGTCCACGTGCTTGAAATAGGCCTCATTGGGCTTCGTGGGATCGCCGTCCAAAAAAGGAAAGTCGCCATAGGCGTTGGGACTAGCCTCCGCACCGAACTGTGTCAAGAGCGTCGCCTGAATCACCGTGAACCCCTTCTGCGACCGGTTCGTCAGGTACTGAGTTGCTTCCTCACGATTCAATCGGTGAAACAACTCCCAGGCCGTGTCGCCCAGATAAAAGAAAGGCCTGCCGTCTTCATATTCTAGATAACGGCGATTGGCGGAAACTTTCAGGCTGCCTGAGCCCATGGCCCATGTGGTCGGAAACAGGAAGACCGCTGCCATACAGCAAGATATCACCCAGAAGGTTCGTCCCATCACTCCATTCCTCCTCTACCTCGCAGCTAACACCCGCACAACCGGTCTCTACATTCGAGCTCCCAGCAATTCTCCCCTCTCAACACTAGAACATACGTCAGTGTTGGAGAGTGCAGCCACCTCAATGCTGGGGATAGGACGCCCCAGGCTTGCCGAAGACGGTGAACTCGCTCACCTCAACGGGTAGTCCCTTCGGCCATCCCGTGATTGTCAACTTGACGTAACGGCACTGAATGGGTGCGATCTCGTCGAATTCGATGACATTGTCCGCGGCGTTCTTTGTCTTGTCCACAACAGTAGTGAATGTCCTCCCATCAGAGGACACCTCGATCTTGTACTGTCGGAACCACGGCGGAGAATTCTGTGGCTTACGTCCTGCAGGGATCGTGAACAGGATACGAGCAGAATCGATTACAAATTCCTGAACCACATCGAACGCAGTGGGGCACGCAAGGTCTAGCATGAGCCAGGGTTGAACGTCATCACTTGCCGGCGCCCACCAAGTCCTGACGTTATTATCAATAGCGTAGGCTGCTTCTCGTCCGGGTGCCTCGCTGCTGACCGTGTAACTCTTGTCCTCGCTGACAGGAATCGCTCCGCTGTCATTGCCCAACCCCGGTTGAGGCTTGACGCCAGGCGCCCATTGTGGGGTTTCCGAGGGCCCGCTGATAAACATGCTCCCCTCTGCGTCAAAGCCAACCGGGTCCATGGCAATGCGGCGTTCGAACATGCGATTCCAGTTTCGGTACAAGACGTTGTAGAGAGCCCACACGGTGCCATCGGGGGCCTCGATAATGCAGTGATGACCCGTGCCATTTATGAGTCCATGGCGCTGAACCAAAATCGGACTTCGTGGCGAATAGGTGAACGGACCGAGGGGGCTCTCTCCCTTGTACAAGCCGACCGCATAAGTCTTCCAATCAGTTCCCGAAGCGGAGTATTGGAGATAATAGGTTCCCTGGCGTTTGGTCATCCAAGGTGCTTCGATCCAGGCAATGTCGTGGTACTCGTTGTGGTCACCCCAGTGCTCCCATGTGTGTGAAGGTTCGAAGCGAAAAAGGTGGCTGGGCGGGCTGAGAAACTTCGTTAGGTTCTCGCGATCCAGCTCGACCCCGTAGATTCCATTTACAGAGTACCCCGAGTAATACAGGTACACGCGCTCGTCCTCGTCGACGAAAACCATGGGGTCAAATACCCCTCCTCCTGGTTTGAGCGCCGCTCCCTTTTCGTCAGTGAAATCCCCTAGATACTCAAACGGTCCCAAGGGGTTGCGACTGCGAAGCAATCCTGTACCGTTCCCCGTCATATAGACATAGCCTCTGTAGGTGAAGACCTCCGGCGCTCCGACGAATCTACCTTTCGGCAGGGAGACCTGCTGATGCTTCCAATGCACCAGGTCTTCTGACGACCAGGCCATCCCTTCCGACACGTAGAGGTAGTATTTCTCGTCAAACCGTAAGACTACGGGGTCACCCATTCGCTGAGAATCCTCTACTGGCAGAGGGTTGACGTAGCGCAAGGTGGATTTTTGCGCCGAGACGCGTAAACTTCCAGCACCCGGCCCTTGGATAACCTGGGCCCAAGTCGGCGCAGTGATCTCGCACGCCAGTACGATAATCAGTAGAGCTGTTCTCGCCAGTCGCGCGGATTGCATAGTTGCGCTCAAAACGCTCCCGCCTTTTCGGCAGTTCTGGTCTCTCCTCGGCAATGAATCTATCTTCATAATCCCCTCCTTAACCTACAGGCTCCGTGGCGAATCCGACATCGCAGAAGGAAGCAAGAAATCCGCCTCCTTCCGGACACGTGTTTGGGCGCGGATACACTCCTCGAGGCTCTCCCGGAACCTGACATTGGCCCATCTTCAGTACTCGAATCTGCTAGTTCATCTGAGCTCCTCCGGAGGTGAAGCGATGAACGCGTAGGGACCTTATCGACTTTCAATAAGTCCGCAAAACTAGTGAGGCAGGCTCACTGATTCCTAGCAGGATGCTGAAAAACCCTTGAACGCTGTCATTCTGAGCGGAGCGAAGAATCCCGGCATTTGTAAAATCAATGAGCTACCGAGATCCTTCGTCGCCTGCGGCTCCTCAGGATGACAGGCGAAAGAGTTTTTCAGCATTCTGCTAGGCTAGCTGTCGACCGCCTGTCTCGCCAGCGTTCTGATTATGTTCTCCAGTATCCGATCGGCGGCAGGGTCTATGTCCAAATGTTCCGCAAGGTGAAGAGTGTTCAGCACGAGCGTGCCTTGGCCGTAGGAAACGGAAAACAAGTCGGAAGTGTAGGGGGCATCGACGGCCAAGCTGAATTCGACCACGGCGCGCTCAACGTGGACCAGTTAAGGCTGGTCAGTCATCAACCACGTAAACCTGGGAGCCACCCGCATTTCCAAAGCAGAGAACATGCGGGGGCGCCCCCTCTGCTTACACCGCCTACCTTCCTCTGGACTCCTGCGTCTGAAGTAGCTTGTACCGGCATTGGAAAACGGTTAAATGGTTTCGGATGGCGCTCTGGGCTTTGCGCGGATTGTGTTGTTACTACGCTGCGATTATTCTCCGCTGATGAGTCCAGGCAAGTTCGCGAGCGCGAGGAAATTCCTGGCCTTTCCCAATCAACTCGTCGAGGATATCGCGGATGGTTCCCGACTGACTCACCAGCACCCGGCTTTTCGAATCTTGCGCGATCGCGAGATGAGGCTTGCACATATTCTCCGCAATCATCGCTGCCATGCGTTTGAAGACTTGCTCGCTTGCTTTTTATCTGAAGCTTCGAAAACCAACTCTAAATCATTATAGGCACAATCTTTACATGTGCAAGAAAATAATCTGATATCCGGCGTTCTTGTTCCGGGAAATTGTCGACTTATCGGGCACATGGGCAACCATTGAGATACCACAATCGGCCTATTGTAAAGAGCCTGAAGTAACTATCGAGGCCTTTACAAACAATGAATTATGTTGCATGCCTTTCACCCACGATGACGAAGCAGAGAGAACGAAGTGGTGCCTCCTCGGTGGCCTCGGCCGACAGCGCCGAAGGACTGCTCGAACTCATCATGCCACGCTACGGACGGGCCAGTACGCTAGTGACTCCGAACAGCCCGGTGGAGGACTGGGGCAAGAGCTACTGGGTGATGCCGCCATGGTCAGCGCTATGCTCGACCGCCTCCTTCGCCGCCGACACCTGCTGAGGTGCGGTCCACGAAGCTGGCGAACAAAAACGGGCTTGCCAGAAGGGGAGCAGGCAGGGTAAAAGAACTTAGTCCCGGAGGCCGTCCGTTGGCCGGTTTTGAGGTGATCACCGACCTCTTTGATTCCTGAATCTGCCGGCATTCCGCCGCTTCTCTTGGAGGCACATTTACCGTGCTTCCGAATAGATTAGGCGCTGACCAATGCCTTCTAAATGTGGAATTCTGGTTCCTCGACTTCGAGGAGCTAGCTAAGAAATTGAGATCAAATCCCCCGTGCGAGGTACCTGCTGAATGCTGAGGCTACGCTCGAAGCACAACACCTATACTATGATCGCCGCGGCTTTCTTCATCGTATGCCTGATTGGGGCGCCAGTCTTCGGAGCTACATCTCGCAAGAACTCCGGTAAGGCGCAGCGTCAAGCCACATATTGCAACCCGGTTGATCTTCCCTACCGGTTCCAGCTTTCGGGAAGAAGCCGCAGGGAAGCCGCCGATCCCACGGTCATCACCTTTCGAGGTGAGTACTGGCTCTTCCCATCTAAGTCGGGTGGGTACTGGCATTCCTCGGATCTCCTGCACTGGAACTTTGTTCCGGGGGTGGGCTATCCGGTCGAGAATTACGCCCCGACTGCGCTTGTGATGAATGAGAAGGTCTACCTCACCATGGGCGACACAACCAAGCTCTTCGTGACCGACAACCCTTTGGACGGGCAGTGGGCTGAGGCTGCTGACCTTGGCCGAACGTACGGCGATCCCGCGCTGTTTCTCGATGACGACGGACGTGTGTATATGTACGCCGGCGTCTCCGCTAAGGATGTGCTTCATGTTACGGAGCTCGACCCGAAGGATAGCTTTAAAGCACTACGGACGGAGGCAATTCCCCAGAGCCGTTCGGCCGCCACCCGGGGATGGGAAGTTGCGGGTGATTCCAACAATGACCCCAAGGCAGAATCATGGATAGAAGGTTCGTGGGTGAACAAGCATGCTGGCAAATACTACTTGCAGTATGCCGCTCCTGGCACGCAGTTCAAAACCTACGCAGATGGGGTACTGGTCAGCGACAAACCCATGGGGCCTTTTACCTATGCCCCGTATAGCCCATTCTCTTTCAAACCCACAGGTTTTGTCACCGGTGCTGGCCACAGTAGTACCTTTGCTGGGCTCGATGGCCGCTTCTGGCACATTGCGACCATGACGATCTCGACGCGCCACATCTTTGAGCGGCGCCTGGGATTGTTTCCCGGATCTTTCACCAAAGATGGCGAGCTGATAACCGACACCTATCTCGGCGACTACCCTCACTATATTGGTGGTGATCGCGGCCTTACGGGATGGATGCTCCTCTCGCGCAAGAGGACCACTACAGCTTCATCGACACTAGAGGGTCACGAGCCGGGAAAGGCTGTCGATGAAGATATTCGAAGCTGGTGGTCGGCGAAGACTGGAGATCCTGGGGAATGGTTCCAGATTGACCTTGGAGGCGTGAAGACGATCGATGCGGTCCAGATTAACTTTGCGGACGAGGGCAGCACGGCGATGGGCCGCAGCGAGGACGTCTACAAATACGTTCTTGAGCTTTCTTCTGATGGCAAGCGGTGGTCTACTGCCATAGATCACGAAATGACAGGCAAGGACTCGCCCCACGACTATGAGGTGCTACAGAAACCAGTGAAGGCGCGGTACGTAAAACTCAAAAATGTTCATTCGCCTAACGGTGCTAATTTCTCTATCAGTGGCCTTCGAGTCTTTGGAATGGGACACGGCGCTAAACCCGGAAAGGTTACCGCCGTGACTGCAACACGGGACGCTTCTGATCCGAGGCACCTAACCGTACAGTGGCAGTCAGTTCCCAGCGCAGAGTTCTATATTGTCCGGATCGGAACCACGCCCGCCGCGTTGATCCAGAATTATCAAGTATACGATCAGGCTACCAGCGCGGACGTTAGAAGCCTGAACATTGGCGTTGGGTACTACGTTGGCGTCGATGCGGTCAATGAAAATGGAATCACAAAGGCGACATCGGTCATTCGAGTGCATTAGGGTAAAGTGATCCGTTGGAGTTCTATGTGCCGTCGTTCAGCGCAGGAGCGTACGCAGGGTGTCAGCAGCCACTTCTTGGAACAAGAACCGGTTCTTTCTCTAAACCCGGGGGCACCCGCCCTCAGCCATGCTAAAGGAGCAACGGGGCCAGAGGAAGCGCAGACAATTTGTCCTATTCTGAGAGTATATCATGGTTCAGAGTGGCCGCCTCGCTATGAAATCTCCGTTGGCTTTTTCTCTATCCGTGTGACAAACGCGATAAAAGCAGGCGGCGGTTGTAGCTTATCCGCCAAGCAGCAAACCTCCGAGGATCGACTACCAACGGCGTTTCAACCTCGGGTGTGGGAACAAAGATACACCTTACCGATTTGCGCAGAGACTAGAATCAAGTTTTGGGACACAAAACAGGACGGGGTGATTCAATCCTGCAATGTGGTTGTGCGGGTAATCCTCCGTGAATAAAAAGGATTGACATTGAACTGGTCTTCATCAAAAGTGGCTGGAATGCTGAAAACAGAGAACCTGGTGCGGCTCAGATTTCTGTAGGGGAGAGCTGAAGGAGGCTACCAGGCGCGAATTACGCGTTCCAAGAAGAAGATGTCTCGAAATTGGAGGAATGGCTGCCATGGCCTCGCTGGTTCCAGCGGGAATGTTATCCAGCGACAACACTGCCTGCGGGCCGCCGATTCCGAACGGCATTCCGGCTAATGGAGGCCCATGCCCGTACCCGATTCCGTAGTTGGACAAGAACGGGAATCACAATCAAATGCCGAAGGCGAACGTCGAGTTAAATCACATATTCCATTTCAAGGGAAAGTTGGCACGGTGTGCCGGGCTCACGGGAATGGGCACGGACAACCACGGCAACCGCCTTGCCTCGGGTACGGGAACGACAGACTTCAGCTACATGGCGGGGGAATACTGGGGCGCGCGTGCCCCTCTTCCGGTAGTGACCCTTACGGAGGGGTGTCGCTGTAGGGGAAGTCGGAGAGAGCTTCGCAAATCCCCGGCCACTACGTGTTCAGGAACATCGTGGTGCACAACAGAGTATCCAGTTCCGCTGCAAGTGACGGGAGGCGAGGAAACACACTTCTCCTGTGATCTGCAAGAACTCCGCGCCGCCGCTTTCGTTTTCCGCCTTCAGGCCGCGCACCTCCCCAGTCCGTATTCGTGATGCAAGCCGCCCAGAATTGGCTTGGTGACGACGCGCTCATCGTGGGGAATTCGATATCGTGAGCATGCGGCTGGGGCGACGGTTGTCATCCTGAACGCAACGCATCACTTCTATGTCGCGCACCCCCTTGTAACCCCAGCCCCGTAACGGGACGCCTCCCGGCTCGTCTGTCCCCACAGACCACCTACCACGTACCATCTACCGGCTTGTCTGTACCTGAAAAGGCCATTTGGTGGGTTTACATTCTTGCTCCTAGCGTGGGAGGTCTGCTGGGTGGAGCAGTCTATTATGGGCTCGTGCGCCGCACTTTCCCTAGGTACAACATTTCGTAACTCCGATTATGGATTAGGACCTGTGGTTACCAAGAATCTCGTCCATGTTGAATCAATTGATGTTGGCGCGGTTCCGCTGGTAAGCTCTCATTCCTATGTTCAGTCTGTTGGTTTCTGCCTTTATCGTCCTCTGTTCCTCTTTCCGGACGCGGGTCGCTTTGCAATTGGAGATCCTCGCCACCAAATCAATGCGCTGCGGAGGTCGCAGCGCGGGCGTGTTCACCTGAGGACAGCGGACCGCCTCTTCTGGACGTGGCTTATGCACCTTTGGTCAGGTTGGCGCTGTGCCCTCGCCATGGTCAAGCCTGAAACGGTGATCGCCTGGCACCGCAAGGGATTCCGGCTGTATTGGACTTGGAAGAGTAGACGGGGTAGGCCGGGAAGACCTCAAGTGTCTCGTGAAGTTCGAGACCTCATCCGGAAGATGAGC
>Ga0181530_10001730_pt1 | contig 27010 bp, 27 predicted proteins | sample PEATcosm2014_Bin_42_FD_119769 | JGI IMG/M metagenome (GOLD analysis project Ga0181530, IMG submission 119769) | Peatland microbial communities from MTU Mesocosm Facility, Houghton, MI, USA - PEATcosm2014_Bin10_60_metaG | ecosystem: Environmental > Terrestrial > Soil > Wetlands > Peat | place... | reverse complement strand
CGAGGCCCTCGCCACGCTCGTCGTCAACAAGCTGCGCGGCACCATCAACGTCTGCGCCGTCAAAGCCCCCGGCTTTGGCGACCGCCGCAAGGCCCTGTGCGAAGACATCGCCATCCTCACCGGCGGCCGGTTCATCAGCGAAGACCTCGGCGTCAAGCTGGAGGGCGTCTCGCTGGACGACTTGGGCCGGGCGAAGAGTATTGTTGTTGACAAAGAGAACACCACCATCGTCGAAGGCAGCGGCAAATCCTCCGACATCCAGGGCCGCGTCAACCAGATCCGCCGCCAGATCGAGGAAACCACCTCCGATTACGACCGCGAGAAGTTGCAGGAGCGCCTCGCCAAGCTGGCCGGCGGCGTGGCCGTCATCAACGTCGGCGCCGCGACCGAGACCGAAATGAAGGAGAAGAAAGCCCGCGTGGAAGACGCCTTGCACGCGACCCGCGCGGCAGTTGAGGAAGGCATTGTCCCCGGCGGCGGCGTGGCCCTGTTGCGCTGTCTGCCCGCCCTCGAGGCGTTGAAGCTGGGAGGCGACGAACAGATCGGCGTGGACATTGTCAAGCGCGCCATTGAAGAGCCGTTGCGCGCCCTGGCAAAGAACTCCGGCGTGGAAGGCTCCATCGCCGTTCAGGAAGTCAAGAAGCGCAAGGGCAACGAGGGTTACAACGTCGCCACCGGCGAGTACGAAGACCTCGTCAAAGCCGGCGTGGTGGACCCCAAGAAAGTCACCCGCACCGCGTTGCAGAACGCGGCCTCGATAGCCGGCCTATTATTGACAACCGAGTGCCTCGTCACCGAGATCCCCGAGAAAGAAAAGGCCCCGATGGGCGGCGGCCACGGCGGCGGCGGCATGGGCGGCATGGGCGGCGGCATGGACTACTAAGCTAACGGCATTTAGGAAACTCAGGAGGAACTGAGACCCCCAGGCGGGGCCGGCTTCGCGCCAGCCCCGCCTTTTTCCTATTCAGCTTCCTGGGGAGCGCGGGCGTCCCGCCCGCATCCGTCGGCGTCTCGCCGGCGGAATCTTCGCCACCAACTGCATAGTTATCCGCCTCTTTCCCTGCGGCAGCGCACCGTCCGCGAGCCATTCGCCGCCAATGTGGAAACCCAAACCGGAACACCCTTGCGGCAGCCGGCAATATTCACACCGGTTGACTTCGCCTACTCAAGCCGGTTCCACTCCGCTCCGGTAGGGCGAGACTCGGTCGAGCCCAAACTCGATTTCCCTACAGAAATTTTGGAACAGGAGGAAACGGAGGCAACAGAGAAAAAATCAGGCAAGAAATTCCGTTCCCACCCGATCCAAAATACTTCAACGCGCGCCCGCCAGCGCGGCGCGAAGGCGCTTCACCAACCGCGCCTCGTTCCGATTTGACAGCGCGTGTTCCCAAATCCTCACCACCCGCCGTCCTTTGGCCCTCAGCGCGCGATTCACCCGCCGGTCCCTTGCCCGGTTCCCGTTCAACTTCCGCATCCAGAACCGCCGTTCTGGCGGGGCAGCGTCCCGTGCCTTGGGCAGCCGTGCCAGAAACACCCGTCCACAAAAACCGCCACCCGCCGCGCGCGAAACGTGAAATCCGGTTTCCACACCCGGATCATAACACAGTCCTAATCCTCGTAGATATTTTCGCGATGGTATTGGAGAAACTCCGCTTTGGGCTCTGCGAGCTTCTGCGGCAAATCAATCGGCTTTCCCTCGAATGGCGCGAAATTCTGCTCCAGTGTAACTTGCGGAAAGAACCTCTTCAGCCGTCTGCTTAATACCACACGCAATTCTTCATCGAGCGTAATCAGTCCAGAATCAAATGCCGCGTCGTGAAGGCGAGACAAGCAAAGCCCGTTGCACGGGTCCAGCCGCTCCCGCGGAAAATCACGCCAGGGTTTGATGTGACTGGCGATAAGCAGAGGCGGAATGTTAATGCCACTGATGCAGCAACGCACCCCATAAGCGTTCAGTATCGCTTGCCGGAAAAATTGCTGGCCGCGCCGCAGCCGTACCGAGCCGGAAATTTCGGTTGGACCGGCAGGTTGCGTAAAGCGAATTCGATCGCTCCCCAGAAAATCCACGTCCTTTTGTTCCTCCTTTGTGAGCAGGTCATGCATCAATTCTTCGCTAACAGCGCCCAACGTCGTGATCTGCGCGTGGAACTCGTTCCAAAGTTCATGGTCTTGCCTGCTTGCCCCGGGCAATCCTCTGATTCCTCGCGCCTGCTGAACCGGATCAAGTGAAGCGAAGTTGCACAACTTCATTGCGAGGCTGCTTGAGGTTCGTCCCATTTTGGAGGCAACTTCCATGATGATCGGATTGCACCTGTGCAATTTTCCGAAAGGCAGTTTGCAATATAGATTCAAGGCGATAAGCGAATGTTCTCGCGTCCATCGCACCGTGGGGGATCTGTGCATATTCAGTCGTCCTGAGCTCCATCGGCCGCTGGGGATGCCGGAGGCTCATCGTGAGAGAAAGTGAGGCTGAAAATCTGGTTCATGGCTTGATCGTTTGGCCGATGCAGTCCGGCGGCGGAGAGGCCTGCGCGAATTCGCGCAAAGCGAGTTTCTTGAGCTTGCCGGGCGAGAGGCGCGGGCGGATTTTGCGGCGCGCGGCGCGGTTGGGCTCGAGCTTCTTCCAAAGTCGCTCATCGGCGTTGAATTGGTCCACCAATCGCTGGGTAGGGCATTGCTCCGGCGGCAGATTGGAGTGTGGATTCATGGGGCTGTTAATGACAGGGGCATCGGTTTCTGTCAAGTGGGGATTGCGCGGAGCCAGTGGATTTTGATTTCCTTTTCAAGCGCCTTGAATTCCGGGTCGCCGGTCACGAGTTCGGTTTTCCGGTCCTTCGCAAGCGCGGCGGCGAAGGCGTCGGCCAGGCTGATCTTGTAGTTGGCTTTGAACCCGGCGGCCAGATCGGCCAGACGGCGGTCGGCGGGATGAAATTCAATGGGCGCGGCTCGCAGTTCCCCGGCGATGGCCGCCCAGGCAGCTTCGCCGTCTTTCATCCGAACAATATACTGCACCTCGGCGTAGTTGACTTCGGTCATGTGGACCGGCTGGTCGCGCTGGCCGGCGCGCTCCAAGATTAGCGCCACGGCCTCCGCGCCCGGTTCATCCCGGAACAGGGCCAGCAGGGCGAAACTATCGAGAACCGGCGCTGCGGGCATATTTGGCCTCCTCCAGTTCTTTCTCCGCGCGTTTGTGCTCCGCCATTTCTTCGGCCAGCGGTCTTTCGCCCGGCTTGCGTTTCAAAATGCCGCGCAGCCGCCGGATGGTCACCGCCGTGACCGGTTTGAGCAGAATCCCATCCGCCGTGGCCTCCACAATGGCCTTGGTGCCGTCTTCAATGTGGAATTGTTTGCGCAACTGTCGGGGGATCACCACCTGGCCTTTGGTGGTGAACCAGACCGCATTGGCGCTTTCAGTCATATTCATTGGTGCGAATATGACAAAATATGAGAATTCCGTCAATTTCAATTTGTCAGAATTTGCAAGATAATCATACTGCTCATTTTCGGACGGTGTATGACAGATCTCCCGCACAAAGAGGCGGCCGGCGAGGGCGCCGTCGGAGCGCCATTCGGGTTAGTTAATAGTATTGTCATATTACAAAACCATTAACTGAAGTTTTTGTCGCCTGAACTGTTTGTCTTCCTCACGAGGTCTTTCTTTTCAGAGGGAAGGAGAATGCCCGCGCCCTCTTTGACGAAATGGCTTGTCGCCGCGTCCATCAGGCGGTCTTGGCGTGATGGGGAGCGGAGATGGCTGCGGCCTTGAGCAAACCGACCAGCGTATTGGCGCGAACCATCGTCTCCAACTCTTCCTCCTCAGGGGCCGTCAGTCGGCCCTCGGTTCGCAGGGTGGCAAGTTCCTCGTAAGGAACTTGATGGGGAGCGCACGCGCCCCCGCGTGCAGGGTTCCGCGCCCTCGCGGAACCCACCCCGGGATGTCAGCGACGAGGGCGTCGCTGACTACACGCGGGGGCGCGTGTGCTCCCCAAAATCTTGCCACTGGTGGTGGTATCAAGATGCGCCCACAGGGAAGGGGCGCAGGACAATTTTCTTCACGGCAGGGCGGTTCCCGATTCGGAATCGGGGCTCCCAAGCATTGTAGCGCTACAAGCCGCTACAATGTAGCGGGTCGGCAAGTTGTAAGTCGTTGGTAATCAACGGGTGTAGCGGTGTAGCGGGTGTGCAGCCGGTTTCCCCCCCGGCGCAAGGCCGGTGGGAGCCGCTGTCATGTCCGCCACCGCCCTGGGCCGCCCCGTGTAGCGGCATGTAGCGGGTGTGTATCGGGTCCAAAAGCCCCGTTTCTCATAGGTAATGTAGCGGTGTAGCGGGTGTTACGCCGGTTTCCCCCCCGGTGCATTGCAGCGTTGGAGGCCGGGCTGGTCAGCCGCCTGCGTCCCCAGCTCAGGGCTTTTCCATCGGGCCGCGGGTGACGCCGAGCTGGTTGTGCAGTTTCAGCTCGCGCCAGAGTTGCGCGCCGCTCATTTCGCCCCGCAGCAGGCCGCGGTACTTGCCGATGATCCGCCTCACTTCTTCCGCGCTCTCGTTGACAAACTCGATGCGAAAATGCCGCGCTCCCAAGGCCATCAGCCGCGCGACGTATTCCGCCCCCGTCTGCGCCCGCCCGTTGAAGACGGTGTTGCGGCAGCCGGCGTCGGCCTTGAGGGGATGTTCCAGGCCCACGCGGTCGCGCAGTTGCGCGGCGTGCCGGTCGCAGGGGCGGCCGCAGTTGGTGAAGTCCGTGCCGGTGGTGAGAAAGGCGCAGAACAGGCAGTGCTCCATGTGGAACATGGGGATATGCTGGTGAATGGTGATCTCGAACCACGCGGGCGGGGCCGATTGCAGCAGGGCCTCCAGTTGCGCGATGTTCAAGTCGTAGGACGCGGTGAGGCGCTCCAGTCCAAACCGGTTTTTGAAATAGTCCGCCGCCAGGCCGTTGGCGACGTTCAGGGAGTAATCGCCCACTCGGCGGCAATCGGCAAAGTATTTCAAATGGTCGTAGTTGCGAATCAAATAGCCGTCGGCCTCGCAGGAGCGGACTTGCTTCAGAATCCAGTCTTCGCCCGGCTTGAAAATCCTCGGAGGAGCGACAAGAATTGCGGATTGCGGATTTCGGATTGCGGATTGGCGGAAGCGATTCACGGCTTCGCGATATTTCTTTGGGTCCTCGAATTCGCAATAAATCGTCCGCACACCGGAATTGAGCGCGGCTTCAAGCTGGGGCAACGTCCGCACCAGCACGATCAACTGCGCCTCATCAGGGGCGGTTGGCGCGGTGTTGGCTTTCGACTGTAGGGACGGAAGGGACGGAAGGGACGGAAGGGTTTCGCCAGGCCCGGCTTGCGTGGCGTTGGCTTTCAATCCGCAATCCGCAATCCGCAATCCGCAATCGGCAATCGGCACTTGTTTCCATCGCGGCGGCTGCGCCCGCATTTCCTCAATCCTGCCGGCCAGTTCGCGGCGCCTCCGGTTCAACTCGCTGGCGGGCAGGATGACCGGGCCTTCGAGCCGGTTTTGCAAACCGTCCAGTTGGAAGACCGTTCCGCCCAGGCGCCCCAGTTGTTCCCGCAGCTTTTCGGTGGTGAGCGGTTGCTTGTCCGCGACCGCCAGCGGCATGCTGGAACTGACCTGCGCAACGTGTCCCAGTTCGTCGCGCCCAATCACAGTCATCGGGCCGGAGGCGCGCCCATGCACTTCCAGCGAGAGCGGACGCCGGAAATGGGGCGCGGCGCCCGCGAAACTTTGGCGAAGGCGGCGGTCCAGTTCCGGATCGCTCGTCTTCCAAAGCCTGTCGCCAATATGAATCCGGCCAAAGTCAAGATCGTCCCGCCCGAAACCGAGCGCGCTCAAAGACCGTTCCGAACCGCGCGCCGCCTCCACGCGATAAACCCGGCCGCCCTCCTCCTTTTCGTCCGGCCGGCCGGCGTCAAATACAATTCCATCGCCGGCTTTGAGCGGGGCTTCCAGGCGCGCGAACACTTTCTCCCCTTCGACGCGCCGCACCGTGCCGAGATAGACGCCGCGTTTCTTGCCAAAACGGGCGTGGACCAGCCGCTGATGGTTGGTTCCGCCGAACCAGCCCGTGTGCAGTCCGCGCGAAAAAGCCATTTCCAAATCGTAGCGCGATTCGCGGGCCAGCGCCGCGGCGTCCGCCGTTCCGGCGCGCAGCTTGTCCAGCGCCTGCCGGTAGACCCGCGTGATGTTGGCCACGTATTCGGGCGATTTCAGACGCCCTTCGATTTTGAGCGACGCGACGCGGGCGCGGATCAAATCCGGCAGCACTTCCAATCCGGCCAGGTCCTGCGGGCTTAACAAATAGCGGCGGTCGCCGAGCGGGACCGGCTGGCCGTCGCAAATCAAGTCGTAAGGCATGCGGCAGGCCTGGGCGCATTCGCCGCGGTTGGCGGAGCGGCCGCCCAGCGCCTCGCTTGTCAAACATTGGCCGGAATAAGCCACGCACAGCGCGCCATGCACAAAGACCTCCAGCGGGAGCGCGCCGGCCGGGGCGCCGGCGATCTGCTCGATTTCCTTGACAGAACATTCGCGCGCCAGCACGACGAGGCTGCAGCCCAGGCCGCGCGCAAATTCCACGCCCGCCGCGCTGGTGATCGTCATTTGCGTCGAGGCGTGAATGGGAAAATCGGGCGACAACATTCGGATCAACCGGCAAATCCCAACGTCCTGCACGACGGCCGCGTCCACGCCCGCCGCGATCAGCGCGCGCAGAAACTGTTCCGCCTCCGCCATTTCGTTGGCAAAGACCAGCGTGTTGAACGTCACATAGCCCTTCACCCCGCGCCGGTGGAGGAACTCCATCAATTCCGGCAGGTCCGCCTCCGTGAAATTTTGCGCCCGCATCCGCGCGTTGAACCGGTCCAGCCCGAAGTAAATGGCGTCCGCGCCATTTTCCACCGCCGCCTTGACACACTCCCAATCGCCGGCGGGAGCGAGAAGCTCCGGCATCGCGGATTGCCTGCCCTCCGTAGCCTTGGCGAAGGAGGGCGGATTGCCTGCCCTCCGTAGGCTCGGCGAAGGAGGGCGGATTTCCTCCCTCGCTAAAGCTACGGAGGACGGGGCGGATTGCGGATTTTGAACAGAAGGCAACGAGGACAACGAAGGGGGAAGGGCCTCTTCCTTCGTTATCTTCGTTGCCTTCTGTTCACTCTTATTCATGTTTCTTCGCGCCTCCGGTAGGGCGGCGCTGCTGCGCCGCCCAAGAATTCAGGGCAGAGCGGCAGCTCTGCCCTGCCTGGAGGCAGAAGAATCCTGTCCTGCACCCGCTTCGCCGCCGCGCTATTTATGCTGCTCGCCATCAAGCTGAATTGTACCCCGCCCGCGATGAAAATGCCAGTTCTGACACAGGCTTTTGGCGCAGCCTGATGCCATGCATGACTTTGGCAACAACGATTTAGACATAGCATTTTGTAAAACTGTCTTCTAATCTGTTTGCAATGAAGCCTGGACGCAAATTGGTCGAGTTGGGCGCACCGGCCTGCTCCGACGCGGAAATTCTGGCGATTCTTGTCGGGAGCGGAGGCGCGGGTTTTTCCGCGCTGGATTGCGCGCGCGATTTGCTGGATCGCTTCGGCACCCTGTCTGATTTGATGGGCCGTCCGCTGGGAGAACTGGCCCGAGTGCGGGGCATCAAGGCGGCGCGCGCGGTGCGCATTGCGGCAGCCTATGAACTGTCGCGGCGGCTGATCGAACAACTGCACCAAAACGCCTGATGAAGTCGCGAGAACTTTTCAAACAGAAAATCAGCCGCCTTGCGCTGCCGGAATTTCATCATCTCAACCGGCAGATTCCGCCGGAGCCGCATACGGCGATGTACGTCTGGCACAAATACTGGTCGCGGAAGACCTGGAATGTGGTGGCCGAGTTTATTCGCTCGTACACGCGGGAGAAGGGCGTTGTGTTCGATCCTTTCGCGGGCAGCGGCGTGGTGGCCGTTGAAGCCGTGCGCCACAAGCGCCGCGCCATCGTTTGCGATTTGAACCCAGCCGCCAGCCGCATCACCGAATTGACGCTCCGCCCTGTCAACTTGCTGGCGCTTCAACAGGCGTTCGAGCGGGTGGCGGAGCGGACGCGCCAACGGATTGAGAAGCTCTATGAGGCCCATTGCGTCAAGTGCGGCAAACCTCTCGTGGCCTCCTGCTTTGTGCGCCAGGGCGACCATCTGACGGAAGTGCGATACCCCTCCTGCCCTGAGTGTGAGCATCGGTGCGAGAGCGGTTGCGCCCCAGGAAAGGACGATGTGGAATCGGTCGTGGAACTTGAGAAAAAGCCGGTCAATGCCTGGCATCCGAAGAACCGCCTGTATTATCCCGATGGCGCGCCGTTCAAAGAAAAACAACAATACAACTCACTCGACGAGCTTTTCACCCGGCGCAATTTGCTGGCCGCCGCGTGGCTGCGTGAAGCGATTCAAGAGGAGAAGAGCCCGCAGTTGCGGAAGTTCCTGATGGGTGCGTTCACCTCCATGATTCATCTTTGCACCAAGATGTGTCCCGCGCTGAAACCGGGTGAGGGCAATCATCAAACGGGGTTCAGTTCCACCTGGACCCAACACAGTTATTGGTCGGCGAAGGAATTCATGGAGCAGAATGTCTGGCTGAAATTCGAAAGCGCGGTCACTGGCCACCAAGGCTTGATGAAAGCCAAGGAGGAATCCAATCGAGTATTGGACGGATTGAAAATCAGCGACGACTGGCGCGAGGTGCTTAACGGCAGGGCCAATGTGGCCGTGCTTAATGGGGATTGCCTGCAGGTGATGGCGAAAATGCCCGATAACTGCGTTGATTACATCTTCACCGATCCGCCGTACGACGCGTCCATTCAATACGGCGAGCTATCTTATCTTTGGACCGCATGGCTGGGCGAGGATTTCCACTACACGGAAAACCTCCAGACCTACGAGGTCATCCGCAACGAACGCCAGCGAAAGTCATTTGACGTTTATTATGCGTTGCTGTCCCACAGCTTCGAGGGCTTTCACAAGGTGCTGCGGCCGGGAGGTTACCTGAGCTTGACCTTCCACAATCCCACCTTCAAGGTTCGCAATGCCACGGTCCGCGCCGGGGTCTTCTCAGGCTTCGACTATCAAAAAGTCCATCACCAGCCCCTCGCGCAGGTCTCGGCCAAGGCAATGCTGCAACCTTTCGGCAGCGCCCAAGGAGATTTCTATCTTCGCTTCCAGAAAACGGAAACAAGGCAGCCGCGGCAAATGGAGGAAATCACCGAAGAACGGTTCCGCCGGATTGTCGTGGAAACCTGCAAACAGGTCATCGCGGAGCGGGCCGAACCGACGCCTTATACCCTCTTGATAAACTTCGTTGACCCGGTTCTGGCAAAGATGGGACTTTTCGGAACGCTGCAAACCGGGCTGGATGTGAAGGCTGTCTTGCGGGATGCCGTCGGAAAGGAGTTCCAGTTAGTCAAGACAAGGATCGGGGGCGCGGACGGCGAACTGTGGTGGTTTAACGACAGCGCGTTTGTCGCGCGGTTGCGGGAGGTTCCGCTGACGGAGCGAGTCGAGCAGACCGTCTTCCGTTGTTTGAACCAGCGCGGGCGCGTCACTTTTACGGAAGTTTGGGACGCCGTCAGCCAGGAGTTTCCCAATTCGTTGACCTCGGATTCCACCAGCATCCGTGAAGCGCTGGAAACTTACGGGCGCAAAGCTGGCAAAGACTGCTGGTTGTTGCGCGATGACATCAAGGCGCGGGTGGAATCGCACAATGAACTCATCGCGCTGCTGGCGTTGATCGGCAGGAAGCGCGGCCACCAAATCTGGATTGGCCGAAATGAACAGGGCAAGCGGGCGGGCGGGTTGGCCTCCGATGTGCGCCTTGGCGATTTGGTCACCGCCAAACCGTTAAAATTGGAGGGGGTGACAAACTTGCGAGCGGTTCTGGACATGGATTTGCTATGGCTGGAAGGGGAAGAGGTTCTGATGGCATTTGAGGTGGAATCCACCACAAGCATGACAAGCGGCTTGCAGCGCGGGTCCAACATGCCCGTCGCAACTCCCAAAGTCATGGTCATACCCGAGGAGCGCGAACCGGATTTCCAGCGGAAAATGAAGTCGCCCCTCTTCAGCCAACATTTTCAGAACGATTCCTGGAGGTTGTTGTTCTTTGACCTTTTCCGTCAAGCATACTCAAGGCTAAGGGAAAAAACCGCCATTGAAGATTTATTTGACGCGTCGCCCGCTTCCGCAAAAGCCGCGCCGCGAAGCCAGGGCGGCGATCAAACTGTGATGAAGTTTTGATTTGTTGCCCCTTACTGGAATAAATTATACTTGACAATGCAGCGCAACGCGCTGAAACCGTCGCGCCAGCCGATCTTTTTTCCCTCGCCGTAGGTGCGGCCGTAATAGGAAATGGGGACCTCGTAAATCCGCAGCCCCAGGCGGCTCACCTTGGCCACGATCTCCGGCTCAAAACCGAAGCGGTCCTCCTCGATTTGAATCTTGAGCACCACCTCGCGGCGGAACATCTTGTAACCCGTTTCCATGTCCGTCAGGTTCAGATTGGTCGCCATGTTGGAAAGGAGGGTCAGCGTTTTGTTGCCAACGCAATGCCAGTAATACAGCACTCGGTGCGCGCCAGCCCCGCCAAAGCGCGATCCGAACACCACGTCCGCCTTGCCCGACAGTATCGGCCCGGCCAATCGCGCATAGTCCGCCGGGTCGTACTCCAGGTCCGCATCCTGGACGATGACGATGGGCGAGGTGGCCTTGGCAAAGCCCGTGCGCAAAGCCGCGCCTTTGCCCCGGTTGAACGAGTGCTGAAAGAGCTTGATGCGGGCCTCCGCCCGGGCCAGCGGCTGGAGCACTTCCCAAGTCCCGTCCCGCGATGCGTCGTCCACCACAACCACCTCCCGCACCAGCGGTTGGGCCAGCACGGTTTGCAGGACTTTTTCAATGGTGCCCGCCTCGTCGTAGGCCGGAATGATCACTCCCAAACAGGCGATCGTCTGGACTGGCCGCAGTTGAATTGCCTCTGGCATCGTCAACGAAGCGGGTTATTGGAACAACTGCGGCGCGAATTGGCCGAGGTAATTTCGCCAGTTGATCCAGGTGTGCGCGCCGGGGGACTCGATGAAGACCGGATTGAAGCCGTGCCGCTTGAGGATGTCCACGGTGGCGCGCGAATTGGCGATCAGCCCGTCATCCCGGCCGGTGCTCATCCAGATGAGTTTGACGCCCTCCTTGAGTTTGGCGTTGTCAAGCACATCCTTGTGGCGCTCCTCCCAGCCGGCCGCGCCGCCGCCGCCGCCCGAACCGATGCCCACGCCGGAACTGAACACGGCGATGTAGGCGAACTTGTCCAATGTGCCGAACGCGGCGTCCAGGGTTTGGCCGCCGCCCATGGATAACCCGGCGATGGCGCGGTGCGCTTCATTGGTGTACACTCGGTAATGGCTTTCCGCGTAGGGCATGACGTCGCCGCTGAAATCCTCCTGGAACTCGTCGCGTCCCGGGCCGGCCATCGCCTCGCCGCGTTGGGCTTGCAGGCCGGTGTGGCCGGCCGGCATCACCACCACCATCGGCTTGGCTTTGCCGTCGGCGATCAGGTTGTCCATGATGAACCCGGCCCGCCCGACAGTGGACCAGGCGTCATCGCTGTCCCCGGCGCCGTGCAAGAGATAGAAAATGGGATAGCGGGCCGATCCATTTTCGTAACCGGGCGGCAGATAAACATGCATGCGGCGGAAACGGTTCAGCGCCTTGGAAAAATAAGTCACCGTTTCCACCGCGCCGTGCGGCACATTGCGCGTGTCCATGAGGTCCGAGCCGGGCACAGTGACCAGGCTCCAGATGGCCTCGTTGGACTCACTGGTGGTCGCCGTCTCGGCCGTTCCCGGATCGCGCGGGGCGACCGCCGTCACGCCGTCCACATTGAAATTATAGCGGTACGCTCCCGAGGGAACCGGGCCGACGGTGCATTCCCATGAGTTGTTGTTGGTGTTTTTGGTCAGAGCCACGCCGCCGCCGACGCCGGGAATATCACTGGCGATGAGGCGCACACTCTGGGCGTTCGGAGCCGCGAAGCGGAATGTGAGATGGCCGTCGGCGGAGACTTCCACCGGGGCGGGGCGCGCCGAACCGCCGCGGCCCCGGCCGGCACCGGCAGGCTGGGCGAAGGAATCGGGCGCGAGAGTGAAAGTTGCCAGCGCGGCGGCGGCAACGACAACAAGACAGAACGGATATGTTTTCATTTTAGTGTTTTTATTTGCTAATGTAGTCTCCCTGAAAAACCTATACATAAGAGTGGCAGCGGCGTCTCGCCGCTGTTTGCCTGCTCATCCGCCAGCCACAGCGGCGGGACGCCGCTGCCACAATATAAAAGGCCATGTTCAGTCATTTCAGGGACACTACGCTAATTCACTATTCCAAGTTCACCATTTTCATTGCCGCGTGGTAGATTTCGGCGACGGGCAGGTTTTTTTCCGCGGCCAGTTTCTTGCACGACTCGAATTCCGGCGCGGCCTGCGCCACCGCGCCGTCCAGAAAACCGAGTTTCACCGTGACAGGCCCGTGGGGCGTCTGGACGGTTCGGAATTCGCGGCGCAGCTTCCGGCGGTCCGCCAGGGTGCGGCGCACGCCAAAGGCGCTGGTTTGCCGCAGGATCATCGCGCTGAATTTGTCCGCCTCGCCCGCCGCGCACAGGACGCTGAACAACACGGCAGGCCGGTTTTTCTTCATCTGGATGGGCGCGTGGAAAACATCCAGGGCGCCGGCCGCCAGCGCCGTTTCCATAAAACAGCCCAGTATCTCCGGGTTGGCGTCGTCCAGGTTGGTTTCCAAAACGGCGATGGTGTCGCTCTCCCAGTCATGGCCGCCGGATTCGGCGCCGGCGGCCAGGATGGCGCGCAGGACGTTCGGGCGGGTCTGGTGTTCGCGCGAGCCGACCCCCACGCCGATCTTCTCCGCCGCCAGCCCGCGCATGGGGCCGAATTCCAGTGAAAATTCCGCCAGCAGCGCCGCGCCCGTCGGCGTGATCATCTCATGCGGTTCGGCGCATTGCGTCAGGGCGATGCGGCGCGCCGCCAGGATTTCCAGCGTGGCCGGGGCCGGGATCGGGAACCGGCCATGAGCGCAATCAATCCAGCCGACGCCATCCACCGGCTCGGCGGCCAGGACGCGCGGCCTGCCCAGCAAGTCGAGGGCCGCGCAGCCGCCTACGATGTCAACAATCGAATCCACCGCCCCCACTTCGTGGAAGCGGACTTCGCCGGGGGGCAGCCCGTGGATTTTCCCTTCCGCCACGGCCACGCGCTCGAAAACGGCGACGGCTTTTTCCTGGACCCACCCGGAAAGGCCGCCGGCCAGGATCATCTGCTTGATTTCGGAGTAGGTTCGGCCGTGGGCGTGGGGGTGGGGGTGGGAGTGCCCATGCTCGTGGGAGGCGGAGTGGCTGTGGAGCGGTTGGATGGGAGTGATGGGAATAATGGGAGTGATGGGACTTATGGGGTGGGCGTGGGTGTGCCCGTGCTCGTGCGAGTCGTCGTGAGAGTGATCGTGCGGGTGGTCGTGCTCGTGCTCATGGGGGTGGTCGGGCTCGTGGCCGTGGGGGTGGTCGTGGCCGATATGCACCTCAAATCGCACGCCCTCTATCTCGCAGCGTTTGGCGCGATAGGTGTGCAAATGGTAGCCGTCCAGGGAGATTTTCGCCAGTTCCTGTTCCACCTGGCGGAGTTCCACGCCCAGGTCCAGCATGGCCCCCATGAACATGTCGCCGCTGATGCCGCTGAAGATATCCAGATAGAGAGTTTTCAATCGTGTAACCTCCGGGCGGTCGAGGCCAGTTCGTTGATCTGGCTGGCGGCGTATCCCGCGCCAAAACCGTTGTCAATGTTCACCACCGTGACGCCGCTGCTGCAACTGTTGAGCATGGCGAGCAAAGCCGCCAACCCGCCAAAGCTGGCGCCATACCCCACGCTCGTCGGCACGGCGATGACCGGCTGGCTGACCAATCCCGCCACCACGCTCGGCAGCGCCCCTTCCATCCCCGCCACCACGATCAGCACATGAGCGCGCTGCATCGCCTCCAGCCGCCCCAGCAACCGGTGCAATCCCGCCACTCCCACGTCATAAACCCGTTCCACCTGGTTGCCCATGATGTCCGCCGTCACCGCCGCCTCCTCCGCCACCGGCAAATCGCTGGTGCCGGCGCACAGGACGGCGACCACGCCCGGTCGCTTGGGCAGCGGCTCCTTTTCGAGCGTGATGCACCGCGCCGCCTGATGCCAAACCGCCCGCTGGAATTTCCGGCGCATCGCCTGCGCCTGTTCGGCGGAGACGCGGGTGATTAAGACCCGTTGTTCGCGCTCGACCAGGAGGGCGGCGATTTCTACCACTTGCGGCGCCGTTTTTCCGGCGGCGTAGATGACTTCGGGAAAACCTTTCCGCAACGCGCGGTGGGTATCCACGCGGGCAAAGCCCAGATCGGCGACCGGCGCGGCCTGAAAAGCCCGCAGGGCGCGTCCGGCGCTGATTTTGCCGGCGCGATATTGTTTCAAGAGCTTTATGGCTTCACTGGTTGTCACAATTCAGCAAGATACACCAACCCCGGTCCGGGTCACGCCCGAAATGGAACGGTGGGTGGGGGGCGGGATGGGTTGATGGAGTGATGGAGTGGTGGGCGGCAAAAATTGCCCTGTCCCCAATACTCCAACACTCCATCACTCCATGAAGTTCCTTGCGAGCTTTCGAGTCATAAAAAACTTGTTTTTTTAACCTTAATTAACCTTAATCAACCTTAATTAGGCTTAATTAACCTTAATTAACCTTAATTAGGCTTAATTTTAGCCTTAATCTTGGCCTTAGCCCGGATATTTCATGCCCCGCACGAAACGCCAACAATCCGGAGCGCCGACTTGCGGTCGGCTTTGCGGTCGCGATGGCGCTGAAAGCCGATTGAAAATCGGCGCTCCCAATCCGAAAGTGTGAAATATCCGGGGTGGAGCTTATCCGCAAATAGACTTTTGAAGAAGAAACTGGCGGATTTTCCGGTTGAGGCCATGAGTTCTCCATTGGGGAGCGCGACCGTCCCCTCCGGGCGGCAGGCCCTACGGGGCCAGAGGCCGGTCGCCGCAGCCGGCGTCCCGCCGGGTGCTTTCGAACGAGGGGAGGTTTTCGGCCAGAGGCCGAAAACGGCGGGCGGGACGCCCGCGCTCCCTGAAGAAACGCCGTCATACTCATTGCAGATTAGAACTTAAGCGCGGAATGTCAACGGAAAAATGAAAGAATAGTGCGAATGGTGGAAATGCCTTTATTATGAGCCACTTGCGCATAGAGAGCGGGCAGGGCGAGACTCTATCTTCTTTTTGGAGCGGGGCATCGTTGCGCCACGGGGCCCGCGCAAAGGGGTAATTTTCGGGGCAATGGGGGCTTTGGCGACCGCGGGGACACCCGGGCTACCGCACGATAACTTCCGGCGGGCGCACGACGACAACGGGATCGGGCACGATGACTTCCGGCCGGCTTTCGTATCTCACCTCCCCGCGGTAAGGATCGGGCCGGCGGTCTTCGGCAACAACACATCCGGCCGTGGTGAGAAGGGTGATGACGCCGAGTAATAACAGGATTTTGTTCATATTCAGTTTATTTGACATTGTGGAGAGACGTTACAGCATGGACACGGCGGGCGCTATGGGGTGTAACCCTACGGGCGACAGGTCAACTTTTTGACTTTCAACCTTCTTGAATCATCCGCACAACCGCGTCCCGGACTTCGTTGAATTTCCCCGGGCGCAGTTCTCCCGCCTGTCCCGCAATAAGACTCCTGTGAGCGGTAAAAAGTTTGCCGGGGCGGGCATAGCTGACCAAGTGGAGCGAGCCGCGCGCGAAATCAGGGGCATCCAATGGAATGGCCCGGGTGTCGCCATAGGATTTGCTCGTGATCTGGCAGAGAATCCAATCGCCAGCCCCGGCTTCCGCAAGGACCACCGCCGGGCGCAGCTTGGAGGCTGTGAGGTCGGAGAAAGGAAAGTGAACTATGACAACTTGGCCGGCTGCAAATGTGCCCATGCGGCGTCCTCCTCAGCGCGATTCCAGTCCTCGGCGAGGGCCGATTCGCTCATCAGCGAGATGTCATGCGCGGTCGGCGCCTCCTCGAGAATCGTGACGAGCGCGCGACGCGGCGACAATACATGCACCGGCTCAACCAAACGAACGTCGCCATTCGGTTCAATGATTGCTTCCACTGTTTTCATCCTGATTGAAACTGTAACACCATTGGCGGCGTCCGCAAAGGCAAATCTCAAAGAGGAATAACGATTGCCCGTTCGCCAACTGCCGATTGCGGATCAGCAACTGATTTCATCGGCGCAACTTCCCAAACAACTCAATCCGGTTTTCCGGGCGTGGCGGGCTTTAAACCCGCCAGCGCCCCCACAATGGCTTTTTGCACCTCTGAATTGTAGAGATTTCCCAGGTGGCCGCCCTGCGGGAAAACCGTCAGTTCGTCCGGGGCGACCGTGGCGCGGAGCCAGGCCAGGTCGCCGTCCGAAAGGAGGAAATCGTTTTGGTTGACAATGACGCGGATGTTGGGGTTGGCGCGGAGGCCGGCCTGATAGGTCCGCAAATCCCCGGCTTTCTCCAGCTCCGCCGCCGGCGAGGGCAGGCCGCGCGTCTGGTAGTATGGGACCGCAAACTTGTCAAAATAATCCTGGTAGGAATACTGAAGAATCTCCTGATACACCGGATCGCGCCTGAAACCCCAGAGCGGGTGTTGCAGGATTCCCTGGTCATGCCGCCGCTGGCTGCTGTAAATAATGTCCCGCAGCATGAATCGGAACGTCAGCCCGATGAGGAACTTTGACTCGATGGCGTTGAAGGGCAGCGAGGTTTGCGGCGTCAGCTTGTTCTTGCTCAAGGCGGCCACTTTTAGAAAAGTGTTTTCAATGTCGCCGGTTCGTTCCGCTTGCGGCCAATCCAGGGGCGCGCGGTAAAATTCGTCCAGCTTGGAAACCCCGTGGAGCATCCGAACCGGGGTGTTGATGGCGACATAGCGGTCAAATTTGAGCAACGGCGGCTGATTCGTTGGCTCGCCGGTCGCGAGGAACAGAGATTCGAGCGCGCCCATGGAATAGCCCATCAGCGCCCTGTCGCCCAACCGATCCGCATACGTCGCGTTCAAGCGGCGGTCCACTTCCGTCAGCGCGGCGTGCAAATCGCGTCCGTCCACCGGCAGATAAGCCGGCAGCGCGGCGGTCGAGGCGTGTTCCATGAACTCGCGGTTGAAAGGGCTGCTGACGCAGACGGCGGAGAAGCCGTTTTTGTAAACCAACTCGGCCAGCGCAATGGAGGTTTCGGCCAGCCGATGCGAGCCGAGGCCGGGAACGATATAAACCACCGGCGCTTTTCCCGGTTGCAACCAATAGGTGAAATCCAGCCGCCGGCCTGTGGCTGGAATCAGAACCGACCGGGTCTTGCCCCGTCCTGGGAACTCCGGATCTTTGAAGGTGAAAAAGACCGATTCGAGGGTTTCCAGCGAGGCCGCGTCCTGTTTTCCCTTGACTTGGAAATCCGCCACCCGGTTCTTTCGCACGAACGTCCAGGCGTACTGAATCTCGGCATACGGGTCCATTTCCGCCTGGCTGAAACGCACCGACTCGTCCACCGTGTCGGACAGGTTGTTATACATGTCCGCGTAAGTAAAATAAGTGTAGGGGCCGAGGTAAGTGAGCGGATTGTTCGCGTCGAATTTGTAGGGGGCGATATAGAGCAGCGGATTGGCGGCCGTGTCGGCGGCCCAGCCGACGGTGTCCCGGTCATTGCTGGGTCCCAGGAATGGCAGCATCAGGAAGAAATTGGGCTTCCAGCCCCACTGGCCGAAGGTCTGCCCGAAATCCGCGGCCGATTTCTGAATCTGCATTGGGGTCGCCACGTCGAATAATCCGGCGACGCCAATGGTTGAATTGTCGAGAAACCGGTAGGTTTCATCGCGGGCGCCGGTCCATTTTCCCTGGAGCAGGTTGTTGATCAATCGTCCCGGATAAGTGAGGTTCGTGCCGAAATTTCCGATGCCGGTTCGGATCGGTTTCGCAACGACAAACCGATATATTCTGCTGGTCGGCTTGATGACATCGGTCATCAGCCCTTTGTTGAAGCCCCACATCACCCGGTTAAACGGCTCGATCGGGTCGGGGACGGATTTGGGGAGAACAACGGACTCCGCCGCCGGGGGCTGGGCGGGAGCGGCGGCTGGCGCCCGCCCGTGAATGCACCCCGGCAGGCACAACGCCAGGATCGCCAGCGCCAACCTTCCCATGCTCCGGCTGAATTGGATTTTCAAGACACGCGCCTTTCCAGCTCGGATATTTCATGCCTGATGGGTAGCACGGGCGACCCGACCGTCCCGCCGGGCCGCTGGCCCGGCGGAAGTTCGAATGCGGCTTTGGTCAAGAGCGTTCCGTCTCGACGAGACTCCGCCACTTCTGGTTCCGGTCGGCGAGTCGCCGACCGGGACGGGCGAGTCGCCCGTGCTACCCAGGAGCTATGACATATCCGGGTTGGTTTCAAATCCATGCGCCAGAGTTTCGCGGCCATCCCGGGAGGAGGATGCCGAATGGCAATTGTCATGACTTCGCCCTCGCTCCAATGGACCGGGATGCCCGTTCGGTTCACATTCACGATTTAGGTTTGACCGTGATGGCGGACGTGACATCGCGCACGCCGTCCGCTTCGAGCGCCAGGGCCACCGCCTTGCCGATGTCTTCCTCGGCGGAAACGGTTCCCGAAAGCGCCACATGACCCTGCTCGGAGGAGACGAATATTTTCCAGACGGAAAGGTCCGAGTCAGCCGCGAATTTGGCCTTGATGACGGTGACGATGCGGGCGTCCGCCGCCGCATCGGCCACCTGTCCGCCGAGGTCGAGCGCCTTGCGCCGCACGATTTTGCCGGTTCGCGCCAGTTCGTCCTTGATTTGGTCGGAGCGCAAATCGAGCGCTTCCAGCTTGGCCTTCAGCGCATCCGACAAATGCCGCCCCGCCTCGCCGGCAGAAGTTTGCGCCTGGGCGGCGGCGGCCTCGGCGCGCTGCTCGGCCGCGGGATGTTCCCGCGCTTTGTTTTGCACAAACCAGTATCCCACGGCGCCCAAAATGACGCCGAGGAGCAGTCCATTGAAAAAACCTCTCATAATGTTCCTTTCATAACGGGAATTGCACTCATGGTGTGGGCGAAGGTTGCGTGGCGGCAGGCTCTTCGGTGATCGCCTGGAGTTCGTCCAGTTCGATCATTTCTTTGACCCACAAGGGCGGGGATGCGGCGAACGGTTTGCCGGCTTTGGGGTCGAATTGCTGTCCGGCGGCAATGATGGTGATGCCGTTTTCACCGATGACTTTCAGCGGGATGACGGAGCCTTGGGCCGCGACGTGAGTGCCATCGGCGGTGATGATGTAGCGGCCGACGCCGCTGCCTTCCACCACGGAGCGGCCGGCCGCATTCTTGATTTCCAACGTGCTGCCGGCCACGGAGGAGCGGACCACGGTGAAAATCCTTCCCTTGCGAAGGTCCAACAAAGTGTTCACAACCGGAAGGCCGTCCCGCATTGCCAGAGTCATTTTCTCTATTCTCAGTTCGCTGCCGGCCTGGAGGCGGATGGTGGTTCCGGTGCGGCGGAAAAAGAGATCTGCCCGCGCATCATCGCCAGCGCGGACGGTGGCGCCTTGCTTAAGAATCCGGCCTTGCGCCAGGTTGGTGAACGTGACGCCGTCTTCGGAGCACTCGCATTTTCCGGCGGTCGAAACGGTCATGGCAGCGGGTTGGTCAAGGCTGTCCGGGGATGGGGGCGGCAACAGGGGCGCCGGGCTTGCCGCCCGGGCATAGACTGCCCCGTTTCCGGGTGCCGGAAATGCCGCGGCATTTGCGGGGACAGCGCCGCTCGATGCCACGATCAGCAATCCCGTCGGGGCTTGCAACTGAGCCTGTGCATGGATTGCCGCAGGCAGGCATATTAGCAGCATTGCTGCGAGAACGGATGCGCGCAGGACGTTTCTCACCGTTCCCAACAATTCGTGGAAGGAATAGGGCTTGATCAGCAGCGCGTCGGGTTGAAGCCACGGGTATTGGGTGAAATCAGCCGTAGGCAGTGTCCCGGTGGCCAGGATGACCGGCAGGGCGATATGGGCGGCGTGCAGCTTGTGGAGCAGCTCAACGCCGGACACCTTCGGCATGTCGTTGTCAGTGACCAGCAGGTCGTACCGGTTCCGTTGAAGCGTGTCCCATGCGGCGGCCCCGTCTTCGGCGGCGTCCACATGGTAGCCGGAGTGGGCCAGCACTTCGGCATTGATATGGCGGATGTCCACATCGTCATCCACAACGAGAATGCGGTGGGCCGGTTTCGGTGGGCCTAACATCGGCGCGCCGGGCGGCGCTCCGGCTGGGAGTATGTCTATGGCTGTCATAATATAATACTCTAAGCTGGACAGCCTGGCGGGCGCTATAAGGTGTTCTCCCCATCCATTCAGAAGGGGGAGGTTTTTCGGCCAGAGGCCGAAAACGGCGGGCGGGACGCCCGCGCTCCCGGAAGAAGCGCCCCGCTCCCGTTGGACTTGTGTCGCGAAAATATTATTTCACGAATAGGCGTGAATCCACGCCAGGGGATGGCGGGCGATTTCTTGCCAGAGAGTCTTTGGAATTCGCGCGTTGAGTTTCTGAAATCAGACGATGGTCAACTGGACGCTGCTCTCGATGATGCCGGCGCTGATGGCGTAGCGGGTGAGGCCGGCGGTGTCGTGGATGTCGAGCTTGGACATGAGGTTCTCGCGATGCTTCTCGACGGTCTTCATGCTGATGCCCAGTTCGGAGGCGGTTTCCTTGTTGGCCTTGCCTTCGGCGATCAGTTGCAGCACTTCCATCTCGCGCGAAGTCAGCCGGGCGCCATTCTTGTTGACAATTCCCGCGCGGCCCGGACCTTGCGGCTGGAGACGGTCCTGGCGCCGTGAAATGGAGGGGCTGAAAAAGGTCTTCCCCTTTTGGACTTCGCGAATGGCGCGGCAGACATCGTGGGCGGAGGTTTGTTTGAGCAGAAATCCCACGGCGCCGGATTCGGTTGCGCTTTGCACATAGGCGTCATCGCTGTGGGCGGAGAGCATGAGGACTTTGGTGGCGGGGACGGCTTTGAGCACCTGGCGGGTGGCCTCCAAGCCGTTGAGCAGCGGCATGGCGATGTCCATCAGGACCACGTCGGGGCGGAGTTTGTTGACGAGCGCGACCGCCTGGCGGCCGTCTTGCGCTTCGCCAACCACTTCGATGTCGTCTTCGAGTTCGAGCATTTTGCGGAAACCCTCGCGCACAATTGTATGGTCTTCGGCTAATAGAACGGTGATTTTTTTCATGGGTGTTTGTCGGTGGCGTTCAGCGCGTCGCGATTGGAAAACGGGGGCGCAATGGCACGTTGGCGGAGAGGTTGGTCTCCATCACCTTCGCCGCCGCCGTCCCCTTCTCCGCAAAGTGATAGGCCGGCTCGAAGATCATTTTCCGGTCTCCCGCCGCGAACCACAGCTTGAGCGTTCCATGATTGATGTCCACGGGCGTGGCCGTCGCATCAATATGGCGGGTCTCGCCGCCCAAGCCGCTGGTGGTGGCGGTCCCGATGATCGCCGCGGCCTTTCCGTGGGCAATCTCGGCCAGGGATTCATCCGAGACGACAATGGCCAGCCGGCCCTTTTCGTTTTTGAAGAAGTACGGAGACACCTTCATTTTGTAATCGCCCGAATAAACGCCGTCCACCCGCTGAAGCGGACCGATGGTCAGAGTGGCCTGGCCCGCCGCCACCGGCATGGAACTGGGGTCAATGATGAGAATGCGATTGGCCGGAGCGGCGTTTGTCGAACCGGCCGCCGCGTGAGTGCCGCCCAAACCGGCCGCCAAAAGCGCCAACAGAACAGGGATTGCTTTCATGGACTTTCGAGTTTGGCATCATCGGACGCTGTCAACAATCCCCCCCCCCGATTTTCTTCGCGGCCTTGTCGAGAGGAATTTTTGCCGTGATGGCAGTGCCCTTGCCCGGGGCGGACTGGACATCAAAATGGCCGCCGACCATCTCCAAGCGTTCCCTCATGCCAAGCAACCCCAGGCGTTTGCTTCCCTTGCCGTGCAACACGCTTTCCACTTCAAAGGACTTGCCGTTGTCCCGTATGTTCATGCAGACGCAGTCCGGCAGTTCCTGGATGTTGACTTCCACGCGGCTGGCTTGCGCATGGCGGGCGACATTGTTCAGGGCTTCCTGGGCGACGCGAAAGAGCACCGTGCGACGGGCGATTTCCAGTTGTTCCACCCCCGCAAAGGCTGTCAAGCAAGTGCGCACGCCGGTCCGCGCGGCGAAGTTTTTCATGTAGGAATGCAGGGCGGGGATCAGCCCCAGGTCGTCCAGCACCGCCGGGCGCAATTCGCGGGCGAACTGATGCACGATGTCCACCGATTTTTCCACCAGCCGCTGAGTGCGGGTGATGTTGCGGTCCAGGCCCTTGGTGTTGTGCGCCGCCTCCTTTTTCAAGGCCGCCAGCCGCACATTGATGCCCGTCAAGGTCTGCGCGATCACGTCATGCAGTTCGCGGCTGATTTCCTTCCGCTCATCCTCCTGCGCCGAGAGAATCTGCCGGGACAACCGCCGCAATTGCTGCTGCATGCTGTCGGACTGCTCCAACAATTGGCTGTAATGGTGCTCGCTCTGCTTGAGCGCCGCCTCCGCCGCCTTGCGCTGGAGGATTTCCTCCTGCAACTCCTCATTCGAGGCGGCCAGCTCCACCGTGCGCTGGCTGAGCATCTCGACGATTTGATTCAAGTGGACGGCGGCCTCGCGCGAACCGCGATGGGTGGTCTCGATCGGCGTGATCGCCTCGGTAAAAAAAATCCCCGCCTGCCGGATGAGCGCGGCGCGCTGGCCGGCCGGGCAGCCCGGCAACACTTCCTTGACCAGGGTTTCCTCGTGGAGCTTGGCCAGGTCCAGCGTTTGGAGTCCGGCGGCCAGGGCCTGGCTTCCCAGCCCCCGCGCCGATTCCAGCCCCGCCCCGCGTCCCAGCTTCAGGTATCTTCGCAACGCGGCCTGATAACGAATGGAGAATTTGCGTTTCATGCGCTCTTAAACTTACGCGCGGCCTGCCGCACGGATTGGGCCGATTTTGCCACCAGCCGTTGCGTGCCGGCAATTGCATTCTCGAGTCCCCGGGTGTTGCTCCGCGCCCCCTGTTTCAAGGTGAGCAGCCGGATATTGATCCCCAGCAGAGTCTGGGCGATTTCATCCTGAAGTTCGTGGCTGATCTTATGGCGTTCCTCCTCCTGGGCCGCGAGCACCCGGTGCGTCAGTTGCCGCAAGCCCTCCTGCAGTTGCAGGGAATCCTTCAACAGCCGGGTGTAGCGTTCGCCGCTCTTCTTGAGCGCGGCTTCCACCGTCTTGCGCCGGACGATGCCCCGCCGCAACTGGCCGTTGGTGGCGGCCAGTTCCGCGGTGCGCCGACCGAGCGTTTCGGTCAATTGATGCAAATGTGTTTTGGCCTTCCGCGCCGCCAGATGAGTTTCCTCGATTGGCGCAATGGCTTCGGTAAAAAAAATCTGCGCGCGCCCGATGAACCCGTCTTTTCTGCTGGATAATTCCAAGGCGCTCACCGCCCGCTCGTGAATCCGGGCCAGGTCCAGCGTCTCCAGACCGAGCGCGACCGCCCGGCGTCCCAAGCCCAGCGCCGGCGAGAAACTGGCGCGCGGCCCCTGCTCCAGGTGCTTGCGCAACGCCGTCACATACCGTTGTGACAACCGGATTAGTTTTTGTTTCATGCTGTCATGCCGGACTCAGCGGGCTTATCGGGCATGCCTTTTTTCCAACCGGCAAGCCGCCAATCCAGCATGAATATCGCGCAGTCGCCCGGATCTGTATATGGGGTGAACACCCCATAGCGCCCGCAGCGCATCCCGGAGTATTTTTATTCCGCGAGATGACGAACCAAGATTCATCCCAAATTGAGGAGCCCGCCGCCACACGGCCGCCGACGCAGGCTGCGCCCGGTCCGTCGCGACGGAAGGCCGCGCGAAGCGCAACCTCCATCCACCCTGATCCAGGCGCATCATCTGTTATCTCCATGAAGCTGATCGCGGAACGAGCCGGCGCCACAGCGGAATCCCTTTATGAAATCAACGGCCGTTCTTTCCATGGTTACGACCACGATGGATTAAACGAGTGAAGGATGAATACCCGTCCAACAACCCGGAGCAAAACGCCAGCCCGCAGGACTGTATGCGGTCCGCAATATAACGAAAACAAGAGAACAAATATGAAAAACACATTGTTAGCCGTCACCTTCCTCGCCGTCGCCGCCTTCGCGGCGGGGTGCAAACCCTCGGAGGACACTTCCACCGCCCAGCAGCTTGACAAGGTCAAGACAGAAACGAAAGCGGACGCGCAGGAGCTAAAGGACTACACCTTTGCGCAAAAGGCTGATTTCGTGGCGAAAATGCAGCGCCAGGTGGACGCGCTCAACAAGGACCTGGACGATCTCTCCGCCAAAATCGAGAAGTCCAGCGACGCGGTCAAGGCGGACGCCAAACCCAAACTCCAGGCCTTGCGCGACGAGGCGGCCAAGATGAACAAACAACTGGATGATGCCAGGAACGCGACGGACTCCACCTGGGACAGCGTCAAAGCCAGTTCCCAAAAAGCCTGGGACGGCTTGAAGAACGACTTCACGCAGGCGCGCCAGTGGGCGAGCGACAAGATCGCGCCTTGAGGCGAACAGGGGTATGACGGTCGGTTTCCTCATGTTCGACAGCTTCTGGCAGGCCGTTCTTCCGGCCGCCTGGTATCTGCTGCTGCACCTTTTGGAGGCCAACTTCGTTACGCCGGTCTTGCTGGGACGCCGCTTCACGCTGAATCCGGTGATTATCTTTGTGTCGTTGATCTTCTGGATTTGGCTGTGGGGTGTGCCGGGCGCCTTGTTGTCGGTGCCGATCCTGGTTTCCATCAAAGCCGTCTCCGACCGCGTACCCGCGATGTCCTCCGTCAGCGAACTTCTATCCCGATAAACATCCGCAGTAGGGTTACACCCCATAGCGAAGAGCCGGCGCATCGCTTAATGTCATGATGGTTAGACAAACTGAAAGAAAAATTATGTTATACACAATCGCAATCGTATTGATCGTTCTCTGGCTGCTCGGCATGGTGAGCAGTTACACCATCGGCGGGTTTATCCATATCCTGCTGTTCATCGCCGTCCTCATGATCCTCTTCAACCTCTTTTCCGGCCGCAAGACTGTCTGAGACGCCGCTAATTGAGACAAAAGAGAGGGAGATTCAAAAATGAACACAAAAACTATTGTTGCAGTCATATTGGTGACTCTTGGCATCGTGGTGCTCGCCTACTCGGGCATCACCTTCAACACACCGGGGAAGCCTGTGAATTTCCTCGGCCTGCACATTGAGACCACCCACAGCCACTTCATCCCGCCGGTCGCCGGAGCGTTCGCGCTCGTCGGCGGGATCGTGTTGCTGCTCGTGAAGCCCAAACAAGTCTGACGAGAAGAGTCGAAAGGGAGACACCGGCGGGGGCGCGGGACAGCAATTCCCCGCCTTTTTGGGGAGGGAAGAGTTGCCGCCCTGCCGTGAATTCTTGGGCGGCGCAGCAGCGCCGCCCCGCCGAGGCAACTTACCCTTCGTGATTGACTTCATAGGTTCCGCAGGCTCCGACGCGGCCTTCATTAAGAAACTCCCGCAGGGACACAAGTTGCCGGCTTGGGCGGTTCGGCACAGTTCTCGATAAGTTCGTTTCGTTGAAATGCAGCCACAACGCGATAGCCCAATTGCTCGATTCTCTCGCGCCCGCCCTCCTGCCGATCCACCAGGACCGCGACAAAAGCCACTTTCCCGCCTTCCTTTTCAACCGCATTGATGGCGCTGAGCGTGGAATCGCCGCGCGTCACCACGTCATCCAGCACGACCACCAAGTCGCCAGATTTGAAATTGCCTTCGATTCGCTTTGCCTGACCGTGGGCCTTGGGGGTCTTTCGGACGATAAATGTCTGCAGCGCCGGCGTGTCCTTTTCCAAAAAGGAGCACATTCCCACAGCCAGCGCAATCGGATCAGCGCCCATCGTGAGCCCACCGGCCGCCCTGATGGTGATCCCTTTGGACGCGGCCTCCGACTGGATCAACGAAAGCATGACCCGGCCGACCAGCCACGCGCCCTCCGGATCCAGCGTGGTGAGCCTGCAGTCAATATAATAAGAGCTTTTCGCCCCGGACGACAGCACGAACTCGCCATGGAAAACGGATTTCCTTCGCAGCAGCGCAAGCAGCCTCGCTTTAGCGTTTGCAATCGCTGGCATGTCTTGATGGATCTCCGAAATCATGCCTCTTTTTACCGCCCTCTTTCGACATGTCAAGACAGAGAGCGAAAAACCGGCAATTTCGGAACGGGGTTTATTCAAATCCGCCTCGAGGGCTCAAAGTGGAGAAAGGTCACCCATGCTTTTGCTCTGTTTTGTTCATGCAATCGCTCCCTTCAATAAGTTAGTTCGACGGGCCGCCCGCCGAGGCTGGCTTCCAGGTGGGGTCGGGATCGTAGGTGGTCATGGCGGCGGCGAGGGCGGCGGTTTTTGCCCCGAGGTTTTTTTGCCAGACTTTGCCCGTCTGGTTGACTATGAAAGTCATCACGCCGGAATTGCCCCATTGCTCCGGCCAGGCCACCAGGGCGAATCCAGCCAGCATGTGGCCGTTGATGATGTAGTTGTATTTGCCGGCGGGCGCGTGCGAGCCTTGCCGCGTCAGAATCTTGAAGCAATAACCGCGGTACGGAGCCAGGTTTTCCCCCATGATCTTGGTCGCATGGCTGTATCCTTCCTCGCGCGATTGCGCGATCAACGGGCCAAGCGGACTCAGTTCTTCCCCCGGCTCGGTGTGCCAATAGAGACCGTCGCGGGTGTTGGTGGTGCTGCGCAGGCGTTGGGCGTATTCGAGCACGCCGTCCCCGTTGCGGGGCTGGCCGGCGTATTCGCGCTGGGCGTCCACGTAAGCCTGG
>Ga0181530_10001729_pt1 | contig 27024 bp, 19 predicted proteins | sample PEATcosm2014_Bin_42_FD_119769 | JGI IMG/M metagenome (GOLD analysis project Ga0181530, IMG submission 119769) | Peatland microbial communities from MTU Mesocosm Facility, Houghton, MI, USA - PEATcosm2014_Bin10_60_metaG | ecosystem: Environmental > Terrestrial > Soil > Wetlands > Peat | place... | reverse complement strand
GGACCGGGGAGCCGGCGCCCCAAAGAGCCGGGCCGGACTTTGCCCAAGCGATCACCGGAATGCCGGCGTCGCCGGGCGGCACTGCATCCATGGCGACTGCGGAAAGGCCGGCGGAACGGGCGGCGGCGATGGCGGCAGTCTTGTCCGCCGAGCCTTCAATCAAACCGACGAAATCCAATCCGGCCTGGCGTCCTTTTTCGAGCAGCGGCTTCAAGGCTTGTTGCTGTTCGGCGTCCGCCGGCAAACCGGAAGCCCAACTGACCGCCAGGCAATTGACGGGCGTGCCCTGCGCCAAAGCCAATAGTGACGGATCGAGCCACTTGCGAAGAACCTCGGCCGCTTCCGGCGTGAAGTCTTTTTCCTTTTGTCGCTTGGCAATGTCCAAAGGACCTGCCGTCCATCGCATCGGTATAGACTGAGTGCCAATAGTCATGGGATTAAATCTTTCATCTTGCATACAACGAAATTCCATCGCATACAAGAACAAAATGAAAATAATTCATCGGAAAACTCGCAGGCCGGCCTTTGCAGCAATTGCGGCCGGCGCGTCGGCATTGCTGCTCGCGGCGGCGGCATCCGCTCAAACCGTTCGTTACGTCACCCCGCCGGCCGGCAGCAAGGTCAAGATGGAAGGCACGTCCACCATCCACGATTGGACGGTCGAAAGCACGAATATCGGCGGCTTCATCGAAGCGGACAGCAACTTCCCCGCATCGGCGCTCACTGACCCCAAGGCCGCCAAGCCGGTTGTCCAAGTGTCCATTCCGGTCAGCACGCTGAGGAGTTACGCCGAGACGATGGACGAAGTGATGCAGGACCACCTGAACATGGAGAAATATCCGCGCATCGAGTATCGCCTGATCGAATTGAAGCCCAAGTCCGCCGCCGGCGCCGCCGGGCCGCTGCAGTTTGACGCGGTGGGCGCGCTGACGGTGGCGGGCGCCACTTGCACCAACACGATGCCGGTGACCATTGAGCGGGTGGACAAGACGAAAATCAAAGTCACCGGCGCCACGCCGCTGAAGATGACGGATTTCGATGTCGAGCCGCCCGCCCCGCGCATTTTGGGGATGCCGGTGATCAAGACGGGCGACGACATCAAGATCAGCTTCGAATGGGTGGCGGAGCAGAAAGCGGAGCCGTCCGCGAAGCCGTAGTTGAGACTACACTAGTGCTCCAACACGCCGGCCTGGGCGAGAGCCTTGGCCAGGTTGTTGCGGGCCTGAGTATAATCCGGCTTGATTTCCACGGCTTTTCGGAATTGCGCGATGGCTTCTTCCCTCTCTCCTTTGGCGAAAAGAGCAATCCCCAGGTTGTTGCGGGCCTCCGCAAAATCCGGCTTGATTTTCACCGCTTCCCGGTATTGCGCGATGGCCTCCTCCCGATCTCCTGTCGCGAAAAGAGCGGAACCCAGGTTGTATCGGGCGTCCGAATTGCCCGGCTCGATCTTCACGGCCTTGCGGAATTGCGCGATGGCTTCCTGCGGCTCGCCGGCCTTGAAGAGAGCCTTGCCGAGGTTGTTGCGGGCCTCCGCGTAATACGGCGCGGCTTCCAGGGCTTTTCGGTATTGCGCGATGGCTTCCTCCAGGTATCCCTTGGTGAAAAAAGCCGTGCCCAGGTTGAGCCATGCCTCCGCATAATCGGGCTTGATCTCCACGGCCTTTCGGAATTGCGCGACGGCTTCCTCCCAATCGCCCTGGGTCAAAAAAACCGTGCCCAGGTTGTCGTGAGCCTCCGCATAATCCGGGTTGATTTCCAGAATCCTCCGGAATTGCGCGATGGCTTCCTCGTTGTGTCCTTTCTTGAAAAGAACATTGCCCAAGTTGTTTCGGGCCATCAAGGAAGCCGGATTGCGGGCGAGCGTCACGCGCCAGAGAGTTTCCGCGTCGGCATACATCCCGCATTGATGAAAGGTCAGCGCGCCCAGCAGGAGCGGCAACCCGGCGCAAAACAGCGGCTTTACAGCGCAAAACAGCGGCTTCAAAAGGGCGGTTCGCCCGGCCACCCAACCCAAAACCCTCTCCAATCCTGCCGCCAGCAGCGCCAGCGGACCGAGGCACGCCAGGTACTGGTAATGATCCGCCACAAAGGAATAGACAAAAGTGTACAACATGATGAATCCCAGCACCGGACTCAACGTCGCCGCAAAGAACACCGCCGCCACTTCCAACCCCCGCCCCGCCCGCCGCCGCGCCCGCCAAATCACCCATCCCAGCGCCGCCGCCGCGAGCAGCCAGCCATAAGCCAGGGGATCAGACGCCGAGATCGTCCAACGCGGGTAACTGAATGTCAGATGGGCCGGCCAGAGCAATTTGCCCGCATAAAACCAGAGCGCCCGGCTGGCAATCAGCACCCGCTCCACCGGCCCCAAGCCGAAAAGCGCCCCCTGCGTGCCTTGATGGTAACGCTCCCACCAGACCGTCAGCAACCCCATGCCGATCCCCATCGCCAGAAACGGCGCAACCTGCGCCAGCCGCCGCCAGCCGATAGGCATCTTCTTGAGCCACAAAACCAGCAACAGCGCCGCCGGCAGTGTGCAAGCCGTCGTCTTGGCAAAAAGCGCCAGCGCGTAAAGCGCCAGGGCCAGCCCGTAAAAGAGCCGGGGCCGTTTGTTGGTTTCATCAATGAACCGCGTCCACGCCAGCAGCGAGAGCAGAAAGAAGAAGCCCATCAACACATTCTTGCGCTCCGTAATCCACGCGACCGATTCCACCTGCACCGGATGCAGCGCAAAGAGCGCCGCCGCCAGCCACGCCCCCGGCACGCGCAGCCGCGCCAGAAGCCGCCACGCCAGCAGCGCGTTGGCGGCATGAAGCAGGAGGTTGACGACATGGTAACCGGCGGGATTCAGGCCCCAGAGAGCATGCTCCAGGTAAAACGTGGTGTAAGTCAGCGGAAAATACTGCGAAGGGGAATCGAGTGAAAACCAGATACGCCGCAAGCCATCCGACGCGTTGAGCAATGGGTTGTCGGTGACGTAGAAATTGTCGTCCCAGATGAATCCGGCGCGCCACACGGGAAGGTAGGCCAGCACGGTGGCGAGGACCAACGCCAGCGCCAAAAACCAGTCCCGCCTGGCGTCCTGGGGTGTTCCGCTCCCATCAGCCGTGAGGCTGGCCGAAACGACACCCTGTTGCGCAGCCCTGGATGGGTCGGTTGTCATGTGCGGCCTTTGTAACGGATGGGTTTCGCGTCAGCAAGCCGGAAAGGGCAACGACCTCTTGGGGAGCCGGCCGGAAGCCGGCGATACAGCAGGTTTGGAAACCTGCGCCACGCAACCATGCCGGATTTGCGCTCAACAGATACCCCCATTGCTGCGAGCCTAGAAAACTCACGTAATGCGTGACTTGCCCCTTGCTTTATGCCACCCTCCGCGCGTGGAAAATCTGATTTCCCATGACGCATGACCCGAAAAGCACTGCCGCGCTGCTGAAGAAGGAGACGCTGTTGCGCCCGGCGCTGGCCATGGTGCTGGGCAGCGGCTTCCAACACACCCTCGGCGAGTTCGATCCGGCCCTGGAATTGGCCTACGGCCAGTTGCCCGGCTTCCCCACTGTCGGCGTGACCGGTCACGCCGGAAAGCTGGTCTTCGGGCACTTCGACCATATCCCCGTCGCGATCCTGAAAGGGCGGGCGCATTATTACGAAGGGCACGATATGGCGCGGGTGACGTTTCCGGTGCGGGTGCTGGCGGAGATGGGGGTGCGGACGTTATTGTTGACCAACGCGGCCGGGGCGGTCAACCGCCTTTTCCGCTCGGGCGATTTCATGGTGCTGGAGGACCACATCAATTTGATGGGGGCCAATCCGCTGCGCGGGCCGGGGCCGTCCGGGCTGCCGCGCTTTGTGGATTTGTCGCGCGTCTATGATCGCGGGCTGATGGCGCTGGCGATAAAAGCGGCCAAGGCCAGCAAGCTGCGCTGGCATTCGGGCGTCTACCTGGCGGTGTCCGGCCCGGCTTACGAGACGCCGGCGGAGATTCGGATGTTCCGGCGGCTGGGCGCCGACGCGGTGGGGATGAGCACCGTGCCGGAGGCGATTGTGGCGCGGCAATGCGGGATGGCGGTGGCGGCGGTCTCGTGCATCACCAACGCGGCGGGCGGCGACGCCCTGTCCGGCCAACTGGTGCATCAGGACGTGCTGGCGATGGGCGAAAAGCGAAAGGACGCGGTGGCGAAATTCCTCAAGACGTTCGCCCAACTCTACGCGGGCAGGTTCTGAATTGCGGATTGCGGATTGCGGATTGCGGAAAGTCCCAGTTATTGAAAGCTCGCGCCCGGGATTTGTTGGGGGCCGGCTTGATCGCCGGAGCGGCGGAGAAATTTCTTGATGTAGAGGAGATAGCCCAGGAACGGCAACATGGAAAGCGACATCAGCCATGCCATGTGGTTGCCAATCAGCATGCCGGAATTTTGTATCTGTTCCATTTGCGCCTCGGGATAATCCATCAGGCTGTACATTTCCGCCATGTCATGCCGCGCAAAGGTCACGAGGGCGGAGGCCATGGACACACACAATACGATCAAGATCAGCCACCAACCCCGCTGCTCAAGTTTATACAACGACCAGGCGGCATAAAACCAGATGCCGGCAAACGCCAGCCAGAAAATCGAGCCTGGAATGCCCGTGAGAAACATCCCAAAAAAGGGCATGACGACATGGCCCGAAAAGGGCATGAGCAGCATCATCGGCTCGGAAATCATCGCCATCACACAAAGGCCCAGCACCGGCAACGGACACGCATCGGTCCAGCGCGTTACGGGGTCGCGCGTTTCACAAGTGGCTTTCACATGCCGGCTTCTATAGAAAAAAATCCACACTGCCGGCACAATGACGAAGAATACGCCGATGAACAGGAACATGACGGCCATCACAACCTCCTTCATTCCCGAAGGCAACCCGGGTTGGCCGTCCGTTCCGCCAGCGGGCATGTTCGCCAGCATCCGCGGCATGAGGAACGCCATGAAGCAGATCATTGCCACTCCCATGATGAGCCAAACCCAGGAAAAGATCAGCAGCAAAGCCCTCGCCCAGCGCCGGGCCATGATGGAGCCGATTCCCAGCCACACCAGCGTCACCGCGATAGTGCCATAGGCGGATATGACCGGCAGCATGTCCGAGAATCTAAGCCCCGTATTCCTGGCCCCGCCATAGGCCGCTTGGAACGAGGTCAAGAGGACAAACAGCCCGGCCACACAGCCGAGCATGATTGTCAGAATGCCGAAGGCGCTCAGGCCCATCGAACGATCCTTGTAAGAAGGCATCGAGGGCGCAGTGGATTCAACCGGCGCGGCTTCAGAATCAGATTGGTTCATAGGCGCTCTTTGTAAAGCACTCCTCCCCAAACGTCAATCCATCATTCTTCTCATTGACAACTCGCGACCGGGATTTGTTGGGGGTCGGCTTGGTCGCCGGAGCTGCGGAGGAATTTCTTGATGAAGAGTAAGATTAAGATTAAGAGCAACTGCTTGGCTTATGGAGTTGCCTGGGAACCCGGGCCGGAGAGGCCGGGGACGATTTGGCGGTATTTCAAGCTCAGTCCAACCAAGCCGGGCGGAGACAGGTCTTTGGCCAAAAAGATGCGCGCGTGGTTTTGGAGGATACGCCCGTAATCGCCAAATCGGCCGAGGTCGGGCTGGGATTTTTGCGCTTCCAGGCCGCTGGAAATGACCTGGGCTTCAAATCCGCCGGGCAGGGCCACCACCCACTCGGTCGTGCCGGCGGTCTGGAACACCTCGGGCAGCGCCAGGTCGGCCGCGCCGATGAAGCCCAATCGCAACGGCGGATAGGCAATGCGGAAGGAAAGACGGTTCACCGTCTGTTGCGGTTGGCGGCCGGGCAGTTGGACGCGGCAGAGTTGGTCTTCGACCGCCGGGGAAGGGATTTCGCCGCCATTGATGGAAACGGAAATCAACCTCGCGCCGGCGGGCAGTTTCATCCGAAATTCCCCGGCCTGAAACGCCGGCATTTCAAACTCGGCGAAGTGGGTGCAACTGCCGTCGGAATTGATGACGGTCAAGTGCTGCGCGCGCGTTAGGCCGATGCCATAGAAATCCTTCACCGGATCGGGCGGTTTGGCGGGTGGAACCGCGACTTCCTTTGGAGGCGCGGCTGTTTCGACGGGTTTGGGCGGCGGTTCGCCGGCTTGCTCGCGCCATTCCACGGCCAGTGCTTCCCCGGCGGTCACGCCGATGTCATAAACCGTCGCCTTGCCCGCCGCGGTTTTGTCCCAAAAGCTGCCCGTCAGTATCTCCATGTCATTTCGCACGGATTCCAGCCGGACTGTGCCCGAAGCCCCGGCCAGCACCGGAATCTCCGCCCGCCGCTTGCCGTCGTGGTTCACAATGGGAACGCGATAAGAAAGGCCGAGAGTCCCATCTCCAGCCCGCGCCGGGGCAAGCCACAGCCGGTTGGTGGCGCTGATGATCCAGGCGAGATTTGTTTCGGCGGATTGGACAGTGGACTGCACCAAATAGACCGGGGCGTTGAACAACACGACGAAGGGTTCGCCGGGCCGCAAAATCTGGAAGGACGCCAGCGCCTCGACGCGGATATAATTTGTCTCCTGCCGCGCCTGATATTGCACCGGGGCGAAGGTGACGAGGGCGGGCGCGATTGGCTGTTTAGCCTCCGCGGGTTTTGGGCTATTGCCGCGGAAAGCGCGGAGGGCGCGGAGGGCTGGCGCGATTTCTGGTTTGGCCTCCGCAGTTTTTGGGGCCGGTTCCCCCGGCGCGATTGCGGGGGCTTCACCGGCGTTGGCGGTTCCCGGCCATGCGAACAATGCGAGAAGGGCCGCGACGGCGGCTTTGCGGCGGAGCGCCTGGTTTTGCAGATCAATGAGGACAGCCAGAGTTACCAGGACCAGGCAGAGCAGGACCATGCCGCGATTCCAGCCCGCAAAGGCGGCCAGGGTGGGAAAAACCCAGTAGAGCGCCAGGAACAGCATCCCGCCCAGCAGACCCAGCCGCGGGCCCAGCAGCCAGCGCGCGTAATTGACCAGCAGCGCCCCGGGCACAAAGGCCGCAATCACCACCGCGAACGCGAAGGAAAGATGCGCGCTCAAATAAAGGATGAGGGGAAAATAGATCGCGTAAGCGACGGCGATGGTGACGATCTGAACCCCGTTCAATGGCTGGCGGGCGAGAATCACCGCCGAGACGGCGAGCAGGAACAAGAGGCAGAGGCCCGGGGCGATCTCCAACAATTGCGAGAGCGACTGATAAAGAGTGCGGGTATCCACGATGACGCCGGAATAGAAATCCGGCGCGAGGAAGTCCTGCCGTTCCCAAACGACCGTTGCCTCCCTGGATGCCCTGCTTCCATCGCCGCTCTCAAATTGCATCGAATCCAGGTCCTTGCGATGAAAGGTCACGCGCAGTTGTTTGACCGGGTTTCCATTCTCCCCGCCCACCCGGTAAGCCGCGCCCGTGATCGAAGCGACCTGATACGAAATGTCAATGTCCGCGCCGGAGCGGCCTTCCAGCGTGCCGCTCCACAACCAGGCATTCCCGGCATTTTCCTGCGCGCCGTTGACGGAGGATTGCAGCCGCAGCCCGCTGGCCGGGAGGCTGCCGCCGTCCGGCATTCCCGTTCGCGGATGGGGGCATTTGAACAGAACGAAGACCGCTTCATCCAGAGCATTGGTCAACCCATACCGCGCATGGAACTCGCCCGACATGTCCATGATCGTGCGCAAGCCGCGATAGTCCCGCCGCCCCGTCATGTCGAATCGAATTTCCGAATGTTCCGGCTGCATCGCCTTGATGACCGAGACATCATCGCTCACCTTCCTCATGACCAGCGACGGGGAATCCTGTTCCAGGGCCGCCTTTGGGCCGGGGGCCGGCTGCCCGATGAACTCCGGCCGGTTCTGCATGAGCGTCTGCAATCCGAAAAACCCGGCGGACATGAGCGCCCAAACCAGGATGCCCGCGGCCAGGGTGTTGGCGGACAGGCGCCCTGGAGCGGCGGCGGAGATGGGCGGCGTGAGGACGGGCGGCCCGCCAGAGGTTGGTTCATTTGTAGTCATGCGGAGTTTGGATGGTGAATTGTGAATGGTGAACAGTGAAAATATCCAAAGTCAATCGGTATCACCTCTAATTGACAACTCGCGCCCCATAATTGTTAGAAATTATTTCATGCCATTTCAAAGTTGCTCTTGGCCTGTAGCGGCGGTCTGTGACCGCCGAGACTGATTTCACTTCTTTGGGTGTCTTTTCTTAATCTTAATCCTAATCTTAATCTCCACTTCTCATCACGTAGGAGATTAAGATTAGGATTAAGATCAAGATTATGAGAGGAACCCCAAAATATGAAATGGGGTTAGTCCCCCGCCCGGCTGAATTCCAGGGCGTGGCCGGCCCAGACGCGCTGGAGGGCATTTTCGGTAAAAAAGGTCCTGCCCTGACTGGGGTTCCAGATTTCGACCAGGCCGTTGGTGATGCCGGCAAAGACAACGGCGTGGGTGTCGTTCGCGAAAAAGAGCATGGCCGGCGGATGGAGGGCGCGAATATCGCCGCCAACGGCGTTGACTTTCCTGCCTTCAATTCCCAGTTGTCTCATTCCGCTCAAGGCGCTGGCCGGAAAGGTTCCGTCGCGCGTGGTGTGAAATAATACGGCGAGTTGTTTTTCGGTGGTGTGGACGCCGAGAATGGAGGCGATAGTGGCGCCGGATGCGGGCACGCAAGTGCAGTCGCTGGTTTGGAGGACGACGCCATCGGGTGTTGTCCAATCAACGAGCTGCGGCAAGTTGGGCCGCGAAGACCACGCCGCGTAAAGTTGAATGACCAGCAGCACGGCCACGCTAAAAAGCGCCGGCAAACGCCTCCCCCATTTTTCGCTGGCCCAGGCCACCGCCGAGCAAAACCCGAAAAAATAAGCCAGGACGGCGCTGACCATGCACCAGGATAGCGCCGCCCAATGCAGTTGCAGCCAGTCGGGCATGTCCCATTGGAGGGCGGGACGGGATGCCACATAGTAGTTGACCCACGGCAGGCCCCAGAGAAGCGGGATGCAGAGATAAAGATGGCGCGCTCTCCTTAACATCGCCGGGAAGTGCCGGTCCGACTGGCCGGCCGACACCCTGCGGTACATGCCGGCCCCCATCACGAAAAAAACGAACATGACAGCGGCCTGCCAGACAGAGTCGTAAGGGTTCATGGGCAAAAGCTGAAATTCAGAAAGCTGAAATTCACCGGGACTTCGGCGGATGGAGGGTTGCGGGATTTAATTCGGCTGGGAAGAGGTGGTTTCACCGGCGGAGGCCTGGCGGTTGGCGTCGAAGACGAGTTTGTCAAGCGAAAGCTCTTCCAGAAAGGCGCTCTCGGGTTGATGGTGGCGGGATACGGCTTCGACGATGACCAAATCGAGCCCCCACAGGCCGAGCAGGCATCCCCCCACTTCGGCGTGCGAATAGCCCAGGACCTGGGTCTCCGTTCGCCAGAGGGGCTGGGATTGTTTCCTGGCCAGGGCGAGAATGCCGGCGTAGGCATCGGGGGAATTGGCGGCCAGCATCACTTTGCCGACATCGTGCAAAATGCCGGCGACGAAGGCGGACTCCATGAGGGTGGGGTCGGCCCGCTGCTCCCTGGCCAGGTTTTCGGCGGCTTGGGCCACGGCCAGGGCATGATTCCACTCGGCGGCGGGACTGAACCCGCGGCACATCTTCTCGTCGGCAAATGAAAAGGCCCAGGCGGACATGACGAGGGATTGGAGCCGGGCGGCGCCCACCAGGGCGACGGCGTCCGGAATCGAGTGGATGGGCTGGGCCAATCCCAACGCGGCGGAGTTGACCAGCTTGAGCAGTTTCGCGGTCAGGCCCACATCCTGGGAGACGATGCGGGCGACTTGTTCCAGGTCAAATTGCGGGTCTTGCAAAACCTCGACGACGCGGCGATGGGATTCGGGCAAGCTGGGAATGGAGTGAAGGCGGGGCAGGAGCATGCGGAACTCGGGCCGGATGAGCCACCGGTTGACGAGGGTGGCCCGTTCTATCCGGCCGGCCCAAGTTGCCGGGGATTCTTCCTCGTGCAAGATGGTGGGGGGGAATCCCTCCAGAGAACGATACGGCCCGTCATCGCGCTGGGCGCAAACGACGAAGCGGGTGCAGGAGGGACATTGGTTCTCCAGCAGGTTCAGGGTGAATTTGACCAGCGGAACGTCTTCGGAGTAGAAAACGATCCCGTCAATATGATTGGCCCTGAGCACGTTCACCAGTTCCTGGCCCTGAAAATAAACGGGCATCAATGACCGGCGGTATTCGGGGAGGCGGGTTTCGACGTAATGAGACTGCTTCGGGGTTTCGGCCCAGACACACAAGCGTTTTGGCGTGGCGGCTTCTTTGGCGGTCATGACACAACTTACGACAGCGGCGTGAAAACGGCGTTCGACGCATCTTCCGCAGGCTGCCGGCGCCAATAGTGGGCGCAAAGGGCTTGGTGACGCAAGGGAGAAATGCGCATCGAGCTTGAATTTTCGGCCGGCAACGTGTCCCCTCATCCTGTGCTCAGAACCATCCGGCGGGCCGAGTATGCGGAGTTGATTGCGCTGTTCTTTTTGCAAGGCGCCGCCTCCGGGATTTGGCTGGTGCCATTGAGCGCCTTGCTCGATGCCCACGGTTTGCGGTCCATCAAAGTTTGGGCGTTCGCCACCAACGCCCTGGCCGCCTTTGTTTCCCCGTGCCTCTTCGGCGGGATGGCCGACCGCTCGGAGTCGCCGGTCCGGGTCCTGCGCGGACTCTCGTTCGCCGCCGCGGCGCTGGCGGCAACGGTCGGCACGGCGATGCGCTTTCACTGGAATCCCTGGCTGGCGCTGGCCTTGATTCAGGCCACGGCGCTTTGCATGGCGCCGGCGTTCAGCCTGATTTCGTCCATCGTCCTGGCCCGGTTGCAATTCGCCCAATTGGAATTCGGACCGATCCGCGCCATGGCCACCGTGGGCTGGATTGTCGGTTGCTGGGTCATCAGCGCCTTCCATGCCGACAGCTCCGCCCTGGCTGTCTATCTCGGCGCCGCCGCCTCCCTTCTGGTCTGCCTTTGCGCCGGTTTTGTCCCGCCTCAGAAATCGCCCCGGCCGGCCGGGCGCGTCTCGTGGCACGCGCGCCTGGGCCTGGACGCGCTGACGCTGCTGAAGAACCGCGACCACCGGGTCATATTCATCATCGTTGCGGCATTCAATATCCCTCTGGTTGGATTCTATCCTTATGGGCCGCTGCATATTCGCGAACTGGGCCTCACTCACGTCAGCGCCTGGATGAGCCTGGCGCAAACCACGGAAGTCCTCTCGATGTTCGCGCTGGGGGCGCTGCTGCGCCGCTGCCGCTTGAAATGGATTATCGCCTGCGGTCTGGGCATCGGCGTCGTCCGCTTCGCGTTGTGTGCTTTGCCCTCCAAAGTCGGTTTGCTCGCCGGAACGGCCCTGAACGGCGCTTGCTACGCCCTGGTCTATATCACAGCCCAGATTTACGTGGAGCAGCGCGTGGACCCTGCCTGGCGCGCGCGGGCGCAGGCGTTGCTGAATCTGATGTACAATGGATTTGGCAGCCTGATTGGCTATCTGGCGTGCGGTTGGTGGTTTGCGGCCTGCGCGCATCCCGCTGGCACGCAATGGCCGGTTTTCTGGTCCGGGCTGGCGGCGGGCATGGCGGTTGTCCTGGCCTACTTCCTGGCCGCGTATCGAGGGCAGAGGGTTGGGCGCGAGACCAAACTGGCGAGTCAATAAGCCAAGAAGGGTTGAGGGAATTGCTTCGACGGAACCGGGAAGGGACGAATAGGACATATAGGACACATAGGAGGAATGGGACGATTGCCTTCAATATGCGCAACTTCCGCAGCCTATTGCGCAACCTTTGCGCGCATGAGGGGTATACTGGACAGGAAAACAAGGCTTTTGCCCGGTGAAAGCGCCTGTTCACCCGGTTGGCACGGCAGTTGCATACGATTGAGGCGGATACTGAATATGAACGAGACATTGCACGCGGAACAGCCCACGAATAGGACGATACTGAGTTATCCGGGCTTCCAGACCTTGCCAAAAGGAGTCCGGCAGATGTTGCTCGTTTCGGAGGCTTACTTCTTCAATGAACCCGCGCCGGATTACCGGCAGCAGGAGGTCGCGGCCAGGCGAGTCAAGCGCATTTCGAATGAGTGCATGGGAATCCCGTTGTTGAACGCGGGCATCACTTTGGAGGCATGACACTTTCAGGTTCGGAGCGCCGATTTTGAATCGGCCTTCAGCTCCATTGCGAGTCCAAAGCCGGCTGCAAGCCGGCGCTCCGGATTGTCGGCATTTTCCGTTGGCCAGCGCTATTTCTAGCGAGGACGCGGTTTCGCGGGTTGCGCGATGAGGGTGACGGTCCCGCTGGCGAGATTCTCAGCGCTCGCGGTGACGGTGATCGCGCCGGAATCGGCCGTGGAACGGATGTAGGCGGTGCATTGGCCGCCCACAGCGCGAACTTGATTGCCCTGGAAAGACTCGTGGTTGTCCGCAGCGCCGTTGTCTATGGCCGCTATCGCGCCCGGTCCTTCGATGGTGAAGCGAACTTCCGGCGTGGCGCCGGCGACCGGATTTCCGGCGGCGTCGGTGATGGTGACCTGAACGAACGTCACATCGTCGTAGTCATGAGGGAGGTTGAAACCGGGGGCGGGGGCGAGGGCTATTTTGGCGGCGGGACCGGCGGGGTGGAGTTCGTATGTGGCGACGGCTTCGCCGCCGTTGTAGCCCACAGCCTTGAGGTTTCCGGCGGCGGCGGCCCAGGTTCGGGGGGAGTCGTTGGCGGGCTTGGTCTTCTTGCCCAGCGACCGGCCATCGAGGAAGAGTTCGACTTCCTGGCAGTTGCTATAAACTGTGACGTTGCCCCCGCCTCCGCCGGTCGCGTTGGCACCCGCATTGGCGGCTTCGTCAGGCGGAGCGCCAGCCGCGCCGCGTCCCCTGGCGCCGCCTCCGCCTCCACCTCCCCGGCCGCCCCGCGCGCCCGCGCCGCCGCGAGTGATATAGACCATGGGCTTGGTGGACCACCAGCTCTGGCGCTGATAACCCATCGGCTTGATGACGCTGTCGCGGTCAATCAGACCCGAGCCATTGCCGATGCGCGGCCAATTGCCCGCCTCGCCGAGGTAGTCAATGCCGGTCCAGAGGAATTGGCCGGAGTAGGCGGGGTTGTCGCGAAGGGCGAGCCAGGTCCCGGCTTCATAATGGTTTTCGGTGCCGAGGATCTTGTAGTCGGGGCGCTGCCGATGTTCGTTGAGCAGGTCCTGTTCGTGATAGTTCACGCCAACCACGTCCATCAGATCGGAGAAGCCGCTGGAGAAGATGTTGTGCTGAAGGGGCTGGAGGATGGCCATGGTGACCGGGCGCGTCGTGTCAAGCTGATGGGCCAGATCGCGCATTTCGGTGAATTGCTGCTTGCCCTGGGCGCTGGCCAGATTGTCGTGGATTTCGTTGCCCATGGACCAGATCACAATGCTGGGATGGTTGCGGTCGCGGCGCAGGGTGCCGGTCACGTCCGTGCGCCACCACTGGCGGAAGTAACTGCTGTAATCCTGATCCTGGTACTTGCGGACGGTCCACACGTCGAACAATTCGTCCATGACCAAAAGCCCCAGGCGGTCGCAGATGTCGAGAAACTCCGGGGACGGGGGATTGTGGGCCGTGCGGATGGCGTTGACGCCGAGGAACTTGAGTGTGGCCAGGCGCTGTTCCCAAACGCTGTCCGGGACGGCGACGCCGAACGCGCCGCCTTCGCTGTGGACTGCGCCGCCGAGCAGCTTGAAGTTCTTCCCGTTGAGCCAGAAGCCGGTGTCGGATTTGAACTCGAATTGGCGTATGCCGAAGGTGACGGTTTGCGAGTCGAGGGTTTTGCCATCGGAGAGGACGGTGACGGTGGCCTTGTAGAGATTGGGCGTATCGAGACTCCAAATGGCGGCAGCGGTCAGGGTGTTAGTGACGGCGATTTCCAAGGACTTGCCTGCGGGGACGGTTAAAGCGGTGTGTGTGGTAATTGGGACATCGGAAAGAACGCCGCCCCTTCCGGTGACGGTCGGCATGAGGTCCACAGTAAGGCCGACGGTCGCGTCGGCGGCGGATTGGTTGTCAACGGTGGTCTTGACAACGACGGTGGCCTTATCGGGGGTGATGGCGGGCGTGGTGACGATGGCGCTTTGGCGCGCCGATTCCGGGTCGAAAGCCACGTCGGCGGATGGGCTGATGGCGGCCGTGGTGACAATAATGCTGTCGCGTTCGATGTGGACGGGATCCAGAACGTGGATATAGACATGGCGGTAAATGCCGCCGCCGGTGTAGAAGCGCGAGGCGGGCTGGGCGGAATTGTCGCAACGAACGGCGATGACATTGGGCTTGTCGGGGCCGAAGGTGACGTGGCTGGTCAGTTCATATTGGAAGCTGTACCAGCCGTCGGGGCGATGGCCGAGGGCAAAGCCGTTGATATAGACATCGCTGTTGGCCATCACGCCATCGAACTGGATGAATATCGTCTTGCCGGCGGCGTCGGGGGACAAGGTAAAATGCTTGCGATACCAGCCGATGCCGGTTGGCACATAAGCGCCCCGGAAGCCGGACGGGTTGTTCTGGGCGACCGGGCCTTCGATGCTCCAGTCATGCGGAAGGTCCAGCTTGCGCCAGGCGGCATCCGGGAAATCGGGTTGATCGGCGCCTTTGGCGTCGGAGGCGATGAAGCTCCAGCCGGCATCGAAGTTCTGGGCGCGTCCGGGCGCGATTTGGGCCGCGGCGATGACGGGAACCAACAGGGCAACCAGGGGCACGATTGGGGTCAAGTAATATCGAATGGACATGGCGTTCCTCCACAAATATGTAAAACTACTGACGGGAATCTTCTTGCCCCGCCGCAGATTCTCTGGCGCTGCGCGGGGGATGGAGAATTGATTTCCAATCTCACTCATTCCGGCGGCATGATGTCAGACTGGCGGCGGTTGTCAATCGGCAAAAGCTATTCCCATTGGGTGGGGTGCAGGACAAAACTCTTCGCGCCTCCGGTAGGGCGGCGCTGCTGCGCCGCCCAAGAATTCAGTGCAGAGCGGCAGCTCTGCCCTGCCAGTACGTAGGAGCATTCTGTCCCGGCATGGCCATAGCGCCGTAGGCGCGCCATATCTGTAGTCCGCCGTCGCATCACGAATTGCAAGCTCCGTCAGGAGCGAAATATCTCCTTCTTCCCCCGACTATGCCGCTCCTGACGGAGCGGTATCGGTTATGAAACCGGCATGCTACAACTATGCCAGCCCTGACGGGCTTTGAAACCTGTAGCGGCGGTCCATGACCGCGGCTAATTGCCATCGCTGATTACTACGTCACTACAACAAACCACGGAAATACCGGGACAAATCGTCCCGACTTGCTTTTTTCTCGTCCACCTTTTTTTGGTGGCGCTTTCCGGTTCTTAATCTTAATCTTAATCTCCAACTTGGAGAGAAGAAGAGATTAGGATTAGGATTAAGATTAGGATTAAGATTAGGATTAATATCAACCTTGCAGGTGACAACCATGAAATATCGAACTTTGTTTTGTTCCACTCTCGCGTGCTCCCTGGCCCTCGTTGCGGGTCCGGCAAAAGGCGGCGCTTCCTCAACCAATTCATCTTCAGGCATCCCTTACATGCGGAAGCAGGGCACGGCCACGCAACTGATCGTGGACGGCAAGCCGTTCCTGGCGCTGGCCGGAGAATTGAGCAACAACAGCGCCACCAGCCTCGATAACATGAAGGGGGTTTGGCTGCGGCTCGCCGCCCAGTCCAATCTCAACACCGTCCTGGCCGGCGTTTCCTGGGCGCAGATCGAACCCCAGGAAGGGAAGTTCGACTTCACGGTGCTCGATGGCGTGATCAAGGAAGCGCGGAATCACAACATCCGCCTGGTGCTCTTGTGGTTCGCAAGCTGGAAGAACGCCCTGTCCAGCTACCCGCCCTATTGGGTCAAGAAGGATTTCGAGCGGTTCCCCCGCGTCCAGATCGCGGGAGGCAAGAGCATCGAACTCCTCAGCACCTTCAGCGACGCGAACCGCAACGCCGATGCCGGCGCCTTTGCGGCCCTGATGCGGCACGTCAAGGCGGTGGACAGCCGCAAGCACACCGTCATCATGATCCAGGTGGAGAACGAGGTCGGCATTGTCGGCGACTCCCGGGACCGCTGTCCCGCCGCCAACCAGGCCTACGCCGGGCCGGTGCCCGGGGATCTGATGGACTACCTTCAGCAGCACAAGGACACCCTGGCGCCGGAACTCCGCGCGGCATGGGGCGCCGGCAACTTCAAGACCTCGGGTACTTGGGAGCAAGTCTTTGGTCCCGGCAGGCCGGAGTCGGTCCCGCCAATACCGGAATCCGAACGCGCCAACGCGTGGCACAAGTCGTGGTGGCCGGTGGACGAAATTTTCATGGCTTGGCGCTACTCGATGTTCGTCAACAAGGTGGCCGCCGCCGGCAAGGCCGAATACAACATCCCGATGTACGTCAACACCTGGCTCCAGGAGCCGCAGAATCCGCAGCCGGGGAATTTCCCCAGCGGCTGTTCGGAGCCGGAAGTGCATGACATCTGGCGGTTCGGCGCGCCGAATATAGACTTTCTGGCGCCGGACCTCTACGTGCCGACATTCGCCGAGACCTGCGAACGCTTCACCCGGAACGGCAACCCGCTGTTCATACCCGAAACCAGGAATCAGATGTTCGCCAGGGCGCTTTACGCCTTCGGACGCCACGATGCGATTGGTTTATCGGTTATGGGGATCGAAAGGTCGGCGACGCCCGACACCGAGCTGATCAATTGTTACGACGTGATCACGCAATTGGCGCCCCTGATTGCGGAACACCAGGGCAAAGGCACCATGTCCGCCGTCCTGCTCGGCCCGGACGACCCGCCGCAAAAGGTCCCGCTGGGAAATTACACGCTACAGGCCGCCTATTCGAGGCCGCGAGTCGCAGCGGGGGCGGCAACCTCTCCGCAGCAACCCCTGCCCGCCTCGGGGGCAATTTTCATTGCGACGGGGCCTGACGAATACTATATGGCGGGCAACAGCGTGAACGTCACTTTTTCGCCCAACACGCCGGGACCCGGGCAGGCCGGACTGGGCTTGGTGGAAGAAGGCAAGTTCGTCAAGGGCCGGTGGATTCCCGGCTGCCAGCTCGCCGGTGACGACAGCGGGGAGGGCCAGTATGTTTCGCTCCGCAACACCGGCATCCAGCGCGTGCTGCTCTACCGCTACCCCTAACCTGCATACTTCACACTTTCCGGTTCGGAGCGCCGATTTTCAATCGGCTTTCAGCGCCATCGCGACCGCAAAGCCGACTGCAAGTCGGCGCTCCAGAATGTCGGCATTTCGTGCGGAGCATGAAATATCCGGGTTAAACATTGTGTCATGCTAGTGTAGTGTCCCTGAAATAGCTATACATAAAAGTGGCAGCGGCGTCTCGCCGCTGCTTGCCCGCTCAACCGCCAGCCACAGCGGCGGGACGCCGCTGCCACAATATAAAAGGTTGTGTCTAGTCATTTCAGGGACACTACACTAGATGTCGTCTCTCAAGGCATAGCAAAGGCCTGTTCTTCAATCCCTTTGGGATTGCCGACACCTGGCAGGGAGACATCACTTGCAATTCAAGCCAAAATAGGCAAGCTCACACTATGATAACCGCGATGCAACTGCGCGAGCGCATGAACGAAACCCCGTTTCGGCCGTTCCGCATTACACTGTCGGATGGCAGGTCATTCACCGTCCCCAATCACGATGTCGCCTTAATCAAAAGGAATTCCATCGAGATAGGCATTGACCTGGACTCCAGATCGTTCGCCCAAAAATATGTGGATTGTGCCATCCTGCACATCACCAGCATTGAGGACATTCCGTCTGCGCAACCCGCGTAACTGTCCGTGATCATCATCTCTTCTTGACGTGGTCCAGAAATTCCTCCGCCACAATGTAGCCCGCGCACTCCGGCGACCCGCAATGGCACGGATGCTCCCGGTATTCGTCCAGCGTGTAACCGTAATTAAAGGTGATTTCCTCCCCCGCCGCGATGTCGCGCCGGGTGGTGATCCAGATGCGCCCGCCGGCGCATTCCGCTTCGCAATTGGGCGCGCAACTGTGATTGAGCCAGCGGGCCGGGTTATCGGCGGTATTGCCGTCCAGGTCAAACTCCTCGTCGAGGGAGAAGATAAACCAGTTCCCCGCTTCGCAGAGGCGGAGCGATTCGGCCTTGGTGATTTTCCGGCCCGTGTATTCCACCACGCGCGCGCCCCGCGCCAGATCGCCCGTGGCGAAGCCGCCCATCCCGTGAATGGGCGAAGGGCGGATGGCGAGATTTTCCGGAATGGCGCAATCCTCCTTCTTCATTTCTGCGTTCAGCTTCGGGCGGCCCAGGGGCGGAAGCCGTCGCGCAGCTCGTTGATGGCCGAGCCTGCAAAGAAGAAATTGCAGAACGCCAGGGAACCGGCAAATACCACCGCAACGGGGAATAAAATCTCCGGCCCGGTGTTGCCGGGCGCCAGCACCGCCGCCAGCCCGGCGGCGCATATCCCCAACGCCCACGGCAGCAACACCACATTGAATATCGCCCGGCCGGCCGCCCTGGCGGGATTGCCCAGCTTGATCCCCTGGAACAGCCCGACCCACGAGAGGCTGTACAAATTCACCAGCAGCCAAACGACTTCCACCGCCACAAGGAAGGCCCACATCAGGCCGGCGCCGAACCACGGCTTCCAACAGCCCAGGATCACAAGCGTTAAATCAACGCCCAGCGCAAAGAGCGTCGGCCAGTACAGGCTCCGAATCAACTGGTAGAAACAGCCGCGCAAAATGTCATCCTCATCGTACGGCGTGGTGAGCAGCATCTCCAGTTCGCCGCTCCGCCGCTTGCCGGCCAGCATGCGGCCCGCTTGCGAGGCGGCTTGATATTTCAAGACACTGTGCAATAGCAGTATCGTGCCTGGCATGACCCACACGTACATCCAGCGGGGACCGAACAGCGCGGCGGCGAGAGCGACGGCGCAGATGACCGCCAGCAGGGCCGTGATCGAAAGAGGGTTCGCCGGGTCCGTTATCCAGGGCGCCGACACATCGAGCGGAGATTCTGTATTGCGGGGCGCGGCGGCCGGGCGGGACGGACGGACCTTCGCGGCGGGTATCCAGGAGCGCCGCACCCGCCAACTGGCCGCGCCGACAAACAGCCAGCCCAGCGCGTGCGGGACCAGCAACGACAAGGCCGCGTTCGGCGGGGAACCAAATCCCGAAATCATGCTGGGCGCCGCGTAGAAGGCGCCCACCGGAAGCCACACCAAAAAAGCCGCGCAATTCAGCAACGTGCCCAGGGTGGGAACCAGAATTCCGAGGACGAGCACCGCCAGTCCCCCATACGCTATCGCAGTCCGTTCCCGCCAAACGCACACGGAAATCAATACCCCGAGCGTTGCGAAAAAGAACAACGTGTTCAACAACCCCAGCGTCACGATGACCAGGTCTCCCAGCCCCACACCGCCCAACAGGATGCAAAACCCAAAAGCCGGGAACGCCGCCATCAGGCAATACAGGGACCGGCTGGTCTGCCCCGCCAATTTTCCCGCCACGATGTCAAACCCGTTCAGGTCGGTCAGGAACAAAAGGCCGAGCGTGCCTTCGCGCTTCTCAAAGCTGAGACAATCGCATGTCAATAATATTCCTTGCGCAGCCATCAGGAAATAGGCGCCGGCCGCCAGCAATCCAAACGCCTCCTGCCCCGCCGAGGCAGCGGTCATCACGCGGTTGTAACCGGCGAAGACAAACCCCAGCCCGGTGGCAAACGCCACCAGCCCGGTCAGGCAGCGCGAGTAATAAGTCATCGGCTTGCGCGCGGCGGCGAGCATTTCGCGATGGACGATGGGCAGGAAATTCATGCGCCGGCTTTAGTCTTTGTGAATCGCGGACCAGATGCCCAGCACAATGATGGTTACCGACAGGTTCAGGCCGGTGTAAGCCAGGCCCGCGCCCCACCAGGCCAGGTTGCGCGCCGGGTTCCAATCCGACAGCTCAATCCGGCGATATTGCAGGAGCAGCAAGTAACCTTCCAGCCCGGAGATCAGGAATCCCGCGGCCAGCACCAGGCCGGCCTGATTGAAATAACAAAGTGCGATCAACAGTGCGAACGCAATGACGGTTGATGCGTCCAGCCCGGTGGCGCGCACCGGCACGCCCGATTCTCTCGCCAACTCCCGATGCAACCGCAGCGCCAGAAAAGCCGTGCCCAGGCCAAAAAGCGGGACGGCGCCCACCAAGCCAAACGCAAAACACCGGATCGAACGGCGGATCATCCGCACCCGGTCCACGGAGGGGCGTGCGCTTGCCGATGGCAACTTGGTTTCCATTGGGAGCATGTTAATCTGATGGGTGGCGTTTTCCGTTTCTTAATCTTAATCCTAATCTTAATCTCTAATTTCAAACCAACATTTTGGCGTCCGCAGTCAAGCGCCGTAGGCGCGACATCTTTGTAGAACGCCCGGCAACACAACCCTCAAGCCCCGTAGGGGCGGCCTCTTTGTAGAAGGAAGATGCCGCTCCTAGCGGAGCTTGAAAGTCCTTTCGGTTTAGTTCTGCAAAGATGTCGCGCCGACGGCGCTTCCGACAGGGATGCAGTGTCGAGCCTGTGGCTCGACCGCAGCTTAAACTCAGGATTAAGCAAATCAGGAGAGGACAGTTCATTTGAATCTAAAAGGCGCGCTGCTCAATCGGCTGATGAATTGGAAAACCGCCGTCGCGATCAGCGCCACAGTTACCGCGTTGAGCAGGATCAGGCTCGTGCTGATCGTCTGCGCGGCGGCTTGTTCCAGTTGAAATGCCCGGGCGTCCAGGGATGCCTGCCATCCTGCCAGCGCGGCAAAAAAACCGCGCGCGCCGTGGGCGCCGTTGCGGAGCCGCCAGCGGAATTCACCCGTGTCATCCAGCAGTTGCACCGCCTGGGTCAACGCCGCCCCGTCGCGCAACGCGTCCGCCGCCTTCTCCGCGCGTCTTATGAAAACGCCGTTGGCCGTGCTGACCGCCGCCAATCTCAGCGCCTTTTCCTCCGGCACGCCCGCGTCGAGCAACAGCGCCAGCATGGCGGAGAAATCCCGTTGCAGCCGTTTCCGCCGCCAGGGCACGCGCAGGAAAAGCGCGTCGCTCCAGTCTCTCAACGGCCGCACCCAGGTTTGCAGCCACGACGCGAACCGCATTCCGCCGAACAGAAACACCGCGCTGCCATAGCAGGCCAGCAACAGCGCCATCTGGGCGAAGAACAAGACCGGATACAACGCCGGCAGCCCGGCAGACGCGCCGGGCGCGAAACTAAGGCCGGTGGCGATGTCTTTCATCACCGGAAAAACAGTGGTGAATATGACCGGCAGCAAAAACAGCATCAGCGGATTGAGCACCAGGCCGAAGGCCACTTGATAATTGATCAGCGCGCGCGTTTGCGAGAGGCCGTCGCGCAACAGGAGGCGGCAGGCCGGCAGCACGCGCCGCAAATCGCCCAACTCCGCCCCGACCTTGAGCATGGCCAGAACCTGGGGCGGGAGCAATTCCGGCACTTTTTCCAGCGCGGGAATCAGCCCGCGGCCCTGCTCCAGATACGCCGCCAGCAAATGAAACCGCACTCCGGGCGAGGCGTCCCGCGACCCGGCCAGCGAGAGGATGTGCCGCTCGATGGATTGGCCCTGACGCGCGGCCGACTCGATCAAGTCCAGCAAAAACCGCGCGGCTTCCTGCCTCCGCAGCGGGCGGCTGTTGATATAAAAGACGGCCGCCGCCGCCGCGCCGACGGGGCACACGATGGGCAGCAGCCAGCCCAGCAGGACTTGCAACGTCCGTCCGGGCGGCGCGGCGGCGAGAATTGGAAATAGTTTGACAACGCTCATCGGCCAAGAAGCATCGGCAATTGATAAATCAACTGCGCCAGCGGATACATTTGCGCCAGCATCACCAGCCCCAAAAACAGCAGCGCCGCCGGCAGCGCCGCATACAGCAGCACATTCGAGCGGTAGGCCGCCCGCGCCTGATAAACCTGCGCCGCCCGCGCGAATCCCGTCGCCAAATCCTCGCCCGCCCCCGCCACCAGCCAGACAAACATCGGCGGAAAAATCTTCCCGCCCGCCGCCATGTCAGTAAATTTTCCGCGGCCCTCCGCGCAGCGCGTTTTCCACCGGCCCAGTTCTACGGCGGCGCGCGTTCCCGATTCCATTCGTTCGAGCAAACCGAGCGCCTCGCCAAGCGAACAGCCGGCCTTGAGGAGAATGGCCAGCGTCGAAGCCACGCGGGCGAGGCTGGCTTCGCGGAAGGCGGGCAGACGCCATTGCAACTCGCGCCGCCAGCCGGGCAGCACGGCCACCGCCAGGGCGGGCAGCGCGATCGCTGTCAGCAGCACGGCGGGCGCCCACAAGAAGGGCGAGAGCGGCGCCAGCGCGGGGGCCGCCCTGGAAGGCCGTACAATGCTGCTCACGAGTGTGCCATCCAGAGTCAGCATGGAGGAGACTTTGCCAAACAGAACCGCGATCCAGATCGAGAATCCCGCCGAGAGCGTCAGCACAATCGCCGGATACACCATCAGCCCTTTGAGCCGGGTCCAGACGAGGTTGGCGTTCTCGTAGTAATCGGCCAGCAACGTGAGCAAGCCGGGCAGGTCCTGGCCGCGCGCGCCGGCTTGCAGCATCATCCGGTAAAGCTCCGGCAACTGCCGCCGCGCCACCGCCTGGTCCAGCGGCGCGCCGCCGGCCAGGTCGCTTTCCAGCAACTCCAATTCCGTGCGCAGCCGGCCTTTTTGCATGGTGGCGCACAACTGTCGCAGGCCGCCTTCCAGAGGAATGCCCTCGCGCAACATCGCCGCCAGTTGCTGGTTCACAAACGCAAGTTCGTCGTATTTCATGGGTGAAAAACCCGCTGCCGTTGTGACAGAAACACCGCAATCGGTCAATTGTTTCCCTATCCGGTGGGCAATCCTGAAAGGATTGAGATCATTCAGCCCAGGGTTGCTCGGAACGAGCTACCATGGGATAATTGAACCGACATTGTCCCATCAACGCTGAAAGCGTTGAATCAATCCCACACGTATCGTTCGTCAAATTCCAGTTCATACCGCCGCAACAGTTCACGAAACTCATCTTGAAAAGACACCTTGCGATGGTGCTCCTCCTGCCCCGCGACATATTTCCTCACCGTTTCAATTTGCGAAAAACCGATGGAGAACACTCGGTAACCACTCTGCCACGCAAAATCATTATAGACGAGGTCCCAGGGTAGCTCGTTGCCCCGCCTTCGCTGCGCTGCGGCTCGGCAACTCGCAACCCCGGGCTGAATGATTGCAATCCTTTCAGGATTGCCCGTCAGGTTCCAGTCGGACTGGCTTGTGCCGGTGGCTCCGGTTGCTCCTGATGCGCCGGTTGCTCCGGTTGGGCCGGTTTCACCGGTTGGGCCGATGCCTCCGGTTGCGCCGTTGGGGGCGCTGGTTCCGTTGCGGGCGGCTGAGCAGGTTGCGCCGGCTTGAAGGGGACGATGGACTCCACACGGTAGCGCCTCTTGCCGCCTTCCACCGGGACTTCGACTTCCTGGCCGGGCTTGGTGTTGAGCAAAGCCTGGCCCACGGCGGTCAGGTAGCTGATGATGCCTTTATCGGGATCGGAATCCCAGGCGCCCAGGATGGTGAAATTCTCCGCGTGCTGCCGCTCCAGATCGGTGACGGAGACGGTGTCGCCGATGCTGACTACATCGGTGCGCGGATTGGTGAAGTCGTTGCCGCGGGCGCGGACAATTTGGTCCTCGAGTTCGCCTTTGCGGCGCATGAGGATTTTTTGCATCTCCTTGGCGGCCTTGTATTCGTGGTTCTCGCGCAAGTCGCCGTAGCTGCGGGCGACGGCAATTTCCTTGGAGTTGGCGGGGATGGCCTTCTGCACCAGTTCGGCGTACTCGTTCTTGCGCCGCTCCAAACTTTCCCAGGAAACGACCAGCGTGGCTTCGGGCTTGTCGGCCTTGGATTGCTCGCCGGAAATCATCGTTTGCACAGCCGGGTAGCTCTTGACGATGCGCGCCAGCAGGGAACGCTTGTCCATGTCGTCGAAACACGGGGAAAGTTGCAGCGCGCGGGTCAAGTCCTTGATGACCTCCAAGTCGGCCGAGCCGATCAGCTCGACCAGCAGGGTTTGATCGTCCAGAATGAAATCGCGCAGTTTGTTGGAGCGTTTCTCGTTGAACTGGTCCCGCTCCATCGAACTGAGCATGGCGCGGAACACTTCCGGCCCGAGGATGTCCGCGAAGGAGTCGGACCGCTCCTTGGCCAGCCAGAGGAGGAGTTCGCTGTTGGCGGCGTGCTGGCTGATGAGCCGGGCCAGCAGTTCCTTCAACGGCTCCCATTTCCCGCCCGCGATCAGCGCGTGGGCGACTTCGCCGGCAAGTCTGGCGGAGACTTGATTCAGCGCGCCCAGCAGGGCTTCGGGCCATTTATCTATCAACGATTTCTTGAACGATTCCAAGGCATGGCGGTGCTTGCCCGCCGGGATCAGTTCCAGCAGGGGGCCGACATGGGCGGATTCCTGCACCCAAAGGGCCAGAGCGGTGATCTCCCCTTCGCCGGGCGGCAATTCCAGCGCGGCGCGAAGATCGTCGCGGATAAAAATGGCTTCCAGCGCGACGGCGGGCTGGGTGCGCTGATGGGTCGCAATTTCGGTGTTCAATGCCGGAAGCACTTCCCGCCCGGCGGCCGCTTTGTCGTCCAAATCCGGCAGGTTTCGCAGCAGGTCATGCGCCACATTGAGCCGGGCTTTCAAGCCCTTGGCGGCGCGGAAATCGGCCAGCAGCCGGCTTTGCAGGGAGACTTCCTTGAGCTGGTAAATGATCGGGTCGGTCTTTTTGAGGGGGACCTGGAAATGGCTGTCTTTTTTCAGCTCTCGTTTCGCCGCTTCCCACCATTTCTTCCAGTCGTCCTTGATGACATCCGGCACGAGAACTTGCTGGATTTGGTCCACGGTGGCGCGGTCGCCGAAGCTCTGCAGGACCAGCTTGATCAAATCCAGATGATGCAGCGCGGCCATTTGGCGGAGGGCGTCCAGGTCGGAAACCTTGCGCGCGTAGATGTGGTCCTTGGCAATGGGCTTGAGCGTCTCGGCGGCGAAGGTCATGTCCATCGCGTGGCCGGGCTTGTTCTGGAAATCAATGGTGAAACGGGCAAAAACCCAGTCCGTGGCGGGGATGTTGATCTTCCCAAAACCCCAACTGCGATGGAAACAAAAACCGCCCTCCGTGAGCTGGAGAAGGGGTTCAACCTGCTGGCGGTTCAGCTTTCCCGCGGCAACGAGTTTTTCAAATTCTTCTTTCATTGGCATTTCCTAAAGTCCATAAACCAGTGTCATTATTAGGTCGTGACATCAGAAAGTCCAAGAGAAATTGCCGCCCGCGTTTTGCGCCGCCGCTGCAACAGCCCGGATTACGTCGAAACGCTCCTGGAACAGGAGCTGGCCCGCGCCGGCCTCTCCAGGCTCGACCGCTCCCTTTGCCAGGAGCTGGTCTATGGCATCGTCCGGCACGAGATGACGCTGGACTGGCTCATCGCCCGCAAAACCAGCGCCCGCCCGCAGGAGCGCGGCGCGCAATTGTTGTTGCGCATGGGGCTTTATCAAATCTTTTGGCTGCAACGCATCCCCGCCCACGCCGCCGTGCATGAGACGGTGGAACTGGCCAAACGAACCGGCTGCGGCGCGAAGACGGGCTTTTTGAATGCCGTCTTGCGCGGCTGTTTGCGCGAGCGCGAGGCCATTGCCCGCCAATTGGAGGCCCTGAAAACAGAGGACCCCCCCGCCGGCTATTCGCACCCGGCCTGGCTGGTGGAACGATGGCAGGCGCGCTGGGGGCCGGAGAACACCGCGCAATTGATGGAGTGGGACAACGCCCCACCGCCCACCTTCGCGCGGGTGAATCGTCTGAAAACCGATGCCGCCACGCTCGCGGAACGCTGGAAATCGCAGGGCATCCGCTTCGCCGCGCGCCAGTGGGATTGGACTGGGGAAGACAGCGTGTTCGAGTTGCAATCCCATCCGAGCCTGGCGGAGTGGGAAGATTTTCAGCGCGGATTTTTCTACGTGCAGGACCCCGGCACGCTTTTGGCCGTGCATAAGTTGAATCCGCAGCCGGGCGAAAACATCCTGGACCTGTGCGCCGCGCCCGGCGGGAAAACCGGCTGCATCGCGCAGCGCATGGAAAATCGCGGGCGCATCCTGGCGCTGGACAACCAGCCCCAGCGATTGCGGCGTTTGCGCGAGAATTGCGCGCGCCTCGGCGTAACCTGCGTGGAGATCGCGGGCGATGCAGCGCCGGCGCTCCGCACCGATCCCCCTTCCAACGAGGGCCGCACGACAAAACACGTCGCCCCCTCCTCTCTCTCTCCGCTTGCGGGGAGAGAGCCGGAGAGAGGGGTTCCCGAAACTTCTCCTGCGCCCTCCGGCGGGAACGCCGCGAAAAGCGCGCCGCCGCCACTTCCATTCGACCGCATCTTACTGGACGCCCCCTGCTCGAACAGCGGCGTATTGCGGCGCCGGGTGGATTTGCGCTGGCGAATTCGGGCCGAAGAACTGGCCCGCTTGCGCCGCGAGCAGGCGATATTGCTGCGCCAAGCCGCCGCCCGGCTCAAGCCCGGCGGCCTGCTGGTATACAGCACCTGCAGTCTCGAACCGGAGGAGAACGAAACCGTGACGCGCGATTTCCTCGCCGAACACTCCGAATTCACCCTGGAAAGCGAGCGCCAACTCCTCCCCTTCCGCGACCAAGTGGACGGCGCCTACGTGGCCGCATTGCTGCTGCGCCCCTGATTCTCCGCTTGGCCCGGATATATCACACTTTCGGTTTCGGAGCGCCGATTTTAAATCGGCTTTCCGCATCCCTGCGATCCCCAAGCCGGCTGCAAGTCGAATGGCACGTAGTTAAGCCTTTCGATTTTTGAGTTTGTTTGTACGCAACAATTTTGCCCTCAATTCACCCCGGGGCTTGATTAGGTACGGGTAGTCTTTGCGCCGCCGTTTCTGGCTG
>Ga0181530_10001721_pt1 | contig 27111 bp, 34 predicted proteins | sample PEATcosm2014_Bin_42_FD_119769 | JGI IMG/M metagenome (GOLD analysis project Ga0181530, IMG submission 119769) | Peatland microbial communities from MTU Mesocosm Facility, Houghton, MI, USA - PEATcosm2014_Bin10_60_metaG | ecosystem: Environmental > Terrestrial > Soil > Wetlands > Peat | place... | reverse complement strand
GTTCTCATAGTTCCCTCCGTGTTTGCACGCAACGCAAAGAACTGCCCTGAGGCAGTCTGAGTAGCTCCTGTTTGTCAGAAAGGCGAAGGCCCTCTCAACGCTTGCCGAAGCGGAGTGGGTTGGTGGCAAGTGCAGTCATGGTCTATTCCCCGTGCTGTGGTTTGCCGTTAGCATGAGAAACTACAAACTGAGTGAGGGCATGTCAATCAAGGACTGCCACGTTTCATCGCCTGCTGCCAATTTTCCAATTGATCAAGACGCCGCTCAATAGGTGTCATGCGGGCAGTCGTGTTTGCGTCGTGTTCACGGACTTCATCCATGAACACTTCCATCCTTTCCATGCGTTTGGTATTAACTGCAATCTGGTTTGAGTTCGAACCAAGCCAAATTGCCCCGGTGACGAAGCCACCAATAAGGCTGGCCATCATCAGCCAGAATTGCCATGTATCTTTTGTGCTTGTGGTCATTTAACATCATGCTCAACACCCAAAGCGTGAAATTCACCACGGTGCCCACACAATATAAGCAATCAGCATTATAAGGACAATGACCGTGATTGCCAAGCCGGTGCCCAACCGCTCACCAATTTTGGGGTCATTCAATTTCGACCACCGCCTGAAGACGTCTGCAAATCGTGTATTTGCCTGTTGAGATCGTCAATGCGTGCCTGCACGGTTTGACTCGGCGCTGTCGTCATATCCTTCTGCGCTGAATAAAGCGACGATTGAAGCTGCTGCAAAAGAATTTGATTGAGGGTGGTTGTGGTCTGAGCCTGGGCAATGAGCAGCTTCGATTCCGTTTGCAGCATCGGGTCAATCTTTTCCTGAATCTTGCCAGCAACAAACACCCTGCTGGCAACTTCAGGCAGCCCCATGGCTTCCCATGCCGGTGGCACTGCCACCACGGCACCCGCCGTAGCAGCAACCAACGAAATGATTGAAGTCAATGATTTACGCCAATTGTTACCCCAGAGAAGGTTAAGCATCGCTAGACTCCTGGGATTTGCATGCGCGTACTAAGCATTAGTAGCAGATCTCGCGGGTCTATCAAGTGGGCTGGGGCCGCCAACCGGTAGGGGAACCAATTACAGGCGCGCAGCGCCAATGCAATTAGTGCAGAGCAGATCACATGATTTTGAATGTGAGCGTGTTCTGGTATGACAAAGCCAATGATTGCTTCCCAATCGTAAGGCTCACCGATGTGCTTCTCAAGAAACTGGTAGAACATGAGGTCTTGGGCTGGCGTAGCTTCTAGTTCAAGGATCAGTTCTTGGGTTGTCACATCCTTGTCGTAGCCTGGGGGCCTAGCCTGTACACCGCCTTTGAAATGTGCCCCGACATACATGCCAGTGGCGGGCATGACGGCCTCAACGTGGCTTGGGATAAAAGGCATGCAGGTCTTCTCCTGCGCAATTATCATTTTTGATGCAAATTCGTTGCCCTGCACGAACCTGATCTTCACAGCGTCACCTTTGATTGCGGATCGATTGATCCTGCACTTCGATGGCAAACTGAGCGTTGGCTGCAAGCCATTGTTTCAAGCTTGCGCTGACCACCCCGGTAATGACCGCCTTTTCCAGTTCCGGCAGTATTTCAGCGCCGCTTTGTGGCACCGGCAGCGCATTGAAAGCCTTGATGACGTCGGGGGCGTCCTGTGCGGCAGAAGTGGCTATGGTTAGCCACTGTTGCGCGGTAATGGCCCCAATCATGGCCCCGGCCGCAGGCAGGTGGCCTGCAACCAGAGCCATAATGATGGGAAGCAGAATACTATTCATTACGCGGCGGGTACCGTCAGGCCAGCAAGAATGGAACCAATGCCGCTATTGGAAGTGGCCTCATTCAGCGCTTGCTTGGCGGCAACGATAGCTTGCACGTAAGCCGTCACGTTAGAGGCAAGGGCAACGGCCCCTTCGACCTCGGTGAGGACACCTGCCGGGACGTTTGGCAGGGACGCAATCAGCGCCGCGTAGGTAGCAGCACTGCCGGGGTTGCTCTGCATCTGACTGAGCAGGTTGCTGAGGCTGGCATTGGTGTTGCTGTTGCCCTGCATATGTTGGCCGATAGCATTGAGGATCGGGATACCAACGCTGGGGGCGGAGGTCAGGAGGCCCGACAAGCCGCCAAGTGCCGCAAGGATGTTTTCACCCATAGTACATTCTCCAGTTTGAGGTTAAGAGCTGAGAGGTGCGGTCGTCTTTGCGTCCGCAGGCTTCACATAGTGGGACCAGATGCCCACCACAAGTGTGCCCGCAAGACCAGCGATATCGGTTTGCACCGAAGGCGTTAGAATGTCACCTAGCGGTGAGTAATGGGAGACCACCCATACAAGGCCCGCAGCCGCACCCGCGCGCACCCAACCACCGAGCTTGCTGGAGTTAACCAGCCCTGCCAAGACTGACCAATTCATTGAAACTACTCCCCTTCGTGAGAATGAGAACCTAAACCGCTTGCCTTAAGTTGTAAACCCTGCCGGATCAGCCAACTTCTCAGTGATACAGGACCACGTCGCTGGGCCAGCAAGCCCATCTACCGTGATGCCCATGTTGGCCTGGAAGTCACGCACAGCGTTCCTGGTCATACGACCGTAGTTGCCGTCCACGGTAAGTTGCGGGTCAGCGCCCAGTTTATTGAGGGCCGTTTGCAGGGCTTCAGCATCATGCAGCCCAATGGGTGCTGGCATCGGTGCAACAATGGGGGTGGCCCCCATGAGGCCGGGGAAGGCCATTGGCAGCGCCAAATCAGGCCGTAACTGCACAATGTGGTACATGATGGGGATCACCCCAAGCTGAGTGTCCACCTCGTTCGGATCATAGCCATGATCGGACGTGAATTTACCCTTGATGTAGTTGTTCGTGCCTGCCCACAGGTAAGGTGAGTGCACACCGTACTGCCGGTACCCAAAACCGTTGAACAGTTCCTCCTCATAGCAAGCTTGTTCCCATGACCAGTTCGGGGCACCTATTTTGTCCAAGCCATCAATTTTGTAGGCGGCTATTTGCGCAGCGGTCCAATTGGTGAATGGCCCGTTGTAGGGCACATCCCTTGATCGTGAATTAAGCGGCCAGCCTTGGGCCGGGTTCAGCTTGAAATTAGAGGAGGCCTCACGCTCAAATGAAGCAGCCGCAACAATTTGAGGAACGCCCGTGGCATCACAGCCGGGCTTGTAATCCTTGTTGTCAATGTACTTGATAAGTGTCTTTGCCGTCAGATCGATCTGCGTCGCCCGCGTGGGCTGCATATGGGCCAGCAATGACGTGTATTCTGGCTTCAGTTGTTCGAAGGGGTGCTGCATGAGAACCAACCCTCACAAGATCACGTAGTAGGCCAGTGCCGCAATGGTGATGCTCACCACCGCAAAGATTAGCACTATCGACAGCCCTGTTCTGAACAGGGTGCGTTTGAAGAAAACTTGCCTTGGCCCCACTGGTCCCCCTCGTGATGTGCCCTGCTGTACCGGAGCATGTAGATCAAGCCTATGCCCAACCCGGCGATCATTGGGTTAGGATGATGTTTTTTGTGTGAAGCCTGAGCAGGCACCGACAAAGCAATGACTACAGCCAAAGCTATCAGGGTTCTCATGGCGCTCTCCTATGGCTTCTTGGGATCGGGTTTCTTGTCGGCGTCCTTGGCTTCTTTGTCCTTCAACGCCGCCAGTTCCTTGCGTGCCTCAATCAGTGCGGCACGCAGTTGAATGTTCTGATTGTATTCTTCCTGGAGCTTCCCGCTCAGCGCCTCGTCCATCGGGGATTGTTGCGGGGGTTGCTGGGCATAGGCTACAGATACGAACGTCAACATCACCGTACCAACCAACAAACGCATCATCGTATTTTACTCCTCAGTTGCTGCACTTCTGCACGCAGGTTGTCATTGTCTGCTCTCAGTTTTTGAATAGCACCAACGACAAACGGCCACAACTCATTGTATTTGACCGCGTGGGGCCTGCCGTCATCCTCATATGTAATGAGGCTTGGGTCTATTTTTTCCACATCCTCAGCCACAAAGCCAAAATGAATATCGTCACCCATCTTGGTCTCAGGCCGGTAGTAGTACGATTTTGGCGTCAGGTGCATCACAATGTCAAACGCCTTGTCGTCGCTGATCCGGTGCAGATCCTGCTTGAACCTGATTGACGACGAAGCACAACCCGTGGCGGATACTTGATATGAGAGCAACCCCGCAGACGTGGTGCAAACCACGTCAGCCTGAGCCGTAGAGGCAATGCCGCTATTAACCAAAGAGCCTGCCAATAGAGTTTTGCCAGCTACCACCCACAAAGCGTATGGATTTGTGATGGTTACCGACCCAGCCTGTGCGGGTGCGTTGTCAATCGTCAAAGTAGCAGCAGATGTCACCGTGACAGTTGACGAATCGGTTAATGTTGGCTGCTTCAAATGCACTTTGGACAGCGCAGTTATCGGTGAACCGGTGTTCCCTGAAATGGTTGTCGTTTCAGCGCTCACAAGGATGTCGTCCAAGGCAGCAGCGGTAGCTGATGTTATCGTTGATGCCTGATTGAATAGGTCTTGACCGGTGAAAGTTTCGGCTGCACTAAATGTTTGACCAGTTCCCAATACGGCTACTGTGTCCGTAGCTGCGGGGAACGTCATCACGTAGGTAGATGCTGCCGCAGGCGCTTCCAACGTCATTGCGCCAGAGGACGAACCTTTGAGCAGGAAGTCGCCATTGGTGAAAGTTTGTGCAGCCGTGAAGGTTTGAGCAGAACCAATGACAGCAAGAGTATCATTGCCAGCCGTATTAGGCAGCGTAAGAGTAATCCCATTTAGAGCGCCTGTTGGCACAGTCAGGGCAATCCCACCACTTGTTGCATTTTGGAAGGTAATAGTGCCAGCGGAGGTCCCGGAAAGACCCAGTTCCAGAGCCCCGGCAGAAATATCAACATTCGTTGCAGCTATCTCCAGACCTTCATTAGCATTACCAGCGTCATTGACGGATCCAATCAGAATACCCGTACTTAGAGTGATGTGTGGTTGAACTTCAAAGTTCTCGTTCGTACCTGTGTGCACGTTGAAATTCTCAAAGCTGTAACTTGGAACGTTTCCAACAAACAACTTATTCTGTGTTGTCAGAGAGCCTGCGCCGGGGTCAGTCGGGCTATTTGCACCAATGCTGACACCACCACTGTGGAACCCCCATAAAGTGGCGACACTATTCACACCAAGAACTACATGGGTGGAAGTGCCACCAAGATTGGTAAACACGCCATCGTAAGCACCATCATTCACCACCAAAGCGCCACCGGAAGCGCCCTCTTGCCCAAAATAAGTACCATTAGCACTACCACCACCATTGGCTCTAAAAATGGCAAAGGACGTGCCGGTATCTTGAGATATGATCGTTGATTGTGCAGACGATTCAACGATTGGACCGGCAACAGTCAATTGCTGCTGCGAAATAGGAAAACCCTCACCCCCCGTAGTGTTAGCACACACCGAAAAAGCAGGTGCCAATCCAGTGCATTGCGCAAAGGCCGGGCTTGCCCACAGGGCCGTCAAGAACAACGCAGCTAGAAGTTTTTTCATTGGTTCATTTTCCTACGACGTAGCCACCCAGCCGCCCGAAGCCAAAGGCAGCAGCGTGATTGACTGGTAATCGTTCGCCAACGTCATGTTGTTGAGGCCGTCTATCTTCTCACTGCCGTTGGGCGTAATCAATGCGTTGTGAGTACCAAAGATACCCGACGCATTGCCAACAATTGTAACAGGATTAAGCTTGGTAGCGCTGGCAGGCAGCGTGATGGTGCCCACGTTGGCTTGGATCAAGACAACACGATCCGTTGTCGCGATGCTGATATTGCCCGGTACGGTAACGCTACGCGGCAGGAAGGTGATCTGTTGCTGCCCTAGTTGGGTCAATGCCGTGCTAATGTCGGTGAAAATGGCATTCCACGTGGCCGACGCAATGACTTCACCGGGGAAGGCATTTTCTGCCCCGTTCGGAGGAGTATAAACGCCGGTCGATGGGTTGAAAGGCATCGTTTGCGTCCTCAGCCCATGATCTCTTCGAGATACATATAAAGCGGTGCAGTATAGCTATTGAATGTGGCACCCCCGTTTACCACTGTCATGTAGACATAGTAGGTGGTGGAAGATGTAGTGCCGGGCAAATCAAAGCCCCGAAGCGGTGATGATACAGACGTTGAACCACCGCTAATGAAACTGCTTCCTGTTTCGGCTTTGTTACCAAAATAGGTTGGGCTTGTTCCACGACTTAATTGTGCCGAGGCAAATTCGGCATTTGCCGCACCCGATGTCCAGTTCACGTCAGCTTGTGCAAAAATTGGATTGGCAGAGGACGACGGACTAATTGCTGCCGAAAGGGATGTCTGGGTATCAGTGCCGATGGATGTTGAAGTGGTCGATTTGCCGGATTGGAGTTGTACCCTTTCGCCGGGACGAGGAATGCCAAGACCAAATAACTGAATTGTAGTTGGGCCGCTGGCATAATTGCCTGCGGTAGTCAGGCCGCTGGCATATTCCACATAACCAAGAATTTTTATTGGTGTATTGGTTAGGTCAACACCATTTGGCGTGTAGAATACACCGGGGCTTGTGGCTGCGCTGCCAATTGCAAACGTGTTATGCAAGATAAATTCTGGTAGTCGATAAATATTACCAACACCAGAAATGACTGTGGAGCAGTTCCTGAGCGCCAGAACCGGTGTGCCACCATTGTAACAGGCAATAATCCAAAGCCTGAATGGCACACCGTTTTGAGAACCAAGCGTGGCACCGATGCCATTGGTGTTGATGCTGAGCGCTGCTGTGACCAGCCCCGCAACCGTATCACCTGTGGTCAAGGTAGGATCACGAAAGGTGATGGCAACCGGATCGGCCGCCGTAGGCGCAGCACCGGTCAGGGCATTAAGGAAGTTGACGGTAAGAAGCCCAGCACTGACCGACGCACTCAGGGTGTAGGATTGGTTGATCAGGGACATTATGTCCCATTCGGCACCGTCATAACCTTCAAAATTGCCGTTTGTGGAATTGTAGCGAATGTCACCTTGGGCAGGCGAAGCAGGGCGCTGTGCCGTGGTACCGGACGGAATCTCAATGGCACCCGTACCGCTGAAATTGAACGAAGCAGCGGTAACACTGCCGTCAACCACCAAGTTCCCGGTAACAGCGGCGTTGCCATCAACCGTTGCCCCGGCACTGGTGACTTGGACAATGATCGTGCCGCTGGCCCATATGTCAGCTTCGCCAGCCGTGGAACTGCCAAAGCCAGTGGTGGCGTCGGCACTCGAGGAATACGCTGGCGAGCTGACGACAGAGCTCTTAAGCTGCCCGGTGATGGCCGTCACGCCGTTGGAGGCCACGGAACCCGTGAGTGCCGTTGCAATGTCGGCAAAATCGCTGTTCACCGCCGCAGATGAAATGACGGTTCCCGGAACGAAAGGGGCCTGCGGCAGCGAGTAGGTGCCTGAATTATTGCGAGGAATACTAGCCTCCTATGTGGTACATCCTGCAACTGGCCGTGATTATCTTGGTCGTCAACTACTGTGTAGCCCTGCACACGGACGCGTCGGTATTCGCGATCTACTTGAGTGCCCTCTTCGTTGCCTACATAGTAACCGTTGTTCTCACGTTTGTCTTTGACTTACTGACCAGCGCCCTGCGGCTGCTCGGCGGGGGCACCTTTAGGACGAATACCCTGCTGAGCCAGCAAAGCCGCGACCATCCTCGGATCCATGTTGCGAAGCACGTTCTGCCCCACCTTACCCCTAGCCAAAGCACCAACGGTAGATCCAAGCATTGACCCGGCTACCGGCACCGCACCCCCCATTAGGAACCCCTCAACGCCGGGTTCAACACCACCGTAGTAATGTCCGGCGAAGCCACCAAGCAAACCAGTTGTGGCAGCCAAAGCGGGGGTGTTTACATTATATGGTTGTGGTATCTTTCCTTGAATGGTTTTTGCGGCTTCGGCAGTTCGGTACATCGGGGTTACCGCATACTGATTATTCAGGATCTGCGCAGGGTCCATCGGAGCCAAATCACCCGCCCGCGCGGCATGTGCCGCTTCCAAGCCTGTCAAATCACCAAAATTTTGACGCCACTGCGGCCATACGCCGGGGTGCGCCTGGTCCATGGCATTATCTAAAATACCAGACATCTGCCGCACTTCATAAATGGGAGAAGTTCCCCATTCCTGATGGAGACGCTGGTATTGCTGACCGGTCAAACCAGGGCGACCTTGCAACGCATTCTCAGTCAGATGAGTGTCAAACCTGTCGAGGGCCTGGGCAACTTCGGGATGTTCCGCCCCGGCAAAGTTATGAGCGTGCTGCTGCACAACACCATTTAGCTGCGCACGTAGCGGGGGCACCGCAGACGCCGGAATTGATGTCTGGGCACCAAGCTGGTTTGCCACACCACCAAGCTGTGTTCGCCGGTCATTTAAGATTTCGCGATATGGCCTGGAATCTCCAGGCAGCCGTGGCACGCCACCCTGCTGCTGCAAAGTATTGGTAATGGGATCAGCCAAATCAGCGGGTGTTCTTCCACCTTCTAGCGTGGCTGTGAGTCTGTTCCCTGAAATATCAGATGCCCTTACCCCAGGTACACCGGCATTTTCAAGTACCGATGCTGCACCTGACCTTGCCGAATTCGGGGTTATGGCAAACCTGAAAGGTGCTCCAGTTGCCCCATAGGTGAGAAGCCCACCAGCCACCCGTGCTGGTGTTTCAAGCCCGGTTCCTTGCGCAGCCTCACCGGCACCTTCGGACGCAGCCCCCGACAACCCGGCACGTCCTACATTTGACAACACCCTTAGTGGGGCTGTTTCGCCGCCCAGCAATCCAAACGGCAAAGCTTCACCCCCGGCATAGGCAATCTTCTCAGTCGGGGTTTGGGGCTGAAAAGGTGGCCCGGTAAATTTCTGAACCGCACCTTGTACATCTTTAGATGTTGGCAGCGGTACATAATTAATCGCCGGAAAAGGTGCGTGCGACTGTTTCAAAGCAGCAATGGTATTTCCAATATCTGAGCCTTGTGGTGCCCATTGGTTTATGGCTGCATTACCCAAACTTTGAACATCACCCAACATCCCAGCAGCTTCTGTTGCCCCCTGCACAGCACCGGCACCGATTGCTTTAGGCAACCGTGTCATTTCAGAATAAGTCTTGTTCGGGGGTACAATAGCCGTTGCGGCTGAGGGCACGGGGCCTTGAGCCGGGGCCTGCCCTTGGACAACCCAATTCTGACCGTCAAACGTCGCCGTCCCGCCCCCAGGCAGGTCCGCTATGTCACCAGCTTGGTATTGCTGCTGAGCCATTAAAGCGGAATCTCAGGCTGTGCACGCGGACGAACAGTTGCCCCAGGGGGCAATGTTGGCAGTACCGTCGGGGCACCCGGTGTTCCGGGGGGCTTTGCGGTCAAAGGGCCACTACCAGCCGCAGCACCTTGGGCACCCGCACCTTTTTGTGTGTTCAAATCGGTTTTAATTTGCTTTTCAAATTCAGTTTCCTGCTCAGGGGACATGATCGGCAAATTATGGAAATGATTGTACACCTTGTCCTGAATATCAATATCCTGCGAATGCCCAGGAAGCGTTTCAACATACTTCTGCACGTCCTGAACACGTTGATTGACCGCTTGAGCCAACGCAAGGACAGCCTTGTTGGCTGCAATTGAGTTATCCATATTGGCAAATGCAGATTTGACCATCTGCCCCTCAAAGATGCGAACCTGACCCAAACCGCCCAGTTTCTGCCTGAGTGATCCAAGGTTAAGTTCGTTGGTCAGCTTCTCAGCGACCTCATTTGCACTGGATGCATGAGGATCAAGTCCTAACTGCTGAGCCATACCGGGCCACGTTTGGGCAATGCTGGCTTCCAACCGCTTCTTGAAATTGGTGACCGGTGAGAGGAGGCCCGGCGTGTAATTGGGCGAATTCATCACACCTTGCAACAGGTTCAGGTTCTTCTCGTCATTGAGAGCATCATAGGCTTGCTGACGTGTTTTACCCAGGTATTCAGCAGCGCCTTTGCCGACTTCACCAGCCATGGATTCTCGGCCTTTGTAATCCAAGCCAAGGTTCTGCATGGCGCGGATTTCTGCCGTGTCTTCTGGGTCAAGCGGGCCAGCGCCCGGTGCGGCCTGAGCCAACTGAGGCCCAGCCGGGGTGGCAGGCGGTGGCCCAGCGGCCGCCGCTGCGGGATTTGCCTGCGCTCCAGTACCTGCTGGTATATTGATCGGCGCGGCAGGAACTGCGCCGGGTTTGGCAGGCGGGTTGGCACCTAGCATCCCCGCGTCATTCATAGTTCCTGTACCCGCCATGGCAAACTTTGGCATCGCCTGAGGCAAAGACCCACTCGGCCCTGGCGGCGCAGCCGGTTGGCCACCCCCTGGAGCAGGTGGTGCTGCATTTAATGGACCGCCACCACCCGGTGCGACTGCGGAACCAGTGGTTGGCACGCGCTTGAGTGTTCCATCCTGCTGATACTGAAAACGCCTCGGTACCGTCCCATAGGGAGTAGTAAGCGGCATATCGACAATATCGCCGATGAATTGCTGCTGACCCGTACGCGGGTTCATGACAACAGTGCCGTAAGCATTCTTGAACGATACCGGCTGGTTTTGGCTTTGCCAAATAGCAGTGGCGTTTTGCTTCATCGCATCAGAAGCCATCGGGTTCGACATGATGGCATAATACTGCTGCTGGCTGATCCTTGGCCGTTGAGCAAACATCCCAGGGGGCACCTGACCACTAGGGTCAACCGGGGCCTGTGCGGGTGCACCCATGCTGGGCATCGGCGGCACGGCAGGTGAGATTCCTTGCGGACCGGCTGCCACTTGGGTGTTCTGGGCCACCTGACCGCCTGCGGGTGGTGGCGTTGCGCCTAGCATGCCCCCTGCCGGGGCAGCGGTGGCCGCTGGTGCGCTTGCGGGGGCCGGGCTTGGCCCCATAGCCCCAGTGGGCAGCCCAGGCCCTGCCATGGCTATTTTGGGCATGCCCGCCATGCTGTCCATGCCACGCTGAGCATATGACGCAACGGTCGTGCCTAGCTGATCCTTGGCGTTCGGGTTGTTCATGCCGGTGGGACCGGCGAACCATGCCTTCAACGCCCCCTCGGGGCCGTATTGGGCGGCGTATTGACCAAGTTTCGTCCGTGCAATGGCTTCCTGTGCCTGCGGATTGGCAAGGAACTGTTCCGGCGTCATGGGGGTGCCAAGAACTTCCTTGGACCACTGCGGAATATTTGCACCCATGACCTGATACTTGCCATAGGCACGATCACCTGTTTTCGTGACCGGGCCAAGCTGCGCATAAGAACTGTTGCCCTCATTGCGCGCGACCGCAGGCAAGAGCTTATCCACAAGACTGCCCGGCCCAGGCGGCGCTGCGCTGAGAGGGCCTTGCTGGTTTGGGTCAGTGCCATCCGTGGTTATTGACGCAGCACCGGCACCGGCAGCCTGATTGGTAGCACGTTCCTGCGCCGCTGCATCCTGAAGCTTCTTTTGCCCCACGTAGGCATTGAGAATACCGGCCATGCCCTGAAATGGACTGACCGCCCCGGTACCGGGGCTTGGAGTGATTGGCCCCATCCCTTGGTCAAGCAGCTTCTGGGCAAGCAGGCGTTGCTGCACAAGCTGATTGGGCGTCGCATACTGCGACGGATCTATGGGTGTCTGATCGTCAGGCATCTACTTAACCGAGTTAGGGAGTGAAAGACGGGATTATTGCATTACCAATTGCACCACCAAGTGCCTGGATTCCTTGCCCACCCAATTGTCCTAGTTGCTGCCATTGCTGCGAAGTTGGAGGTGCAGCCGAATTTGTTTGTGCAGCGGCCTGACCTTGCGCGCCCCCAGCCTGTTGCTGCGCGGCAGGAGTGCCACTACCTGCACCTTTCAGCGCTGCAATCATGTTAGCCAACTGTGACGATGCTGCATATGGCGAGTTGGGCGCGTTATAGGGTGAGATAGAACCAGAGGAAGTATTAGGCTGAAGTGTTGGATCCATTTGTATTCTCCTAATGGCCTTCGTTGGCCAGCCATTCATCCAATGTCATGAGCCGTAGACCAAGGCGTCCGTAATTGACGCGCAGGTAGCCATCAGAACCGTGGACAATTGCATCAGGCACGAGACGCTCAACCTCATGTGCCATTACACCAACATAGAAAGTATTGTCCCAAAGATAACGGAAGCAATAAGAGAACAAACCGTTGGCTAGTTTTGCAAGTTTGGTTATATTTCTCTTAAGACGAACATCCGACAATGCCAGCGCTGCACCGGTACCAACGCCCATTAAGCCGTTGACCATCGCATTGTACTGCGCTTGCTGCGCCGTATATTGGTTCTGCGCTGCTGTCACTTCCGCGCTGACGTCGCCGGTTGTATTTGGCGTTTGGATGTTGAGCGCTGAGCCGCCCTGAAGCCCGGCAGTTGGCGAAGCGGGTGCGGCAAAGCCCGCAAGGTTTTCGGATAAGGCAGCGGGCAGTTCGTATTCTGTGGTGGCCTGAGTGAAAGCCTGCGGTTCGAACTGCGCAGCCGCACCATAAACCGAAAGTCCCTGGCTTGTGTTCAATTGTCGCATCGCATTGTCGTAAGCAGGCTGACCGGGGGCCAAGCCCTGATTTCGAAGTGACGTATCCAGTTGACTGGCTTGCGTTTGGAAGAACGGATCAGCCGAAGACAAATAGGACGCAACATTTTGCCCGGTCAGCCCCGAAGTCAGGTTACCAATAGCCGCTGTTGGGGATTGTGCCCCATAGTTGGCCCCGCTGAGAAGTGAACCTGCCTGACCGCCTGCTGTAGCTTGCGTCCCTTGCAGAGTTTGCAGAAGAGCTTCCTGCTGTGGTGTGTACTGAGTGGTGGCCCCATAGATAGGAACACCGCCCGGCCCAGTGCCAACCTGCCCATATGTCAAACTGCTAGTGGGGCCATATTCCTGATAGTTGGATCCGGCCTGATTTTGTTCTGCAATAGGCGTGTTGATGCCCGTCGCGGTTTGCGAAGCCAAATTAAGCGCGTTGCTACCCGCCTGTGCCGGGTTCGGGGGTGACGGTTCACCCAGTGCCGATGCAAGACCGCTCATCCTATGTTCCTATCCCGGCACTCAGCAAAGATGCAACATTGTTTTGAGCCAAAGGCTGCCCTGAAATACCGGCCGCAGCAGGGTTCACCAACGTCGTCGAAGTTGGGTCAACCACACTGGGCTGGTTCTGCGTTGGTGACACGTTGCCCACAAGCGAAGCAGGATTCATAGTTGTTCCGGCTTGCCCCGGATCACTCATGATCTGCGGGCCAATCTGTGTGCCGGGAAGCGGGGTTGTGGGAGCATTTGTCGTCCCGGCAGGGGTACCAAGTGACCCAGTATCAAATTGGGGTGCTGGAGGCGTCACAGGGGCTGGGGCTGCTGACGCAGGCTGCATCAAAGCAGTTGCCATGGCCTGATTGGAACCGGGCGCGGCAGGAGCTGTAGTGGCCGCTGATGCGGGCTGCTGACCACCCTGCTGCTGCGGCTGCCACCAATTATTGTTATTGAGCCACGGAAATGCACCGCTTTGGCCGCTATTCTGCCCACCCAACGGGGTGCTCCCTGACGTAGCAAACGGATTGGTACCGAAACCATCCATCTTATTAGTGGCCCATCAATGCGCGGATCATCATTGCCACGTTTGGGCTACCACCAAATGGCATGCCCTGTTGCTGCTGCGGCGTGCTGAGGTTGACACCACCGCCCGTGGTTCCTGCCCCTAAACGGCTTTGCCAATTGGGCAGCTTGCCGATAAGCTGATTGAACTGCTGGTTCGGCGAATGAAGATTATATTCGTTTGAATTACTGGTAGGTGCGAACATAGCTGACCTCTTGTTCAACAGGCCACTGACACAACTGCTCAAGACGTTCGCGGAACATCACCAACCGCACGCCCGTATTACGCCTTGTGTCCTGAGAACCGTAGAAACGCCGCTGTACGCCCTCAAGCGCGAAACCAAGCTTCTGCAAGCTGCGAATAAACTTGCGATTACGCTGGTTGACCGTCACCGTAACACGGCTGACCTTGAAAGTTGAGACCAAAATTCGCGCCAAGCATTTGATCACCCCCGGCGTCATGGTCCATTCGCCGTAGTAGCTGAGTTCCACATTAAAGCCATTCCAGCCGTGGAACAAGACGGCACCACTAAGATCACCCTCAACCAGTATTCCTACCGCCTGATCGTACTTCATGGGGATCAGGTGATACTTCGCGAACAGGTACTGGGCCACCCGTTCGTCATTATGAAAAAGCAAACCCGTACTCATTAGATAGCGCCCCCGGTCTCAAGAATAGCATTGAAAGCATTGACTTGCAGCGTGATGGCCGCGCCATTGGGCGAACCGTCAAAAGTTGAGAAGTCAAACGTGGCTGTATCAAACACCGACAGGCCAGTGGCACCGCTTCCAATCGGCAATGTAGTGTGAATACGCGCCGCGAAGCAGTGACCAATGGCTTCCACGGTGAGCCATTGCGTGTAGTTTGTAGTGCCTGCTGGCCACAGTGATACATCCCAAATAGCGGAATCCCAAAGAACACCTACCGCAGTAATGTTGATTGGTTGCACAGCCAAGGTGGTTGAGAAGTCGGTGTCCACCTCCAGCACAGGCGTGATGTTGCCCTGCGTCGTCAGCAACGGCTGCATCATGGTCATGCGCTTGACCTTCCCCGGTTCGTCGAACCAGTTGAAGGCGCATTGCATATCTATGTGAACGCCAACATTGCCATCCGCATAGCCTGAATAGCCCTGCCAAATAGAACCGGTGTTATCGCCCCAATAGAGATTGTTCTCAAAGATCTCAAAGCAGTTGGCATTCCAACCGGTGAACTGCGACCACGCACCGGTCAATGTATTCATCACGAACTGGTTCTGGCTTTCATTCTCTGAAATTGGCACGTTGAGGATCAGCAATTGCTGAAGCGGAAAAGACATCAACTGCCAACCGAACAGCGTGTTACCTACCTGCGCAGCCTGTGCCATCGCATTCTGGATGCGCGCGGTGATGGCCACTGACCGATCCGCCGAGGGATCAAACGGCAATGCCTGTGAAATTGGCAGAACACCCTGCTGGGTGATCAAGGCAATATCTGAACCAATGCCATAGGCGCAGCGGTAACCCATAGGCGGTGCTAGGTTGAAGACACCCACCAGGGACCAGGCGGAAGCATTCGTCGGGTCAGTGCCTGAGTACAGCGCTATTTGACCGCGCGAACTGATGAAAGCCACATAATCCTGAGGGCCGTTGCCACCGTCAATTGTCCAATCGCTGACCGCCACAAGGTAGCCGCCCTTGGTGAACAACGGGCCAAAATCCTGGGTGCCCGCCAACGCACCCGTGATGGCCTGGGTGGCAAAGAAGCTGGCCAAGGTGGTGTTCTTCCATACCAGCCAAATGCGCTGCTTGGCGGCATAGATGTTGATGGCTTGGGCGGTGGAACTGATACCTGAGGGGAAGTTGCTGACCACGGGAACGGACCACGCGGTGCCGTTCCACTGCTGCATTTGGTCCACGCCATTGACGCAGGACAAAAAGGTGTTGGAACCAGAGGGCGTGAAATTGACGTACTGCCAACGGGCCGAACCCAAGCCGGTGACCACGGCAACTGAAAGGCCATAGGTTGAGACATCATAGATTGTGCTGCCGCAGGCAGCGAACATGGTCTCACCCTCAGGGTCACGGTAGACCATGATGGTTTCAAGCGGGGCGCTGTCGGGCTTGTTCCACGGGTAAGCACCCTGTCGCACTTCCACGTAACCGGGCCGCGCCACCCAGTTCTCAAGGTGTGGGGCACGCTTGGGGTCCATCTCCGCCAATGGTGAAATGGCATCCCACCCATCGGTAGGCGAAGGAATAATTTTCGTTTCAACGTCCGGCGCTAGGAACGGTATTTTAGATATGTTCTTGGTTTTTCTCATTGGTTCTGCTGGCCCCCGTTTTGCAGGGCCTGAATGTATTCCTGACCCTGCGGGCTGAGGGCTGCCGCGCCACCTATGCCTGCCGCCAGTTCTGGGCGCATGATCTTGGCCGGGTCAAACGCGGCAAACGGGGAACGCACACCTGTAACAAAATCCGGGGCCTCAGGCGATGGCGTGAATTTGATGTAACTGTCGTGTCCTGGGTCTTCTTCAGTATTTTTATAGACTACGCTGTCGTAGCCTTTGCTCGCAATGTAATCCCTGTAATCCTGAATACCATGCAATTTATCTACTTCTTCGTCGGGAAATTTACCAACAGTTTCTGGGCTGTCCAAATTACGCTGTATGTCTGTTCCCCCCGAAATGTTTGCCTTATACTTACCCCCAAAACGACCTCGATTCAAATTTCTCAGGGAAGTATCAAGATTATCTGTGCCCCATGACCCCAGATCTTGCATTCTGAGTGGATTATTCGTTGCCACTACAACGGGGTAGTACCGGGGCTTATAGCCTTCATCAAGATAACTGCTGGCAAATACCTGTGCCTGTTTTGGATTGCCAAAATGAACCCCTAGTTCGTCATCAGGCAAACGCAAAGCATCGGCTTCAGTGCCCATAAGCCCACCAGTCGGCGTTTTCCACGCATAATCACCCATTCTCGTCCCATGTAGAAGATTCTCGCTGGTACCAAGAATGGACGCTTTAAGCGGCGTATATTGAATTCCCCCCTCACGCGGGATAGTAGATTCATTAGCACTGCCGTAGCCTTTAGTTCCCAACATAGAATTGGTCAGCGGTGCAGGACTGTATTGGGTACTTGGTCCCTCAATGTTTGTCTTGGCAATATCAAAGATTGAAGCACCTGGGTTCTTGGCTAGTTCTTTGTCAATATCTGTTTGGGTAATGCCAGGGGGCAGCATTTTTCCGGGGTTGGCAGCAGCTTGCTTAATAGCATCTATTTTATCGGACATGTCTTCGACCGCACCCCAAAATTCATGCTTTGCAATGCCAAGCTTTGGCAGAATATTATTCTCAATATCAAATTTTGAATTAGTTGTAGCCCCCGGCAGATTTTCCCCGTTGTGCCACATTTCTGCAAGTTGCTGGGTCACAAAGTCTTTTTTATCTTCAAGGCTCCCCTGAGGGTTATAAATCTTGACCGGCCCCGGCACCCTACCGGTTTTGGGAGGCTGCATATAGGGCTTCAGTACATTCTCCACATCCTGAGGCAATTTTTCTGGCAGGGAACTTCCCATGGCTGTCAAATAGCCTTTAGGAGTCATATTAGCAAAAGTACTCCCTTCAGGATAAAAATGGGGCAGCAGTTCCCCCATGGTCTTGACTGCGGCGGTTTCAGTCTTGGCACCCGGCAGCAGGCCCATAGCAGATGTCAACGCAAAGCCCTTGGCCTCCTCAGGGGTTAGCTGGCCGCGTAGTGCCTGCAAAGCCTCAGGCAGCCCCAGGGCGCTGGCAAAAGGTGCTGCGCCAGCGGTGACGCTGGCCGGTGATTGCGGCGGCGGCACTTGGCTAAGCCCGGCATTGCGCAGCGCCTGAATGACTTCCGCCTGTGAGGGCATAATTCACCCTCGTTCACTTCTTGTTGTACTCGGTCGGCTGGATACCAAGCACTCGCATGGCGTTTCTGTATTGAGCGGGGCCAACAACCTGCAATGGTCCTTGTGGGGAAGTGAATTGACCAGCCGGTAATCGCAGGGGGAGCCCCGCCCAAGCAGGCTGGGGTGGCGGTACGTTCTGGGCAAATTGCTGGGGAGGGACAGCAGGGGCATTTGTTGTGTTAGGCATTGGGGCCACGGGCTGACCCTTCAATGCCGCAACAATTTCGTCTATAGAAGGCATCTTGTCCTCCTTACCCCAGTGGCCGAACCGGGTTGTAAATGTAGCGGGGGCTGTCGTCGCGCTTGATGACCACGGTATTGACCGTGATCGTCGGAGGGTTTGGACAGGGTGGATCGCCGTTCTTGTATGCCATATCAGCCACCCTTACGACGGCCAGGACCGATTTTTATTGTAGGAATCGGTTCGTCCACATAGGCCCAAGATCGACCCATCGTAGCCTCAATAATTGCGTTAGTATGAACATCATACTTTGCAGCTAATTTACGCCAAGGCCACCCTGCTTGTCTCAACTTGCGCATCTCACGAACTTTTCCTTCGTCAAGACGCATCTGGTGTACATACCCACGCAGACTCCTATCACGCATGTTTTCAGCATTCGAGCCACAATACAAATGGTCAGGGTTCACACACTTCCTGTTATCACACTTATGGAGCACCATTTTGCCAGCAGGAATAGGGCCTTTAAGAATTTCCCAGGCGGCACGGTGTGCTGTAGTTGGCGACTTTGAAAGTTCCCTATTTGAGAACTGACCATAGCCGCTACCCTGAAACAAAGCACCCATCCAAATCCAGCAGCCGGTGGTAGGGTTCTTTGATATTCTTGACAGGAGCTGCCCTTTTGGGTCACCCCTGAATTCTACTCCATTTCCACGATGTTCTTTCACTGTTACACCCTCCAAAAACTAGGAGGTACATTAAATTTACTAAAATGTCAACTAAATCCCCTGATTTGGGCCGACTGGACCTGGGAAAAAACCGTCTTGAACGTTGGCCGGACTAACGAAGATCGGATTGACCCGGCTCACCAATGGGATTGTCGGCGCAGCGCCGTCGCGTGCAATCAGCCGCTTCACGTAATCCACCCAGCGGTTTTGCAGCGTGACGTATGAGCCAAACCCCTTGGCCTCCCAAAACATCCATTTTATGCCCATGGTGATGGCCTGATCGTCCAGCAGCGGCACATCGTCGTCATTCTCAAAATACTGGGAGAAAGTAGCGCCATCTGCCATGTTGCCGTTCACCGCCACAGCCGCAATGCTTAGGTATTCGAACACTAGCTGCAACGGCGCGGTGATTTCAGCCGGTGGCGGCCAAATTCTGAAGGAGCTGGGGTAAGGACCTATTTTGCGGAAGTGCCTTCTTGGACCAGTAGCCACAATACCTGAACGGTGCCACTGGTCAATTTGGGGGCTGTCTGGGCCAAGCAGTTCCCACCTGTTGGTGCGGTCCCACATGGTCCTGTTGTTGAACCAATCAAATCCCACCGGCATGGGGTAGGTATCCAGCAAGAACTGGATCTCTGCCCCCGTTATGGCTTCCGGGTTCGTGTTCTCCATATCCATAGTTACTTGAGTGGGGGAATCCACTGACTGAAGCCGTGCCGCCACAGGGATACCTGGGCCTGCCACCTGCCAGTAGTTGGGAGACAGCCCTGTGGTGCTGGGGATGTTCGTGATGACCGCACTTCCTGCGGCCATATTGCCGGTAGTATCGGTGGGTGGCAGGACAACCAAGTTGTACTCAAATTGCTGGGCAGTCCAGCGGTTCATGCGGCGCAGTTCGTCCAGCACGCGGTTGGCCAAGGCCCCCATTTGCATGCCGGTATTATCTGCGGCTGTGGTATAGGCGCTGGTTGACTGCGGCAAACCCAGTTCTGCTTCGGCAGCCTGCACCATTTCTAATGCAGTGAGCATCTTATTGGCCTGACGGCGTACCCATTAACTGCAAAAGCTGTTGCTGATTTTGCATCGGCTGCATCATGCCACCCTGTGACATATTCAACGGCTGTGCCTCCGGTGAGGGTGTCATGGGTTGCATTGGTTGAGGCTGCATCGCACCCAGACCACCTGGATTTTTCATCAGGTTCTGAATAGTCAGGAGCTGCTGCGGGGTAGGCACCGGGGCAGCCCCCTGCATACCCCCCGGATTTGAGTTCTGAAGAGCTGCCGCAGCCTGGGTGGGGTCCATCTAGTGCCTCATTCGGCAAGACGTGTGCGTTCTCTACGCGGTTTGGACGCTGTTTTCTTCGGTGCCGGGGCTTTCACGCGGCCCGCACCACGGTTCTGCCGATCAAGCGCGGCAATCTGTTCCGACTGCGCGTCGAACTGCGCATGCGGCATATGTGTGGGGCGTTCCATCATGCCTGCGCTCTCAATATCAGCCTCACGCAAGGCCCCGGACTTAAGCTGCCGGAGCAACTTGGTCACGGTGTTGTTCAATTCGTCAATTTGGTGTTGCTGCGCGGCAAGCCGCTGATCGCGTTCCTGGAGCTGCTTGCGGAACTCAATGGCACCAACCCCTTTGCTGGCCATCTTCAGGTAAGCCTGGGCCTCATTGACCATGGTTTGGCAGCCCATACCAATGTTCTCAATGGCGTTGCCTGAGAGTTCGGCCAATTGCTCAATGGTGAACACGCTGCACCCTTCCAGCAAGCCTATCTTCGCCGGGTCATTGGGGTAAAGCAGCGAAATGGGTGCGCCGTCGGGCCGCTGCTCTGCATTCTGCTGGAACTGTGCCCACTGAAGGGCAAAGCGCCTGCGGTCCACATCAGTGGCGGGGCGAATGACCACATTCAAGCGCTCACCGGGGTTGCCAATGCGAACGAACGCAATGTTGTCAAATACCGGGTGACCGGCAGCCTCAGATTTCGCTGGATTGTGGCGTTTATCCATGTAAAAGATCGCATGGGTGTTGCGATCCTGGAAATTGACGGTACCAACGGTCTGATCGGCATTATTCCAATCAACGCCCTGTGGACGGAAAGCCGGGCCATAATCTACATCACTCATAGGTCAACTCCTCTATGCAGCATCACGCTGTCGGGCTTGATTGGCCAAGGTTTGCAAGGGCATGATCATGCGTTCCAGCACACCTTCCCAGTCATAGGGCTTCTTCTGGGTGAAGAGGCGCATGGTAGGATACCACGGTGTGTCGTCGCGGTCCATAAGCCATCGCCAGCATGCGTCATAGCGGCTGAGCAGCCATGTGGGCTTGCCCAAACCGGCAGCAACGTGCGCCACCGACGTATCCACGGTAATCACAAGATCAAGACATTGGATCAACGCTGCCGTATCAAAGAAATCGTAGAGATCGCTGGTCCAATCACCAATGGTCATGCCTGCGGGGTTGAGACGAAGCTGTTCCTTGGGTGGGCCTAGCTGAAGTGAAACCCAAGAAATGCCCTTGAGGGCACCCAAGGTTTTGAAATCGGCAAGCTGCATGGAACGACGGCTATCAATGGACCTAGCCGTCACATCGTCCTCACGGTTCATGCCCGCCCAGCAAAGCCCTACTTTAAGCCCAGGTGGCAAGTTCTTCAGCCGGTCACGCCACAGTGAGGCGCGAAAATCATCATAGGGCAGGTAGGGGCATTCGCCGGGTATGGTGTCCAGAGTGGTTTTCAGCACGCGGGGTGCCGATAGCATGGTGATGCAGGTTTTGATGCCGAACGGCATCTTTTCCCCAAAGGCCAAAATGCCATCCACCCCTTCCACACCACGCAACAGCCGCACCACGGGGTGTTGCACTTCCAAATAAACCTTCGCCCCCCATCGCGCCTTGACCAGCTTGGCGTAGCGGCAGAATTGAATGGAGTCACCCATGCCCTGCTCACCGCAAAGCAGCAAAATGTCATTGGGGTCGTCAGCCCGTTCCCCCTCCCACTCAGGATAAGGCAGGTTGCGCTTCTTCATTTGCCCACAATCCCAGCGCACTTCAAACTGCTCAAAGCCGGTTTCAAGTTCGCCAAGCATCAAATGGGCCATGGAAAGGCTCAGCTTCGCATTGGCATAACCCGGCCTCAATGCAATAGCCTTTTGGAAGTATTCCAAGGATTCACGCACCTTGCGCTGGCGCAGCAAAGTGGCACCAATGTTGAAATAGACTTCTGGTATCTTGTTGTCCCTGGCATTGGCCCGCTTGAAATCATCAAGCGCGGTGCCCCACCGCTCAAGGTCCATATAGGCCGTGCCACGATCATTGTAGTAGCTGGCGTCGTCGGGGACCAGATTGATTGCGCAATTGTAATTCAGAACTGCATCAAAAGGATGGCCGAGCGCTTTCAAGATTCCAGCACGTGAGGCCCACGCCGGGTGGAAAGTTTGATCGGCCAGCAACACAGCGTCTAACTGTGTCATGGCCTGGGGCAAATTTCCTTTCATTTGGTTCTTGATTGCAGCCTGAAACATGTCGAGCGCAGACGATTCCATACCATGCTCCTAGTGGTAAAGACAAACCCAGCCGGGGTTTAGACCGGCTGGGGAAGGTAGCATAGGTTAGCCCGTGGCACCAACAACCGGCCAGTTGAGAACTGCCGTGTTGGGACCTGCCAACGAACCGGTGGCCTGACTGATGACCATGCCGTTGACGTTGTAGCTCGTACCTGAGCCACCCGCCGTGGTGGTCACCTGACCGGCAACGGTAGCGCTTGAGTGCAGTTGTGCATCCTTCGTGGTCGACGCCGCGCAGCTAACGTTCTGCGCATTGCCTGCACGCTGGATCCAGAAGTACGCCGCCGTTTGCGTTCCCGACGGAGCCGGAACCGCAACGGTGCCGCTGGGTCCACCAACCACACCGAGAAGATCACCGGTGGGGGCAGTGGCAATGGTGGCACCGCCAATGGGGGCCACCGACCAGGAGCCGGGCACTTCTGACACAACCACCACGTCACCAGCCGGAAGCGTTTGGCTGGCGGTAGCGTAGACCCACGCACTGCCATCGGTGCCCCATGCCTGTTCGCCGGGGTAGAAGGGCGGTGCCGGGTACTCAGGGTGACTAGCCGTGTCCAACAGGAACACGCTGTTGATGTCGATCCCCGATTGGGTCGTCGTAGAGTAGATAATCGGGTTGGCCATTCTTGGCCTCCTCTACAGGGGTTGAAGGGAACTCAACTCTCACCCCTCGGCATTGGTTTGCCATGCGGTGTTACGCGCTAGAAAGCCGGGGCATTGGTTTGCCCCGGTTAATTGTTAGGGTGCCAGTGGGATGGTGATCCAATGGTTCAGTGATATCTGAATGAAGAGACCACCCGCAGTAGCCGCAGACAACGTGACACCGGCATTCTGCGAACCATTCATGTACTGACCCGAAGGGCAGTACACAATTGGCTGGCTCGCCCCGGTACCCACCACATAGTAGGGCGTGCCAATCTTGGCAGACTTTGGCAACACAACGGCAGTAGCGCCACTTTGACCATTCACTGAGATACAACGGCAGTTCTCAGGAATGGCCGTTGCTCCAGTCTGCGCCGTACCGGCACCGTTGATGGTAACGGGGTCGTTGCCGATTTCCGCTGCCTCACCAAACGACATGCCATGACCCATAAGGTCTTGTGCTGTAGGCATCGTCTTTCTCCTCTTTCTGGTTCCGCCCCTTACGAGGTGAGGACACCCTGGAGGAAGGCGTTGCTCAGCGTCATGTTGCCCGCCCAGCCAATCAGCCGAACCATGGCGTCCTGGTTGATCGAGAAACGGTCCGGATCAAGCGGGACCATGTTGCGCCGGGCATGCGGACGCCAGTGCAGGTACTTGGTGTTGAGGAAGTAGGCCGTGGTTGACGGCGCACCACCAACAGCACTGGTGGACGAACTCACCTGAGGCGGCAGCGGATCGGTGCTGAAGCCCTGGAAGCCACCATCCAGCACGACGTCGGAGTTCAGGTACTTGAGAACCTGGAACCCGGCTTCGGCCATGTCACCCGGCACCGCTTCCGGACCAATGCGCTGAATGGATTGCAGCGCCTGGAGATAGTAGCGGTACATGACGTTGTCCATGATGATCAGGTCGGGGTAATCCCGGCCGCGCACCAATTGGACCCACAGGGCGTTCATTTGGCTGATGACGTTCGACGAACTGAGCGTCACTAAGCCGTTCGTCGAAGCGGACCACGCCTGATTGCGCCAGAACGTCCACTGGCTGCGGTCAATGCCGCCAACCACGCCGGTAGTGGGCGAGCTGGCAACAAGCAACTGGAGACCGCCGACAGAGTTCGTGACCGTGCCGTCGCCGTACACACCCTGGCTGAGGCCGTTCATGAAGGTGTCTTCCGCGTTCATGATCCGGCTTTCCAGCAGGTCAATGATCGCTTCCTCACCTGAGTTCTGGAGCTCCTCCAAGCCGCTGATGCTGACCGCAACCGCCGCCTGACGGATCGGGTATTCCGCCGCCGAGAACACTTGGCTGGGTGCGATGTTCAGCGTCTGGTAGCCGGAGTACCATTGGTAGGTCTGGTTATCGGCATAGTTCAGTTCCTGAACAATGGTACGACCACCAGAGAACGTCTTGAGATTGCCCCGACGGGTCAACCGCAACAGCGCCGCGTTGTTACGCGACATGTTGTCGGCCAACTCACCCGTGCGGTTTCGCAGGGTGGTCGTGACAATTTCGGACAGGTTGGGAAATGCGCTAGCCATTGTGGCCACCTCTTTCAGTTTCCCATACGCGCTTCGTTATGTGCAAGCTGCCCGACGGCGTGGTTCTGGCAGCACCCTGTCCTGGCTGCCCTAATAACGCCCGTTTAGCCCTTCAACGCTTACACGGCTTGATCACGCTTGCGGTGTGCTGCCCTGTGAGGCCCCCGTGACCGCTTTGGGGTTGTTCGTGGCGTGCGATGTCGTCTCAATCTTTCCCAAGAGAGCCAACTCCACACTGTTAACCGTATTCATGACCCTGCTTTCAAATAGATCGGCCAGTGCTTCCGGCGATCCGTTTTGCAAGGTTTCAAGATCATTGAAAATGATGGCTGACGCCAGCGGAGCCTTACCCTTCAGATGGCCCACAATCACGAAGGCTTTTCCTTCGTCGTCCCAGTAAGCATTGTATCTCTTCAGGCCAGCTTCCTTCAGGTGTTCCTTGATGTACAGCAGGCCCAACGCTATGCCTAGGTCCGGCTTGACGTTCCCGAAGTTCGTTTTCCACTCAAATACGTTTGACATTCAGTCATACTCTCACATTGTTAAGAAACGCAGGATTTCGATCGCTCCACATGGCCTTCTCAGGCGATAACGGGTATTCTGTTCGGTCCGCCCTCAGCACTTCAGCATTGACCATATATTTAGCCTGCATGCCGGGCTGTGCCACTGTACCGTTAGGCCGTCGCATTGGTTTGACCGCAATCAACGGCACTTCCACAGTTTCGGTGAAATGAGCATTCGGCAGATTCAGACGGTCACTGTAATCCGGCTGATTGTAATAATGAGGATCATCAACGGTTATGGATTGATAACCACTATACCAATCGAATACTTCTTTGTTACCCGGCAGGTGAAATTGTGCACCTTTGATTGCTTCAAACTGCCTGGTTTTTTGATACCAAGCATGCAGTTCCGGAAACTGGAAGCGATCCACAAGGTGACCGTTGGCCGGTACCCAACCGGGCGGGCACCATGCTGGGATTGCCATTGAGGGCAGCATGGCTTCGCCGCGTATCTGCATCAGCGATGAAGCATGACAAACCGCAGGCGCTGCAAACAGCGCACCCAAGCCAACAAGGAACTGCCTACGCTTGATCATCACGCACGCTCCCGTACCTGAGCAATGGATTCGTCAAGTGTCTCACGAACCGACTTGCCGCGCTTCTGCTGCCCTGGCTTGGCTTGGCCGGGAAGGCCGGGGGCGCTGATAGGAATACTTCCTGAAGCTTTGCGGGCAGCCTCAAGCTTATCCCTCTGCGCCTTCTTCTCGGTGGCCTCAGCGGCTGTTTTCTTGTCCTGTTCTGCCTTGGCCTGTGCGGCAAATGCCTTGGCACGCACGGCAGGATCCGCGAACACCGCCATGTCATAGGCTTTGTCCAAGTCAGCATTGCCGTTGGCCAGCGGCGGCACCATGGCAGGTTCGCCGTTGGGGCCGGGCTGAAGCATGCGCGCCATGGTCTGCCTGACATCGCCGAAAAACGGCTTGTCCTTGGCCCACATATCCAGCATTTCACTGGTCTTGGCCATGCTCTGCTGCTGCACGGTGCTGTAGAGCTGCTGCACGCCCTGGCCTACCGGGGCAACAATGGAATCTATATATGCCTTCACCGCAGGATCAAGCTGGCCTTGCTGCGGCTGCTGTTGTCCTGGCTGTTGCTGAAGGGGTTGCTGCTGTCCTGGGTTCTGCACCATGTGGGCAAGAAGCCTGACCGGATCAATATTGTAGCTCCGCGCCAATGCCGCGAACACACCCTCGGGAGGCTGGCCGTTCTTCATGGCCGTGGCTTCGCGGGTGAGAGCGTTCATCCAGTCAAAGAGCTGCTTGACGGCAGCGGCAGGCTTGATGTTGGAGCGCTGCAAGGCCGCCGTATAGGGCTGAAGAACCCCATCCAGTTCCTGATAACCCTGTTTCAGTTGCTCAACACCGGCCGCCATGTCGGTTTCACGCTTGGCAACCGCCGCCTGCACTGCCGGGGGCAGTTGCGCCCAAACGGCCTTGGCTTCCTTGGGCCACGCTTCCGGCGCGGCTACCTGCGGCTGTTGACCCTGCGGCTGTTGTGCGGGTTCTTCGGCGGGTTCTTCACCCTCACCCGGTTCGGGGGCCACGCCTTCCTGGCGCGCACGGCTCTGATACTTGCCCTTGTCATCCCGTGGGGCTTTTCTGGCCTTCTCGGCCGCACCTTCAAGCTGTTTGCGAAGCTTGCTGCGTCCACTTCCTGGGCCGTCGGGCTGAGCGGGTTCGGCTTCTGCCGGTTCTGCTGGTTCGGCCTCTGCACCGCCATCACCGCCTGCGGGCGGCGGCGCTGCGGGTTCCACGGCCGGTTCGGCACCGGCTTCGTTCTCGGGGGCGTAACAGGGCAGTGCACCAAAATCACGTAACAACATCACTGTAACTCCCGTGGTTTCACTCTATGTCTAATTGTCTTCCAAGAAACAGTCAATTGCTATTTGTTCCTGGCTTCGTACAACGCCTGTCTGATCTGTTCGCGGCGCTGCCCACGGTCCATCTGAATTGGCTTGCGCGGCCTGGGAAGCGCCTGAGCATCGTTACCATATTCAATACAGCCAGCGGCTTTGGTAGCGGCCCTGAATTCCTTTTTGCTTTCGTATGTCTTGCCGTTCGCGTGGTGCAGGGTTGGGTCCATGATATCTGAAATCACCCCCGGCGCATCACTGGTGTAATGCAGGGGTCTAGCCTTGCGCTTGTCAACCAACTTACCGTTACGATACACATAAGTGACCATTTTCAGTTCCTCAATCTGTTCCAACCACGCTCTTGAATTTGGTTTAGGGCGCTTACGCTTACGCCCACGCCTGATCCTGAACCTCACGCAGCCGGGTTCCTTGCTGGTTGCGGCGGTTCGGGCGGTTCCATGGCTTCCTTGTGAAGCTGCATGGCCTCAAACTGCATGCGCATCTTTTCCATGT
>Ga0181530_10001719_pt1 | contig 27147 bp, 25 predicted proteins | sample PEATcosm2014_Bin_42_FD_119769 | JGI IMG/M metagenome (GOLD analysis project Ga0181530, IMG submission 119769) | Peatland microbial communities from MTU Mesocosm Facility, Houghton, MI, USA - PEATcosm2014_Bin10_60_metaG | ecosystem: Environmental > Terrestrial > Soil > Wetlands > Peat | place... | reverse complement strand
GGTGGATGTGCGCATCTTAGCGGCGACCAACCGGGACCTCGAAAGCGCCGTCGCCAGCGGCGCATTCCGCAAGGATCTCTATTACAGGCTGAATGTCGTGTCTCTGGTCATACCGCCTTTGCGAGACCGCCGCGAAGACATTCCGATGCTTGCCCGATACTTCGCCGCCAAACACGGCAAGCGCGTCACGCGAAAGCTGGCGGGACTCTCCCCGGAAGCGCTGGCCAGTCTGGAGGCTTATGACTGGCCAGGCAACGTGCGGGAACTGGAGAATGCCATCGAACGCGCCGTGGTCCTGGGCACAACCGAACTCATCATTCCCGAGGACCTTCCGGAAGCGGTGCTGGATGCTCCCGCAGCGTCGGAGGCGATTGGCGGATATCACCAGACGGTTAGGGAGGAGAAGAAGCGCGCGATTCTCGCGGCGCTGGGCCGGGCGGGCGGCAACTATACGGAAGCGGCGAAATTGCTGGGCGTTCATCCGAACTATCTGCACCGGTTGGTCCGCAATCTCGACCTGAGGGAAGAGGTGAAGAGGGTGCCCGGTCACTGACACGCAGCAGCCGGAGCCAGTTTGCGGGCCCGCGAGTAGGCGCGCGGCCGTTCATCGGCAGATATGGACGGAGCCAACGCCAGGCCCGTTGAACTCATCTTTTGGAAGTCGCGGTCCCAATTCGCGCACGAGATGAACGGCGTCGCGGCCACCGCCCCCCGGATTGATGGCGCAGAATTGGGTGTGTTGAAGTCTTGCCAGACTGCATTGGGACTTGATCCATCTCTCGCCGCCTGAAATTGGGCAGATGCGCCGCAGTATAGACCGACTTCCGCACTTCCAGGACGGTTGTCGTAACGGTGCTGGAACGTCGAATGGGTGTCGCGCCGCTGAATTGAACCCATCGCACCCATTTTGAGACGGCGACCCTCTGCCGCAATTGCCAAGGGTTGCCCATCTCAAAGTATCTGATTGAAAAGATTGGTAGGCGCGGCCGGACTCGAACCGGCGACCCTCTGCTTAGAAGGCAGATGCTCTATCCGCCTGAGCTACGCGCCCATCCGCGATGCTTTGATTCGATCTTAGCAGACCCGCAGCTGCTACTTGCCCGGCACCGGCAGCCAGCCGCGTGACACGAAGTCGCTCAGGCCGAGCAGCAGCAGGATCCCCAGCCACAGCAGGCCGCCGCCTACCACTACCTTCGTCAGAATCGTGCTGTGGCGCAGGTGCATGAAGAACAGGGCCACCAGGAGCATCTTGACCACCGCGATGACCAGCGCCACGACTATGTTGAACTGCCCCAGGTCAATCGTGGCGACCACCGTCGTGAGCAGGGTCAGTATCAGCAGCCCCACAAAAACGATCGTGTATGTCTTTACCGAATCGACGTGTTCGTGCATGTTAGTGATGGTGACGGCCAATCAAGTAGAGTAGCGGAAACAGGAAAATCCAGATGATATCGACGAAGTGCCAGTAGAGCCCGCCTACATCCACCGGCGTGTAATAGTCCGGTGTGTATTTGCCGGCGTACGCCTGAAACAGAAGCGTTAACATGATGCCGACGCCAACGACCATGTGCAGAGCGTGCACTCCCGTCATAGCGAAATACAGCGAGAAGAACAATTGCGCCTGTCCTTGCATGGGCGTGCCTTCCAGGTGGAACGTGGGGCCCGGCACATGATGTTCCACGAATTTCTCGTTCCACTCATAGGCCTTGACGCCCAGAAAGACTCCGCCGAATAACATGGTCAAGATCAGAAAGACGATCAGAGCCTTGCGGCTTCCGATCTGCGCCGACCGCACCGCCAGTACCATGGTGAAGCTGCTGCACAGCAGAACGCCAGTGTTGACCGCGCCGATGACCACATTCAGCGTGTTACTCGCCGTGGAGAATACGTTCGGATAGATCGAACGGTAGACCGCGTAGGCCAGGAACATGCCGCCGAAGAACATGATCTCAGTGACCAGGAAGATCCACATCCCAAGCGTGGAGGCTTCCTTCTGTTGCGCGGGCGTTTCAAACTGTTCCCGCAACGCGAGAGTCTCAACGTGACTATCCAACTTTCGCCGCCTCCAGCGCGGCGTAATCGTATGCCTCGGTCGTGACTATGGGCGTTTCGTCAAAATTGTGGGCCGGCGGCGGTGAAGCTATCTGCCACTCCAGGCCGGTGGCGCCCCAGGGGTTCGGCCCCGCGATGGCCCCGTATCGCAGCGACCAGGTGAAGTAGATCAGGGGCATCAGATATCCGACGGCCAGCACGGACGCTCCGGCGGTGGACATGACGTGCAGCACCTGGAACTCATCGGGATACTGCCAGTAGCGCCGCGGCATCCCCAAATAACCGAGGATGAATTGCGGGAAAAACGTCAGGTTGAAGCCCAGATACACAGTCAGCGCTGAGAGCTTGGCAAAGCCTTCCGGATACATGCGGCCGGAAATCTTGGGCCACCAGTAATGCAGGCCGCCCAGGTAGGCCATCAGCGTGCCGCCCACCATGATGTAGTGAAAATGGGCGATTACGAAGTAAGTATCGTGTACGTGGACGTCTATGCCGAGGCAAGCCACAAACAAGCCCGTGAGGCCGCCGACAGTGAAGAGTCCGATGAAACCGAACGCGTACAGCATGGGCGTCGCGTAGGAGATGGATCCTTTATAAAGCGTGGCGGTCCAGTTGAAGACCTTGATCGCCGATGGAATGGCGACGAAGTAGCTAAGGAACGAGAAGACCAGGCCAGCATAGACGGATTGGCCGGAGACGAACATGTGGTGTCCCCAGACCAGGAACCCGAGCACCGCGATCGCCACGCTGGAAAATGCCACGAACTTATACCCAAAGACGGCCTTCTTGGAAAACGTCGACACCAGCTCGCTAATGATGCCCATACCCGGAAGCACCATGATATAAACCGCCGGGTGCGAATAAAACCAGAAAAGGTGTTGAAACAAGACGGGGTCGCCGCCGCGGGCGGGATCGAAGATGCCAATATGCAGGGAGCGCTCGCAGATCAGCAGTACCAGGGTGATGGCGATCACGGGAGTGCCCAGGACCTGAATCAGGGCGGTCGCGTAATTCGACCAGACAAACAGCGGCATGCGGAACCAGGTCATGCCGGGCGCGCGCATGCGATGCACGGTTACTATGAAGTTCAAGCCCGTGAGAATCGAGGAGAATCCGGCTATGAAAATCCCAAGACCTGTTGCGACCACATACGTATTCGAATAAGTGCTGCTGTACGGCACGTAGAACGTCCAGCCAGTATCCACACCGCCGGCCAGCATGGCGTACATCCCAAAGCAACCGCCGATGACCAGCAGATACCAGCTCAGCAGGTTGATTCTAGGAAATGCCAGGTCCTTCGCCCCGATCATGATCGGCAGGAAGAAATTGCCCAGGGTCGCAGGGATGGACGGTATCAGAAAAAAGAACACCATGATCACGCCGTGCAGCGTGAACAGCTTGTTATAGGTATCGGGCGCAACTAGATCACCCTTCGGTGTCAGTAACTCGAGCCGGATCAGCGTGGCGAAAATGCCGCCGAGACAAAAGAAGAACGTGATCGTGCCCAGATACAACAGCCCAATTCTTTTGTGGTCCTTCGTAAGCAGCCAGGACTTGAGTCCGTAACTTTCGTTCAAGTAAGTCTGGCGTTCTTGTGCCGCTGCGGTAATCATAAAATGTTATCGCTTTGATATCTTCTGCGTGGGCGCGCCGGTGCCAGGCCCGCCGGTTTGGGCGCCCGGCTTCGGCGTCAACGACTTGATGTACTCGATCAGTTGCAGCACCCCTTCCTCCGTAACCAGTCCCTGGAACGTCGGCATGATCGGCTGGTAGCCCGCCACGATTTTCGCGGCCGGGCTCAAGATCGACTCGCGGATATAGGCCTCGTCCGCCTTGACGGATGTGCCGTCCGAGAGCGGCACCGTGCTGCCGAACAGGTTGCGCAAATCGGGGCATCGTCCCTTGTCTTTCAGGTGATGGCAGTTCGCGCAAGCCAGATCCTGAAATAATTTCTCCCCGCTGGACGCCAGCGAACCGGTTGTACCACCGCTTAGCCATGCCTGATATTCCTGCGGCGCCATGACATAAACCCAACCAATCATGTCGGAGTGCTTGGTGCCGCAATATTGAGAGCAAAAGATGTGGTACTTACCGGTCTTTGTGGGTTTGAACCAGGCGGTGGTATATCGTCCCGGAAGCACGTCGGCCTTTGTCCGGAAAGCCGGGACAAAGAAGTCGTGAATCACGTCTTCGGAAGTCATAGTCAGTTTGACTGCCTGTCCCACCGGGATATGCAGCTCGTTGATCTCGCGCTGCCCCTCCATGTGTTGCAGCTTCCACATCCACTGCTTGCCAACCACGTAGATCTGTTGCGCGTCGTCCGGCGGCCGGGAGATAGCGAAGAATACGCTGGCGCCCCACATGAACATGATCATTGTGAGACCGAAGGGAATCGCGGTCCAGGTGATCTCCAGGCTCATGACACCCTCGACCTTAGGCGGTATTTCGGATTCGGAACGCCGCCGGTATCTGATGGCGAAATAGAAGATACTAAAAAAAATCCCCAGCGTAAAGAAAACGGACACCGCCAGCAGGAAGTACAGGAGATGGTCCACCATGGGGGCGATGGACGACGCTTGCACCGGAAAGAGAGGTAGTTCCGAGCCCATGAAGTTAGTACCTAGCCTGCTTTAAGACCTGGCGATCGCGGCGCCAGTCACGCCGCCACGCAATTAACAAAAACGTGCCGCAAATCAGCACGAAAGTGGCGCCTCCGAAGCGCACCATGTTCATGGCGATCGCGCCATATTTCCCGGTGGCCGGATCGTAATGATAACAGAACAGCAGGATCTGGTCCACCGGGTTGCCGATCTTGTCCTGGGAAGCCTCCACCAGCCCCAGGCGTATGTCTCGCGGCGCGTATTCCACACCGTAAAAATATCGAGAGAGTTTGCCGGTAGGCGTCAGTATCATGATGCCGCTGGCGTGCGCGAACTGCTGCGTGGCGGGATCGAAGCGATAACGAAAACCCACCGCGGAAGTGAGCGCTTTGATGGAACCTTCATCCCCGGTCAGGAAGTGCCAACCATTGGCTGTGTCCGGCCGGCGATAGCGCTGCAAGTAGCTAGCCTTCTTGCGTGCGGCGATCTCGGGAGTGTCGCGCGGATCGAAACTGACGGCCACTACCTCGAAATCGCGGCCGGGATCGAGTGAAATGGTTTTCAAACTGCTCTCCACGCCATTCAGGACTAAGTTACAAAGCATGGGGCAGGTGTAATAGACCAGAGCCAGCAATACTGGCTTGTTCCCACTGAAGTAAGTGGAGAGCGGCAGGGAACGGCCATACTCATCGCGGAAGACGAGATCGAGCGGCGCCTGCTGGTTCAACCGCTGCTCGAGGGTTACGCCCTGGAGGGCCGCCGGCAGGGGCGCCGGCTTGGAATCGGGATCCCGCATGGCGGATGGCTGGGCAGGCGCGGGCTGGTCGGGTTGCGCCCACGCGACGGCTAATGAGAGCAGCGCGAGAAATATCGCTCGATGCGGCGCGCGCTTCAGCTTGCTGCTGTGGGCTTCGGCACGCGCGGGAACAGAGCGAGCTGAAGCTCGCTCCAGCACGCTAAAGCGTGCGCCACAACGCTCTAATGGATGCTTGCTTAACATCACTTAGTCACCGGCAACCCTCTTTGCGCGGTCAATTCCATGGCCCGCTCCACCGGTATCCGCACAATCCCTTTGTCCGGATCGATCCAGGCGTATTGCCGCATAACCTGATCCTCGTCCGACCGCAGTTTCCGCATGTCGAGCGCCGGATCGGCTTGCAGGCGCGGTTCGGGAGGCAACTTCTGCGCCCTGGCAACTTGCGCGGGAGACGGCTCCAACTCCGCTCCACGTTTCGCGAAGTACTGAAACAGTCCCCACAGGCCGAACAGAAACACGACGACCAGGCCGGCCATCCCCAGCCCGAACTTAGTCAAAGCCCGCGCGTTCACGTCTCCGGGTTCGTGATGGACGTGCGGGTTCCTGGGCTCTTCGTCTGTGTGCGGTCTATTCTCTTCCAAGTTCCAGAGCCTCCTCCAACTCAGGGTCTCCGACCGGCATCAACGGGCGCCGTTCCAACTGCCACAAGAAGGTGGCCAGCCAGATTCCGCCCAGTCCGATGGGAGCCAGAAAATCCATCCAACTCACTCCAAAATTCCCCTTGCGGAAATCCGGCGCGACCAGCCAGTACAGATCCACGAATCGCATGAAAATCACCAGGAGAGCGACGGCGCGCAGTAATTTGAAATTGCGCTTGATGTCCCGCGAGAGCAGTAAGGCGAATGGCAAAGCGAAATGCAGAAACACCAGCGACAAGCCGATGTAGCCCCATCCGCCGCGCAGACGTTCCATATACCATGGGATTTCATCCGGCAAGTTTCCCGCCCAGATGATCAGGAACTGCGAGAACGAAAAGTATGCCCAGACCATCACAAAGGCCAGCAGCAGCTTGCCTACATCGTGCAGATGGCGGTGTGTCAGGACCCCGGCCAGCGGCGAGCGGTTATTGAGGATGACCAGCAGACAGATCAGAAAAGCCAGCGCCGATAGCGCCTCGCCAGCGATGAACAACAGCCCGAACATCGTGGAGAACCAGTCCGGATCGAGCGAGAGTATCCAGTCGATCGCCATGAACGTTACGCTGAAGCCGTAAAACGCGAGGCCGGGACCGCTGATGGCTGCCAGTCGCCCGGCGGCCCGCGTGTCGCCGCGATCCTGTTCGCCAGACCACTTATACAAGAAATACGCAATAAGGAGCCAGCCCGCGAAGTAGATCGCCGCACGGATCAGAAAGAAAGGCACGTTCAAGTACACCGCCTTGTGCAGCAGCACCGGATCGTGCGCAACGATATCGGCATGCGACCAGCGGTATAAGCGCGGAATGCCGAGGGCGATCGGGAGAAACAGAATCAACAGCACCGGCAGCGTGCGCGAGGCTGCTTCACAAGGGCGGCGTATGACCATGCCCCAGGCGCCTCCAGTCAGGTACTGCAACATCAGCAGCGCGGTCGATCCCAGCGTCACCCCGATGTAGAACATGAAGCACCAGAGGTAGGAGCGGAAAAACTGGTTCGCGTTGAAGAAGCCGCCAATGATGCAGAGGGCCAGCGCAACCGCTCCGATCGTCAGGGCACGCGTCCGCCAGCCGCGCATGTCTCCGGCCAGATCGGGAGGGATGGCAAACGAACGGGCGTGAGCGGCGGCCGGCATTATTTCGCGCCTCCCTTCGAAAGCTGGTCCCGCGCCTCGGGCGGCACGTCGTTCACGGATGCATTCTGGCTGAGCTGCAGCACGCGCACGTAGGCCACGATGGCCCAGCGGTCGCGCGGTTCGATCTGCGCGGCGTAATCGGGCATGGCGCCCAGTCCATTCGTGATCACATCGAAAAAGTATCCCACAGGGGCCTGCCGCAAACGGTCGATGTGGTAAGACTGCGGCGGCGGATGATTGAATCCACGCTGGGCAATCATGCCATTGCCGTAACCCAACCGGTCGTGACAGGGCGAGCAGTAGATGTTATATCGTTCCTGCCCCCGATTCAGCACTTCGCGCGTGATGGGGAATGGAAACGCGTCTATGGGCTTGTCGCCGATTTTTCCGGTGTAGAAGGCGGTGTCGGCATCCAGGTGTCCGCGCGCTACGGTGCCCTCCACCAAGGGACGCTCGGAGCGGCCATCGGTGAAGAAGGAACTGGGACGCAGCGGAATATATTTGGGCTGATCCTGCATGTCCTGCCGGCAGGAGGAGAGGCAAACGGCGAGGAGAATGGCGCCGGCAAGAGTGCCGGCGGGCAGGCAGGAGTGCCTGCGCCACGGCTGAAGGGTGCGCCACAAGCCTTTAGTGGGCAACTTCGCACACCTCCCGGGCCTCCAGACGCTCCAGGAACTCCTCGGTCGCCCTGCGCTCGAACAACGGATCGGTGGCCTCTATGCACAGAAAGAAACGGTTGCGCGACGCGTGCGCGAATCGCGGCACATTGAACGCCGGGTGATAAGGCATGGGCAAGCCGCACAACGCCAGCAAGCCCAACACCGCCGAAATCGCCGCGAACAATATAGTCAGCTCGAACGTAATGACGATGTACATCGGCCAGCTATGCAGTGGACGACCCGCGATATTGATCGGGAAGTAAATCACCGTAACGTAATACTGCATCAGGTAACCGGTTAGCCCGCCCAGGATTCCGCCAATCAGCACGATGATCGGCAGCTTGCTTTTGGGCAGGTGCAGCGCCTCGGCGAGTTCCTCGATCGGAAACGGCGAGTAGGCGTCCAGTTTGCGATAGCCGCGGGCGCGCGCCTCACGTGCGGCATTCACCAGGGCCGTCGGATTGTCGAACTCCGCCATGACGCCGTAAATCGGAGGTCTCATCCTTGGGGCTCCTCCTCGACTTTGGCTTGCGGCAGCAGGGTGCGCACTTCGAAAATCGAGATCATCGGCAACAGGCGGATGAAGAGGAAGAACAGGAACAGGAACAACCCGATGGTGCCTACGTAGGTGGCCCAATCCCAGCGCGTGGCGTGGAACAAGCCCCACGACGATGGCACAAAATCCTGCGCCAGGCTGGTCACGATGATGACGTAGCGCTCCAGCCACATGCCCACCAGGACGATGATGGAAAAGATGAACAGGAGGATCGGATTGCCCCGCACGCGCTTGATCCAAAGGAACTGTGGCGCCACGATGTTGCACGTGACCAGGCTCCAATAGACGCTGGCGTAGGGCCCCGTCATGCGGTGCCAGATCGCGGCCGCCTCGTACACGTTGCCGCTGTACCACGCCGTAAAGCCCTCCAGGATGTAGGCGTACGCCACAATCAAGCCCGTCGCCAGCATGACCTTGGCGGAGTTATCCAGGTGCTTGTCCGTGATCAGCCCTTCGAGGCCGTAAACCCAGCGCAGCGGAATCGCCAGCACCAGCACCATGGCGAAACCGGAATAGATGGCGCCGGCGACGAAATAGGGTGGGAAGAAGGTGCTGTGCCAACCGGGCACGATGGCGATGGTGAAGTCGAAGCTCACCACCGTGTGGACCGAAAGGACCAGCGGCGTGGCCAGGCCGGCCAGCAGGAGCGAAGCGGTTTCATAGTTGGTCCAGTGCCGCGCCGAGCCGCGCCAGCCCATCGCGAAAATACCGTAGAGGCCACGCGCCACTCGATTGCGCGCGCGGTCGCGCAGGGTGGCCAAGTCCGGCAGAAGGCCCACAAACCAGAACATGGCCGACACCGTGGCGTATGTCGATACGGCGAAGACGTCCCACACCAGCGGGCTGCGGAACTGCGGCTGGACACCCATGGTGTTGGGGTACGGGAACAGCCAATAGAACAGCCAGGGCCGCCCCAGGTGCAGCAACGGGAACATGCCCGCGCAAGCCACCGCGAACAGCGTCATGGCCTCCGCGAACCGGTTGATGGAATTACGCCACCGTTGATTCAGCAGCAGAAGAATTGCCGAAATCAGTGTGCCGGCGTGCCCGATTCCGATCCACCATACAAAGTTCGTGATGGCGAAGCCCCACGCCACCGGCATGCGGATTCCCCAGATCCCGGTGCCTTTCAGAAATAGTAAGGCGACGGCCCATAGGAACAGCAGCAGCAGGGCGAACCCAACGCCGAAACACGCCATCCAGAACACCGGCGTCCGCCGCGTGAGCACGACGGACGAGATCTGGTCGGTCACCGTGCCGAAGGTGTATCCGGGAGCGATTACCGGCGCCGGCTGTAACTCGTCGTCCGCTACTTGTCTTTCGTCAGGCATCGTTGACTACCGATCGTGGCGCACGCTTTAGCGTGCTGCGGCGAACTTCAGTTCGCCCATCTAAGCCTCCATCTCCGGGTTAGGATTCCGCAGCGCCGCCAAGTAAGTCGTGCGCGGTCGCGTATTCAAATCCGCCAGCAGGCTGTAATTCGTCTTTTCGCGTTTCATCTTCGTAACGCGTGCCTGCGGATCGTTGATATCGCCGAAAATGATCGCCTCCGTGGGACAGGCCGCCTGGCACGAAGTCTGTATCTCGCCATCCCGCACCTGGCGGTCCTCCTTCTCCGCATCGATCTTCGCCCGGTTGATGCGCTGCACGCAATAAGTGCATTTTTCCATCACACCGCGGCTGCGCACACTCACGTCCGGGTTGCGTTGCAGCTTCAGACTAGGCGTGGTCCAATCCGAATACAGGAAAAAGTTGAAGCGGCGCACTTTGTACGGGCAATTGTTCGAGCAATACCGCGTCCCCACGCAGCGGTTGTACACCATGTCGTTCAGCCCTTCGCTGCTGTGATTGGTGGCCTGCACCGGACACACCAGCTCGCACGGGGCGTCCTCGCACTGCATGCACGGCAGCGGCTGGTTATAAATCTCGGGATTCTCGACGTCGCCGTTGTAATAGGTATCCACGCGCAGCCAGTTCATATGCCGCCCATGATGCACCTCTTCCTTACCGACCACGGCAATGTTGTTTTCGGCCTGGCAGGCCACCAGGCAAGCGCCGCAACCGGTACAGGCGCTCAGATCGATGGCCATGCCCCACGCGTACTTGTCGTACTTGTAATCCGGATAAAGCGTCAGCTCGCGCTTCGGAGCATCCACTTGCTCCTGAATCACATTCGGGTTCTTACGATACTCCGCGATCTCTGCTGTTTCGATGATGTGGCGGCGCGTATCCAGCGTGTGCTGATTCTGCGTGGATACCAGCAGGTACTGGCCGTCCGCCTTGCGCATCTCGAGACCGAAGTCCTGCCACAGCGCCGGGGAAGTGCGCATACCGTACGCGCTGAAGCCAATACGCGTGCCCACGTGCCCGGCGCGCCATCGCCCGTAACCCAAATGCACCGTCACCGAGCCGTCTGCGTGTCCCGGTTGGATGAACACGGGCGCACGCATCTTGTAACCCTTATATTCCAACTCGACCAGGTCGGTGAAGTTTTCTTCGAGGCTGATGGTGTGCAACCCATGATGCCGCGCCGTCGCCGGGCTCATAATCGCGGCGTTATCCCAAGTCAGCTTGGTGATGGGCTTGGGGAACTCTTGCAGCCATCCGTTGTTGGAGAAACGTCCGTCATAAACGCCCGGATCCGGCCGGAACACCACTTCCAGCCCCTGCGGAGATGTCGCGGGCTGCGGGAGCGACGCGGCCCAACCGGCGCGCAAAGTTACGTTCTTCGCTGGCAGAGCCGTATCGGGGACTACGCCATCGTGCACCGACTTGCGCCACCACGCTTCGAAGTCCGTCCCGGTGTGCCGGCCGTTCCAATAGCTCTTCACGATGTCGTACCCGGTGCGCTCCGGCTGATCGGTGAGCATCGTGAGGACTTCGTGCGCGGATTTTCCGGCATAAAGCGGCGCGATCAGGGGCTGCATGATGGTAACTGTGCCATCGTGCGCCCGGCAGTCGCTCCACGTCTCCAGGTAGTGAGCCATGGGGAGATGCCACTGGCAAAGCTCGGACGTCTCGTTCTCGTGGAGGCCCAGGTGGATGCGCAAAGTGGCCTTCTTCAAACGATCCCGCAGGCCCAGCTCGACCGGCGCGTTGTAGGCCGGATTGCTTGCCAGGATCAGCAGCAGATCCACCGCACCGGCGTCCAGATCTTTGGCCAGATCCTGCAAGGCGGCCACTTGATCGGTCGGTTTGGCCTCCACCGGGTCCGTATACCAAACGGTCTTGCCTACGTTGCCCAGCGCGGCGTTCATGCTATGCGCCAGCGCGTGGACCGCAGGGCTCTGCTGCTCGCCGGCAATCACCAGGCTCGTGCCGCGGTGCGCTTGCAGATCTCGTGCGAGCGGGGCGATCCATTTGTCGAAGGCCGCATTTGGCGCGCCTTTGCGGTTGCCCGTGTCCGCACCCAGCGCCGCAGCCAGGCTCCACGCAAACTGTTCGACGTCGGCGGCGCGCAACGGCAATCTGTGATCCGCTTTGGCCCCCGTGGGAGTCGGCATCGGCTCGACCACGTAGAGGCGGTTCATGTCGGTCTGCTCGCCGCGGACGCGCCGGCGCGCCGCGAACTGTCGTGCATATCGCAGGCTGCCAGGGCCGGAGGCAAGAAAATCCGCGTCGAGCGAAACGACCACATCGGCTTTGCTCAGATCGTAGATCGTGTTGACAGGTTGCCCTAAGGCCAGCCGCGCTCCCGCGGCGGCCGAATGCGCACCGGCAGGCTCCCATTGGCACCACTTGGCCGACGGAAAGACCTTCAGCATTTCCTGTATCTGGTCCGCCAGGGTCGGAGACGTGACGGTCTCCGTCAGGATGCGCAGCCCGGCGCCGCCCTTGCCCTTCTGAATCGCGAGCCCTTGCCGGAGAGCGCCCAGGAAAGCACCCCACGAGCGGATCTCGCCTTCAAACGAGAGCGCCTGCGAGCGGTCCGGATCGTACAACCCGAGTACGGATGCCTGCGAATACACGTCGCACGCGCCCAAACTGGGATGATCCGGATTGCCTTCAACTTTGGTGGGCCGCCCCTCGTGACTCTCCACCAGCAATCCTGTGGAACTGGCGCCCAGCGGCATGGCCGTGGCGAAAAAAAGCGGCCGCCCCGGCACCAGTTCTTCGGGTTGCCGGACATAAGGCGTGATCAATTCGGTCGGCTGCTTTGTGCAGGCCGCCAAGCCAGCTAGGGCGAGCGAAGCTCCCATCAGCTTGATGAAGTTGCGCCGGCTGTCGCCATCTTCCCATTCCGACGCATAGCGCGGGAACTCGCGATGCATCAAATCCTGGAAGGCATCCGTTTGGGCGAGATCTTCCAGGCTGCGCCAATACTCGCGTCCGCGGGAATTGTCCAGCAAGGCGCGCACGCCCGGCACATCCAGCTCGCCAGTGTGCCGCCCTGTCTGAATCTGGACAACTGCTCCCTCAGAAGTTGTGCTTCGAGCGGGGTTGGCAGGCGAAAGCGCCTGCCCCACGCTTGCAGTGGTGGGGGGGCAGGCGCTTCCGCCTGCCAACGCATCGGAGCCGCGCGCGTCAGCAAGCGGTGCTTTTTCTTCACCCGGCTTTATTTGATCGCTCATCGGTGGCAAGTAGAACAACTGGTCAGCGTACGTGCATCTTGAATCTTGTATTCCGCCATCAATCGGCGTCCCAGCGCTTCCTGGTCGTCCGGAGGTTGATATCCCATGGTGAACACCTCCGCGCGCGGCCGCACATTTTTCTCAGGATGCCGGTGGCAGTCCAGGCACCACTCCATCTGCAAGGAATGCTCCTGCAGCATCAGGGGCATGCGATCCACCCTGCCGTGGCAGGTCTCGCAGCCAATCCCCTTATTCACGTGAATGCTGTGATTGAAATACACAAAATCCGGCAAGTCGTGCACCCGCGTCCACGCGATGGAGTTCCCGCTGCGAAAGCTCTCGCGCACAGGCTCCAGCATCGGGCTGGTATTCCAGATCTGCGAGTGGCAGTTCATGCACGTCTTGGTCGGCGGGATGTTGGCCGTGTTGGAAGTCTCGACGGTTGTATGGCAGTACCGGCAATCGATCCCATCGTCGCCGACGTGGTGCTTATGGCTGAAAGGCACCGGCTGATCGCGCACTTCGGTTTCGCGCGTCGCATACCGCGAGCTGTTCAGCGTCGCGAAGGCCCACGTCAGAAAGCCCAGGATGAATATCGCGCCGAATATCGTGATGCGCGAAAACGTATTTGTACTGCGATGAAAGATCTGGGCCATCGCGTCAGATCACACGTTCTTTCGTTCAAACAGTGGAGCGCACGTCTCCAGACGGCTCTCGCCACCGTCATTGACCGCAAAATGCGCGGCCCTGAGCTTGCCTGCGCGGACCTCACCGCTCCACAGCGAGGCGCCCGCGTACTCGCCATCTTTGCGCAGCGCGTAGAAATTCAGGTCGACCTTTTCGAGCCGCGCCCGGTCGTCCTCGAAATTCCGCGCGACCCGCTTCAGAGCCTCCAGGCAAGCTTCCTTCGGCGGCATTCCATGGCGCATGTTCTCCACGATCGTATGGCCGCCCGCGATGCGTATATTCTCCTCGCCGCGCCCGGTGGAGCCTGCCCCGCCCACGTCCTGGTCCACGTACAAGCCGGCGCCGATAATCGGGGAATCCCCTACACGCCCGGCAATCTTCCAGGCCAGCCCGCTGGTGGTTGTGACACCGGACATCTCTCCTTTGGCGTTCCGCGACAGGCAATTGATGGTGCCGAAGGTGGGATGCACGGCCATCTCCCAGGCCCACGCCAGCGTGGCATCATCCGCTTCGGGGAACATGTCCTTGAGACGCGACATGGTTTTCGCCTTGGGCGCGTCCAGGCCGGGTCCCCAATTGCTGTGCCCGTCCGGATCGCGCACGGCCTGTTTCCACGTGAGCCACGCCAGCCGCGATTTTTCGGTTAGCAGGTCCTGCTCAGGAAAGCCCATCTCCGTGGCGAATTTTGTAGCGCCGGCGCCCACCAGCATGATGTGGTCCGTCTGCTCCATCACCAGCTTGGCGATTTTGGACGGCGTTTTGATGCCACGAATCGAGGCCACCGAGCCGGCGCGCCGCGTGGGTCCATGCATCACGCTGGCGTCCAGCTCCACGATGCCTTCCTCGTTGGGAAGCCCGCCGTAGCCGACCGAAGTGTCCTCGGGATCCTCTTCATTGATGTTGACGCCGGCGATTACGGCATCCAGCGTATCGCCGCCCGCCTTCAGAATCTCCATGGCTCGGGCGCAGGCGCGCAAGCCATTGGCGCTGGAGATCACGATGTTGCCCGCAGCGCCGCTGGCAGCCGCGCCGACCGCTCCCAGCGCGGGCAACAATGCCGAGCCGAGCATAACCGCTCTGCGGCTGATCCCTCTGTCGTTGTGCATGTTCCGTTCCACCTGCAACCCGTTGGAATGAGACATTATGTCACAGGTCCAGCGGAGCGTGTAGTCCTTTTTCTTACGTTTTTTCCGGGGGGTGCGGCCAGCGCAGGATTCCGCCGGCAGCCGGCCGGTTTACACCTTTTACAAAACTTTTACAAGACCCGAACCACCCCCCTGCCGCGCCGCCCGTAGGATCAGTGTAGGGCTAGACGCCAAGGAGATTTTGGATGGGACCGTTTCAGATCACAATGACGCACGAGCGACGTTATCAGGACCCGCACCTGGACATGGATTTCGAACAGAAGACCGCACTCCTGGACGGCAAACTGCTGGGGCTGACGCGCAAGGAATACGACCTTCTGGCAATGCTGATTCAGAACGCCGGCGAGGTGGTCGGCCGCGAAACACTGCTGCTACGGGTTTGGGGCTACAGCAACCAGATCCGCACCCGCACGCTGGATGTGCACATACGGCGTCTGCGCAAAAAGATAGGCGAGCACAGCGGCGTATACATCGAGACCATCTTCGGCGTCGGCTATCGTTTTCAGCCGTACCGCGCACCGAAGCTGGTGCCGATGATGGCGTCGGCCATAGCGCTAGGCGCATAAGGTCGGGCAGGCGCTTTCGCCTGCCAACCCCACTCCCCACGCTAGAATGAAGATTCTCGATGCCCCAGAGAATCTCCCCGGCGCGGTGTCTCTCCGGATCCATTAGCCTGCCCGGCGACAAATCGATTTCCCACCGGTACGCCATCATCGCCTCGATCGCCGAGGGCGATAGCCGCATTCAAAACTACGCCACCGGCGGCGATTGCCATTCCACGTTGAACGCCATGCGGGCACTGGGTGTTCCGGTAGAGGAGCACGGAACCGAAGTTGTGATCCGCGGCCGCGGCCTGGATGGTTTGCGCGCGCCATCCGCGGAACTGGACGCTGGCAACTCCGGTTCGACTATTCGCATGCTGTCCGGCATACTGGCGGCGCAGCCGTTCGATACGCGCATCGGCGGCGACGAATCTCTCTCGCGCCGTCCCATGGGCCGCATCATCGAGCCGCTCAGCCAGATGGGCGCATCGATTGCCGCCCGCGACGGCCGCTTTCCGCCGCTCGAAATTCGCGGCGCGCGCTTGCGCCCCATCGATTACACCTTGCCGGTGCCGAGCGCCCAGGTCAAGACATGCGTGCTGTTAGCGGGGCTTTATGCCGAAGGCGCGACGGTGGTCCGCGAGCCGGTGCGCTCCCGCGATCACACGGAAATCGCGCTGCGGGAGTTCGGCGCGGATCTGCGCGTCCAGGCCAAGACGATAACTTTGCCAGGCCGGCCCACACTCACCGGGCGCGACCTGGCGGTCCCCGCGGACCTCTCATCCGCCGCTTTCTTTATCGTGGCCGCGCTGCTGCTGCCCGGTTCCAAACTCGCCATACGTGGCGTTGGCCTGAATCCCACTCGCTCGACGCTTCTCGACTTCCTGGCCGGCATGGGCGCCCAAATCCGCATCGTGGATGTTGAAAGCCGGAATGGGGAACTCACCGGCGAACTGTTGGTCACCAGCTCGCCAGTGCGCGGCGGGGTGATCGAAAAGGAAACCACGGCGGCGTTGATCGACGAGATCCCGGTTCTGGCGGTGCTGGGGGCGGCCAGCGAAGAGGGGATCGCCATCCGAGATGCCGCCGAGCTCCGCATCAAGGAGACCGATCGCATCGCGACTATCGCCGAAAACCTGCGCCGCATGGGCGTCGCGGCGGAAGTGCTGCCGGACGGTCTCGTGATTCCGGGCCGCCAGCGTTTCCACGCCGCCAGCCTGGATTCCTTTGGCGATCATCGCATCGCCATGGCGTTCACTGTCGCGGCTCTGTGCGCAGACGGCGATTCTGTTATCCACCGGTCCTCGGCCGCGGCTGTCTCGTTCCCGGAGTTTTACGAGACGCTGGCCTCCGTCAGCGGTTAGCCGGCCGCAGGAAGAGTCAACAGTGGCCTGCAACTGATTTGTTCTCCAAGGTGGGGCAGGCGCTTTCGCCTGCCAACCAATTAAAATCGAAGAGATCAAGCACTATCGCTCCTCCATTCCGAAAGCCGCCGAGAGCCCGGTGTACTTTGGACCCAGGAAAGGAGTCGATCTGGTAAAGGAGATCCGGCAGGGTTATTCCGGAAGGGTCGTCAGCAGCCGCGATCTCGATTCGTTTTAGCGTTAAGTGTTGCCATGCTTCTCAAGGACCGCACCGTGCAGCAGATTATTATTCAGTTCAGTGTAGCCGATCAGAAGGGGGCCAAGTCCTGTGTTACGGCGCATCCGGAAGTTGGAAGCGACCCAGGGGAGGATGTCACTTGCCCTTCAGTCCGTCGCGCCAGGCGATTACCTCGAGTTCGCCCCGGACTGCGTCCTTGACGCGGATCACGGGGTGCACCTGGAATACAAATGCAGGGAGCATGGAGCAAAACTTGTGAATCGTTAGTGGATCGTCGCAGTCCACCAACATATGCCCACCCCACTCGCCCACACGCACCACGAAAAACTCGATCTTGAAATTGGCTGGCGCCTTCCATTGGCCAAACACCTCGAGAATTCGCTTCTGGGCATTCTCATACTCTATAGGCGTCCCTTGCGGGCGTTCGAACCAACTGATTACGTATTTCACGTTCTTCTCCTCTTTTGCAAATGGTTTGACCAATCACAGCGCTTTACTCTACTCCCTCGGCGATAGGTATTGGGCAACAAGCGCCTCGTTGAGAAACCTTTGCCGAGTCTTTCGCCCGGAGAAAGCGGCATGTTGAGCGGCATGTTAGGCGATTTAACAAGTGTACACGGTCAGGAAAGCGCTTAGCGCCTGAATTAGGCTGGGGGCAGAGCCGAACGACGCTCAAGCGGCGGAGGCAACTTTTTCCGGCGGCGCCCCTGGGACGTCCTGACGCGCCGAATCCAATCGGCTGTGAAGGGCCGTTCAGAGAGACTTTCTATTCGCCGTAAATACGTATCGGTCACACGTCACTTCGCGAGTTGGGAACAATGAGCGGCGACCAACTTCCATGTACCCTGCTTCACCCATGTATCGGTGCACATTGTGGTGCGCACACGATGCTCCCCATGATAGAGAGTGTCGTAGCTTTCCGTGTAGTTCGCGATAGCCGTGTTGCCATAGGCGCGGACCTTAAGGTCGCTGATCGACTCCGCGTTGGTCTTGTTGGCTTGCGGGTCGCTCATATCCTTGAGGACCGACGCCTTCGTGTCCCAGGTTCCCCAACTGCTCCCACTGGTATAATCCTCGGCGTAGTGCTGCTTCGCAAATGAGGCGTCATTAGCGAGGTCGGCCTTGACCCCCTCTTGTTCGAGGCGCGTAACCTCCGCGACAGCGCCGCCCGGCCCTGATTTCTTTGTCTGAGGAAATGCCGTGGACGCAAAGGTCCCGGCAGTGAGAACAACCGCGAGCAGGAACATACTTTTCGACTTCATGAAAATGTCTCCTAATCTGGAATTTCGATTTTGGCCTGCTGGCCTCCATCTAGTGTACCGCCAACCGGCTGTTGCTTATATACACCCGTTAATCTCTTTTAGAGCAACTTTATTTTGTTCTTCTGAAGCTGTACCTACAGGACGCCTCAAAAGACGGCCATTCTGCCCTTCCGGAGAGCATCCTCAACAGCTTCAGGGTGACGCGCAATTACAGCCAGAAGGACCCGCGCCGGGCCATCCGGCCGCGTTCGGCCTTGTTCCCAGTTCTTCAATGTCCCCGGTTGGAACCCAAATCTGGCGGCAAATTCCGATTGGCTTAAGCCCAGCCGTCGACGTACGGCGCGCAGGTCAATCATTGGGACCGGAACCGTTGTGATCCGCACGGGCACATTTTCACCGCCTGCCCACGCAATCGCCTCTTTCAAGCTGGCAATAACCTCCTGGCCGACGCTGCGCTTGCCGGCGGTTTTCTTGGTTGTCGTTTGGTGCTTCATTTCTGCCTACCTTTGCGATAGTTCTTGACGAGCATCGACACGAGCGCTTTCAGGTCGTTCCGTTCGGCCTTCGTCAAGTTCGCTTTCTGATTTTTCGCGTACACGGTTAACAAAAAAACCGGAAATGCTTCGTTGTGAAAATAGTAGATTACCCTCACGCCGCCGCTCTTCCCATTGCCTTGAGCGGCCCAGCGAAGCTTTCGAACGCCGCCCGATTCCGGCATAACGCCGCAGCCTCGGATTCGCGCCTACGAACCCAATTAACCGCTCCCTTTCCCCGTCAGTCAACAGACCCGACGCCTTCCGAAGAAAAATGGCGTCTCCACCACCGTCATCGGAGCGGCTTCCATCCTTTCGAGTATACGCTAATAGCGTATTACCAGTCAAGTTTGGCGTTTCAAGCCGAGCGCTGAGAATCTCACCCAGACGAGGCGCGCCGCCAAGCACGCACCGGTAAGATCGCGGCAGCAAGTCTCTCTGACCTCGATTCATGGCTGAGGCCTCTATCTAAGGGCGCGTGCAGATAGGGGCGCGGCCGTGCTGCCACCACAACCGGAAAGGGCCGTGCTGTTCCTCCAAAATCTTGGGGTATGTCAGTCCGGATAATACGGACCCCCGTTTACTGGATTAAGTTGCCGCCGGAAGGATTCGGGTCTGAAGTCGCGATAAATGAGATAGCCCAGCGCGTCGGACCAGTGCGTCCGTTTGCGGTCGCGCTTTTTGTCAATCTCGTGCTGGTTGTCCTTGCACCAGCTCACCTCGAAGAAATCGGTGATCAGCTCCTTGCACTGCGGATCGATGAAACAACCCACCTCGCCGCGCGCGTTGTAGAGCATCGCGTTGACAGAACCCACGCGGTCGATCACCGGCGGGTTGGAAATGTTCGGGTTCATCTCCAGCTTGTAATCCCGCTGGTCGCGGAAATACTGCTCGATCACGGCGTATGTGGTTTTGCCCACCAGCGAGCGCGCGTTTCCGGACGCGTCGCCGTAGAGCTTTACCGGCAGCGGGAAGCCGCCGCGCGCGTTGCGCCACGCCTGCAGGTAGGGCTGGGCCTTAGACACGAAGGCTTCGCACATGCGCTCCGCCGTCCCCGCCGTCAGCGTGATTTCGTCGAGTACGTCGACGCGGCGTGGTCCTTTCACCTGACAGATCAAGCTGGCCATCGGATCGATATTAAAGTCCAGCGCCCAGGCCAGGCCGTTCAAATTCGGCTCGAACTGGAGGCGCTTCTCCGCGCAGCGCGCCTCATCGAAGGCGTGATAGCAGGCGCCGGCGAAAATATTCAGGTACTGGCCCAGCACTTCCTGCTGGTAAAACCGCTCGTCGTACTGCGCTTTCAGATCTTCGTAATAATTGGGGTGCGCGCTGAGCACCGCGATATTTTCCATCGCGCCGGCCAGGACCGCCTCGTACCCAGGCAGCTTCCTTTTCGGGCTGATGAAATGCTCATAGACCCAGTCAAAACCCTTGGGTGTCCAGACAGCGAAGGCTTCCAGGCTCTTGGCTTGGGGATGCCGGATGCGCTGGCACAGGACCTTCCAAGCCTCGGCCCTGCAATAGGTCAATTCGTCGATGCCAAACCACGCGAGGTTGAGACCACGGAGGCGGTCAGGATTTTCCAGCGAGCGGAAAATGATCAACACCCGCGGCCGGCTCAAATAAATGCGTGGCCGGCTGCCCTGCCTTAGCTCGAACGGCACGTGCAGCTCCTCGAGGATCCCCACCATCGTGGGGATGACGACGTCGTAGAGGTGTGGATAGGTCGGGCCGCCGATAAAGCCCGTGCAACCGGGATTGCGGCTGGCCGCCAGCAGCGCTTCGCAACAGAGAGCAACGGTTTTTCCACTGCCGACGGCACCGGAAAAGCCCTTGAACTTCGCCTTGCAGCGGTAGAAGCGATCCTGCGATGGCAGGCAGGCGATGTCGTGGTGGATCGGCCGGATTAGGCGCATAGGTTCTTCCTTTCGGAACGGGGATTGCAGCATATAGCTGAGTACGCCCGTCCAGCCATCGGCCCGGGCACGCGGCATTCGGCAGCCTGCAGGCCGCCCGCCAGCACCTTGAATTCGAGTGTTTTGAAACTAGCGAACCACATTTATCTTGCCTTTCTTTTTCACATATTTATGCCAGTTATCCAGCGCGTAACGCGGCGGGCTTCGGATCGCCGGGCGCGGTTTGAAGACCTTGTGGAACTCCTCCAGCTTCCGGTCAAGTGATCGCGGCCTCAGATGGCGCACGCAATCCGCGCGCTCAGATATCATTTTTTACCCTCCGGTTTGAAGGGCACGAGGTTGTAGGTGTCAGTCTCGACCACCTCCGTGGTGGGGGCACCCTCATTGCGGATTGCGTCCTTGGTGAGAGTGGTGGCGAATGTCCCGAGGGGCGCGATGTCGCGTTTGAACCACAGTGCTGCCTCGAATTTCTGAACCTGCACGGGGCGGCCATCCCCATCGGCCTGTACGGTGCGTGTTACTTTGGTGATTGGGAACTTCACCATTGTCTCGACCTGGTCGAGCATCGCTTGGCCCAGACGATACTGTCTTTCGCGAAACTCGCGGTGCCGCTGCGCCCACTGCTCCGCGTCCTGTTTGGCGGCTCGCTCGGCCGCGTCCAGGCGTATCTGCGTCAGCCACACGTCGTACGCCTCGGCCCGCGATACCCAGTCGTGGAGCGAGCTCCACTTGCCGAGCGGCCTCCGCGACTTGCGACGCTGGCGTTGCACTACCGCATTGATGGATCGCTCGGCCCCCAGCTCCAGATAGACAGTGAGCGCCGCGTAGGCCTTGGCCGATTCGTCGCGGCGCTTGAGCCACGGCTGACCGAGTTGGTCCGGCGTCAGCGACCTAGTACTGGTAGATTGTGTCTTGGAATTTGGCATCTTCAAGCCTCTGCTTAACGAATCGCTAAGACCGTTTTGTTTTTAGGGGGCTGAGATGTCTTTGGGGGGGCCGCCCCCTGGTGGGAAATCGCCTAAGCGCTTGATATCACTCAGCGAATCGCGCCGGCAAAAGAAAAACAGATAAGTTCTCGCGGTGCTCCTTTTTCGCGAGATTCTTCATCTTAAGGAGAGCCAAGGCGGGCTATGCATCGACTGGAACCTGGGAAGCCGCGCGGATCGCAGCGCTCGGTCATTCCTTAACCCCTGCTGCACTTTTTCATGCTCTTTCCGACCGGCGGACGCAGACCGGCCTATCTTAAGGAAAGCCAAGGCGGCGATGCACCAGTGCTGCTTCGTATTGAATACGTCGGAAGAGGCGGGGCCCCAGACCATCATCGCCACCCCTTCGCCATCGTCGATTTGCTGAACAATTGCTTGCTTTTCGAGCCGATCGGAGCGATCAATGTGGTGACCGCGAAGCGTGCGGAAGCAAGGACATTTCAAAATGACGTTCACGATCGACAACGACAACATCATCACGGCGCACCTGCCTGAGGAAGCTACCGCCACGAGCCCGCAGCCTACGGGACGGGCCAAGGCCAACGGTGGCGCACAGTCTGCCAAGATTGCGCCCACGCAGGCCACTGGCGGCCAAGAAGGCCAGACTCGCCAGGAATGGGCCCAAAGCCAACAAGCCTGCCAAGGCGCTGGCCGGCGCACCCCGCGACAGCAAGACGACCCAGGTGGTCACGCTCCGGCGAAGGTACAGACCTACCCCTTCGGAGATCACGAAAACCCAGGGCTGGCTTCAGACAGGTGTGCGCTGCCTGCAACGCACTCGCTTAAAGACGATTTCGCCCAAATCACGGTCGGGACTCCCGCCACCTTCCGCAACTTAACGCTGTTTCCGCTCCTGCGACCAGAACCGGCCTGCGCCGAACCCGACTATCAGCTCGCCGAAGATGCCATGGTGCAGGGCCTGGCTCAGATCACGGAGTTGGCAGACGGCGGATCGGTCCCCGAGCTGCGCCTGGAAAACAACTCGCCCAATGCCGTCCTCCTGCTCGATGGAGAAGAACTGATTGGCGCCAAGCAAAATCGCGTGCTGAATCTGACCATCCTGGCGCCGCCCAAGCAGGTAACCATCCTCCCCGTCTCGTGCGTGGAAGCGGGCCGCTGGCACATGGAATCACCGGCCTTCCGTCCGGCGTCCCATATGATGTACGCGCGAGCGCGCGCGGCGCGAACGAGCCAGGTCACTAGTTCCATGCGTTCCACGGGAACGCGGCGTTCCGATCAGGCCGCGGTATGGAGCGAAATCGCCGGCAAGGCCTCCCGCATGGACGCGCATTCTCCGACACAGGCCATGGCCGCCGTTTACAACAAGCACGCGATCACGACCGAAGAGTACGTCCGGGCGTTTAACTGCGCGCCCCTTCAGGCCGGCGTGGTATTCGCGATCGATGGACACGCGGTAGGGATGGATCTCTTCGATCATCCGTATACCCTGCAGCGGCTCTTTCCCAAGCTGGTGCGCAGCTACGCCTTAGACGCCATGGAGACCGCCACGGCAGCCATACCACGAAGAACCGGCAACGTCCCGATCAAGGGCATTCTCGAACACATCGCGGGGGCCACCATCTTCACACAACCGGCTGTCGGGCTCGGGCAGGATGTAAGAATCAGCGGAAGCTCCATGTCCGGTGGTGCGCTGTGGGCAGCCGATCGCTATATCCACATTTGCGCGTTTGCGATGACCGAACCCGACGGCCACGGCGCGGTCGGCACGCGCATCAGCCGGCCGACGCGACGACGTCACTCGTAAGTGGGCCGCCTCAGGCTCGTCTTGGTACCGCGCTCTGCGCGGTCATGACATGGATCACTCCGAACTGCTTGAAAGGCAAGGCAAGTTCAACATGGCCGGCCTCGGCCACAACGAAGGATGAAAATCAAGATTCAGTGAGAGTATCGTGGTTTCGAGGCGTCTGGATCGAGGCTGGACAATTGACTGGGGATTTTGATCCCGCAGGCAAGTTTAGCCCGGCCGCCTGTAGGCACAACGAATTGTTCGCCTCCCTCGAGGAGAGCACGCAGGAGAGTTTCGAAACAACGGGGTGGCCTCCGGACGCCATCAGGAGGCATATATGGAGATCGCATATCCCCGATGCTGCGGCTTAGATGTTCATCAGGCGAGCGTCTGTGGCTGCGTTAGCATCAAGACTCAAGACAAGGTCACAAAAGACAAACGGCGTTTCGGGACGAACACAGATGATTTACACGCCTTGGCTGCATGGTTGATTGAGCAAGGCGTCACCCACGTGGCGATGGAAGCCACCGGCGTCTATTGGAAACCGGTGTGGAATGTTCTGGAGGAAGGTCCGTTCGAACTGATGCTGGTGAACCCGTATCAGGTCAAGGCCATCCGGGGCAAGAAGACGGACATGAAGGACGGCGAACGCATCGCCGATTTACTGCAACATGGTCTACTGCGAGGGAGTTTCGTTCCGCCGCCTCTGATCCGGGAACTGCGAGATCTGACTCGCAGCCGGGCCAGCTTGGCTCAGGAACGCAGCCGCATCGCTAACCGAATTCAGAAGGTGTTAGAAGACGCGAATATCAAACTTGGCTCGGTGGCTTCCGATGTATTGGGAGTCTCCGGACGCCGGATGCTGGACGCGATGGTGAATGGCGAAACCGATCCAGAAAAGCTGGCTAATTTTTCGCGCGGGATTCTGCGAAAGAAGATGCCCCAATTGCGGCTGGCGTTAACTGGAAGAGTGACAGATCATCAGCGATTTCTGTTACAGAGCTGGCTGAAGATGCTCGATAGCATCGACAGTTTGATCGCCCGTTTCGATGCGCAGATCCATAAGCAGGGAAAGACGATTTCAGAAACCGTAACGGCTTGGCAGAAGATCCCCGGCGTGAGCGAGATCACGGCGTGGGCCATCGCGGCTGAGATCGGGACGGACATGAGTCAATTTGAAACAGCCGGGCACTTGGCTTCCTGGAGTTGCGTCTGCCCTGGAATTGAGGAGAGTGCGGGGAAACGCATCAGCGGCAAAACACGGAAGGGCAACGTCTGGTTGCGGCGGGGTTTATGCGAAGCGGCCTGGGGCGCATCACGCAAAAAGGGATCTTACTACCGGTCTCTGTTTTATCGCGTGTCGGCCCGGCGCGGACGTAAGCGCGCGATCGTCGCTGTGGCGCATAGCATCCTGATCACGATGTATTACATGTGCAAACGAGGAGCCGCGTATGCTGATTTGGGAGAGGATTACTTCGAGCACAAGGAAAAAGAGCGAACCCGGCGCCGCCTCGTTCAGAGGCTTGAAAAACTTGGATACAGCGTCTCGGTAAGGGCTGCCAGCCCGGCGTAGCAGGGAGAGATTTTCAGGAGAGGCAATTGTGTCGAGAATCGATCATAGCGAAGGGTTGGTGATGAGTCTGGGGCAGGGCCGGCGATCCCAGAAGTCCCCCGCGTGTCTGACGTGGCACGCATGAAAGAAATCGGCGAACGGGTGTCGAGCGGAATAGGTCACAGAGGGTCTACACACCAAAATCCCTTCCCGCCCCAGAATCGCGCTCGGCAGCGATCTCCGGCCCTCCGTGGGCCTCAGTGCCTAGCTTCCTTGCGGATGACCCTCAGAAAGCCCAAAATCGGGGATAGCCCTTTACTTCGGCTATCCATAGGGGTAATCTTTCTTGTCAGGCGCAGAGAAGGAGGATTTCAAGTACAAACCGGAAATCCTGGGTCAAGCGCACGGTGAAAGCGCAGACGGCATTTGCGCCGGGCGCCGGAATGTAACTGAAAATGAAGGAGAAGCCGATGGAGCCCCAAGACTTTCTGACTTTCAAGAAGATGATTACCCCGACTATTATCCAAATATTATTTTGGATTCTGGCGGGCCTTACGATCATTTTAGGATTGGCCGGTATTGTGAATGGCGCAACATCCAACTTTGGCGGTGGAAGCCAAGTTTTGGGGGGGCTGGTGCTCCTAGTGTTGGGCCCGGTCGTAGTAAGGGTGTACTGCGAGATTTTGATCGTGTTGTTTCGGATGAACGAGACGCTTGCGGAGATTCGAGATTCACTGCCGAAGCAGCAACAAGGCGCGGCTGGAGCCTAGTAGGTGTCATAATCAGTGGCTTCGTTGAATGTGGTGTGGCCATGCCCCAACGGCGCTTCCTCGTTGGCTATACACACCGGAACACGCTCGCCTACGGAATCGGATAGAACAGGAGTTCGCCATGACCCTGCACGCGAATTTTGTGGGAACCATGGCGCATGGTCGCGAGCTGGACAGCTTGCAACGGGGAATTCTGCCCACTGCCGGAATTCTTACTCTGGTACCACCGATAAGCTAGCCACCAGTTCTGCATCTGGCCAGTCGCCTCCATACGATAGTATTCCCACGATTGCGGAATCAAGACGTATCCGGAGAAGCAGCCTGGCCGCAGGTCGATGGTGAAGCGGGCGATACTCTGCTGGGAGAAATCTCGGTAGACTGAACCCGGTTGGCAGTCCGCTGTGCCGTCGCATTCGAGGTTTGCATATGCAAGTTCGACCCTGGTCTTAGCCGCCTGCTCTGCTGCGAGCGCTGCGCTCGCCGTTGCGCGTCGCTCAGCATCTTCCTTCGCCGCTAGGATGGACTTTGCTTCGGCGGCATGCTTGCCGTTTTGGAACTTTGCGAGGTACTCGGTGGCGCCGGCGGCGCCTCCGTCGGTTTTGAGGGCGACATGCGTCAGCCAAAACATGTCGTCGTCATTCGCAAGCGCGGGGTTCCATTGCATAGCCTTCTCAAGGCAGTCTCGTGCGTAGTCCCGATCCTCGGGCGGCAACAACGTGCAGGCGCTTCGCAACACGCCGCTGGCCTCGGTCAGCTTAGACGCACTCTGTTGCCCTGCCTCCATTGCGTACATTGCTGCCTCTCGTAAGAAGTGTTTATCCAGGTATGGCTTGGCAATGTCCAGTAGGGCACCGGAAACACGGTCCCGCGACTCTGGAGCCGCCTTGGCGGCAGCCTGGAGTAACCCCACCGGAGCGAGGGTTTTGTCGGCCGCGGCTTCTGCCTTTGCGCGCTTGATCGCCCAATCGACGATTTTGCCTTTCAGGTCTGGGTCTAGCGTCGTCGCCTCTTGAAGGTACGCGGAGATGAGTACCGCCGATGCTTCATCGCCTCTCTTCTCCGCAATACCCTGCGCGGCTTCGAAATAGGTCTTTGAAATTTGACTCTTGGTACCGGCGTCCAGCAGAAGGGCCTTATCGAATGCGGCGCGTGCGTCTGTCGGATTGCCGGCAAGCAGATAGACCTTTGCAAGCATCACGTATGCTTCAACGCTTTTGGGATTGGTTTGGATCTCCAGGTCCAGAAGCTCCTTTGCCTTACCCAATTCATTCACCTGGATGTAAGTCTCGGCGTTCTTCAACTCCTTGGACCGAGAACTGCACCCGAACATGAACAGAACCAACGATAGGGTAGCAACAGACGATAACCGAGCCATGATCC
>Ga0181530_10001716_pt1 | contig 27160 bp, 25 predicted proteins | sample PEATcosm2014_Bin_42_FD_119769 | JGI IMG/M metagenome (GOLD analysis project Ga0181530, IMG submission 119769) | Peatland microbial communities from MTU Mesocosm Facility, Houghton, MI, USA - PEATcosm2014_Bin10_60_metaG | ecosystem: Environmental > Terrestrial > Soil > Wetlands > Peat | place... | reverse complement strand
TGGCCCAAGTTGTCCCGGTTGTGCTTGTGCTTCTCCTTGTTGGCGTTGCTGCTGTTCCGATTGCTGTTGTGATCGGCTGTAAGCGATGCTCGAAGAGAACAGGGAGCTGTGCGCCAGCTCTCGATCCTTGCTAGCGATTTGCATTTCCTCTTGTTGCACGGGAGTAAGCTGCTGCATGTCGGGGTTTGCGTTCGTGCCATAGCTTCCCTGCCCCGGTTGTGTGTCCGCTGCGAGATACGTACCCGGCCGATACTGGGCGCCGGTCACTGGATTGATGCGATTCACGCCGGTTCCCATAGCAGCCGCCAGCGCGGCATCTTGCTGCTGCTTCGCTCTCTCGGCCTCCACCTGGCTGCGGAGTGCCTGCACGTTGTTGTCGGTGGTGTCCTGTACGAAAGGTTGGGGTGGTCCGCCTTTCGTCCCCGCCTTTTCGGGTAGTTTCCCCTTGCTGCTCAAAATACTGGCTACGACGAGAACCCCGGCAACCCCGAGGTAAAGCAGCATCTTCAGGTTCTTCTGGAGCACCCCCTTCGGCAGAGGAATCTTGTTCTGAAGCAGCGGCTCTGGGGCCGGGGTGGGGGGCGGAACCGTGGCGCTGTTGTTGAATTGATCTGGCATTGTCGGTTACCCCTTTCGTTCAAAGTCCATGCGCTTTTTCCCGATCTCGACGTAGCCCTTATCCACCACCTTCGGAATGATGTAGGTGCCTTCGCGCAGGTCGTAATTGATGAGGTCCGGTTTGCCGTCTTTCACCTCGTACACGCTGAATTTCTCGGTTGCACTGGTTTTGATATAGGTGAATTTGTCGTCGTGATAGATGGACTGGATATGGAACGGGTTGGTCTCGCTTTGGACTTTGTAGACGTAGTCGAATACAAGCTTCATGGGATAGGAGCTTCGATAGGCATCCACCGCCGTTGACACTGCGGTCGATGCATTGTTCTGAAGCTCGGTGAGCTGCTGCTGCGTGGCCTGGAGTTGGGAGGCGGGCACAAATCTAGCCGGACCCGCCGCGGCGGCGATGGAGGACTCGTCAGCCGGTATCACGATCACCTTCAGGTCCGGCTCCGCACCGGAGACCGTCACATCGGTGAGCGTGAAACTGTAGATATTCCCGTGGTCGGTGATCAGGTTCAGATTCGAGTTGATCCCCGCCTTCGCCGGATGCACGAAACAGAAGTTGCCGACCACATCAACAATCCAGAAATCTTTGTCGCCGGTCGCCGCCTCCATGATTTTCTCGGTCGCCGGAACTTCGATCAGGGTGGTGTAGCGGAGCTTGGCTTTGATTCCCACAATATCTTGCGCGTGGTAGTGAACGGTGCGGGCCGACGGCTGTGCTTCGCCGCCGGTATTCCCTTTGATGGCCACAATTTCTTGAGCATGGTTTGGCGCGAGGCGGTTCGTCTGCTGCGCCTGACTTGTAAAGGCGGAAAGAGCAACGGCTGCAGTTACTGCGAGGGGGAGGACTTTCATTGGACAACTCCTGTCTGTATTTCTGTGTCTGTGAATGCGGTCCGGGGCGTGGTGTGACCTGCGGCGGGCCGTGGCTCTTTGGCGGGAGCAGCGGCCGGCCGCAGCCCGGTCGTCGGCTCCGACGTCCGGTGGGGGGAAAAGGAATAGTCGCGGGCAAGGCGGCGGAGACCTTCCGGGATGCCGTATAGCTCGAAATATTCGCGCTTAAGCAGGTTGTCTTTCGCGTTATTAGTCGCTGTCCAGTACGAAATGGAGTCCACGTTGAGCTGGACCTTTTTCGACGTTTGCGCTTTTCGGATGAGCATCTGCCCTGGGGGTAAAAGGCCCGAGATGATCCCAAGCTCGGTGTCATTGAGATGAAACTTGTCGCGGTACAACTCCCGGTTCATATCCGGGTTCGCTAGGAATATCTTGGTAGGGCAGCTTTCGGAGACGATCTCCAACATGCCGGATTCTTCCAGCTCCTTGATGGATTGCGTCGCCAGAATCATGGCCGCATTGTGTTTGCGCCAGGTCTTCTGCGCTTCGACGACGTAGTTGCGGATGGTTGCGTTCTTGATGAACAACCACGCCTCGTCTAAAAGAAACGTCTTGAAGGTGGCGAGCCGTTCGGGGTCGACGATCTCGTTCGAGGCCCGGTGAAGAATGTAAAACAGCAAAGGTTCGAGTACGTCGGGAGTGCTGGCGAAGCCTTTGAAGTTGAACGTCTGAAAGGTCTTGAAGGAAAGCGTGTCCGAGACGTTATCAAATACATATCCGTATTGGCCGTCCTGGGTCCACTTATGCAGCCGCTCTTTCAGCCCGCCGATGATCGCAGCAAACGTGGACACCGTGCGCTGACTGGGATCGACGACGTACATGTTCTCGATGGCATCGTAGAGCTTGCGGTCGTCCTTGAAGTCCATTTGGTAGCGGCACTGGTTGCCCTCGATCAACACTCGGAAAAACGAAAACAGAAAGTCCAGGTTTTCCTTCGTTGGTGGCAGGGAAAACGGGTTGATTCTGAAGTCCTGTGATTCCTGCCCGACATTGAGGTAGCTGCCGCCGTAGATGTTCGTGAGGGACTGAAACGAACCTCCGATGTCGAAGATGTAAGTGAGCGGCTTATATTTCTGCGTGTTGGAGAGAAGAAAATTACAGAAGAAACTTTTCCCACTGCCCGTAGCGCCGAGAATCAAGGTGTGGGCAACTTCCCCATTGTGCAGGTTGAGGTAATAGGGGGTATCGTTTACCGTTTCGAGAACCGCCAGATACTCGGTGCCGAGATGAGGGTTGGTCTTTTCGCCGGGAAGAATCGTAAAGAGAAAAGACAAGTCGGCGTAATTCGTGTTTAGCAGATATAGCTTGCGGAGATTAACTTTGTAGTTGCCGGGCACGATCGCGAAATAGACATTGAGCTGGTTGTAGGTTTCGGCAAAGAGCTGGCCGCTCGCGTTCGTGAAGATGCCGGCGAACTCACCTACTTGCCTGTTTACGGCTCGCTGGTCGAGGTCGTAGAGCACCAGCGTGAACGAGAATTCGCCGAGCGACTGGCCATCGCCCAGCTCGCGCAGGCAGCCGCCCAGGTTCTCGATGTCCGCCTGCTTGCTTTCGTCTACCAGCACATCTCTCTGGTTCAGCTTGCTCGGATCACTGGTGGCCTGAGAGATAAAGCCAGTCTTCGACATGTTGAAATGTTTGCGCCGCTTGTTGACTTCCCTTCTGGCTTTCTCGTTGGAAACGGGCGTCCACTCTGTCACGGCATAGAAGTTCGACGGAATCTTGAGGAGCTGATCGAGCACCAAGGGCCGGGTTTCGGCCATGGCTTCCTTCATCGTGAAGAGACGGACGAAATGATCGCCCACCCGCAAGTGATCGCGTTCGGCGTCGATGTTGGAATTGACGACTTGATAGTCGAGAAATTGTCCCGAATGTGGTTTCCCGTCCACGCGCCACTTGTCGAAATTTAGAAGTCGACGGAAGAAAGTAAACTGCTGGTTTTTCGGGAGCGTTTCGACCTGCATGTATTCCGCGAGTTGCTGCGCAAACATCTGTACCCGCTGTTCCAGCAATGCCACGTCCGTTTCGATCTGCGTGCGCAGCAGAACTTTCATCACATCGGCGGCAAATTGCGCTCTCAGCTCGTGGATCGCGCCGCTAGGGTCGCTCGGGAGCCGCTTGAGCGCAGCCCCGAATCCCTGTTCTGACCGTGAGCCTTCGAGCACGATGGCATAGAAGATCTCGATCTCGTACAGGCGGTCGCTTTTCTCCGCAAAGAACTCGCGCCGCTGGTCAATGGCCGCATCGATCAGCGGGTCGCCGTACCGCGCAAAAGGGATATTCGGACGATTCGTTTTGAAAAGGTACTGGTAGACGTGGAAGCCGGGCCCGAAGGCCTTGAGGGCGGATTCCAGCCGCTTCACGGTGCGTTCCTGTTCGGCGTGATCCAGACTCTCGTAATCGACTCCGGGGATGCGGAGAATGACGCCGGGATCGCCACTCTTCGTTAGAAACACCGTGTCGCTCCAAAACCCATAGAGGTTGATGTGGTCGTTAAGGGCCGCCGCGTCTTTCCACGGTTTGATGACTTTGTCCAGACGGAACATCAGCGGATCTCCACATTCGGCAATTTCTGTTTGGCGGCGTCGTAGCGCAGTTTGAACTTTTCGCTCTTGGCGAGAATCTGAAGGAAGGCCGGGTCCTTTTCCGTGACCCAAGCGCCGAATAAGTACCCACCGATGAACACCGCGACACCGGCAAGGATGCTGTTGAAGATGTTGAACAGGCCGACTGCACTAACGCAGATAATGAAGAACAGTGACCGCTCAATTCCCAGATAAGTCAGGGGCTTATGCAGGCTTTTGTAGACGCGGTTGACTCGTTTCTGATTCGCTTCTTGCATAGGCCCCCACCGGTTTGTTTGTCATTCGGCTCCGCAGTGTGGTTGCAGCTACACTCCCCAGAGCCACGTAAGAACGTTCACGGCGAGAACCGCAATTCCGGTCCCCGCTGCGACACCGGCGAGATTTTTCTTCGCACCCGGATCACCATGCGCGAATCCGTATCCGCCCATCACGATGGCCACAAGACTGGCGACTTTCGCAACGGTTCCAGTGAATAGAGTCTGGATGGATGTGAGACCGCTATCGAACGGCGATCCCTGGGCGTGTGCAAGGGCCGGAAGAACAAGCAGCAATCCCATGGCGTAGAGAACGCGCACGTTCTGCTTTCTCTTGGCTGCATTTAGCGGTTGGCGGTTGGGTTTCATGGCCATTTTCTCCTTATTGAAGCAATTCCCATCAACGGGTTTATTTACCCGACACTCATTGCCGGTTTGGCATTGCACAGACTAACGAATCTGGCTGTGGATTACTTAGTGTCGAAATACTCAGAAGTGCAGATCAAGTACCTTTCAGATTACCGTGTGAGTTACTCGACACTGCAGAAGGCACACGGGGCCGCCTGGTGAAACAGAGGCATGCCCTCCGGAGACGCACCTATTGCGACGGATGACTTGCCGCGCCCATCGGGCCGATGCGGGCAGTCCGCGAACCTCTATGAAAATTATCTATTCGACGAATCGAAAGTTTGTGCACCCATCCGAGGACCGCAACCAAGTAAGCAAGGGTTCATCGTTGCAACTTACTACCGCGAAACGTAGTAATACTGCATAAAGAAGACGGTGTGTAATGTTGGTGCAAAAGTCCGCTGCAAACAAAATAATGTGATGCTGTGTTGTTTTGGGAGTGTTCCGATTTTGGCATTTGGAAAACGGAACCTACAGGACCCGCGAGATCTGCGTTATGTAAGGGCCATCGCCGACGCTTGGCCGGAGCTTGAAGGTTTTGCAACAGCTTATTGCAAAATTGCCATGGGGCCACCAGACTCGCCTGCTTGATCCGCTCCGGCCTGCCCGTCATGCGAGGCAATCCCGGCAAGCGCGGTGGTATAGAATCGCTCCGACAGTTCGGCTAGGGCACCTACTCGGCTATTTGGAAGATCTCGCCGGATGGGAAGAAAGTTGATCTCTGGTCGGCCCACCCGCTGCTAAACTAGCCGCTGAGTCCTTATTCCGGAGTCTTCTTCGATTCAGAAGTCTACCTGGGCGTCAGCGCTATAGCGGTCGACAAACAACAGAAGAACATCTACGCGGTTACCATGGGCGCTCCGACGGTGCTCAGAATCCCGATCAAAGAAAACGGCTCTGCCGGTGAGCCTCAGGCCTTACACCCTAGCGGGTACTCGCTGCTTGACGGTGTCGTACTCGACGCAAAAGGAAACATCTACGTTTCCGAGATACTGCGAAACGAGATTTGGGTTCTTTCGCCTGACGGTTCGCAACGCATCCTCATAGCTAACAAGATGAACGCTCTACTGGACAACAACACAGGCCTAGTTTTAAAGGGCGACGTTCTTTGCACCTCCAATTTCGGCTTCGCGCATTCGAAGTCCGAAGATGCGGACCGAACGGTAATATGCATGAAGGGCTTCTCTGTGCCGAAATAGCGGCAACCCGAAAGACCGTGTTGCCTCTCATTTCATGAAAGGCTCTTTTTGAGAGATGTCAGTAACAAAATCCGTTCGTAAGTGCTTTCCCTATGCACTTCAAGTGATTGCGACGAAGGTTCCCTGCGTCCTCCAACCTAGGAGCTTCCTTTGGGTCGCAGGTGTGAAATGCAGAGTGAAAGAAAAACCGGGCAGATTAATCGGCGCCGTGTAATCTGCCGCTAGATGGAGGGTTGATGTGGATCCAGAGCCCATATGCTCAACCGTCACATGCTCAGGTCCAAGTTTAATCCCATGTTGTTGAGCTTTGCGGATAACGGCGCTGCGTAGCTCTTCATCGCTGTTGAGCTGAGAAAGACCTATGCGCGTGCCGAGCTGTGACGCGAGGTCCTGCATCTCGTCTTGCAGTTCGATGTCAGCGAGTTCGCAAGCTCCGATTTGATAGCCGGCGATGATCGCTACTAGCAGAACTCCCGATCCTAAGATGATTGCCACTTTTCGCATTGCCGCTCCGCCCGGCTCAGTTCTGCGGCCCCAGTTGGCGAATAGACTCCGCCCTCCGTTCGAGTCTCACCGCCTCTTCCGTTCTTCCCAGGCTCTTTAGCGACTGAGCATAGCCAGTCAATACCGGTACCAGCGCGGAGTGGCTCGCGCCATAGATAGTCTCCATTTCGGGCACAAGCCGCTGGTAACACTCTGCAGTTTCTGTCGGATGGTTCAGATGAGCTTCGGCATCGCAAAGCGCAAAGAGTGGTGCCATCCCGCGGTAGTCATGCGTGCCGTAGAGCTTTTCTCCAATGTCCACGGCGCGTACTAAGTAGGGCCGCGCTTTATCGTACGAGTTTTGAGTCGTGAACACCCCCGCCAGTAGCCGCAGCGAGTCATAGACTTGATTGTTCAGATCAATGTCCTTCTGGCTTAATTCGAGCGCCCTCTCTGCATAAGTCTGGGCGGCCACGAAATCCTTTGACGACATAGCATTGCCCGTGAGCATCCGCAATGTGGGAACTGCACGCGGGGCACCCGACCCGTACGTCTTTTCGATTACGGTGAGAGCGCGATGCAATGTACTGTCGGCCATCTCATGATTGCCTAGGAACCCGTAGGTGCCGGCCAGGTGTTCGAGAGCCGTGATCAGGATTTCGTTGGTGGAAGGAGATTTTTCTGCGAGTTCGATCGCCTGCTCATATGCTTGTTTCGCATCATCAAATCGGCGGCCTTTTAGGGCTTCGGTGCCCTCTTGCATTATCTCCTGCAGCTTCACAGAAGCACCCGAGGCGGCCTTGGAGGACTCGATCCGATTCTGTAACTCGGCCACATCCTGCGTTTTGCCCGCGGCCTTCAATGACTTCATATGCTCCTCAAGCCGCAATTGCGCGGCCCCGTACGCCGGCTGGGCCTCGCTTTTGTAGATAAAACTCTGGCCATGATGATCTTCGTTGTTCGAGGCTGATTCGATGGCTGCAGCTTGGCGATAGCGTTCAATGGCGTTTGGCCAGTCGCCCCTCTTCTCCAAAACTTCTGCCATCCCTAAGATTGCTTCCGATCGCTTCGGATCAATAGCCGCCGCTTCCTGGTATTCGGACATGGCTGCATCCCGGTCACCGGTCGCAGCAAGTGCTCTTCCGAGCAGATAGTGCGCCTCGGCATCCGCAGGCGACAACACCGCAGCCCGTTTTAACTCCGGGAGGGCGGAAGCATAATCCTTCTTGGCAACGAGAACGCGGCCAACTGCGATGTGGGTTGCACCGGCGTTGTCGGCGATGTCCTCGGCCTTACGGTATGCAACCAGCGCTTCGTCGTATTTGTTCTGTCGCTCCAACATGAGCCCAAGGTCCAAAGGGATTTGATAATCGGTGGGATCGAGCTCGGCGGCTTTCCGATACTCTTCCATGGCTCCTGGTTGGTCCCCGGTTGCATTCAGCGCGCCAGCCAAGCACCTATGGCAAAGCTCAAAATCGGGTGCGAGTCTTTCCAGTTCCCGGAATTCGGCGACAGCCCCGCGCATGTCGCGCTGCTCCAGATACGCCGCCAGATTGTGCCGCACGTCCACGCGGGTAGGATCCAGCCGCTTGGCTTCCCGCAGCTCTCGAATGGCTGCGTCGTACTCCTGTTTCTGTCCTAGGGATGTGCCCAGATCGTAGCGATAGGCCGCATTGTTCGGGTCCAGCGCGACTGCTTTTTGGTATTCCGCTATCGCGCCATCGAGATCATGTTTCTGGCCGAAAAGAAGTCCGAGATCGTAATGGACGTTGGCGTAGTCAGGCTTCAGCCGAAGTGCTACCTGGAATTCAGCCACGCTGGCGTCAAGTTTGCCCAAGCCCATGTAGCCGAGGGCGGCATTCTTGTGAGCTTCAGGATCATCAGGATTCTCGGTGAGTGCCATCTTGGCCTCGCGCAGCGCAGCTTCATTGTTCTCCGACCGATGGAGAATGAAACTCAGCTTGGAGTGAGTGTCGGGAAAATCCGGATCTTCGCGCAGGACCTCCGTATAGACGGCGGCGGCCTCTTGCCAGTCCTCGTTGTCACGCAGAATCGCGCCCATGACAAATCCTGCTTCAGGAGCGGCAAGGCTGGTTGTCAGTGCGGTCGTTAGTTCTTCGACAGCCTTTTGATACTGCTTTTGATTCATGAATACCGCGGCGTTGGTCAGGCGCTTGAGGAGGTCGATCTCAGAACTGTCTGGGTTAGCATCGGGTGAGGCCGATACTTTGGCCTTGTCAAGCGCGGCCAGAACAGAGGAGTCGGCGCCGGCCATTTTCAGTTGTGCTTGATATGCCCCGGTGGGGCGAAATGACAGTCCGCGAACTGCAACATAATGCGCGATATTCACTGGCAGTGTGCGTCCGGCCACCATCGCGAGTACCTCAGCACGTCGTAGAGGCTTGGGCGATTCTTGCGGGGCGGAATAGGCGAAAGAACCTAAAAAGAGCGAGGCGATTCCTAGGGCGATAAAGCGACGGACACACTTCGTCACGTGGACCTCCAGGGGTAACTACTAATTGTAGGATTGCTATATCAAAGGGCTTACATTACCGAAGTGAGAGTACGAAAGATCATGTTGCTTCTTGCTCCTGCCAACATCAGACACCGACGCTGCGCTGGCTGTGCCCGTTACGTGGAGTCTTGCCGGCCCTGTCCGCAAGGTCAAGTTCAACCTAATACACATCAGGTAGACCAAGCCTCAAACCAAGTCTCGCGTTGTCACATCTATGTGGTCTCCTTCTGTTGAGCCTTCACTCTCGCCCACCGTGCCCGCTGCGCCGCCGCTATCTTCCTACGAGATGACGCCGACTGGGTGCGTTTCACTGGGGCCAAGCTAGTCTTTGTCGCAGACTGCGATTCCCTCCGATGCCTTGCCCATCGTGCCTTTTGAGTCTGCGCCATTTTGCGCCGCGAAGCGGCCGACACGATTCGAGTCGCTCGTGTTCCCTTCCGTGACACTCCTGGAACCGTTGAGAGACTGGATTACGGAAATTGCTTCGTTCCAGCTTCTCAACTTCCGCCTGCGCTCGGCTACGCTCTTGGCGAAGCTGCTGCAGGGCATTCAGTAGATTTTCCATTCTTTCCTCTTTGATATTCGACCGCTTACTCTGATCTCACGGAAGTCTGCCGCGCCGAGGTCGTTCCCTTCAGTCTTCATCCTTCGGCAAATGTTTCGAACCGAGTGGAGTCTTTCAGGAACGTCAATTTCACTTTGCCGGTAGGCCCATTGCGCTGCTTGGCCACGACTATATCGGCAACGCCGGCCAGTTCGAGATCGTCCGGCTTGTACACTTCTTCGCGGTAGACGAACATCACCACATCTGCGTCTTGCTCGATTGACCCTGATTCTCGTAGGTCGGATAGCTGGGGACGGTGATCTCCGCCGCGGCCCTCCGTAGCTCGGCTCAACTGCGAAAGTGCAATGACAGGAACTTGCAACTCCTTCGCAAGGCTCTTGAGGCCGCGCGAAATTGCAGAAACCTCCTGGGTTCGATTTTCATACCGTCTGGCTCCTGGCGACATCAGTTGCAGATAGTCGACGATTACGAGGTCCAGCTTTCCAGTCGTTTGCTGCAAGCGCCGCGACTTCGCTCGGAGTTCGCTGAGTGAGATTCCTCCCGTGTCGTCGATGTAGAGCTGCGCCCGTACTAGTTGTTCCATCGCAGCTAGAATTTTTGGCGTATCTTCACGCCACAACGTTCCTGTTCGCATTCGGTGCGAATCGACGCGCGCGCGGGAACAGAGCATTCTCTGTAACAGTGCCTCTTTGGCCATTTCAAGCGAAAATACAGCCACAGTCTTGCCATCCTCGATCGAAGCATTTTCCGCAATATTCATGGCGAAAGCGGTCTTTCCCATCGAGGGCCGGCCGGCAATAATTATCAGCTCTGATGGCTGTAAGCCGCTGGTCATGTCGTCGAGACGGCCATAGTGCGTTTCGAGCCCGGTGATCTTTTTTCCGCGTTGAAGCAGCGCATCAACCGACCCGAACGAGGTGTTGACAATTTCCTCGACGCGAAAGAACCCGCGCCCAATGCGCTGTTCCGATAGCTGAAAGATAGCGGACTCTGCTTCATCCAAAATTCTCTCAGCAGGCTCGGACTGGTCGGCCGCTCTCGCAATAGCCGCCGTGGCGGTGTGGATTAAACCGCGGAGCAGCGCTTTTTCTCGAACGATGTTGATGTAATGCGCGATGCTGGGTCTGTCGGGGACACCGTCTAGCAGACTAGAAACGTAGCCAACATCGCCGATCGGTTGCAGATCTTTGTGCCGGTCCAACTCCTCGATCAACGTAATCATGTCGACGGGTCGCGAGGATTCAGCTAGATCCACCATTCGCGCGTAGATCCGGCGGTGGGAATCGAGCGAAAAGTCCCCAACCTTCAAGTGCTGAGCTGCTTCATTGAACGCGGAATTGTCGAGCAGGATCGCGCCCAAAATGGCACGTTCGGCTTCTATATTTGTTGGTAGGTTGCCGTCGATCTTGTAGTCAATAGTGGCCATGACAGTCTTTTACTGGGCTCTCGGAATCCTCCGGTCGTTGCTAACTCTGCAGCCCTCGAATCATCTCCTGCTGTACAAGATCCTCGATTGTCTTTGGCGCCGAACGCAATGCGTTTGGATAGCGTGCTAGAAACGCACTCTTCGTCTTCTCGTACATAGCCTGATATTCAGATGGGGACATGGCGTCGAGCCTTCTCTTCCCCAGCTCTAGCGCATCAGCCTCTTCCCTTCCCTGCTCTTGAATCTGGCGCAACCGCTCGCTCTCGTTGTGCTGTCTCCTTCGTGCCTCCTCAGCCTTGCGTTCTTCCTCTCGCCGGAAGCTCATGAATGCTGGCCCCTCAAAACATTTCGGCACTGTCGTTAAGAGGAACCCAACAGGATTCTTAATTCTCCCACCGGCACAAACGCTTGCTTTGCCTTGGGCGAAGTAAAGTACTTCGTCAGGCCGACAATCGGGTACGCGGAGTTGGCACTCGTTCCAAAGGAGTGTTGCGGCTTCGGTATCTACGAACTCCAATATCTTTTGCAGGCCAGAGATGAATTCTGCAGGAACCGTCGTCGTCGCTTCTAAGCTGAGTGCCATTGTTGATGCTGACGTTGGTTTTTCTAAAAGGTTCTTGTCTATAGATCTTGTGGTCTGCTGGACCACAGTGGACTGGTTCTTGTTAGCCCCGGTAACAGGTGTCTGTGTGCCTCCAGTAGACGAGTCAGCGGGACCTATAGTGGACATGTTGATCGTGCCCACTGTAGTCACGTTCAACGCTTCAACGGAAGTGTGCCTAGGGTCGTCGATGGGGCGAGCATAAGTGAAGCCTGGTCCAATTTTTGCAACATGCGTACGACCTTTCCGAAGATGGTGTGCCAGGATCGCCCGGTAGTCGAAAACCCGGTAAACAGTAGGAATCCTCCTATAAATGTCTGCCGGTTTCTCAATCGCGATGAAATCTTTGTGAATCAACCGATCAATTACACGTTGGATTGTCTTCTTCGAGAGACGAGTGCGCTTCATTAAGTAGTCGTAGCCAGCTTGTACGATTCTTGCTGAGTCTCCGGACGCCGCGGCGTCTTGGGCTGTCTTGGTGTTCCATAAGGTGTCGTAGACCGCTTCCTCGGCCGAGTTCACGACATCCTGTGCGATTCGAATCCGCCGTACGCGAGATTGCGAAACCAGATCGCCATCGTCTGTGACCCAGAGTTTCACGGGAGATCTTCGGCGGAATTCTCGACCTACGTCGATCTCTCCATCAGACCTGTCCACAGTAGTCAGGCTAGAATGTGACTGCGCAACTCGTGCACTCCGGCTCCTGGCGGATTCGGCTGCTGGCTCTGCGTCGAGTTCGTCGAAGCGATCAAACGCGACCACAGTGGCCGCGTCAGGCATGTCCACAGTAGTCGGACGAGTCTCGTCTACTGTAGACAAAGACGGGGTTTCAGCCTCGACCGCCGGCGCCGACGTACTCTTGGCGTCTAATGACTCGAACGTGACCACAGTAGTCACGTTGATATCAGCCACAGTACCCGCCTCGATCGTGTCCGCAGCAGCAATCCTCTCTTTCGCAGAAGACTCGCTAACATTTATAGACGTGGCTACAGTGGTCGTCTCATGCATGTCCACTGTAGCCTTGTCATGAAGCTCCACTGTGCCCATGTTAGGCATAACAACTGTAGTCATGTCTGATATGTCCACTGTGGCCAGTTCGGGGACAGCGGGTGGCACGTAGTTATAGCCATCTTCAGGCTTTGCTGCGGCCTGCTCGCGCTCTTCTACAGTGGACGAGTCTGCATCGACCACTGTGGTCCCTGTAAACGTGTTCACAGTAGTCTTCATGGCCACTGTGGACTTATTAGGAATTACCACAATGGTCGGAGTAGCTGAACGTAAACGCGATGAGTCAGGCGCATCACTCAGAGGAGACATCGCGGATGTCGGGGCAGGGAAGGGCGGCGTGCGCTCCATTAAATGTGAGCCGACACCTGTGCCTACAGCGGGCGAGAAGATGAGATCATCAAGCTCACTGGGATCAAAATCGGGTTGCTTGCGACTAGATCGCGATCCTCTCGGCATTTGGCGTTTCTTGTAATGCGTCTGCCCTTACTCCGTCAGCCCCGAAAAGCTGCAACAGCGCGGTAGTTGCCGTTTCGTAGTCCTCAAGCGCTTTGCCCTGCGGGTCCAAGTCCACGAGCATTTTGTGGGCACGAGCGGCCTTGCCGATACTCTGGTCAGTCCGTATCGCATTGAGAACAGGTATTTTATACTCCTTGCTCAGCTGCTCTATCATTTTCATCACGACGTCGGTCAACCCATAGCTGCGGTTGACGATAGTGGGAAGCAGCGCAAGTGACCGAATCGGGACCCGAACATTGTCGCCAATGCTTTGAGCCGAGAAGATGGTGGCTCCGGCCCCCGACACACTCAATGTATCCATCGAGATTGGTATGAGAACGTTCTGGCAGAAGACCATCGAACATGCCTGGAGCAGAGAAATGGAGGGCGCGACATCAACGATGACGGCGTCATAGTTGTCCTCGTACATCTGAAAGGCGTTCTGGAAGACTAGCTCGCGCCCATACATGGTGAAGATGCGCTGCTCCATGGCAGTCGTTTCGCGGTTGCCACATAGTACATCGAGCCGCTCGGCGACCTTTACCACGCAGTCTGGAAGGCGTAACTTGTTGAGAATAAAGTCAGATATGTACGCCTCCGGCTTCAGGCGTAAAGTTACCGCAATTGAGCCCTGCGGGTCACTATCGATGAGAAGCGTTCTCTGTCCGCGGTCGGCCATGCAGCGCGCCAGCGCTATCGCCGTTGTGGTCTTTCCAACGCCGCCCTTCTGATTACTCACGACGAGCTTGATCATTTCCCTAGCGCCTCCCGAATCGCTTGTATATCGACCTCTGTCCAAACTCGATACCCGTTCTGATCATCTCGCATCGGCTCCGGAATCCGGCCGGCTGCGAGCATCCGATATAGGGTTCTGACGCTAACCCCCAATATCTTGGCCACTTGCGAACTGTGGTACTGCCTATTGTGTGCCCTCATTGGTTTTAAGGGCCAATGCTAACCCCTGTCGAGCTCGACTTCAAGTGAAAACTTATGACATGTTTTGGGAAAATGCCACACAAACCACATCAGAGGAACACGGATCGTTAACACTATACTGAAGGCAACGCGACCTGAAACCTATGACAAGTACATCTCAAGAAGGCGCAATAGCCTTAAACAACCGCTTTCACTCTTATTGGCAAAGGTTTGTCATAGAAACGAGATGAGTGAGCTCCTACCTACAGTGCGAGAGGTTATGTATCGGATCTTGCTCGCATTTTGGCTGCATTTGGGATCAGACTTTTGGTCGAGCTTTCTCCGCTTTTTTCTTCGAGGAGTTCGAGGTCTCTCAACATGTCAGCCATCGCAATTTGCTTCTTGGGTCGTCGTCATAGGAGCCTGCTGCTTGCTTTGGGGCACAATCCCCGACGCGCTGAATGTCTTCCATTCGGCTTCGAGGGCAAGGGCGACCAGGGCAAGTTGCTCGGCCAGATGATTTGGGCTCGTGAAATCCATTTCGAGTCGGCCCGGATTCAACCGAAGCCTGGCTGGCCATGCCTAGCGGCCTAGGGAGAGCCGTCGGGGATCGATGAAACAACCCAAACATCGGAACCCGGGCTCGATTAAATGGATTCTGCAACCGGTTGAAGAATCACCGGCTTGCATTCCCTAAAGTACAATGATGTCCGTTTCATCAAACTCCCCCCAGATGGAAGGGATCAGGGCCAACTGTTGCAGTGGATGAGAGCGCTAGGCGATCTTGCGTTTGGCTGAACTAGGCCTGGAAATGCGCTGTACGATTTCCTTGCGAGGCAGCAGGTTTCCAGCCAGTGCTGCACGACCTTGATCGGTAATCTCCCAAAAATCCAGCTTGTGCTCGGTTTCGGGCTGGTGGTGGCGACGAAGGAAGTGCGCCGACTCTAAGGGCTCAAGGACGGGAGGATGGACGTGGATTTGTCGTCCGGTTTTCTCATTGAATTGAGTGAAATACTTCTCGCCGAGCACCTCCCAAAGCAGGTCGTCGGCCGCCAAGCGCATCAAGATCCGTCGCTGTCGTGGAGTTAGCTGGATCACTTCAATAATTCTGGCACAAGGTTTCTCGCCCGACCACCGAAATCCGGTTTACTGGTCAGGCTACCGGGTGTCGTCGACTGCCTTGTGGGCGAAAAGCAATCCCGAATGCCGTTTTCAGCCAGTCTTTTCGCGGCATTCCCGCTCCACCACTTCCAATTCCGCAAACATCTCTTTGACAGCAGCGCGGTCATCAGTGCCCTGATCGAGCGGGGTCGGACGCGGTACGTAGCGGTCCTCGAAGGCGGCAAATTGCTCCGTGTTGTCGAGGATCTCGGCCAGTGCCAGGAGTGCACCCGCAAGCTCTTGCATGGAACGAAAGCTGATCGTGAGTTCGCCCGGTTGAAAGCTGATATTGCCGGGGGCCTCATCGAGCGTGGCCGGGGCGCGGTCCACCTGAACAAGCTCGCGCAAACGGCGGCGGGGCACGGGCTCAGATCGGGGCGAGAGAAGGGAAGCGGGATTGGCGCCCTCGTCAATGCGGTCGAGAAATACTTCCAAATCGCCGCGGGCGACGAGGAAGCTTCGGCCCACCTTGGCGGAGGGTGCGATGCCCTGGATGAGCGCCTGCGCGGCGCGGGGCTGCAATTCGAAGAGGCGCTCGATGTCTTTGCGCTCGTAGTGAGAGCGCGCGGAGTGCTTCACCGAGCGACGGATTTCTGGCAAGCGCGCGAGCCAAGTGATGGGTCGGGGCACCTGGAATCTCCTCCACCGACAGTATGATAGAGGAAGGAAAAAGGGAAGGGTATAACTGCGCGTATGCGCATTAACCAGGTGTCAGATTGGTTACGATAATGCCGATTATCAGGCGTTATTTTTCTTGACCCCCTTCCGCCATTTTTGTATCCCTTGAGGGTGCCTTTCTCCCTATTTATCGGTCACTCGCCTCCCTGCCAGCCCGGCCACCGCCTGCTTGGCCGGAATCCCGCCCTTCCGTCAAAGACAAAAACGTCGTCGACGACGGCTTTTGGGGTTCCGCCTGCGAACCGGGAGCTTCGTTTGGATCTACCCTCTTCCCCTGTTTCGGCGGGCCCTGCGTCCCTGGTTCGCCACCGGGATTCGCCCGGCGAGCCTGCGAATTCGGGCCGGCGAGGGCCAAATTCCCAAGAATCTGGGGGGGGGTACTGAGGTGTGGCCAGAGTCGAGAACGTCGCTTATACGCCTTCCCAGCGCGTATTTTTTGGAGGAAAAGTGCTGCAGATTGAGAAATCCCGGCTTTTGGGCCGGTCTGGTTCCGAGGGCGACACCCCACTTGGAGCCTGCAAAATTGAGGGATTCGCAATGAGAATGAGTACGCCACTCGCCCACCTCGCCTCCGGACCCCGCGGCGAAAGAATTCAGGCCGTCTTCCTCTGTGCCTGCGGGTCGCTCGACGTCGCTGCCCACGGCATGTGCCCGCGCTGTCTCGCCCGCCAGCATCACGACCGGGAACATTTCGGCGGACACCGGGAAGCGGTCCTGAAGCGCGACCATTGGACCTGCCCGGGATGTTTCTACCGACCGGCGCAAGAAGACCGCGATTGGATCGTGGTGCATCATCGCGTGCCGGGCGTCTTGCGCCCTTCGCTGATGATTTCGCTCTGCGCCGCCTGTCACGCCATCGTCGAGCGACTGCAGGGGGTGCGCGTCTGGCTGCCGCCGCAGCTGCTGATCTTGTGGCGCGAGCAACACCCAGACGCCGCCTATCAGTTGCTCTTGCCGATCGAGTGTGGCGAGGACTCGGCCGGCGGCCCCGCTCTTTTCCATGCCCGATTCAACCCGAAGGTCGTGGAGTTGTACCGATGAGCCTGGTTTCGATTCCGCTGCCGAATCTCGAAGAAAGTCGCGACCACATCCTCGAACGCGTCTTGCTGAATGGCGTCAGCAACGAACATACGAAGCGCGCCTACCGCCGAGCGCTCGAGAAATTTCTCGCCTGGTACGACGCGAGGGGCTACCCGGAACTCTCGCGCCAGGTGCTCTTCGACTACCGGACGATGTCGGAAGACTCGGGCGCCGCTCCCTCCTCCACGAATGTTGAGCTGGCGGCGCTCCGGCGCCTGTTCCGCAAAGCGGCCGAGGCGGGACTCCTCGATTGGGGAAAGGCGGAAGCCGCCGCCGGCGTCGACAACAGCCGTTCGAGCGGTGTGAGGGTAGGGAATTGGTTGACGCCCGAGCAGGCGAAGGATCTGCTCCTGGCGCCCGATGAAAACACGCTGAAGGGAAAACGCGACGGCGCCCTTCTGGGGCTCCTGGTCGGCTGCGGCCTGCGGCGGGCGGAGTTGGTATCACTCCGGGTCGACAAGATCCAAATGCGCGACGATCGCTGGGTGATTCCCGACTTGGTCGGCAAGCGCAAGAAGCTTCGCCTGGTGCCGGTTCCGGGCTGGGTGAAGGACCGACTCGATCTCTGGACCGTCGCGGCTGAGATTACCGAGGGGAAGATATTTCGGGCGGTCGGAAAGAATGACAAGGTTTCGGGCACCTCTCTTAGCACCACGGCGGTTTGGAAAATCGTTCTGCATTACGCGCACCTTGTAGGCGTCGAGCGCTTGGCGCCCCACGATTTAAGAAGGACGTGCGCTAAACTGTGCCGGCGCACCGGCGGGGATCTTGAGCAAATACAATTTCTGCTGGGGCACTCCTCGATCCAAACCACGGAAAAATACCTCGGTGGCGAGCAAGACATTGTGAACGCCGTGAACGATCGCATCTTTGCGCGAGTGAAGAGATTTCAAAGCAACAGCGAATAGTGCGTCTTTTTCTATTTCTGCTGTGGGACGCGGGTTGTCGCTTTTCGTTAATTCGTAGACTTTGGCATTTCTATTCCGAATTTGCCGTTAATGGGTAGACCACTTTTTCCGGAAACGAGTAGACTCCAAGCCGGCCAGGAGATTTGAGGCAAGAGGTCGGAATCCGGCGTGCCAAAGGCCGAGCTTTTGCTGGAGTTTCCGTTGGTCCTCCAGAGTCAGTAGGCGGTGCAAGTGCCTGATTCCGGGCAGGAGCAGACGACGGGAATCATGCAAGATCTTTCGATTCCCGTCAGAGTCCACCAGTTGCGCCAGTGTGGCCAGGACACTTCTACGGTCGCGTATCCGAAGATCACCGAGCCAGGGTTTGGCTTTGGGTGGGCGATCCCATCGGTAGTAAGGGCGAAAGTACGAGCCTTCAAAACTGTGCTGGATAAAGAAGTCGGTCCCGACCGCCCTCGTCAGCAACCAAAGAAGGTCGCACACGACTCGTAGAATGTCTGGCGCAGATTGCCCAGCGAACCAGGTTCCCTCAGTAGTTTGCCCTTGAATGGCGGCCAACACGGACTGCTCGAACGACGCTAGACATCGACGGGCCTGCTCAGGGATATCTCGATGCTCATACGGTTCCTGCGCCAAGGGTTTCCTGGTCGAAGCACAGGCAAGAATGAATTTCGTTCTTGAACGCCAGTGGCGGGGCTGAACCTGACGATTGCAACATCGGCACATTTCGCGAAGAAACGTCAGATGACGAGGACAGATGGTCTGGGGAGCTAACAACCAATTAAGCCGGAAGAATTCCACGCCTGTTGTTGCGGCGTCTTCCAGCAGACACGCCTCGCAATAGTTCGTGGTCAATTGGAACCGGAACTGACCGTGCGGAAACATCCAGTTGGGCTCGGTCTGCCAAATCGTAAGCCACTGCAGACGTTCTTCAGCCGTCCAAGAGTGAACGGTATGTGCGAACAAAAAATCAGGAGTGGTTCGAGTAAGAGTGGCCAGAGTTTGCAGACCGCCGAAGTTGAAATCCAGCATCAAGCTGTGCAGATAGGTCAACGAAGGCGCAAGCAGTTCATCCAGCGGCATCCGATAGACAGCCGCCGCGCGGTTGAGCCATGAATGCAGGGTTTCTCCTGCGAGCGGCCGAAGCACCACAGGCAGTGGTTTCATGAGGCGCTTTGGCTGGGTTCGAGAGAAGATTCCATCGAAATCAACGGAACCAAAGAATGGAGTGTTTGCAGACTGTGACGATCGATACGTTCGCGACCCGATTGAATTGCTTCGATCGCGAGCTCCTTCAGAAGACCCACAATTCGTACCAGCACGCCTTCCGTGTGCTCCAGGATGGACCTCCTCAGAGGTGCGAACAGCAGATCCGACTTCTTCTGCAGCGGCAGAACCGCGCCAAAACTCACCAGGAAGCGATGAAAGCTGGCGTCATCGTTCCACGCGGGCAGTTCGATGGCCCGAAAACGATCGGCCAACTGCCGGTCGGTTGCCAGCGCTCGTTTCGCATCCGCCGTGCCGGCGCAGACCAACGTGAGTTTCAGGTCGTTGGCCAGGAAGCGAATCGCATTCAGCAAGATCCGTTGCTGGCGGTAGCTTCCTCCCAACAAGGTGTGCAGTTCGTCGATGATCAACATTCGAGCATCGACGAAGGTCATCAGATCGCGAGTGGTGCGGCGCATCTGCGGGGCCGTGTGACCGTAGTGAATTCTGGCGTCCAGCGCGCACAACATTTCTTCATAAAGACTCTTCTCATCGGCGTCGGGTGGCATCTGAATCCCAATCACGTTGATACAGCTGATACCCTTCGCTTCATCGAAACTGGAAGGATGATCGCGAAGAAACTTCTGTAGGATCTTGGTCTTCCCCATGCCCGGCAAACCGTAGAGCAACATACAAGGCATGCGATCATGCAGCGGATAACGGAGCAGGGAGTTAAGATGCGTGAGTACGGCGTCGGCTCTGGCATAGGTGACCCAACGGTCCACTTTGACAAGCTCAATGCGTTCTGTTGGGCTGAGCAGAGCATCGGCGCGACACTCGGGAAGCAGGTGCTCAAGATCTTCGGCCATACCAAATCTCCACGGGATAAGGTTCCACGGTTCCCAGCGCCTGTTCCGAACCCTCAGATTCGGTCGATTGGCGATTTGTCCGAGAAGAGCTGCGTTTGGCAGTAGACTGCAAAGCGTAGGCTTGCTTTTGAGCCTCGCGTCTCGCCTTCTTTGTTTTCGCCCGCCCCTTCGCGATCAATTGCCGTCGTGCTTCGATGGCGGCAAACTTCGCTTCCTCATCGTCCTGCGGGTGTTTCGCTTTACGCAGTTCCCGTGTCGCCCGAATGTGTTCCTCCAAAGTGATAGCAGGATGAGAGAGATTGCGATAGGGAATCTCTAGATACTCCCCCAGCTTGTCGTTGACGTAGACGCAGGACAGATTTCTCGGGTCATAGTGCACCGCCATGCTCTTTGAAGTCGTTCGTAGCAAGGCACTGAGTCCATCGCAGCAATAGAAAATGTTGAACATTCGAAGCCCTTCCCGTCGGACCTTTCGAATTTTAAACGGCAGGAAGTCGATATAAAGTTGTTTTGCGTTCTGAGGCAAACGCGCCAACGCCGGTCGATTGTGAGTGTCCCTTTCCCATGCCGCTAAAGGCGTGAGCTTGGTAGAGCTGTGGCGAGTTCGATGATAGATTCCACAAATCTGCAGAATGAGCCATTCCTCCAGTTCGGATAGGGTGAGCAACGCTCGCTCACTGGAGTCGTATTTTCCGCGTTCGGCCACGGAGGAAAACGTCGTGCCTGGAAGCAGATGGACTTCACCCATCATCGTTCCAATGAGGCGTTCAATATGACCGCCATAATGAGGTTGACGGATTGGCCTCCAGCTCAACTCGATGCCGTATTCCTCACAGCCTCGCTGCAGTGCTTTCGAGTGAAATTCGCGTGCATTGTCGACGTGAACTCGCTCCGGTATACCATGCATCGGCCAACGCAAACTGGTTCCGATTTGGCCCAACACTTCGTCCTTTGGAAGGATCGACATGCTCAAGGTCAAGGCTACGGAAGTCGAACTGGGCGCAGCGAGCGACAGATGGAACCCAAGCACAGCGCGTGTGGCAACGTCGATGGCGAGCGTCAACCAGGGACGGCCGATTGGTCTTCTGGCCAGTTCGTCGACGATCACGACATCGACCAGGGTGTGGTCAATCTGAACCAGTTCTAAAGCCCTCGATATCGGTGGCGGGAGACGAAGGGGCCGAAACTGTTCGTCGGCTCGTCGAGGCCCCTCCCGCTTCAAAACTAATGTGCGTGGATGGAAGGCCCGCAAACGCCGCAACACGGACCCGTATGACGGGATGCGAACGCGGCTCTTTGCGCAATCTGCCGCAATCTCGCGATGAAGGGCAGCCACAGGCCGTCGTTCTCGCGTCAGATAAAACTTTCGGATCTGCGCAGTGATAATGTGCTCCTGCTCTTTCTGAAGCCCTCCGCTTCCACGCTTTCGCCCTTTGGAACGTAAAAGCAAAGCACTAAGTCTTCGGTCTTCCCTGTATCTGGCAAGAAGCCTGAAAACCATCGCCCGCGACAATTCGAGTGCGGCGGACGCTTTCTTAATCATCGCGTGAGAGCACTCCTTGCTCTCGACCAAACGGGATAGAACCCTTTCTCGACGCTTGGCTAAGGCCCAATCGCCCTGGGATGGATTCAGTAGCGTTTGCACTTTATTCACCTGGAAAATGAAAAACGTAGTCTATAAATTCACGGTAAAGTCTATCAGTTGTTTGTAAAGTCTACAAATTGTTGGGAAGACACAAGCTAATAGAATCAACCGGCTGCGTCTCCGCGAGTCTATTCAAAAACGAAAAGCGACACCGGCTCCACAGGCTCGATACTCGGTTTCGAGAATGGTATCCACGATTCCGTCAGATCCCCGCGGGAGTCGAACTCAGCCCGTCCTGTGAAAGAGCGCGCCCAATATCGAAACAGTTGCATCAACACGATTCTGGTGGAGCGCACGCTGGATCGGCATGGTCTGTGGGAGCGGATGAGCCGCGAGGATCTGCGTGCCTTAACACCGTTGTTCCACACCCACATCAATCCGTATGGAGTATTCGAACTCCACTTGGAGAGCCCCTCGTTCCTGCACGCTGCCTGAAACGACACATGGAAGACGGCTGCAACTCGATTTAGGCAATCCTTGGTTGAGCGTTATCGCAGCTTCCCTCCCGCTAGACCTTCCCGAGCCGACCTCAAGTACTTGCGGAGAAAACAGAGTCCGACCCGCACGAAACGCAAAAGGCCCGCAGCCACGAAGCAAGCACTGAATGGTTACTAGGCAGGATCTGTTAAAAAAAAGGTCTGACTACGAAACGCGTGAAGTCTCCAGTCCGTCTTCGATGATTGAAAGAAGTCAGACCTTCGTGCTGATCCGTATGAGAAACGTTGGGACAGGCTTGTCACGTTGTGGCGAAGCGGGTGCACTCCTAAAGGACCTGCGGCGCGCTATCCCATAAAACGCTGGGACGCGAACGCTCGCAACTTATGTCAAGGAGTCACAATGCCTCGCCGTGGTTTGCTCGGATCAATAATCATTTGCATCGCCTCATTGACGCTTGCTCAGACAAATTCACCTTCCACCATCAATACGCAGAGCAAATTAACGTTTGTTCAGACAGATTCACCTTCCACAGTCAACACGCATGCCAAATTAGCGTTTGCTCAGACAGATTCACCTTCGACCATCAACGCGCAGGACAAATTAACGCTTGTTCAGACAGATTCACCTTCCACCGTCAACACGCAGGCCAAATTAGCGTTTGCTCAGACAGATTCACCTTCGACCATCAACGCGCAGGACAAATTAACTCTTGTTCAGACAGATTCACCTTCCACCGTCAACACGGAGGACAAACTAGCGCTTGTTCAGACAAATTCACCTTCCACCATCAACACGCAGGCCAAATTAGCGTTTGCTCGAACAGATTCACCTCGCACCACCAACGCGCAGGACAAACGTCCGCGGCTGGAGCTCGAGCCCCGGATGAATCTGAACGGCGGCGGATTCCAGCTCGTAAGCGGATCAATGACTGCCGGCACCGGCATGGAAGACGATCACCTGGCATGGCACGTGTTCGGCACCTATGATGCGGCGACGAAAGCGACTTACGAAATAGGAAATAGTCCTAGCACCTATGCAGTCATCTCGAACCCGCACGGCAACATTCGCACGGTCGGCGGTTCAATCTATGGTCGCACATCCGGCGGCTGGCTGTTCGGAACAGAAGGCTCCTACTCGCAGCTACGGACCACGGACTACACGAAAGTCGGCTGGGATATTGGAGTAGGCGGCGGGCATGACTGGATGCATGCGAGATGTCCAACCTGCAGCGAGGGATCGTTCACGTCCCTTCGTCTGACCGTGGAATATAGCATACCAACCCACCCAGGCCGACCAGACACTGATAATGGATTCACGGCAGAATTCACCGTGCCGAGCCCGATTGAAACCGACCGGCATGTTTTCTTCAACGTGCACGCCTATTCTGGGTGGATTTGCGACCCCAAATGCGGCACTGATGGGAGCGCGAGCTATGGAGTGCTGTTCAGATTCTAAGCGACGACAGAATGGCACAAGGACCCTGTCCACTTTTCAATTGGCTGCACCTGGCGATCAGCTACTGAAGATGGTAGACAAGCTAGAGCTTTCCGCAAGCGCTCCGACGTATCAAACGAATCCGTGACGCTACCGAGCACTTCAATGCGTTCGCTATTAATTCCCATCGTCGTGTTATCCCTATTAATCAGCTCCTCTGCTGATGTCGGGGTATCTAAGTCCGAAGTGCGCAACGTCGCACAGATGACGCCGGAACGAATTGTCATTGGGTCTCTTGCTGATATTTCCGCAAGATACGACAACGGCACGACTATCACGGTAATTCACATTCTGGAGTTCAGCACGGACACGCCCCTGAAAGAGCCCGGTCCCCTACAGGTGCGTTTGTGTGGTGACCAGCGCAGCAGGCTCGAGCCCGCCGTGCACACAAATGTTGTCTTGACTTACTTGGTTGCAAGCCATACTAGGCTAAGTTTCTGTCACACCTTGATCAGCAGTGTGAGTTGGCAAGATGGTAGCAAATGGCGAACCGTTACGTTTGGCTTCACAAATCCGAGACAGGGACGAAGACATGTAAAACACGGAAAAGCTATTCGGAGCATTGGTAGCGCCCATTTTGTCGAGTAGTGCGTGCGCACGGACAAAAGAATGAAATGGGCGCGACGACTAGCGTCGAACGCGTCTCGCTAAGCGGACCCTAGCCGACAATTCCATCACGTCACCGCCGCAATCGCGCGATGGTAGATACCAACTTCCGCGTGCTTTCCTCGCCAAGCCCCAAACAATGCAAACTGCGCCCTCGTGGAATGAATCGGACGATCTGGGTACCTCTCCAACCGACGAAGCCCACTCGACCCGCCAGTCGTGCGTGGTGGGACCACTGCCGTCCAGGGTAACCACTATCCGAATCGTCCATTTCACGGCGTTCTCTCCTTCGAAAGATAGGGTCCAATCTTACGTCGGCCGCCCCCGCATACGTTCTACTCCCCTGATTAAGGAAAAAATGACACCGAGCTGGGCCGCCGCTTCAAAGAAAGAAAGTTTTTTCAGCATGAAATGTTCTGAGATTGTCATGGGTTTCCCGTGAATTCTGGATTACGGCGCTGCGTTTGCCGACAGTGCGTCCAGGATCACGACATCGCCCCGGCAAGTGTTCCAGCCGATGTTTTCAACCGTCGCCCCGCCCCACGGTTGCGTTGTGTAGCCAAGGCCACTGTCAGTCGTTGTCGAGATCGGCGTATAGCTGCCAGTAATCGTGAAGTGCGATGACGTGGCGGTTGCGACGGTCATCCCTGTACCGGCAGGCGAGCCGCTGCCGTCGAATTGCGTATTCGTCAGGCCGCTTACGATGATTGTCCCGCCGGCCACGATGCTATCCCCCGAAGTCGTCGTGTAAGTGTAGGTCGCCGTGGTAGAGGTTGCTTGAACCTGCGTAATGGTGACGGGTTCGACTTGGCTCCAACCTCCAGCGGGAGACGAACTGCCGGTGGCGCCCGCTATAGTTGCCTGGAAGATGTCGCCATTCGCGTTGCCGTTGTTGCCGACGAGAGGAAAGACCGTGTTACCCAAGGCGAGCGTCATAGATGCTGGCTTGAACATCCCGCGCAGCTTATTGCATGGCGTATTCGCTGCAACGTTCGATCCTCTGGTCCCCATCATGTCGGTGCCGAAAGCTACTAAGTCGCCCAGATACGAGACCACTCCGATGTTGTTCTGTGCCTGAAAGCTGGTGGAAGAACCAGTATTGTAGTCGTGGCCGAAGCGATAACGCGTGTGAAGCCCGTCCGATGAGACAGCACAAATCTCGGGATAACAAGCGGCCGTGTAACGCGTGGACCATGCCGGAACGTCGGTCGCCACCAGAAATATGGGAGTCAGGTCCTGTGTTCCAGCGTTGCGGTAGCTGCCGTGGTCGTCGGCAGGCAAGGTGGCGCCTAACATCGCAGTGTCAGGGTTTAGCAGGCCGTTTATCGCCGGCAGAGAATACAGCAGTGATCTGTATTTGCCGCCATAATACATATTTAACTGACCCTGAGCTTGGTGACCATTGCAATCCAGGTAGTCTGTGCAGGGCGAGACCAAGGTACTGGTAGTGTCAATAATATACGTTGCCGGATATGCCTCGGTTTGGGTCCAATACGAATTTGATAACGTTGGCGGAGTGGGCGGCGCATCCCCGGCAGGAACGCTGGCAGTGGCCGTGTAGTAGTAGCCATTGAGAGTCACAACCGCGTTGGTAGCATAGGCGTCAGCTGCGTTGTACACACCGAGAGAATTGTATGCACCTCCCGTTTGGCTGCCGCCGAGCACACTGCCCGACCAAACTGCATTCGATTTTTGCCCGCTGAGAGTGCCCCAGTTCCAGTTTCCCGAAGAGTTGGCCCCTTCACTCCCAGTCGGAGCAACCAGAATGTACTGACCGTTCTGGGACTGGTTCATATCATGAAGTGTGATTTCATCTGCCAGACCACACGGCTTTGTAACCGGACCGCCATTTGCAGCGCGAGTGCAAGCGATGTCGTCGTTGGTCGTCATGTATCCGGCGGGCGCGGAGTTCCCAGTGCCACGATAGATCTTGCCAATGCGCGTATTGATCCGCGTGCAGCCCTGTGCCGGACCTGACGGATGGTAAACAACAATGTCGAAGCCAGGGCCTTGGCTGTTTACTCCGCCGATATTCGTCCAAGTCACGCCGCCATCCGCGCACGTTGTGGTGCACACCGACTCCCAGTCCGGCTCCGTTACGCCAGGCCCGCCCGTGACCGTTGTAGCTTGGAAGCCTTTATTCTCAGCATTATAAAGGGAAGGGAAAAGAAAAGTTTCATTTACGGTCACCGTCATTCCCGATGTCCAGTCCTGTCCGCCACCCATGCCATATGCTACCGTCCCATCACTGGCGACCGTGAACGTGCTTGCCCAGGCTCCTGCTCTGTAGTTAGTCGGAAGCACATTGCAATTGACTGGGCTGTCCGAAGTGAAGTCTACGTAGGGAGTGCGCAGTAAAGGACCAGAGCCGCTCCACGACGAACATCCTGGATCGCCAGTAGACTTACAAATTGTCACCCTATCGACCGCCGTTGGGGGATTCTCCACTTCGTAAAGGACGTTTGTCTCACTAGGTACCCGGCTGAAATTCCAGTCTCCGCCCGACGCAAGATGGGATGAGTCGGGTGAGGCTTGACTTCCCACTCCGCTGTTAACTACGCAGGGTATAGTGGTACAGGTCTGCGCATGGATAGAGGATGGATTGAGATAAAGAAGCGTCGCATTGCCGTTGTTGTTATGCACCAGCAGTAAGCTGCTGTCGGTAGAAAAGGCATCCCACTCTCCATCCGATCCCATCATCCACGTAGCCGTCCACGGTGTAGCCGAGTCCTCGGCGGCAGCTGTGCTCTCGTCAGTCGCCATCACCAGATACGCCCCAAAGTCTGGGTCCGTAGCAGTAGAGTTCATGACCGCTTCTTCGGAGAATGGCACTGCGTCCGTCGTGCGCAAGAGGAAACTAAGAGCGCTCCCAGCTTGCCCAGTCGTCGTGCCAGATACGCAGCCCGACTCGGAACCAGTGACGCAATTGTCTGTCCGGGCCGAGTACGTCAACGGAGCCCCTCCGGAGCCGGTCGAGTCGTCCACGGTGACGCTGAAATTGCCGCTGGCGGTCTTCTGGGTGGCGTCGGTGACCGTGACCGTGAAGGTGAAGGTGCCCGGCGCCGTGGGCACACCGGTGAAGTCGCCGTTCGCATTCATCGCGATG
>Ga0181530_10001712_pt1 | contig 27186 bp, 27 predicted proteins | sample PEATcosm2014_Bin_42_FD_119769 | JGI IMG/M metagenome (GOLD analysis project Ga0181530, IMG submission 119769) | Peatland microbial communities from MTU Mesocosm Facility, Houghton, MI, USA - PEATcosm2014_Bin10_60_metaG | ecosystem: Environmental > Terrestrial > Soil > Wetlands > Peat | place... | reverse complement strand
CTTCAGTATCCTGGCCTCCAGCTCAGGCCAGCGCCCCTTCACCGCTTGGTTGGCGTAGTGGAGGGCATTGGCTGCCCCCTGGTCGTTGACTGTCGCATACCTGAGGATATGGGGCTCTACCTCTGGCCACCTGCCCCCTATCCTCGTGGCGGCGTAGGCAATCGCCTTGTTCACGCCGTCGTAGGTATTCTTGAGGTGGGCCAGGAGTGCCTTCTCCATGGGTGCCCACCTGCCCTCGGGGTGGAACTTGTTGGCGTATGCCTCCAGCTCGCCCGGCATCAGGCTGCCGAGGGCCCCCTCCTCCTCCGGGGAGATAGGCACCCCCTCCATGACGGCGGCGTCCAGCCAGTGCTTGGTCCCCTTGAGGCGCTTCGCCAGGATAGAGGGGTCGGAGACGACGTTCTTCTTCCCCGCCCATTCCTCTACCTCGGGCGACTTGGCCCGCATCAGGCTCAGGGCCTCGTTGGCCACCGGGTCGGGTATGGCGGTGCCCAGGAACTCCCCCTCGCTCATCCGGGTCCGGTAGTGCCCCCACCCCCTGTACTCCCGCTCCGGCGTCCCCTCGGCACGGTACTCCTTCACCAGGGTATGGTCGCTGCGGTTCATGAACTGGTTGCTCTTGGGGTGTAGCTGGGCGTAGGGCTGCCCCCTGTAGAAGACCACGAAGCTCGGCCCCTGCTTGAGGTAGGTCCTGGCGTACTCGTGCCTCGTACACCACTCCGTGGAGTCGGAGAGCACCTGGAGGGCCTTGACGTTGTCGGGGACGGCGTCTGCCTGCCCTGCCTTCTCCGGGTCGTCAACCACCCCTCCCTCAATCCTGAATATGGTTATGTCGCCCCTCTGGGCCAGCACCGAGACGCCCTTGAGCCCACGTATCTTGTCCAGGTCCTTGGGTCTCACCACCACCGCAAGGGCGTTCCTCTGGATGACCTCGGCGAGCTGGGCAGGGTTGTAGGCGTTCACGTCCCTGTTGTCCTGGAAGCCGGGCTGGCGCTTCTGGGTAGTGAAGGCGGCCAGGTTGCCCCTGATGCCCTCGGCGTCCTCGGGCAGCCTTATCTGGCCCTTGGAGAGCCACCGGGCAATCCAGGTGACATAGTCCGTCTGGTTGGGGGACGGGTCTGCCTCTATGCACATCTCGACCTGCTCCGGTGCGAGCTTCATCTGCTTGACCAGCAGGTCTATCTTGGCCTGCGTGGGCCTCGCCGTGACCAGGAACTCCGCCGTGAACCGTATAGCCATCTATTTCCCTTCCCTCAGGGGCAGCAGCCGCCTCCGCCTCAGTAGGGCAGCCTTCCTCTCCTCCATCCTGAAGCCCAGCCCGTCCCCGAACGGCTCGCCCCTCCTCTTGTCCTCCATCCAGTTCAGGAGCTTGACCCCCTCCCTCCAGTCGCCTCCATGGCTGCGTATAAAGGAGATATAGTCATGTATCTTCTCCTCGAAGGAGTACACCCTCTCCCAGGGGTTGTACATCTGCTCGCGGGAGGCATCGAGGGTTATCTCGCGCCCGTGCTGGTTGAGGTAGCCCTCCCAGGCCGGCGAGCGCTCCCCCAGCCTCCTCTCCCCCTCGGGCCAGGAGACCTTGGCGGCAGGCTCTTCCTCCTCGTTGTTCGCCATGGAAATCCTGCTGATATCCCCCAGGACCCTGAGGTAGGCGAAGAGCAGCTCTTGGTTCTCCTCCCACTGCAAGGGGAAGGCATTGTACCTCCTCAGGATGACAGCCTCCAGCTCCGGCCACCTGTCTTTGATAGCCCTTGTGATATAGTGCTTGGCCCCGTCCCTCAGGCGGGTGTAGTAGTACCTGTCCGGGAAGAGAAACTGGGGCCTCTCCTGCCTCCGCCCGCTCCTGTAGTCCATCGAGGAGAGCAGGGGGGTCTCCTCCTCCCCTGCCTCGGCCAGGAGCCGGGCCTCCAGCTCCGGCCAGCGCCCGTGGATGACCTCGGTAGCGTACGTAGCCGCCAGTACTTGCTTGTCCGTCCCGGCAGACCTGTTCTGCGACACCTCGTCCGGGGAAAGGAGCCTTGCCTCCAGGGCCGGGTCCCGCCTCTTCTCGACCTTGCCAAGGTAATGGATGTACCAGCGGGTCTTGCCCTGTGCCACCAGGCGGTCCCGCAGGACGGACCACTCCTTCCATCCCCACTTCTCGGCATAGTCTATGGCATGCTCCGGGTCGTAGCCGCACAGGTTCCACTCGGGGGCAGGCATGTTCGCCCAGTTGTCCCTTGCAACGCCCTCCACCGAGGACCAGGGGGCCTTGAGGACGGCTATGGAGTAGTTGTACGCTGCATGGCCGGCGGCTGAGCCCTTACCAGTGCCGAGCTTCCTCTCCAGCTCCGGCCACCTGCCCCTCACTACCTCCTCGGCATACTGCACCGCCTGCTCCGCCCCGTACTCGGACAGGAGCGCCCGGCGCAGTATCTTCTTCTCCAGCTCTGGCCACCTGCCCCCCACTACCTCCTTGGCGTAGTCGATGCCCTCCGATATCCCGTACTTGCTGTGCAGGACGGACTCCTCCATCGGCCTCCACCTGCCCTGGGGGTGGAACTTGTCCTTGTACCTCCTCAGGAGGCGCGGCTCGACCTCCCACAGCCTGCTGTTCTCCGTGTCCTCGGCGGCAGGGGTGTTGGTCACCAGGGCCAGCTTCGCCTCGTTCTCGGGGCTTATCCACCAGCCTGCCCCGACGTTCCTCCTGAGCCTCTCGACCTCCTCCGGGGTGTTGAGCATGGAGGCATGGGTGGACTTCCACTTCTCCACCTGGGGGTCCTTCCCTCCGATGAGCCCCAGCATGTCTATGGCCACCTGGTCCCATATGCCCCTCCCCAGGACCCTGTACGATGCCCTCCCCCACCCCCTCCCCCCCTTCTGCCTGAACTCCTCGTAGAGGGGGCGGTCGTGCTTGTCCATGAACTGGTTGGAGGAGGCATGTAGCTGGGCGTAGGGCTGCCCCTTGTAGAACCCGACGTAGCTGGGGCCTGACCTCAGGTAGTGGGAGGCGGTGCTCTCGTGCCTGGTACACCAGCTAGTCGAGTCGGAGAGCTTGGACAGCGCCTTGGGGTCGGTCGTCTTGAAGACGGTAAGGTAGCCCTTCTGCCCCACCAGCTCCACGCCCGCCATCGCCCTGAGCTTGTCGAGGTCCCCGCCCCGCACCACCGTCATGGCGTTCTGCTCCAGCACCTCGGATAGCTGGGCCGGGTCGTAGGCATTGATGTCCCTGTTCCCCTGGAAGGTGGGCTGCCGCTTCTGCACGGTAAAGGTGGAGAGCATCTCCTTGAGGCGGGGGGAGTCCTCCGGGAGGCGGACACGCCCCTTCTTGAGCCACCTGGCGAGCCATGTCACGTAGTCCGTCTGGTTGGGGGACGGGTCTGCCTCTATGCACATCTCGACCTGCTCCGGTGCGAGCTTCATCTGCTTGACCAGCAGGTCTATCTTGGCCTGCGTAGGACGGGCAGTGACAAGGAATTCTGCTGTTAGGACAAGCTCCAGCCCCATCTTGGACGGTTCTCCCCCTACTTTGGGCTGGATAATTGGTTTTCTAGGGGACGAGGTCCACGAAGGGGACCGCCCGGTACCCGATGAGGGAGATTATGAAGCTGTCGGCGAGGACCCCCTCCCCGTAGCGCTCCCTCAGCCTGCCGCAGAACTCGTCGTATCTGGACATGTCAGGGTTCGTAAAAGTAAGATAAAAAGGGACTTCTGCCGCAACCATACGGTCCAGGTTGGCCCAGAGCAGCCCCTCCTGGTAGGGCTTGCGGGTATTCTTCTCGAAGTCCTCCTTGCTGGTGCCCTTGATGCCCACGGCGAACAGGCAGGAGCCCTTGTGGTCGGCCAGGTAGGCCAGGGTATGCATGCGGTACGGCCGCTCCACCAGCAGGAAGTCGGAGTGGAACACCGCCCGCTCGGGCAGGCGGGAGATAATCTCATGCCAGCTATCGAGGTACAGGGCCGGGGCACCGCCCATAAGGTGGAAAACCTCCTGCCCGCTGCTCTCGAAGGCCTTGACCAGCCTCTCGGAGGTATAGTCCTTCCACCTGCCCCACACGCCTGTCCGGGTGACGTAGCAGTAGGGGCAGTCCAGGGAGCACCCTAGGGTCTGCACCACGAACTGGGAGTGCAGCCTGCGCCCGAGCCTCCTCTCGCAGATGGCCGGGAACTGATCGTACCCCCCGCCGCCCCGGTAGGTCTCGCACTTCCTGAAGTCCCCGCCGTTGAGCAGGTCCTCGGGCCGCACGTCAAGCGCCTGGTACTTGCAGACTGGGACTACCCGCCACTTCATGGCTCACCTCAAGGCTTAATCTTCAGGCTGGCGTTGCCGTACCTCGCCAGCTCCTCCTCTGCCTCCCTCAAGTATACCTCGACTTGGTCCGGGTAGGCCAGGCATGCCCTCAGGCATACGATATGGTCGCGCAGGAACCTGATGCGGTCCGCCATGTAGGTTATCCTGGCCTGCATGGCCAGGCGCTTGCTCTTCCCCGTCAGCCTCATCGCTCCCCTCCCTCCCTTGAGTGGAGGCTCTCCTCGATGGCCTCGCTGACAGCGGAGCAGATGGTGGCCTTCAGCCTCTCGTACGCCCCGTAGGTCAGGTCTGTCTGGTTAATCTCAACCTCCCTGTGGGGCTGCCCGTTGAGGTCTACCCGGTACTCTACCGTCACTGTGCAGTGTATCACGCTATTGCCCTCCCTGGTCCTGGCATCCCAGCTTCCTTGCCACGGCCTCCTCCCACTCCCCCGTTATCCGGGTATACTCCGCGTCCTGCACCCCCCTGAAGGTCATCCTGTGCATGGGGGTAGGCCCGTGCTCGCGCAGGGCCTTGAGGTGCTCCGGCGTCGGGTATCCCTTATGGCGCTCCAGCCCGTACCCCGGCCAGTTCACGGCAAGGGAGGAGACCAGCCCGTCCCTGAAGACCTTCGCCACTATGCTGGCGGAGGCAATGCTCGATGACAGGGAGTCGCCGTGGACTATCGTCCTCTGCGGGAGGGGGAGGTCCTCTATCCTCATGTCCCCGTCCACCAGCACGTACTCCGTCTCCTCTGCCAGGGCAGCGATGGCCCTTGCCATGGCAAGCTGGGTGGCTGCCCGGATGCCGTGCTCGTCGATGTACTTGGCGTCCGCCGCCCCTATGCCGCACCGCCCGTGGATGCGTATCAGCCCGTCCAGCATCTCCCGCTGCATGGCGGTGAGCTGCTTGGAGTCCCTCAGCCCCCTGATATGGAACCTGTGCCCGCTGGGGTAGAGCACGGCGGCAGCGACCACCGGGCCGAACAGGCTGCCCCTCCCCACCTCGTCCACGCCCGCCACGGCGGCGTAGCCCTGCCTCCTTGCTATCCCCTCGTACCTGTAGGTGCATACTGTCATACGGCCACTGTCCTCTCGAAGTGGGCGGACGTGCCCTCGTAGAGCCTGACCGTCCAGCCGTTGCCCGCGATGTATGCCCTCCCGTCCTTGGTGGCGAGCATGGGCTCTATGGCCAGGCGCATCCCCGGCTCCAGCCTGGCGTTGTCCCCTACGGGCTCGTTGGGCACGAAGGGCGGCATGTGAAGCTCCGTGCCTATGCCATGCCCTCCCCAGCCCTTGACCACGTGCAGCCCCTCCCGGTCCGCCACCTTCTTTATCGCCCTGGCTATGTTATGGGTGGTGCTGCCCGGCCTGGCCGCCTTTACCCCGGCCTCCAGGGCCCTGCGGGTGGACCGTATGAGGTGGCGCATGGCGGACGAGGCCGATATGCCCACGGTGAGCGCCCCGTCGTCGTACTGCCCGTCCGGCATCCTGAGCCCTAGGTCGAGGGACACCACGTCCCCCCTCTGGAACGGCCTGCCGTCCGGGATGCCATGGATGACGTCCCCGTTGACAGAGACGCACAGGGTATTGGGGAAGCCCTTGTACCCCAGGAAGGCGGGCTCGTACCCCTTCGAGCGGATAAGCTCCAGGGCAAGGGAGTCCAGGGAGAGGCCGGTGCATCCCTCCTGCACCCTCTGTGCCAGCTCCTCCAGTATCGCCTGCAACGGGCTGTCCATCTCCCCTCCCTTAGTCCTCGTCTACGAACTTTACCGCCAGCTCCTTGAGCCTGCTGCGGAAGCGGTTGAACTCCTTCTGCTCTATGCCCACCGCATGGCCCTGGTGCTTGCCAGACTCTACCTCGGGGATGCTGGCCAGCGCCCCGCACGTGGCGCACCAGAGGTTCCTGACATCGGTGAAGTTCCCCCCTGCCTGCCATACTGCATCGAGGATAGGGGCCATCTCCGGGTCAGCCAGGGCCACGAAGTCGAGGAACTGGCTGGTGAACAGGCGGTTCTCCTGCGTCTGGAAGTTCCTCTGGCTGGCCCTGGACAGGCACTTGGAGTGCTGGTAGACATACTTGTCCGTCCCCTCCGGGTACGGGGGGCTGCTGTGCCCCTCCTCCGTGCTGATGGACACGTTCGCCGGGTGGCTGAGGGGGTTGCGGGAGAACTTGCCCCCCAGGGTCCGGTACTTGTTGTTGAGGCAGAAGTTGATGTAGTTCCTGAACCTGCGCTCCGATGCCCCGTACTGCTGGAAGGGGTCGAAGGTCTGGATGACGTCCTCCTTCCCGGCGTCACGGTGCTTGGACTCCGCTGGCAGGAATTGCAGGTGTATGAGGAGGTCCTGCGCCCAGTCCTCCACGTCCTCCTCGGGGGCGTGGCTATAGAGGCGCTTCTTGACCCAGTTACGGACGTAGCTGGGCCAGCGCCCGTAGAACTCATGGAAGTCCCTGGGGACTATGAACCCGTCATCGCCTACGAAGTGCCCGTCCGGGGACATGTAGAACCTGTCCCCCGTATACCCGTCCCTGGTCACTGCCACTGCCCCCTCGGGGGGAGGGACGGTCGGGGCGAAGACTACCTTGAGCGGGCCTGGGGCCCTTTTCTGCTGCCTGTCCTTATTACCCTAGGCGGCTTAGCCGTCCTCCGACTTGGGGGATGGCTCGGGCTCGTCCTTCTTCTGCGGGGCATCCCAGGACTCCGGCCTGGGAAGCTCCGGCAGGCCCTTCTGCCTGCGGTAGTAGTTCTTCTGGGTCCACGCCTTGCGTGTCTTGAACGCGGCCGACCCCTTGAGCACTACTGCTGCTGCCTTCGGCCTCTCCTTGGGCGGGGTGGGGGCAGGCGTCTCTGCCAGGGGGGCAGGCACGGGAGGGACCTCTGCCGGGACCGGGCCGGGCAGGACGAGCAGGATGGCGGGCTCCAGCTCGGGCGGGGCTACGGGCCCGGAGGGGGCCTCGTCCGTGGCATCCTTGAGGTCTGCTACGGTGAACTCCGAGCCCTCGCGCCTCTCCAGCCTCTCTGCGATGGCCTCGGCCAGCCTGCCGAGGAACCTGCCGTTGCTGGCAAGCTCCTCGGCCAGGGCCCTGGCTATGACCCTGGTGACGATGTCGCCTACCGGCGCGTCAGGCGCGTCCTCTGGTCCTATCCTTCTGTATATGATGGGGTTATCCTCCGTCCTCTCCAAGGCAGGGGACGGCGGCACGTTGGGACGAGCAGTCTCCATTCTCTGGCCTCCTGACATATTGCGATGGTTACGGGCAGGCTTCGCCCGTCCAAGCCTAATACCGGGTTCTGCACCGATCTTAGACGCAGGGGCAGAGCATAGGGTTACTTTCCTTCCTCATAGCGGTACAGGGGGCCTGAGTCTCCCCGCATGCCTGTACTATACACCGGAAACGGGGCTGTAAAACGGAAAATCCGCAACTACCGGAACCATCCTTAGGAGGAGCTATGGGCAGGCTTATACTACAGGTGCCGTTCGGGGTAGGGGCAGCGGGGCTGTTCAACCACTTCTCCAGGGGGAGCACGGAGGCGCTGCGCAAGGCCGCCGCCATGGGCCTCCGCCTCCAGAGGTGCGCGGGAAACACCTTCATATGCCAGTCCACGAAGGACTTCTGGCAGGTGAGGGGGAACAAGATAGTCAGGCTGGTGGGGAACGAGATTGACAGCGGGGACAGGCTGACGGCAGCGCCCCAGGACAACCCGGCAGGGTTCCTTGAGGACATCCTGGGCGACCTCACGTTCTAAGACAGCAAGGAGCTGGAAAATGGCTAACGAAAAGACATACTCGTCGATAATCGACAGCTTCCTGGACGACCGGGAGCCGGACTGGAAGGACACGGGCCTGAAGGATGCCCAGGAGTCCGGGGACGAGGTAGCGGGATGGGCGCACAAGTACGTGGACAGCGGCTTCCTGGACGACGAGGCGGGGGACTCCCACCACACCCAGGTGCCCCCGACCAGCAGGTCGGCCACGCTGCTCAACCGCCTGGACGAGAAGGAGAACGCCCTGCCGAGGATTGGCATGTCCCCCCGCAGGACAGGAGGGGTACACTCGGAGGACTACCACAACAGCCGGGGCGACGACGAGTCGCTGTTCGAGGAAGTCACCATGAGCCTGGAGACGGCGGAGGCCTCGGGCAAGTCCAAGGACGAGCACGGGAGGGAGGGGGTAGCCAACCGTAACCGGTCGGACGAGGAGGTAAGGGGCTACGTGAAGAGGCTGCTCAACCAGGGCACGCCGCCCGCCAAGGTGGCCGCCCAGCTAGAGAAGCTGGCCGAGATAGAGCTGCTCAACAAGAAGGACAACATGGGCATGAACTATCTCAACGAGCAGCAGGGCCTCCTGGGCATGGCGTACCTTGAGCCCAACACCTACATGGACGAGAACAGCCCCGCGTACGAGCGGGAGAAGGTGGGGACGGAGAAGAAGAGCGTCTTCTGCCCGAAGTGCAACAAGGACGTCAAGCCCGAGAGGCGGCACAGCATCGAGTACTGCCCCAACTGCAACCGCAACCTGGGGCAGATGCCCAAGAGCGGCAGCGCGGCCCTGGACAAGGGGCCTGAGAGGGCCAGGGAGGCCAAGACGCCCGATGCCTGCGTCCGCCAGCACAACGCCTGGCAGGCGGCGGGGATAACGCCCCGTGCCGCCAGCGTCAAGAAGGTGGCGGCATGCGACGGATGCGCCCTCTTCCAGAACAAGTCCTGCAACCTCTACCACCTGCCGGTGGTGGCCAACGCCGAGGAGCTGCGGGCGGTCGTCAACAGGCTGACGGCGGGCGTCCCGGCCAAGTCGAAGCGTGCGGCCCTGATTGCCCTGGCCAACCGCGAGCAGCAGAGGACAGGGCAGGTGAGGATAGGCGGCAGGCCGATACAGAAGGTATCTGCCAAGACCGTGGAGCAGGCAAGGAGGGAGCACCTCGGGGCCTCCCCTGGGTTTACCGCGGCCACGGTGGAGGCGCAGCACAAGAGGGGGATGGGCCTGGAGGAGATATACAAGAGGGGCAGCCTGAAGGTAGGCTCGGTCCAGGCAGGCAGCGCCGTCAGGCAGTTCGTGGCCTCCCTGAGGGACAGGGGGACCAAGATACACCTGTCCCAGATTGACTGCCGCCTGCTGAAGCAGAAGCTAGGCGTCAACAACGCCATTGTCGGGGCAGTGAAGTGCGTTGACTGCTCCTACCGCAGCGACATGCACTGCGGGCTGACGGGCGGGACGCTGCTGAGCTTCCCAGGCATGGAGCAGACGGGCAGGAAGACCGCCTCTGCACCGCCCACGGACGCAGCGGCCCTGATGAAGGAGTACGAGCTGACAGGCAGGCAGAGGATGGAGGACATCGACATCGCCCCGCCCGAGCGCCTGGAGGTAAGGATGGGCAATGTGCCCACGGCAGGTGAAATCTAAGATGGCAGAAGAAGTGACAGCATCGGCGACCGAGACCGTCATCGACGTAGGGGAGCCGGGGATAGAGGGCTTCAGGGGTGCCGCCTCCAAGCTGGACGTCAAGGACGGGGAGCTGCACAGGGGGGCCCTCCCCGAGGCCGACACCTCGGGCATCGACGAGATAACCGCCCTCATCGAGGACCCGAACAGCGACCCGGCGGAGATAAGCCGGAAGATAACCGTCCAGCTCTCCCATATCGTCAGGGACCAGTGGGCGGTGAGGGTGGACTCCTCGGAGTGCAACAGCAACAAGTTCAAGGCGAACTCCGAGCTGATAAAGTACCTGAAGGAGCTTCGTACCTCCCTGATGGACACGGAGATGCTGAGCAAGCGGGACATGCTCAACCTGGACGGGTCGAAGGTCAGGCTGCTCACGGACCGCATGGTGGACTGGTTCTGCCAGGCCCTCCGCGAGGCAGGCGTCCTGGAGGACCACAAGAACAACATCATGCAGCAGTACAGGGACATCTGCAAGGCAGGGGAGCCAGCCCTCCGCAGGGAGATTCAGCAGGTAGACACGGGCTTGAGGAGGAAGTAAAATGGGCGTAAGCGGAAACAGCATAGCAATCAAGAGCTTCCAGTCGTTCGCGGTGAACGAGGGGCTCCTCCAGAAGGTCGTGGAGGCGGTCAAGGAGGGCGAGAAGCAGGCAAAGTCCTCCGGCGAGGTCAGGTCGCTGGAGGTCTTCTACCACGGCTTCCGCCAGAACATCCGCATAGGGTGCGTCTACATCGTCCCGGCCTCCGTGTGCGACAGCGCCAAGGACTTCCCGGTCGCCCTCCTCTACGGGACGGCGGTCAGGCTCCTGAGCCTCGGGGAGGAGATGGCGGACCTCATCGACCTGAGGACGGGCAGCGAGTTCGACGAGACCACGGACGTGGAGGCCCACCTCAAGGCCCTGAAGGAGCAGGCGTTTACCGTGGAGGGAAAGCCGGTGAGCCTGGTGGTGTTCGCCCCGGCATGGGCCGGCATCAGGGAGTACGTGTGCTTCCAGTATACCGATGACGATGCCAAGCTCACGGACCTCCTGAGGCACCTGGTGTTCGCATGCTACTTCAACCCCGCGCTCAGCAGCGGCTTCGATGCCCTGATGACCACCGTGGACACCTGGAAGTTCGACGTGACCGACATCACGCCCAAGCTCACCTACCCGGCGAGCACGGAGAGTCCCTTCAGGGCCTACCCGGAGCTGATGAAGGCGGCGGCCAGCAGGGACAGGGTGTTCCTGACCGTCAGGACGGCGGACGCGCTCGCCAAGGAGCAGGTCGAGCCGTCCGAGATGAACGTGTTCGAGTCCCTGGGCGAGGCGCTGGGGAAGGCGCTGAAGCACGACACCAAGTCCCCGGAGGAGGCGGCCAGCCCTGAGTACAAGAAGCCCGACGCCAGCGCAGAGGTCCCCAGGGCCGACGACGGCACGGGGCCGAAGACGGCGGGCGGCGTGCCCTACTGCGACACCTGCGGCGAGTACAGGGCGGCCCGGGCAGACGGGACCTGCCCCTCCTGCGGGCAGGGCATGGGCAAGAAGGAGGTTAAGCAGAAGGAGAAGGCGGAGAAGAAGAGGGTAAAGCAGGAGCAGAAGGAGAAGAAGAAGGCGGACTTCGAGCCGCACGCCGTCCCCGGCAGCCCCATGACCGACGAGGAGATGCAGAGGCAGCAGGACTTCGTCAGCGAGAGGGGCGGGGAGGTATCGGCCCTGGACGACACCATCAACTACCCAGACCCCCGCTCCCCGGAGAGCACGCCGGAGCACCGGGCGCTCGTGCATGCCCCCAAGGGGGAGTCCTTCGTGGTCAAGAAGGACAACCAGATAGTCCACGGCCCCTGCACCATGGAGGAGTGCCTGGACCACATCATGGACAGCCAGGGCGCAGGCATAGGGCTCGACAGGGGAGGCTGGGAGATAGAGGAGGCCGGGAAGGTGGCCGCCAAGGAGCGGCACGACTTTAGCTGTACCTCGTGCCCGCACCCGAAGTCCAGGCACCTGGGGGACGGCGGGAGGTGCCTAAGCTGCGACTGCAAGAAGTACACGTCGAAGTTCACCGAGGAAAGCAACATAGCCTACAACTACAACGCCAAGCAGGCGGACACCGCCGACAACCCTGCCAACGAGAAGGGCGGGGAGGGGGCGATGGACCCCAAGACCGACCAGGAGAAGAAGAACACCAGGGGGGAGGAGCCGAAGCTCGCCCCTGACAAGAACGCTGCCGCCAAGGACCCGGCATGGGAAAAGGTAGCGAAGTGCCCGAAGTGCGGCGGGGCAATCACTGCCATACCGAAGAAGGCGGGGCTCTACTACTGCGGCAAGTGCGCCAGGACCTACCGTACCAAGGCCTACCAGAAGGGGGGGGCGCTCTCCAAGGTAGCCTATGTCGCCCACTGCAAGGGGCACAAGAACTCCAAGGGCGAGCTGGCCGAGTGGTGTGTCAAGTCACACGAGGACGGCCACATTATCAGCAGCCACACGTCCGAGGCAGAGGCGAAGAAGCACCTCCAGGACATGCACGCCCATAAGGGGGCGGTGCAGCCGGACCAGGACAGGCGCACCAGGGAGTGGACGGTCATCGACCCCGAGTGCCCTGCCGCCAGGACCGTCCAGCTCGATGCCAGGAACCAGCACGTGGACTCCTGCCCCCGCTGCCAGCAGTACAACCGGCAGATGGAGCAGGAGCAGCCCCCTGCGCCGGGAAGCGTGCCCCCGGCAGCCCCCAGCACCGTGCCCCAGGAGCCGGCCAACGCCAACATGCTGGCAATGCTGAGGGAGTCGCTAGAGCAGGCGAAGGCCAGCGGGGACACGGAGGGGATAGCAGAAATCCAGCGGAGGGTAAACGAGTACAAGAAGGGGATAGTAGCGGCCCGCAAGCGGGCCTACGGCATCCACCCCGAGGGATGCACCTGCGGCTTCTGCGAGCACAAGGGCGACATCGCCGACAAGGGGAAGGAGAAGGAGGGGGAGAAGAAGGACGCCTCCGCCAAGACGGCCAAGTGGGTGCTGAGGATAGCAGACGAGAGCGGGAGGGGCTACTCCTTCTTCGAGGAGTTCGCTACCGAGGACGAGGGGAAGAGGTACCTCTACGAGAGGTGCCTGTCTGCCCTCACCGAGAAGTTCGGGGAGGACGACCCGGAAATCCGGCAGATGGCGGAAGAGGAGGACTGGGACGGCATCATCGACATGTACTACAGCAGCGAGCCCGAGAGCTACACGCTGGACTATGTCCCCGAGGAGGGGATGGGGGGGCATTCCGCCGCAGGCAAGAAGGCCGACACGGCGGACAACCCTGCCAGCGAGAAGGGCGGGGAGGGCGTCATACACCCCAAGACCGATGCCGAGAAGCCCAAGACCGCCATCCTTCTTGGTATAAAAGAGGCACCATCCTGCCCTGACTGCGGCATACAGACAAGGAATACGTCTCCCTGGTCGTCAGTACCAGGCCCTCGTCTGAAGAAGCAGGTATGGGAATGCCCAAAGTGCAAGAGGGTAGTCCTTGAGGGGTTTGATAAGTCTGGGCCACCCAAGACCGCAGGCATATCGGCCAAGGACCTCTCGTTCCGATATGGCCTCAACGGCTACATGCTTACCTACAAGGGGAAGGACATAGGCGGGGCAGGGGTAAAGACCCCACGCGAGAGGCCGGTGACCGGAAGGCAGCACCAGAAGGTCATCGACGGCTTCAAGCTGGACGCCCAGAACGCCGTCCGGGACATCCTGGCCGGCAGGGTAAGCCCCCATATGGCCAAGGCGATAGCAGAGATAGACGGGAGCCCCAAGACCGCAGGCCTCACACACGGGCAGTACTATGCCCCTGAAATCCACGAGGTAGTAGGCGAGTGGCTCGGCCTGGGCAGGAAGCAGGCGCTCAGGAAGACCTCCGACATCCAGATGACCTGCCCGTGGTGCAAGGCCGCGGGCCGGCAGCCGGGGATAGCCCACAAGCAGCACCCGGACGAGGAGTTCCGCTGCACGTGCGGGTGGTCGTCCGGCAAGACGGCGGCAGAGGACCCGAAGGCAAAGACGGCCTCCGCCAAGACCTCGGACTTCCATGACGTCACGAAGGCCGAGGACGCCCTGAGGGCGCTGGAGGGGTTCTTCAGCGGCTACTCCGACACGGACCCGAAGGACGACATCAAGCAGGCCTTCCATGCCCTGGAGGGGAGCGCCAGCTCGGCGCTTGAGGACATCAGGACCGACCTGGAGCGTGCCTTCGGCATGGACGACTTCTCCGAGGCCGCCGACATCGTGGGGAGGGTGCAGCTTGAGCTTGACACCTTTGTCGAGACAGGCGGGCACGGGAACCTGCCCCAGGACGAGGTGGCGGCGGAGATAGCCGCCCCGCCAGAGGGCAGCATGGGCGTGGCGGCCTCCGGCAGGAGCAGGCAGGAGGCAAGGAAGAAGGAGGCATGGCTGCGCAGGAACCGCCAGGGCAACGTACGGGAGTTCGGCGACCTCTTCTCCGAGGCGATGGTCCGCCTAAGGACCTCTGGCGAGACCGACGAGCCGAGCAAGCGCTGGGTGACATGGGACGTCTTCCTCAACGGGAAGAAGATAGACTCCGTGACCTACCGCCCCGAGCACGATGCCGAGTATGTCAGGAAGGGCCTCATCAACCACGACGGGTATGACCCCGGCATCCAGGTGCAGCAGCGCAAGACGGCAGACGGGTATGACGGGGGCAAGAAGGCCGCCCCAGTACAGCCAGAGATGGCCCAGGCGAAGGCAGAGTCGGAGCCGCCGCCTGCCAAGGTGCCCGAGACCACCGACCCGGCCGCCCTGGAGAAGCAGAAGGGCTCCGAGGACGCAGGCGGGGTGCCCAGGCTGGCGGGGGACATCAACATCTCGGTGTCCACCGATGACGGCAAGTCCAAGGTAAAGTCAAAGCTCCCGCTCGGCGACAAGGACGAGAAGGGCAAGAAGGCCGACCTGCGCAAGGTCGGGTGCGGGTGCTCCCGCTGCAAGACCCCGCACGCCGAGTGCAGCGGCTTCAGGCACGAGGCAGGCCCGTGCGCCTGCGAGTCGGTGAAGACGGCAGAGGGCATCCAGCAGGACCTATCCAGCGCGAGGGAGAAGCTGGACCACGGGGCCAAGAGCAATCTGTCCAACAACCCCGAGTCCGTCCAGACCAAGGACCCCACCGAGCTGGCGAGGCAGGCTGGCCACATGGTCAGCCCCATAGGCCGCAAGTGCCCGAAGTGCGGGGGAGGGCTCATAGCAAAGAAGAAGGGTGGGAAGGGGGACCAGTTCGACTGCCGTAACTGCGGGAAGAGCTTCCAGGTCAGCAGACCAGAGAAGAGCAAGCGCAAGAGCATGTGGGACAAGAAAGGGGACCAGTCGGTCGCTCCCGAGGTAGCGCAGGCCAAGGCGGGCATCGAGGGGCAGTCCAAGGCGGAGCTGGCGGACAGCCCCGAGGCCACCCAGACGACCGACCCCCTGGACCTCAGCAAGCAGGCAGCGCTTGAGAATATCAGGCAGAAAACCAATATGGTACAGGAGATAAACAACCTGGAAAGGGAGTTGCGCCAGCTCTTCGGTCCGATGTGGCAGGAGGTTAACGACCCCAGGGTGCGACGGTGGAAGGAGTTGTGGGAGCAGTTTAATGCCGTACCATGGTCACAGCAAGTGGATACTAAGCAGGGCTGTGCCCCCGTGGGGGACGACCTGGACGAGGCCGTGGACATGGAGGTAGGGCTGGGCGACCTGGCAAACCTGGGTGCCAACCTTCCCCCCGTGACATGGGGCGAGAAGGAGGTGCCGCAGGCGGGCGAGGGCGGGCTTAACAATGAGCCGAAGCCGAAGAAGGCAGCCGTGGCCCCCAAGGACCCCCTGGCGTTCTCCCAGGAGCTAGCCACCGCCTTCTCCACGGACAAGTACGGGAACGGGCAGGAGGAGGCCTGGGTGGGGTGCATCAAGGCGCTCAGGCGCAAGGGGTACAGCGACCGCCAGATAGAGGCCATCGTCCGCTCCAAGTGGACGAGGTGGGCGGCGGAGCGGGCAGGCAAGCAGAGGCGTGCGACCTCCGGCGACCTGCTGCGCTTCATGGAGGTATTCACCGACAACGGGGCCAACCCGGAGAGGCTGAAGCGGGAGGTTGACGAGCTGACCGCCGAGACGGCCCAGGAGCTAGGGTGGGAGCCCGAGGAGCAGGAGCAGCCTGCCCCTGCGGTCCCGGCCATGCCGGACGGGCAGCAGCAGCCCTAAAAGGAGGGCAGGTGTACGAAGGTTGGAGGGACTGGCAGACCTGGTATACCAACCTGCTCATCGGCAACGAGCGGGAGACGTACGAGGCCGCCAAGGCGCTTACGGACCGGGCGCTGGACGACGGCCAGGGGCCACGGCAGGCCGCCGCCGAGTTCGCCCGCAGGTTCAGGGGGATAAGGGGCCTTGCCAAGGCCGAGTTCGAGGAGGACCTCCAGGACAACGTGGCCGAGCGGGGGGAGTTCGAGGCCAGGCAGGTAGAGGGGAAGGCACCCCCTCCCAGCGGGCACGGCAGGGCCGGCGACATCCTCAACGAGGCCATAGACCTCATCCGCAGCGACATGGGCAGCGGCCCCCTCCCGGAGTGGAGAGAGCCGGACTGGGTGGAGATAGCCGGGCACTGGATGGGGGAGCAGAGGCTAGAGAGGCAGCAGCGGGAGGGCAGGGGCAAGAGGCCGGAGGAGCTTCCCGAGGACGTGAGAGAGGGGCTGAGGGCCATGGGCATAGAGGCAGCGCTGGGAGGGCAGTGCGACTGTGAGAGCCTGTTCTGCGAGGAGGCAAGGGACCACAGGCCGGGGAGGTGCCCCAGGCCGCCGCAGGACCATGTCAGGGCGTTCGGCATAAGGACGAGGCTGTGCGGGCAGTGCATCACCAGGTGGGGGCAGACGGCCGGCATGGACATGAAGGTCCTGGGCCAGGGCGGGGCCTGCGCGTGCAGCCACGGCCTGGACGACCACGACAACGAGGACGATTCCTGCAACCTGTGCGAATGCACGGGGTACAAGAGGGCCAAGGAGGCGAGCATGTCAGGCAGCAACACGGTAGGCTACACCATTAAGGGCAGGGCGAAGGTATCGTCCTTCTCCACGCCGGAGAACGTCGGCAGGTTCGTGGAGGCCGCCTTCGGCAAGTGGGGCAGGGACTTCTCCCTGGGCTCCCCCCTGGGCAGGACCGCCGGGGCGATAAAGGACTGGGACGCGGGCGAGTACGAGGTGGCGTCCAGGGCCGTAGAGGCCCTGAGGGGCAGCGGCATCATGGCAACGCTCCACTTCCACGGCGGCGGCGTGGAGCTGGTGGTGCCGGACGGCGAGGAGGAGAGGGCGAACGGGATACTGTCCTCCAGCATGCCCCACCAGGCACCGGTCGAGAGGCCAGAGACAGAGCCCTCCTGGATGAGGTACTTCAAGAGGGACTACAGGGGGGACCAGCCCTACAGGGAGCCCGTCACCTCGGGCATCAGCCAGGCAGGCCCGGGCCCGAAGCCCGAGCATGTCAAGGCCGGGTCGCTGCGGTGCCCGCTGTGCAGGTTCAGCACCGGGGACCAGGCAGCGTTCTCGAAGCATGCCGGTGACGAGCACCTGAACCCCGAGATGCATCCCAGGAAGGCGGGGTTCAACTTCTTCTTCCCCGGCCAGGCGCTCCGGGAGTTCTACCCCGAGATACAGCACGAGATAGTGGACTACCCCAACGCCACCAACGCCCCCATGACCTCGGAGGTCAGCGGCGACTCGTTCAACGGCCCGCTCTACCAGAGCGGGGACGACGACAGCGACCATATCGTGGCCGCCCTGGAGGGGACGTTCGACACCCTGACCAAGCTCAGCTTCGTGGACGCGGGGCCGAACACCAGCACCTCGCCGGCCGGCGGGGCGCTGGGCAACAGCGCCAAGCCCCTGGTGACCGAGGGGACGCCCTTCCACGACGAGAGCGAGATAAGGAACTCGGCGGAGCCCCAGAGCTTCTACCGCTACCGCCAGGACGGCCCCCCAGGGGGCGCGTTCCGCACGGAGGACCAGGACAGGGGAGGGATGTTCGAGGAGGAGTTCTACCAGCACTACGACGGGCAGCCGGGCCTGGACGCCCACTCCCAGCTAGCCTCCGAGCAGGGGTCCAAGACGGCAGCGGCGGCGGGCGACTACAAGGCCCAGCTAGGCCACTTCCTGAAGAGGGTCGTGGCAGAGATAGCCGCCACCTTCATCTCTGCCTACAAGCTGACCAGCCGCCCGCCCCTCGACCGCATACCGGGCACCGGGGAGGTCCAGCTAGACCAGATAGAGCAGTCGGCCGCCCAGGGCCTCGGCGGGGGGCTGTCCCTCAGCATAACACAGAGCCGGGTGAAGCGCCTGGTGGAGAGGCTGTCGGACTCCGAGATACAGGAGTGCATCAACGATGCCTGGGCCCAGGCCGCCGTGTGGTGCAGCACGCCTGCGGGGGGCTTCGTCTACGAGGCCTTCGTGAGGGCGGAGACGCTGGACAGCGACAGCCTTGCCCTGAAGTACAAGTTCGTCACCGGCAGCAGGGAGTAGGATGCCCCTCAACCCCAGGGTAGTGCTCTCGGTACGCCCTGTCCTCAAGCGGGCCGGAGTCCGGGTGGAGGACTGCCTTCCCTGGGACGATATCAGGCTCGACTCCTTCAGCATAACGGACGACATGCCCCTGCCGGAGCCGCAGTCGTTCGGGGTGCTGGAGGACGGGGACGAGGCATGGCCAGAGCTGGAGGAATGGCTGGAGTTCCACCCTGACGAGCCGGAGGACCTACCTCTTGACGGACCTCTTCTCCCCTATGTGGGAGCGGTAGAGCGCACCGCCCTCGGTCCCGGAACCTACCTTAGACGCCTCGCCGTCCGCTAGGTCCCTCCCTACGCTGAACGTGGCCAGGGGGCCTGCCCCGTTGCGCTGCTGTGCCCGGTTGAAGGCCTCGGCCGCCTTCCTGTCAGAGGTAATCTCCAATAGCTGGAAGTGCTTGCCGTCCCACGACACCTTGCCCATGACCTTGGGCGTGGTCTCCACCGAGCAGGCAGGGCAGTGTATGGCGAGCCCCGGCTTGCCGGGGAGCAGGACAAACTCGCTCTCGCACTTGGCACAGACGCGCTTCTGAGCAGGCATATATCCCCCCTCTAGGATACGCTGGAAAGTAGAAAATCCCCAGGGTTCCGTGCCCCTTCCGGTGTATACTCAGGGCATGGGATGGAGATGGCCGTCAGAGAGGACCGACACGGAGTTCCTGAAGGGCATGGGGATAGCCCCCTGCCCGGACCTGCCAGACCCGTACTTCCGCGCCCCGCACGGGCCCCAGGACATATCCCTGACCGAGGAGGACCTCGCCCTCCTGAGGGGGATGCGCATCAAGGGATGGCCCGGCAGCGGGTGCCAGGCCAGGGCAAGCACGCCCTACGTGCCGCCCCGCAGCATGCCGGAGTACCTGGCCCGCTACCCGATGGGCATCTCCGCCGCCGTGCGTAAGGAGGCCCCCAGGATGGGGTACAGGCTGACGGAGGAGGACGTCAGGGACGTCGTCAAGGAGATAGTGTGGGAGCTTCGGAAGCCCGTCGAGGGCGGTCCCGAGGACAGCGTGGGCATGTATGCCGCCGTCACCCCCCCGTCCCCCTATGAGGACGCCGAGAAGCACTTCACAGGCTACATGCACCTGCGCGTGATGGCCGCCCTGCCCAGGGTCATGGGGGAGGACAGCCTCAGCCTTGGGTAGACTCCAGCCAAGCACACGCTGACTTTACATAGGCGGGGTCGATATCAAAGCCTATCCCAGCCATCCCTAGCCTTTTGCAGGCGATAAGGGTAGAGCCTGTACCGATGAAAGGGTCCAGCACGAGGGAGCCCGCCGGTATCCCGGAAAGGCCAATGCACATCTCCGGCAGCTCGACCGGGAACACTGCTGGATGGTGCCCTCTCTATGCCTGGACCTTCGGGACTACATGCTCCAGACGCCAGCAGCAGGGTATAATGGTATCATCTATGCCTTGGGGACCACGCAAAAGGCTCTCAAAGCGTTTATCGACAAGGATAACAGCACCAAGCTCTACAAGAACAAGAGGTTGATTTACTCTCTCCCACCGTTCAGCGAGGGACAGCTCTTGGCCATCAGCGGTGCAGTAGAGGCCATGAAGAAGGCCAAGGCCGCTAATGGGGGAAGCAGCAGCTAAGACTGGGATATTAACGTGAACATGGGGCAGTTCAGGTCCGTCTCCAGGCTAGAGACGTCCGCCCGCAAGGCAGCAGAGGCAGCGACAGGCTGCCGCCTGAGGCATAGCAGGGGCAGGGGGCCTGACTGGCTCAACAAGGCCCGGAAGGTGGCGGTGTTCGTCAACGGCTGCTTCTGGCACGGGTGTCCCCTCCACTTCAAGCCCCCTCGGTCTAACCCCGAGTACTGGATGGCCAAGATAGAGCGGAACCGCCAGCGCGACGAGGAGACTAAGCTAGCCCTAGAGGCTAATGGGTGGAGGGTACTGACGCTATGGGAGCACGACCTACCCGGACCACTGGGCTGACGCCCCCATGTATTCCTCTATGAACACCCTGGCGGTCGGGACGCAGAGGGCGTTGCCTGCTCCCCGCAGGAGGCCCACCCTGTTGGGAACCCCATAAGCCAGAGGGAAAATCGAGGGTTCAACTGGACGCCTCTTGCCGTCACGGAACAGGAGCCACCCCCAGCCTTCCCAGAAGCCAGGAAGCGCTGCTGCGCCCCCTCCACCGTCAGCACCATCGCCGGGAGGTCGAGGGTCTGCCTCTTCTTCCTGCCGACCACCTCGCTCGCCGTCGAGCACGTTGCACGCTTGGTCTCGTAGGCCCTCCCCTGCGGGCCCTTCCAGTCCCGCGCCTGCGGGGTCGGGTAGCCCGCCGTAGTCCCTGTCCCCCCACCAGTATATCCGCTGCCTGATGTGGGGGCCGCCGACGCTGTGTGCGCCAAGTACGACCGCCCCAGCGGCGTAGCCTTCCTGCTCCAGGTCTGCGAGTACAACGTCGAGCCAGCCCCTTCCAACCGCCGTCGCAACCTGCTCTCCAAGGACGACTGGAGGACGGCACTCCTTGATAAGGTCGAAGAAAGCTGGCCAGAGGTGTCTTTCATCCTTTAGTCCCTCCTGCCTGCCTGCCGAGCTGAACGGCTGGCACGGGCACGAGCCTGTCCATACGGGCCTGTCCCCCCATCCTGCCTGCTGGAGGGCCAGTGGCCATCCCCCGATTCCTGCGAAGAAGTGGCACTGGTCATACCCCTCCAGGTCGCCGGGGGACACCTCCAGGATTGACCCGCCGTCCACGTGGCCCTGCGGGAGCAGGCCCTCCCTGATAAGCTCCCTCGTCCACTCGGACGCAAACGGGTCGAGGTCGTTATAGTAGACTCGGCAAGGCATCCTGGGACCCCATGGCTAATACCGGAGAATATCCTGTCCAGGGCACGTGTATCCTGGTGTATAGTAGAGGCATGATAAAGGCAGAATGGACCGTCTACTACACCCACCGCCCCAACGGCATCCTCAAGGAAGGCCACCTCAATATAGCCACCGACACGGAGGACATCCCTGCCGTAGGGCAGGCCGTCGCCGAGGCACAGCGCCAGTACCCCTGGATGAAGTTCACCGGGAGGGCCGAGAGGGTATACAGGAGCGAGTCCGTCAGGAACGAGCACGGAGTCAGGGTGACCCCTGACGTGGCGGAGTTCCTGCTCGCCCTGTCCGGCAGGCCCGACTGCCTCTACATCGAGTGCAGGCTGAGGGACGTGGACGAGGTCAGGGACAAGTACTTCCGCCTGACCGGTGAGCGCGTGTCCCCCGAGCCGGGGAAGTTCAATATCTCCCCCGAGGAGAAGTGGGGGATAGAGGGCACCGTCAACTATACCGGCATCCCCTTCCCGTCCTCCGACCTGGGCATCCAGCCCTACAGGGACGGGTGCGCAAACTCTGTCGCCCTGTTCTGGGCCCTGGTGCGCATAGGGTTCCGCCTCAGCGGGAAACATGACGAGGAGAGCATCCTCAAGGTCGCCTGCGCCTAGGCGGCCTCCTCCTGGCTGTACTCGGGGGACAGCTCTACCTTGTCAGGACGGCACTGGGCAGGATAGTGCTGCCTGTAGAGATTCTCCCCCCACAGCGCCCATTCCCCCTCGGTGGCAAAGACCGTCTTCTGCCCAGTGAAGAGGTCCTCGGCCTCCGTCCTCCAGTCGCCCTCCGCCCCGCTGTGCCTGAACAGGAAGGCCCTGACCCCGAGCCTGCGGGCAAGGGCCCTGACGTACACGGTCTCCTTGTGCCCATCGCCCCTGACCCATTCCGACACTATGACGGGCAGGGCGCACTCGTCGCAGAGCCAGGTGGAGTCGTAGTCGAAGGACCGCAGCCCGGCGCAGCCTGGGGCCCCGTTGTCGGCACGGCGCATCTTCTCCGAGGCCCACGGGTCGTGGTCGCCCCCCCGGCTATGGTTGTTGACAGTACTCATTGCTTCCCTCCTCCTAGGTCCTCCAGGATGAGCATGGCGGCCTCGGCGGCCGACAGGTCCTCCTTGAACCCCGACACCTTCCTCTCGAACTCCTCCTTGGCCGCTGCCACCTTCTTCTCGTAGTCCGTCCGGAGTTCCTCCCTGTACCTGGCAAGGCATTCGATGACGCGGGTGAAGTTGTGGCTGCCCTCCAGCGCCTTCCTCTTCTCCCAATACCTCTTGACCCCCTCACTCCTCTTGTGGTTGGCCCCGTCCTTCGGGCTTTCTGCCACCGGCTCCGCCGGGGGCTGCGGCTCGACAGGAAGCCCCTGTCCGGTGTCTATCGGGAGGTCGCTAAGGTCCTCGACCTGCGCCTCTCCGGGTACTGCCGTGCCCTTGGCCTCTTCCATCCTCGTCTCCTCCCTCTCCCTGGCTACCTCTGCTGCCATCTCCTGGAACTCGTCCTGTGTCGTCTCATGCCTTAGCGGCATCGTTTCCTCCCTGCTCACAGGCTGTGATAAAGGCCCCGATGAACGCGGGGAAGGCCCAGATGACGCTGTTCCCGCAGCACCTAAGTCTGTCCACCCAGTGGGGATTAGCATGAACTCCTCGCACGCCTCGGCTGTAGGCAGCAGGCTCGGGTTCCGCTGGAGGACCATGCGTGCCATCATCTCCTGAGACCAGTTCGCGCTTCCAGTGACGTTCTTTTTCGACCGCTTCCTCAAACGCCCGCCTGAGGTTATCGGAAAGCTGTCCCTGTCCCAGTCCTGCACCAGTATCGCAGTCGCCGTGGGAGTGGTTGTCACGGCAGACAATCCAAGCCCTCCGCCTCTCGTGGGGCGCTCCGATGACATGGCTTCCCAGTAGGAAGGGCCAGCACGCATAGCCTTCCTCCTCCATGTCAAAGACGACCCCGGCACCATCGTCCGTATGCAGGAGTCGAGCCACGTTTTCAATGACTGCCCACTTAGGGTGCATCTCCCGCACGAGTCGGTGGAACTCGTACCAGAGGCCACTTCTCTCCGTGGGGTTGTCGCGGGTGCCGATGCCTGGCCCGTGCCCGGCGATGCTGATGTCGGTGCAGGGGAATCCGCCGCTGATGATATCGACTGGCTCAAGCTGATGTTCTCTTCCAACCCCACACTCCTTCACGTCCCTGTAGAGGGGAACCCCCGGCCAGTGCTTGCGCAGCACCGACTGGCAGTAGGGGTCTATCTCCACCTGCCATGCGGTCCTGAGGCCCGCAAGCTCCAGGCCGTAGTCAATCATCCCTATGCCGCTGAAGAGGCTGCCGTGGCTGAGGCCCATAGGGGGTAATACCCAGGCCCTACCGGTTCGCCCGGCTCACGAACAGGGCATCGAAGGCGGGGTCCTCTATCCTGACGGAGAACTCGCCCAGGACGTCGGGGTCCCTGCGGTAGAGGTGCCCCTCCTTCTGCATCTTCCGCTTGCTGTAGCCCGGGCCCACGGGGTTGGACTTGTCCACCAGGGAGTGTATCCATGCCGCCAGGGCGGCCTCCCTGCTGTCCTTCGAGCCCATGAGCGACCGTGCCGCCCGGCTCATGGCCCGCCGCACGTCGGGGCGGTGCAGCCCCAGCACGTCGGCGACCTCCTGGAAGGAGCGGCACCTCGCGTACTCTATTACCGCCCTGGACAGGCCCCCCTTGAGCGAGTCCTCCATCCCTGCCCTGCCCAGCACCCTGGCCAGCACCTCCTGCGTGGGCTCGCCGAAGAGCAGGAAGGCCCCGATGACCCGCACCGCCATCCTGATGCGGAACGAGCAGACCGTCTGGGTGCTCCTGAAGATGCTTGCCAGCGTGGTCTGGGTCTTCCCCAGCAGGTAGTACGACAGGAGCATGTCCTGGTCCTCGGGGGACAGGTACCTCAGCATCCTTATGAAGGACACGAAGTTCTCCTGGATGTAGGTGAACACGTCGTCCTCCTGGAGGTCCTGCTGGGTCTCCAGGCTTATGGTGGTGGCACCCGCCAGCGCCTCCTCCTCGCCCAGGAGGAGGGCACGGGCAGACGTTACCGAATTCATGTAAGGTGTTGATTCCAAAAGACTTATACTCCTTCTACTTGAGGAGAAATAACAGCCCTCTCGTGTTTCCATGCCTCGGACATTTGCAGGCCTGCTCTTTTAGCCTGCTCGACCCGTCGCTCAGGCGTCCATGAGCTTCTGAACTTCCTAGACTGGGAGGCCCTATAGACAGGGTCCGTCCAGAGCAGCCTGTTTTTGGATGCTGCCGCAGAAACCCCCCTGGCAGTATCCTGGGGGGTAAACCTGTAGTAATCTCCCCGTTGCCTCCTTGCCACCCATGCCTTAGAGAGATTCTCCTTGTGCCGCTCGGAGTTTTTCAGGCCCTTACGGCTGGGGGGTCTGTTATTTCTACAGCCTTCTTTCTTATGCTGCCTGACCTTCGGGGAATCTTTAATGCCTCTTCTCTTCTTCCCGTTTAGCCGCCATGCAAGCCTCCTTCTTTCGGTAGGCTCCCAGGAAGCCCCGGCCCATCCGTCATGGGCGGAGTTATACCCAAACTCCTGATAGAACGACTGAAGCCTGAGCATCCAGGCTGTCTCACGGGCCTCCAACCATAGGGGGTCGTCAACACGCTCCAGTACCTCGAACCTGAATGCCTCTTGCCCGTAAAGGCCCCATGCTGCCTGAAGATGACAGCTATGGTGCCTTCCCTGCCGCAGGTGCCTGATATGCTCTGACCTGCGCTTGTGGATATTCCTGGAGCTTCCTACATAGACTTTCCTGTTCACTAGGTTAACCCAGGCATAGACCCCGCTCTTGGCAGGGCTGGCAATGTATGGCGTGGTTTCCATACTTAGGAGACCCATAGTCGGCTCTTCTCCATGGCCAGCCTATGCTGGCCCTTCCCTGGCTGCCGCACCAGGGCCATACTCTGTCGTCGGGAGGGGCGATTTTCGCAGTCTTGTAGGGAATTCCGGTGTATGGTTTGTATTAGGGGGAAGTGTGCCTAGAAGGCAGCCTACAGTACCCATACGGATAAATACTGGAAAACACGGCGGGATACGGGGCTATAGGGGAAAGGCCTTAGCCATGCGGAGGACTACCAGGCGGGCTGCCCGGCGGGCCGGACGGTGGCGTATAGGTAAGCCCGAGCGCCTTTATCTCAGCCATGCACTCTGCCTCCCCGGCAGCGCTTGTGACCGACCCTGCTGCCGTCCCGTCAGTGGGGTCGGAGCAGAACAGCGGCCAGGCGGTCTTGGTGGTCCCCCCCGACTCGAACAGGGACAGGACCTTCTTGCCCGCAAGGTCGTATACCATCCTCCAGCACTTGAAGGCGGGCGACACGTTTACCATGACGTTCTCCTGCACGACCGGGCTTGCCATAGTCTTTTCTCCTTATTAGTTCGTAGTCACCGTCCACCCGTTGGCCAAGAGCGTGGCCTCGTCGGCGGAGTCTGTCGGGCTGGCGTTCGTCCCGCCACACATATTCAGGTAGCCATTAGCTTGCCCATTGGCCACCAGCGCTGCCAAGATGCCGTTAACGGCATCCAAAGTCAACTGGTTGGTGTCGCAGTCCAGGCTCGCGAGGGCGCTCAGGCCAGATACGTCCAGCGTGGTTAGCTGGTTGGAATAGCAGTCCAGGTGCACGAGGGCGCTCAGGGCAGATACGTCCAGCGTGGTTAGCTGGTTGTTCTGGCAGCCCAGGCTCGCGAGGGCGCTCAGGCCAGATACGTCCAGCGTGGTTAGCTGGTTGTAATAGCAGTCCAGGTACGCGAGGGCGCTCAGGCCAGATACGTCCAGCGTGGCAAGCTGGTTGAAAGAGCAGACCAAGTAATCGAGGGCAGCCATGTTCGTAAAGTCCAGGTCGGTGAACTGGTTGCCCGAACAATCTAGGTAAGTGAGGGTGAGAGCGGTCGTGCCTGATACGTCCAGGCTGGCGAGCTGGTTAGAGTGGCAGTCCAGGTACGCGAGGGCGCTCAGGCCAGATACGTCCAGCGTGGTTAGCTGGTTGTAATAGCAGTCCAGGCTCGCGAGGGCGCTCAGGCCAGATACGTCCAGCGTGGTTAGCTGGTTGTTCTGGCAGCCCAGGTACACGAGGGCGCTCAGGCCAGATACGTCCAGGGAAACTATGGCTGCTTGGTTTACCAGATTCAAGGTGCTCCGCCCAAAGAACAGCACATTGTTGACAGCGGACGCCCATATGGGGGAGCTGGACAGGGCATCGGTGGTCATTGATGCTGTAAAAGGCAGGGCATCTGGGTTGACGCCGACAGTGAAGGTCTGGAACGAGGCCGCATCCAACGCCTTCCAGTTGGCGTTGTACTCCAGGTGCTCCTGGTCCTCGTAGCGGGACAGGACAAGACCGAGGTTAGGCGTGACGTCAGGCATAGGAATCCCTCATTACTTCAGCGCCAGGGCGATGATTGCCCCCTTGTACCCGATGGGGTTGGAGAGCCCGGAGCTGGGCACGGCGCTGGTCTGCAAGGTCTGCTGGATGAGCCAGTAGGAGCTTCCTGCCGGGTAGGAGGCGGAGGTGACGTAGCTGGCCCCCGTTCCCAGGCCGATGGCGGAGCTGTCGATGAGCGCCCCCGCCTCGATGACAAGCTCGTCGTCGCCGCCAGGGGTGATGAGCTGGTACCCTATGACGGGCTCGGGCGGGCTGCCGGACTCCGCCCCGATGGCGTTGTCGTGGACGTCCACCGCTGTCTGGGTGCCCGCGCCCCCTGTGGTGCCTGCGCACTCCAGGAGGACGGCCGTGATTCCGCCGTCGAACACGGGCCGCCCGTACTCGATGGGCGGGCTGACGGTCGGGGGGGACTGGGCCAGGCCAGCATCGGTGACCCACGCGGTGCTTCCGCCGCTCAGCAGGCTGCCGCTGGTCGGGGCCGTGAACAGGTAGATGCTCGGGTAGTTCCCAGAGGCGTCAGGAGAGTCCTGTGCGATGTTGAGGATGCGCTCCTGGAGGGTCCAGGCGTTGCCCATGTCGTCGGTGATGACCGGGGCTACCGTCTCGTCGTCTCCGATGTTGAAGCCATAGTTGGTGCGGTTTCCGAAGACCAGCAGTGCCAGCAGGCTCTTGGCGGTCGATGGGCTGCCAAGGGTAAGCTG
>Ga0181530_10001709_pt1 | contig 27235 bp, 20 predicted proteins | sample PEATcosm2014_Bin_42_FD_119769 | JGI IMG/M metagenome (GOLD analysis project Ga0181530, IMG submission 119769) | Peatland microbial communities from MTU Mesocosm Facility, Houghton, MI, USA - PEATcosm2014_Bin10_60_metaG | ecosystem: Environmental > Terrestrial > Soil > Wetlands > Peat | place... | reverse complement strand
TCGTCGGCATCGATCTCTCCGGCGGCATGCTCCGCGAATGCCGGAAAAAACTCCAGCAAAAGCGCCTGGCGCCGACCCAGCTTTTCCAGGCCAACGCTGTTGAGCTTCCCTTCCGCGACAACGCCTTCGATCACGTTTTCATCAGCCACGTCATCAGCGTCGTCAGCGATCCCTGCCGGCTGATCACCGAGGCGCAGCGCGTTTCCAAGCCGGATGCGCGAATCGTCATCGTCAACCATTTTCAATCCACCAATCGATTCATCGCCATGGTCGAGAAATTTCTCTGCCCGCTTTGCACGATGCTCGGCTGGCGCAGCGATTTGCCCTTGGACGACCTGATCCGGCGAACGGGGGTGGAGGTCGATTATCGCTTCAAGCTGGAAAGCATCGATCTCTGGGAAACGGTGGTGATCACCAACAACAAGGACCGGCGGATGGGGACTTTCGTGCCACCCACGGGGGTCGGGTGCGTCGCCGCTTGATCGGATGCGTTAGCCTTGATCTGTATCACATGCGCTGAATGCGGGGAAAGTTTTGAAATCGGCGAGGAGTTCGCCGGGATTACTGAATTCTGTCCCGCCTGCGGCGCGCTCAACGACATACCCGATACCGCTGCGGACCCCGGCCCGGACCAGCCCATTGAGTCCGCGCCGGCCGTTGCCGCATCCGCTCCCGTTCCGGGGCGCGGCATTCCAGCCGCCCTGTGGTGGACGATTCTCATCGCCGCCGTCGGATTGTTCGCCGTGGCCTGCGTGTTTCTCTTTTCCGACAATTGGGAGAGCCGCAACGTCCAGGCGCTCGCCGACGCAGCCAATCGTGGCGACGTCCTGATGGCCGACGAGGATTACGCCGCCGCCGCCGGACAATACCGCTTCGTCCTGGACACCGTCGGTCACCGCGCGATCGAAAGCGTATTCATCCGCCAGTTGATCGATCGCGCCCGTCGCGGCGAGGCCGAGGCCGAGGACCGCCTTCATGCCACTCCAACCACCCTGGCATCCACCGAGCCCGCCAGTGGAGGCGAAGCCTTCCACGCCGCCACCCAGCCCGATCTCCAGGTTCATCTTGCCATCAAGTCGTTCCAGCGCGACTACGAAGCCTTCCCATCGTTCATCCGCGGCCATCCCCTGCTCTTCCAGGATGCCAAGGGCAATTGGCGCCGACGTCAATTCGTCGTTTGGGACGCGAGTTACGATCCGCCCGCGCAGTCGGACTCGCCGCGGATTTTATTGCGATACACCTGCGGCTCCCACGTCACCGAACCGCACCACGATCGCCAGGAAGCCGAGGCGGACGATAATTTCCCGAACGATGAATCCCCCAAGGACGTTCATTGTCAGACGCAATTCGAATGGCTCTCGAATCGTTGGCTCATCGCCCGCCGCGATGCCGACGCCGAAAAGAACGAGACCGCCGCGGTCGACGTTCGTCCGTCGCTCGACGATTTCTACGTTCTGGAGCGGCAGGCCTTCCATGCGAATCAGGCGTCGCCGTGATCCGTCGGGAGGCACTCTATTTCACCGGCCGGGTCGCCGTCTGTGCCAGCTTTTCCGCCTTCGCCAGCGTCTTCTCCACCTCCGGGTCCGAATTCAGCGCCAGCGACCGTTTCAGCATCTCCACTGCTTCGGGGAATTGATGGTTCTGCAGATAAAGCATCCCCAGCGTGGCCTCCAGCACGCCGGGCTTTTCCCGCTTGTACCACGGAACCTGCGGCTCGACGCTCATCCACTGCTTCACCACCTCGATCGCTTCGGGCACCCGATTCAACTGCACCAAATCCTTCGCCAGCCGGTCGTAGCCGTGCGTATCCGTCGGCTCCAGCCGAGTCGCCGTCTTGTAGTCTTCCATCGCCTTCTCGACGTAGGCGTCTCCCTGCTCGGCGAATTTCCCGGCCTGCGACGCCTGGCCCTGGCGTCCGGCCTCGATGGCCCTGAGAAAGCACGGCTTTGCAAGGTCGTCCTGATATTCGCCCAAGATGATGTAATGAATAGACCGCGTGCCGTTCAGCGAGTAACTGTAGAGCGTTTCAGTATCCGTCCACCGCCCGGCCTGCACGAATGACAGCGATCCCAAAACCACAATCACCGCCCAGGTCGCGATTTTGACCGCCAGGCTTCTGTGCCGATCGATCCACCATCCAATCGCCAGCGCCACGCCCAGCATCGACAAATACACGTATCGATCCGCCACCGTTGTGTAATACTGATATGCAAAAGTCTTCAGCCCCAGGACCGGCAGAACGCCCAATACGAAAATCAGTCCAGCCACGCTCGGTATCTGCCGCTTCATCCGCCAGAGGATCACCGCCAGGGCCATCGGGAAGATCCACGTCCAATAGAGGGGATGATGCAGAGCCGGGTCCGTCAGCACGGCCGCCGGGCTGCGGGCGTAATCAAACCGCAGGTCGATCGGCAAAACCAGCTTGCCCAGGTAAAACGCCAGCCCATCCAGCGCGATCAGCGGCCGCGCCCACATCGGCGCGCCCACGTCTTCCAGCAATTCTTGAATCTTCGCCGCGATGACCGTCATGACAATGGCCATGGCAAACCACGGCCAAATCCACCGCGCGATGTCCTTCCACGACCGTCGATACGTGATCCGATCGATCACGGCGACGATTGCCAGCACAACCACGGTGGATGGTTTTGACAACAGCGCCGCCGCAAAAAACATCGTCGCCAGCCAATAATTTCTCCTCCGCCCGGCTTTGGGCGATTCCAGGGCGGCAAGGTATCGCCAGATGGACAGCAGCGCGAAAAATCCGCTCAGCAGGTCCTTCATCGCCGTTGCCCAGGCGACGGCTTCGGTCTGAAGCGGATGCACGGCGAAGATCAGCCCTCCCGCCGCCGCCGGCCAGTCCCCGATTTTCAGCCGCCGGAGAATCTCCACCACCACGCACGCGCACAGCCAATGAACCGCCAGGCTGGCCGCGTGGAACACGTCCGGATTGAGCGTCGCCCCCAGCAGGTCGGGGCTCTGCACGTGTGCCCCGTGCGCCAGCGCCCACCAGAGCGTGTAAACCAGCGGATCGTACATCGCGTTATTGTGCTGGCCTTTCAGGTTCCACTGGTCCAGCAATCCCCCGATCGTATGGCCCGTGATGTTCGGATTATTGTAGATCAGCGGGCCATCGTCCCAGTCCACGAAATCGTTCGTCACGATCCGGCCAAACACCAGAACGATCGCCAGCAACAACAAAAGACGGATCTGGGTGATTCGCGTCATGATCTGTTGGCAGCAATCACCGCCGCCATCCGCCCGGTGATGCCGTGTTCCCGGCGATGGGAAAAGAATTCATCCCGATGAGTCACGGTGCACCGGTCGGTGGAATCGATGTTGCTCTCGCGCAGCCCGCTGCTTAACAACTGCATTCGCGCCGCCCGGCGTAAATCCACCGTTCCCTTGCCATCCTGCGTCCGTGCAATCGGCGCGGCGTCTCCGAATACGTCGATAAACGCCTCCAGCACTTCCGATCCGACTTCAAACGCCCCGCTCCCGATGCACGGGCCGATGGCCGCCAGGATCGTGCCGGCCGCGCCGGCGCTATCCAGCATTTGCCCCGCCGCCGCCGGAATTATCCCGGCGACAATCCCCCGCCAGCCCGCGTGAACCGCCCCCACGATCCGCCCGTCCCCGCTGCAAAGCAACACCGGCACGCAATCCGCCGTGCGCACGGAGATCACCCGTTGGCTGTCCCGGCTCACCAGCGCATCGGCCCTTTGTCCCGTGTCAAAAGCCCGGCCCGCTTCCACGCACGCCACCTCGCGGCCATGAACCTGGTGAACCCGCAATGGCGGCTCACCGCCGCAGCCGATGCTTGACGTCAATCGCGAGTAATTCCCCCAGATTCGATTCTGATCATCCTGCACGTCGCAGCCGCTCGGGTTCCCCAGGTTGAGCGAATCGAACGGAGCCGGGCTTATTCCCCCGATCCGCGTGCTGAACGCATGCCGTACCCCAACCGCATCGAGTTTTGCCGAGGCATAATAGACCACGCCGTTCTTGAAGATTCGCCGCTCAAGCACGATGCCGAGAGTACAAGTGGGAAGTTGTAAGTACAAGTGCAAGTTGCAAGTGCAAGTGGCAAGTTGATAGCTTCTTCCCTCTTGCTTGCAACTTGCAACTTGTAACTTGCAACTTCTTCTCCCAACTTGCAACTTCTTCTTTCAATCCCCTATGATTTACCCCCCTATGCCCCGCCGCGTTCCCAAGATCGCCGTCTTCCCCGGACAGTTTGATCCGATCACCAATGGCCACCTGGACCTGATCAACCGGGGTGCCCGGCTTTTCGATGAACTGATTGTCGCCGTTGGAATCAATCCGGAAAAGAGCGAACTGTTTCCCCATGCCGATCGCGTTTCGATGGTTCGTAAACTGCTCAGGAACGTCCCGGGGATTCGCGTGGAGAAATACACCGGTCTGACCGTCGACTTCGTCAAGCGCTGCCATGCCACGGCCATCCTTCGCGGTATCCGCGACGTCTCCGATCTCCACCACGAATTCCGGCTTGCCTTGGCCAATCGCGCCGTCGGCGGAGTCGAAACCGTCTTTATTATGACCGGCGACCAATATGCACTGACCAGCAGCAGCCTCATCCGCCAAGTCGCCTCCCTCGGCGGAGACATTCGCCAGCTTCGCGGCGTCCTTCCCGAGCCGGTAATCGAACGTCTTCTGGCAATTCGCCGCCGAATCAAACGCCCACGCTCCGATCCCGACACTCAAAGCACGTGACTTTTGGTCAGCATGGCATTCCCATTCCCTTTGCCTGCCCATGCCGGCGAACCAATCAAATCGGCATAACTTTTCTTAAATGAATGGGTTATCGTTATTCTCCGTCGCTCGTTGAATGGCGGCAATTTTCTTGACCTGGCGCTAGCGCCTCGGATACACTTAATGTGCAGTTCGGTTGCGTCGAACTGGTTTTTTCGCGTTTTTTTGAAATTGCGGAGTTCAGAGGACTTTCCAACTAAGATGATTTAGGCGTCCGGCGGTGGTCGCCGGCGCAAATTTTCCCATGTCACATTTCACAGATGCATCCGCGATCGATGGGGTCGTCTCCTATTGGAGTACGATACGGCAATCATATCTATCCTTCCGTACGATCGCTCCCGATGCGCTTTTGGATGTGACGCATCTCGAAAGGAGCTTCGTATGAAGCTAATGTTTAAGACGAATCCCGGCGCGCCGGGATTCGTCAGGACGAGAGGGTTTACCCTCGTCGAACTTCTGGTGGTCATCGGGATCATCGCTCTGCTGATCTCGATTCTGCTGCCCAGCTTGAACCGCGCCCGTGAAACGGCCAACCGCGTCAAGTGTGCCAGCAACCTCCGGCAGATCGGTCAGGCCATCCTCCTCTATTCCAACGATTCCAAGGGCCCCTATCCCCGCACCATCTATGTCGGCGGCCCCTCGCCCATGACCATAAGTACCACTGGGATCAACGTGCAGGGTTACTCTGCGTCCACCGCCGACGTGCCCACCACCTCAAACGGAATCACCGATCCGTTTAATCTCCCTGCCGCCGCTAACGTGGCTTCGGCGGGCGGCTATGACAACAACGTGCCCCAGGCGCTTTATCTGTTGCTTCGCACTGAGGACATCACTTCGGCCGTGTTCGTTTGCCCAAGCTCCAATGCCACCGCGGATGTGTATGGTGGCGGTACCAATACCGCTTTGAACCAGGTGAATTTCAGCAACATCCAGAACAACCTGAGCTACAGCTATGCTTGCCCCTACCCGGACACTACCGCTCTGGGCAGCGGATTCAAGATGGTCCAGGGTCTTGAGCCCACGTTTGCCGTAGCCGCTGATATCAACCCCGGCACCACCGGAAACAGCGGTAACGACAACGTGTGCTTCCCCAACACCAGCAGCTCGGGCCTTCAGATGCAAGAGGGCAACAGCAACAATCACGGCAAGCAAGGCCAGAACGTGTTGTATGGCGACGGTCACGTCGAATTCCAGAACAATCCGTTCTGCGGCGTTAACCGTGATAACATCTACACGCGTGGTGGACCAACCTGGGGCACTACGACCCAGGACCTGGTCGCGTCGCCCTATACTGCCAACGACAGCGTACTGCTGCCAACCGACGACAACTACTAATCGTTGTTTTTCGGCAAGATTGCAGAGCAATAACCGGGGCCCGCCTTCATCGGCGGGCCTCTTTCTTTCCCTGCGCCCAGGTCCACAGCCGAGCGCATCCCTCACCACGTTTTCATATAATCGACGTGGCGCCCGGAACCACGGTTTCCACCGAAGAGGGCTATGAGCGGTCCAATTCAGATCGAGAAGCATTCTCCCAGCGTTCGGCGTCCGAGCATTTTTTTCAATCTTGGAGCGATAGCCATCTGCCTGGCAATGCTCGCGGTCTTCGCGGTGTTGGCGCGCAACGCGTCAGCGGGCAAATCCGCCACCTTCGATGAGCCGGCATCATTGTTTTCCGCCTGGGTGCAGACCCATTACTTCGATTTTCGGTTCGGACCCGAGAATCCCCCGCTTTATAAGTACTACGTCGCGGCGGGCACGCGAAGCGACGATCTGACAATCAATCGCCGCTCGCCGTCCTGGGATGCGATGCTGCACGATTTCGATGGCGTTGGATCGCTGCTGATCGACACGCTCTATCGCACAGCGGGCAACGACGTCGATCGTCTGCTCAACGCCGCCCGCTGCCGGATGATCGCCTTGGGTGTAGCGCTGGGCGGCATTGTCGCGTGGTGGGCTTGGCGCTGGCGCGGGCCGGTGGCCGCGGTCGTGGCTACGGCCGCATATTGTTTCGACCCGAATTTCCTCGCTCACGCTCCGCTTTTGAAAAACGACGTGCCGCTGGCGCTCGTGCTGACGGGGTTCATGGCGAGCGTATGGCTATTGGGGGAGCGCGCCACCTTCGTTCGGTGGGCGATGACGTCGCTTTTGCTCGGCGCCGCCGCGACAACCAAGTACTCCGGAGTGTTTGCCCTGCCAATCCTGATGGTTGCATTGGTCGTCCGGGCGGTCGGCCGCGACTCCTGGCCATGCCTGCGATGGACCGCGCGGACCCGCGTCGCCCGTTTGGCCGTCGCCGCCGCCATCCTCGCCGCCGCCATGATCGTCGCCTACGTGTTCATCTGGGCCAGTTATGGCTTTCGGTTCGAACTGAGCAGTGACCCGCGGCGCCCATTCGATCCGAATGCGCTGATTCGCGCATTATCCGACAAACAGGCGGGGCCAGCCGCACCCATGGGCTATTCCAGCCCTCTGGTGAGACCGGCGCAATGGGCATTGCGCCATCGCGTTCTCCCGGAGGCATGGATCGTCGGATTCGTGTTCATTCACAACTGGTCTTTGTGGGCGCCCGCCTTTCTTTGTGGAAGCTTCAGTACCCAAGGATGGTGGTACTACTTTCCCGCGGCAATGCTTTTCAAGACGCCTACGGCCACGCTCTTGGCGCTCATCCTCCTCGTTACCGTCTGGGCCGCCCGACCGCGCCAGATGTTCGCATTCAATCCGCGGAACTGGTGGCCGATCTGCGTTGCCTGGACGTTGCCCGTCATGTACATGGCCGTGGCCATGACCATGCACTACGATGTGGGTTTACGGCACGTGTTTCCCATCTATCCGTTTCTTTTCATTATCCTGGGCGTGGGAGCGGCCAATGCATGGCAGCGGCGGCCCCGCATCACCGCGGCCGTGGCGTTTTTTCTCCTCTCGGGCCTGGCCTTGGAAACGTGCGCCGCTTACCCGGATTTCATTCCATTTTTCAACCTCCCTGCCGGCGGTTCACGCGGCGGCCTGCGCCTGCTCAGCGATTCCAATCTCGATTGGGGGCAGGACCTGCCTCTCGTGGCCGATTGGCAAAAACGCCATCCGGATCGCCTGATCTTCCTTTTGTATTTCGGGACCGCCGGTCCCTCCCATTATGGAATCTCTTACTACAAAGACAGCATTGAATCCATATATCCCAATGCGCGGCAGGCGGCTTCAAAGAATATGATTCTGGCCATCAGCGCGACGGTCTTGCAAGGAACCTACCTTTCCCCCGATCAACAAAAGAGGATGGAGCAGTTACGCCGAAAGCACCCCTTGGCGGTCTTAGGCGGGTCGATCTACCTCTTTGACGTGCCATGAACCGGCCGCGCCGCGATTGCCGAGCAACAGTCTTGAGCCCGCCTTCCTCGGCGCGCCTCTTTCTTTTTTTGTTAGAATTCCCCGTTCCTCGAACGTAAGCTTCTTTTTATGGAAGACGTTCTCCCGCCACAAACCGAGCGAGGTTCCGGTTTCGAGCCGCCGCGGGTCCGGCAATTCACCGTCTTCCTCGAAAACCGGGTCGGCCGGCTTCAAGGCCTTCTGGCGGCGCTGGAGTCGGCCGCGCATCCGATTCGCGCCCTGTCCATCGAAGAATCCGGCGATTCCGCCCTGGTGCGGATCATTTGCACCGATTCCGACGCCGCTCGCCGCCTCCTGCGCGATGCCGGGTTCCCCTTCGGCGAACTCGATCTTCTGGCCGTCCAGATTCCAAAAAGAAAATCGCAGCCCCTCATCTCCATCTGCTCCGTCCTTTTGTCCGCCGAGATCAACATTCATTACGTCTACCCATTTCTTCTTGGCCCTCACGGACCGGCGCTGGCGCTCTACGTGGAAGATGCAGTCCTCGCCGCTGAGTTGCTCATCAAAAAGGGCTTCACACTGATCGGCGAAAGCGATCTGAAGCCGTAGAAACTGGTTGCAGCCGGTTTTTCCATTCTGCCGATATGCGCAGCGGCGTTCTCATTTGATCGGAGACCGAATTTTGGATGGGCCGATAAAATCCCACTTCTCGATCCACGGCCCGGCCGTCACGCTGATCAATGCCTGTCGCGAACTGGACGAGCAGATCGGGTTCTTCCTCGGTCCGTTCGCGCTGAAACGTCATACGACCGAGGCTCTGGAAATTCATGGCCAAATCCACCCCTTCGATCTGACCGAAGTCACCCGCTCGCTTTCCGCCGCCGCCGACAGCCGCCGACGCTGCGACGAACTCGTCGAAATCTATTCCCTGGCCGAACGACACTGGATCGTCGACGAACGCTGGGGGGTCTGCGAGATCGATCTTCTCAAGCACCGCTGGCGAAGCTGGCTCCTTCCCCGTCCGTTGTTCGACCCCGTTCAACTCGCCGACGCCGCCGTCTTGCACCCCATGGCTCAGCTCCTTCGCTTACGCGGCGTCGAATTGGTTCCGGCAATTTCCATCGAGCGCGCGGGCTGGGGAGCGATGGTCATCGCCCCATACCCCATCAGCGCCGAAATCGCCCGCGTTGTCCGCGCCGGCTATCGCGTGATCGGCCAGCGCTGGACCGCCCTGGTGCGACAGAACGGGCGCATCGCCCTTCGCCGCGTTCCCGGCGTCCTGGAATCTCCCGCCTCGCCCGGCAAATCCCTGTCCCGCGGCGCCGCCTGGATCGACCTCACCCGCGACAATCCCTGGGCCTCGGCCGACATCGCCTGGTGCGATGCCGTGCTGGCGATCGCTCCGGGCCGGCGCTCCAACTCCCAGGGCCGCGTCGTCCCCATCGCCGAAGCCCAGGCTTTTCTGCGCCATGTCTGGCCGGTCCCTCAACTGCCCCTCGATCGCCCTCGTCTCCAGCATCCCGCCGTCACCCTCGCCGGCCAGTGCATCTGTCTCAGCCTGCAATTATCCCGGCACGAGGATGAATTTCTCCAACTGATCGAATTCGCCCGCAAACGATCCGCCTCCCGCGTGCAGGTCTCCATCAGCCGGGCCCTGCGGCGAACCATTGTCCCGGCGGCGCGAAAAGCGGGATAGTAGGGGCAAACCCGAAATTCGAAATTCGAAACTCGAATCAAATTCGAAATTAAAAACTCGAAACGAAGGCCCTTTGGTCATTCGAATTTCGAATTTGATTCGAATTTCGAATTTCGAGTTTCGAATTTTCCCCTACTCCCCATCCACCCTCTGATATCGAAACGCCGCTCGATACAGCCCCGACACCTCCGCACTCTTCACGACCATCGGCCGATACTTTTCGTTGCGCGGCTGAAGCCGCACCACGGGCGCCTCCCCGTCCGCCTCGAAAAAAATCCGCTTGAAGGTCGTTTGGCCATCCGCAAACCGCACGAAGCAGTCGTCCCCATTTCTCGCCGCCAACGACGGCGCGAAGATCACGATGTCCCCCTCCCGATATTTCGGCGTCATGCTGTCCCCGTGCACCCGCGCCGCGAACGCATCCTTGTCCGAAATCTCCGGGCAACCCACGTATTGATCCGCCACCCGCGGCGGATACGACAAATCCAGAAAATCCTTCGGATAACCCGCCGATGCCCGATTGATCACCGGAACGGCGTTGCCCATGACCCGCTCCGAGCCTTCCCCGCCAGGGTCTACCAACTCCCGCAGAATCCCCGATAGATCATCAACTTCGCCTTCGACCAGCGGCGTCTGTCGGCCTTTCTTTCGTTCCAGCAGCTTTCCCAAAACCGCGCGCACGTCCTGCGGCGTTCTTTGCAGATGCGCCTGCGTCACCAACTCGCCGACCCCAAACCCCAGCGTTTGTTCCAATCTCCGAAGTTTCTCGTCGCTAGGCGGATTCGGCGTCCGCCCCGTTTCGATGAGCGACAGATACGGCTTGGAAATATTGACTCTTCCCGCCAATTCATCCAACGTCAGCCCCAGCCGCCGCCGCTGCTTGCGAAGTTTTGCGCCCAACGGTTCCATGTCTGCAAAACTCGCATACCGATAGCCCATCTTCGCCAAAAAATCAACAAAAATATCTTACAAATACCTAACATGGATGGAAGGCGAAACAGCGGTTTATTCTTTATAAAACCGAGCGACGCCCCCACTAATTGCAGGATTTCGGTTACTCGTGGCTCTTTGTCGGCTTCCAAATCAGACCGCATCTCATGCACATCCACGACTGCATCCAACGCAGGTGAAGCGCACGCCAATCGGTTCGGTTGTATTTCGCGTTGCTGAACGCTGCCATAAACGGCAACACGGACAGCAAAAAACATACGACGGCGAGACCCATCATAATCGGATCGTGAACAGAACCGGGATCCGGTTTGTCCGGCGGTGATCCAAAGAAGAAAAGTACCAGTCCCACGCAACCGCCAATCACAAGGACAACGCCGAGAAGAAACCACACAAACTCGGACTTCTTTTGGGGCGGCGCGGCCCTTAATGACAGATTAGTTTGCGACACCACATCGCCCCCGATGCCCGCGATTCCGTTGCCGGCAACCAGCGCCCCGAACGAGTGTGTCGACGATCCCTGCTGAAAAACCATCGACAGCGAACGCGCGTCGTCCGAATGACAATTCGGGCAGATGTGCCCCGATACCTGGGGATTCGTGGACGGCATTTGGCTCCGGATAGGCAGTCAAATGCTACTTCGCTCCTTCAAATGCGTCAAAAGTTTGGTGATGTAATCTTCCGCGGCGATGCGAAATTCAAAGGGGTCGGGAGTCTTTTCCGGTAAAGACTCCCGACCCCTTTATCACGACGGCCCCTTCTCCTCAAGCTGATACAGCTTCGGCCCGATCCGCTGGTCCGCCCATTTCATCGACTTGTTGAGCACAAATCCGAACGCGCACAAAACCGCGATCAACGCCACCAGCGTGATCAAATGCTTGGGCCGCCAATGGCGGATCGTCGATCCATAGGCGATCAGCGCCAGCACCGCGGCCACGGTGACCACCGCGTCGTAGCTGGCTCGTTGCCAATATGGGCCGCCGAGGTGCAGCCACATGCCGAATTCATCGAACGTCAGTCCCAGGCCGACGCCGTAGGCCACCGCCGTCCCCCAGAGCCAGCGGCCGCTGGGGCGTCCGAAAAGCGACGCCGCGCCGCTGATGCTCAGCAGAAATATCCCGTAATTCAGGTGATGGACGTGCGTGCCCTTGACGTGGAAGAACAATTGCGGCGGCAGCTTCCCGGCCATGATGAAGATCACCAGAATCCGCGCGATCACGAACGTGAAAATAAATGCCGCCAGCACCAGCCTGGCCAGGGCGTTTCGCTGGTGGATGGCCGCTTGCCTCGCCGCCAGTTCCATCGTGTCCCGAGTTTCCATTTCCGCCTCTATTCGTGTGAAGCAACGGCCGTTTTTCTCGCCATTTCCGTGGCCGTTCCAAGCCGTCTCAGTTTCTCTGTCTCGCCGCCTCGATCGTACAAATAGAATACGCGCCTCGGATCGATCCGCGAATAGTATTCATATAATGCACGATCGCGATCACCCGGTTTCCCGATCGCCGAAACGTCCGCGTTCAGGTCGTGAGCGCGGATGATGGCCGCCTCGTCCGGCCAGGCGACGTCGGCATTGAAGACCGGTTCAACCGAGGGATTATTCGTCACCTTTTTTCCGCCGATGAGCGCGTCCCGGTTGAAATGGAACAGCACAACCGCGCGGCCGGTGATTTCGCGGGCCAGATCGCTGTCGATCTGCCGCAACTCCGGGGGCTTGAAATGCTGGTCATCCGCCAGGCGGTCGAATTGCGGCATGCCCGACAGGGCGAGCGGGATCATGGCCACGGCGATCATCGTCCGGCTCATGGCGGCTCTGTTTGGAAACGTGTCGGTTAGGAAACGGATCGGCAGGACGCAGAGGAGTATGACGGCCGGCATCACCATGATGTAATAGTGCGGCAAGACCCACGAAAACGCGTAAGCCGTTAGCACCAATGTGAACGTCGGCAACATTCCCCAAACGGCCCAAAGCCGGCGGTTCCACATCGCCAGCAGCGACATTGGGAGGATGAGCCAGAAAAACGGCTCCGGCACGGCGGCGAAACGGATCATGTCCAGTTGCCCCATCAATCCGGACATAAGATTCTTCCATTGGTGCTGTTCGATGACTCCCTTGGCGTTGATCTCATAGAAAAACTGGGCTTGGGGGAGATCGGATACGTGCCGCGGCGCCGGTCCGGAGTGAAACCAGAAAACGCCGGGATAATTGGCGTCGTTATATCGGCCGAAGGGAGTGGTGAACCATTCCCCGGTGACGTTGCGGTTGATGATGAGTTGAAGGACCAGGAACGGAAGCACGGGAAGAGCGACCGTGGCCGCGGTGATGATCCAGGTGCGAAGGGGTTTGGATTTGAGATCCATGGCCATGACGCCGGCGAGGACGATGGCAAAGCAAAGGGCGTCCGCCGGCCGGGTGATGGCGGCCCATCCGCTCATCGTGCCAAGGAGAATAAGCCAGCCGCGTCTCTTGTTTCGCCGCCACTTCAAGACGGCCCAGGTCATGGCCAATCCCAGCGCCAGCGTGGGGATTTGTGCCATCGCCATCATGGAGAAGAGCCGGAACATCGGCAGCGAAAGCAGCAGCAACACCGCCAGAATAGCCGAGGCGCCGTCCAGGATTTCCATGAAGATGAGATAGACCAGTGCGGCACATAGTCCCCCCGTCGCCAGGGGCGCTATGAAATATGGCAAATGCAGCAGAAGCGGCCAAACGTACATCATGGCCGCGCCGGGGAAATACATCGACGCGTACACCGGCCTGACGAACGTGTAGAACGTCTCGAAATATTCCGGCAGCGGCAGCGCCGGCATCCAAAAACGCCCATGGGCCAGCATTTGAATCTGAGTCAGGTAACTGAACTCGTCCTCGTAGGTCGGTTTGAAGGAGATGCCTTCCATTTGCAGCGTCCAGTACAAAAACAGGCTTGAGCCGATCCAGATGGCCATCGCGATGGATCGGCGCATCACCGCGGAAGGCGCGGCCAGGACATTCCAAAGCCAATTGAATGCCCGGTTGATCGGGGGGATCAATCCCGCAACGATGGCGATGAGAATCATCCGCGGTTTGTTCTGATGTCCGTAATTTCCCTGTCCGAACACCAGCCAGCATTCAACGCCGAAGGCAAGCAGCCCCAGTGTGAGCCATCGGGCAATGCGGGAGGAGAGCCAGTTAATGGTGTCTTCCGCGGCCCCGCCAGGCCGCGCCGGGATCTCGCCGACATTTCTCGACATGGTTCGCCGAACGGGTCTACAACTTAGGATTCGTGTTTCCTGAAATCAACGCCATGACCTCGGCCCGGCTGGCAGCATTGTCCTTGAAGATGCCCCGCAATGCGCTGGTCACCATCATGCTGCCCGGCTTTCGCGCTCCGCGAATCGTCATGCACATGTGCACCGCCTCGACCACGCACGCCGCCCCGATCGGATTCAGTTCTTCCATCAGCGCATCGGCGATCTGCGTCGTCAGGCGTTCCTGCAACTGCGGCCGCCGCGCGTATCCCTCCACGAGCCGCGCCAGCTTGCTCAAACCCACGACCTTTCCATCCGGCAAATAGGCCACGTGCGCTCGTCCCGTGAACGGAAGCAAATGATGTTCGCACAGGGAATGGAATTCGATGTCCCGGAGAAGCACCACTTCGTCGTACCGCTCGGCGAAGACCGTCCGCAAATGGACGCGGGGGTTCTCATGCAGCCCGGCGATCAATTCCGCGTAGGACCGCGCCACCCGCTCCGGGGTCTGCAACAGTCCCTCCCGATCCGGGTTTTCGCCGACGGCAAGCAATATCTCCCGCACCGCCCGCTCGATCCGCGCCAAGTCAACTCCACCTGGGGATTTCGCCTTCTCCGACATATTTACTCCTCTTGCCTTTGAAAGCGATTATAGACGGTTTCGGGTGCGTGGCACATTCTGCAGGCCCTCTTCGTCCTGTGGTACTCCGGGAGAGGCTCAGGGTGGGGGTTTCGCGGACCAATCGACGTTCGACGGTGGAGAGCAAGCCCTCCACGGTGGAGGGCAAGCCCTCCACTCTCACCCCAACCCTTCCCCGCAGTAAAAGGGGAGGGGAAATTCTTTACAGCGAGTGTCGCGCATCCCAGATGACCTCCACGGCAAATGGCGCGTGGCGAAAGCGACTGGAGGAACGTAGACTGAATATATGGGCTCCAGCCCCCACATTCTGCCAAACGTACCGCGAATCGCGGCGCAGCCGCAATCCCTGCCGTATGAGCCGGTATGTGCCATCTTCCGGCGATATCTGCGCGGGCAGAAGCTGAAGTTCACGCCGGAGCGGGCGATGATCCTCGACGCCGTGCTTCGCAAAACCGCGCTGTTCGAGGCGGAGCAATTGGCGGTGGATTTGCGCCAGCTTGGCCACCGGGTGAGCCGCGCCACGGTTTATCGCACCCTGGCTCACCTCCAGGATGCCGGGATTCTCAAACAGGTCTTTTTCGACAATAAGCAGTCCTATTACGACGTGATCGTCGGCCGGCAGGTTTATGACTATCTGATCTGCGTGACCACCGGCAAGGTGATTGAATTCAACAGCGAGAAGCTGCGTAAGCTGCGCGACGAGATTTGCCGTCAGCACGGCTTTGAGCCGCTTTCGCATCAATTTCACATTTTTGGCTTAAGCCCCGAGGCCAAGGCCGAGGCGGAAAAGAACGGCAGCGGCAAAAGTGCTGCCATGCACGGGAAAATCAGCACATCGCGATGAACGTCGCCAGCACAAGAATTCCAATCCGGATCTTCCTGTCCCAAAAGCCGGAACTAGTGAGGTGGTTTAGCATAGGGCGGTTGGCAACCTTCTGATTCGGATCATACAAGGCCCATGCCGGGAGCGGGAGTTTGACCGTTCCCCTCAACAGTTCGATGCTGCGGGCCATGGGGGCGCGTCGGCGTTGTTCGGTTTATGCGGGCTGACTCCGCAAGGCATCGTGGCAAACAACCGCGGATGCGCCCGCGCAACGCTGCACCCATAACATCGCTCCGCATTCCGATTTCCGACCCCAGTCGCCATAAACGGCAAGCTCAACTGTGAAAACTTGCGATTGTTGGCCCGCGTCAGTTTGTTCCGACCATCATTCTTGACAATTCCTTAACGAATCTTGTTTATTTGTGAACCATCGCTTGAAGATGGAGGAGATTTGCACATAAATGAGGAATCTGCCATGGCGCGAGATCAGCGAAACGATTCTTTTCGATGAAGGTGACTTTTAGTCATCTTCTGTAGTGCCTATAATAGCGAATAATAGCGAACCGATTTTGTTTTTTGCCGTGAGGAACCATGTCATATAGACAAATATTCGACAGTCTTAGCAAGGTAGTGCGATTTTCCGAGGCTTGGCTGGTTAGCACAACGCCTCGGGGCGGTCTTCAGATCGTTCAGCCATCGCATCTTGGGGAGAATTGGGTTAAGCCCTACTCCACCGATTTCCAGACCGAAGATGCCGCGACGTGGCGCGCGCTTATTGGTAATCGCACCGTTTGCGGCGAGGACGTCTGGCCCGCAGGCGTTGAGGCCTCCCGGTACTATCGGGATTTCCTGGATGGTGCGAAGTTGCGGCGTCTGGTTGCCGCGCCCGTCAAATCCCCCGTGTTTCCCGGTTACGACGGCGCGCTGCACGTTTATGGCACTTCCGAGTTGGGCGGTTTCGCGGATTCGGAAGTGAAAGCGATCACCGATGCCGCCGGACAGATCGGCCGCGATGCCGCCGCGGCGAGATCTTCACGCCTGATGCACGGCGACTGCGCCAACACGCCGTCCTGGATGCTGCGCCCCGGCAACCGATTGATGGTCCTCAACGCCAGTTTCAAGTCCGTTCTCGGCCAGGCGATCCCGGACCTCGACGAGCGCGTCTCGGATCAGTTGTACCAGGATGCCCGCCAACGGTTGCAGCGCCTCGGCGGCGAACCGATCAGCTCCGATCGCATCGCATTACCCGACTCGCGCGGACAGTTTTGGATTTTCCGCGCCGTGGCGTATCGCAACTATCCCGCGCTCGGCACGGGCCCCGTTCTCTTTTATTGTCTGCTGCCCAGTTATTGCGATTGGGTCTCGCTGCGGGCCGCCGATTTTTCCGCCGATGCCGAACTCTCCCGCCTCGTGCCCGCCATCCATTTCATGAGCGAGCATTTCCGCAGGGGGCCGGCCCTCGGCGAAATCGCCAGGCACGTCCATCTCAGCCCGTTCCATTTCCACCGCCGCTTCACCGAACTTCTTGGCATCACCCCCAAGCATTTCCTGCTGGAATGCCAGATCTTTCATTCCAAGCGCCTGCTGTATGGACGCGCCACGGAACTGGCCGAGATTTCCAAGATATGCGGCTTCGCCCACCAGAGCCATTTCACCAGCCGATTCAAACAGTATGCGGGCCTCACCCCGACGCGCTGGCGAAAACTGGCGACCAAGAACGACGATCCGGCGCGCGGCCGGATCGAGGTACATTGATCACCGCCTGCAAAGGCGCTTTCAAAAACTTTGAAACCGCCGGTCCCCTCGTCGATGCGATATAACTTTCGCCATGAACCCGGCCATCGCAGCCCGGCCCGTCTGGCCAACCTCGCGCACCCTGCGCGTCGGCAGCGTCAGCTATCTCAACGCCAAGCCGTTGATTCACGGCTTGGAAAATGATCCGAACGTCGATCTGCAATTGGCCGTGCCGGCCAAGCTTCTCGACGGCTTGCGGTCGCGGCAGTTCGACGTGGCCCTGCTTCCCGTGATCGATTACCAGCGCCTGCGGGATGCCAGGATTGTGCCCAGCGGCGGCATCGGTTGCGACGGGCCGACCCTCACCGTCCGGATTTTCAGCCGCTCCCCCATCGAAACAATCACCGCGCTGGCCTGCGACGTCGAGAGCCACACTTCCGTCGCACTGGCCCGGATCGTATTGGCCGAGCGGTTTGGCATCTGGCCGCGGTTCGTCGATTTGCCCGAACCAGCCGCAACTGATGCCATGCTCCTCATCGGCGACAAAGTCGTCTCCCACGCGCCGGTGGGGATGGAACATCAGCTCGATCTCGGCGCCGCCTGGAAGGAACTGACCGGAAAGCCTTTCGTATTCGCGGTCTGGATCGCGCGGTTCGGGACCGATCTGGCCGACCTTCCCGATCGCTTGCGGCAAGCCCGGGACCGCGGCCTGGCCGATCTGCCCAACATCGTCGCCCGCCACGCCGTCCCCCGCGGCTGGCCGGCGGACCTGGCGATGAAGTATCTGTCTGTTTATTTGAAGTTTGAGATTGGCCCCGCCCAACTCGACGCCATCCGGCTCTTTCACGACTTGGCGAGCAAATATGGGATTATCGAATCTCCTCGTCCGTTGGATTTGTATTGATCCCCTCACCCTTCCGGGCGCGAACACCAATTCCGCCACATCTGCCGGTAAGCCGCTTCGACATTGCGCGCGAACCGCGGGCCGTCCATCAGGGGCGACGCCCGCATCCTCTGCCGCAGAGTCGAATGCAGGCCCATCAAGCGAGGCAGATCGTTGGCCAGGCGCACGGCGAGGCACACATATTCCTCGGGGGTGTTGGCCACCAGTTCCGGCACGCCCACGTTCGAGAGGATGCTCAACCCAGCCCGGCCCAGCGCCATTTTTCCCGCCAAGCTCACCACCGGCACTCCCATCCACAGGGCATCACAGGTAGTGGTTCCCCCACCATAGGGAAGGGTGTCCAGGGCGATGTCGATGGACTGATAGCGCTCGAAGTAGGCTGCCAGGGGCGCCCTCCCCACGAAGTTCACCCGCTGGGGATCGATGCCCTCCCGTTGCAGACGTTCCAGCACGCGCTGGCGGTGACTGCCTTCGTAAGCGTGCAGCAGCAGCCGGGAATGCGGCACCGCGCCCAGCAGCCGAGCCCACAAACTCAGCAGCGGCTCATTGACCTTGCAGAAGTTGTTCAGGCAGCCAAAGGTGATGAAGCCTTTCTCCAGTGTCGGCGGCGCCTGGAGCGGAAGGTCCACTACCGGCTGGTAACACCAATAGGTCTGGGGCAGACGGATGGTCTGTTCGCTGTAGACCGAGTCATCCCCGCCTACCGGGTCCATATATGGATCGCTCAGGCGGTAATCCATCGTGGCCAATCCCGAACTGCCGGCATAAGCCAGGTAAGTTGCCTGCACGGGCGCGGGCTTGTGGGCGAAGACAAGCAGGCAGTTGTTGGCCGCGTGCAGCGCCAGGTCCACCAGAACGTCGATGCGGTCCTGGCGGATGAGATCGGCCGCCTGGGCATCCGAGAGGCCCACCAGACTGCGCCAGGCATCGGTGTGGGTGCGAAGACGCTGGGTCATTTTATCGGGAGCAGGAACTTGAGCGTAGGCGAAAACCTCGACACGTTGATGATCGTGATTCGCCAGCAACGGCAGAAGAAACCACCCAACGGGGTGGTCGCCGAAACCGGGGGAGACATAGCCGATCCGCAGGCGGCGGTCGGGGTCGCGGTTGTTGGCGTGCGGCCGAATGAACTTCTTGAGCGGCTCGGCGTGCTGCCGGTTCCAGCGGCCCAATACCTCATGGATCATCCTGACGTCGTAACCGGGATGATAATGGAGGGCGAAGATCAGATTGCTGTACGCCGACGCGTAACCAGGCTTGAGCCGAAGGGCCTGCCGATAGGAAGCGATGGCCTCGTCAAGTTGGCCCATGTCCTTCAATGCGTTGCCGAGATTGTTGTGCGCTTCGGCAAGATTAGGCTTGAACCGAATCGCCTCCAGATGGGCCTTGGTGGCCTCATCAAGTTGCCCGAGGCCGACCAGGGCGATGCCCAGATTGCTATACGCTTCCGCGAAATCCGCCTTGAGCCGAATCGCCTGCCGATAGGCGGCGATGGCCTCGTCAAGTTGCCCCTTGCCTTGCAGGGCGATGCCCATGTTGTAGTGTGCTTCGGCAAGCTCAGGCTTGAGCCGAATGGCCTGCCGATGGGAAGCGATGGCCTCGTCAAGTTGCCCGACCTCCACCAGTGCGATGCCCAGATTGCCGTGCGCTTCGGCGTAACCAGGCTTGATCCGAATCGCCTGCCGATAGGCGGCGATTGCCTCGTCAAGTTGCCCTATCTCCCTTAAGGCATTGCCCAGGTTATAGTGTGCGTCGCCGTGTTCAGGCTTGAGCCGAATGGCCTGCCGATAGGAAGCGATGGCCTCATCCAGTTGTCTTTTGTCTTTCAGGGCATTCCCTAGATTGCTGTAGGCATCGGCACAGTTGGGCATGAGGGCGAGAGCCCGACGGATCAAATCCACCGCCAAGTCATTCCGTCCCGCCTGATGGGCAATCACTCCCAGAAGGTGCATCGCAACGGCATGCTCCGGCTGCTCCGCCAAAATCTGGCGGTATATCCTCTCCGCCTCCGCCAGTCGCCCGGCCTGATGATGCGACAACCCGGAATCGAGGTGTTGCTGCAGGGTCATGTGGCGGCACATTGTAAACCCGAATTTCCGCCCTGCTCGCACCAATTCCGCCACATCTGCCGGTAGGCCGCTTCGACGTTGCGGGCAAATCGCGGGGCATCCATCAACGGCGACGCCTGCATCCGCCCGCGCAGCGTCCGTCGCAGTTCGGCCAGCCGCGGCAGGTCCCCGGCCAGAGCGGTGGCGATCTGAACGTACTGCTGCGGCGTCTGGGCAATCAATTCCGGCAGGCCCAGATTGGTCAATTGCGACAGCCCGCCTCGTCCCACCACCGTCTTGCCCACCAGCGTCACGACGGGCACGCCCATCCAATATGAATCGAGGCTCGTGGTGTGGCCGTTGTAGGGGAACGTATCCAGTCCCACGTCGATGCGATGGTAAAGCTCCAGATATTGCAAACGCGGACGGTGGGCGATCAACTCGATGCGATCGGGACTGATTCCCTCCCGTTGCAGCATGTCCAAGAGCGTTTGACGATGGCTCCCCTCGGGGCAAAGCAACATGAATCGCGATCCGGGGATGGTCTTGAGAACCTGCGCCCAGAGCCGCAGGACCGGCTCGTTGACTTTGCAGAAGTTGTTCAGACATCCGAAGGTGACGTGGCCAGATGTTTGCGCCGGCAGCGGGTTGACCGCCGGTTCCGTAACCAGCGGATCGTAGCACCAGAAGCTGTCAGGCAAACGGATTGACGTTTCGGAATAGAACTGATCGTTCAATCCCGGCGGATCGAGGTATGGGTCGGTCAATCGGCAATCCATGGCCGACAGCCCCGTCGTCCCCGGATACGCCAGCCACGCCGCCTGCACCGGCGCCGGCTTGCGGGCAAAGACCAGCGGCCGCCCGTTAGCCATGTGCATCGTCAAATCCACCAAGATATCGATCCGATCCTCGCGGATTTTCCGCGCCGCCTCCGCATCCGCCATCCCCAGGATCGACCGCCAGACGTGGGAGTATCCGCCAATCCGCTCGGTCACCGCATCCGGCCGGCCCACGTCGGCATAACAGTAGATTTCAAACGCTTCCCGATCGTGATTCGACAGCAGCGGAATCGTGAACAGCGCCTGGCAATGCTGGCGAAAATCCGGTGACACGTAGCCGATCCGCAACCGACGGTCGGGGTCGCGATCATTGGCGTGCGGCTCAATGAGTTTCTTGAGCGGCTCGGCGTGCTGTTGGTTCCATCGGCGGCCTTCTTCACAGATCATCCCCGCGTCGTACCCGGGGTGATAATGGACAGTGAAAACCAGATTGCTGTGAGCGATGGCATCATCGGGATTGAGCCGAATGGCCTGCCGATAAACGGCAATGGCCTCGTCAAGTTGCCCCATGTCCTTCAAGGCGATGCCGAGATTGTTGTGCGCTTTGGCAAGATCGGGCTTAAGCCGAATGGCCTGCCGACAGGCCGCGACCGCCTCGTCAAGTTGCTCCTTGTCTTTCAACGCGTTGCCGAGATTGCTGTGCGCTTCGGCAAAATCAGGCTTGAGCCGAATTGCCTGCCGATAGGATGCAATCGCCTCATCGAGTCGCCCCAGGTCGTTCAATGCGTTTCCGAGATTGCTATGCGCTTCGGTAAGATCGGGCTTCAGCCCAATAGCCCGCCGATAGCAAGCGATCGCCTCCTCAAGCTGCCCCTTGGCGCTAAGCGCGTTGCCGAGATTGCTGTGCGCCCCGGCAAAATCAGGCTTGAGCCGGATCGCCTGCCGATGGGAAGCGATCGCCTCTTCAATTTGCCCCTTGCATTGCAAGGCATTGCCGAGATTGCCGTGCGCATCGGCGTAATCTGGCTTGAGCCGAACGGCCTGACGATAGGAAGCGATCGCCCCGTCAAGTTGCCCCCTGTCCCTCAATGCGTTGCCGAGATTGTTGTGCGCTTCGACGTAATCAGACTTGAGCCGAATGGCCTGCCGATAGGAAACGATCGCCTGGTCAGGTTGCCCTTTGTCCCTCAAGGCGTTGCCCAGATTGCAGTGCGCTTCGGCGTAATCGGGCTTGAGTCGAATGGCCTGCCCACAGGCGGCGATCGCCTCGTCAAGCTGACCCTTGTCCCGCGAGGCGTTGCCGAGATTGTTGTGCGCTTCGGCGTAATCAGGCTTCAGCCGAACGGCCTGCCGATAGGCCACAATCGCCTCGTCAAGTTGTCCCTTGCGTTGTAAGGCGACGCCCAGGTTGTAGTGTGCTTCGGCAAGGTCGGGTTTAAGCCGAACGGCCTGGCGATGAGAAGCGATGGCCTCATCAAGTTGTCCCGTTTCCAACAATGCGTTGCCGAGATTGCTGTGCGCTTCGGCAAGATCAGGCCTGATCCGAATGGCCTGGCGATACGAAGCGATCGCCTCATCAACCTGTCGGTTACTCTGGAGGGCGATCCCCAGGTTGTAGTGCGCCTCGGGGTAATCGGGTTCGAGTCGAACGGTCTGCCGAATCAATTCCACCGCCGTGTCCAACCGGCCCAACTGGACGGCCAGCACGCCCAGCAGATGCAGCGCCTCGACGTGATTCGGATTCCGCGCCAGGATTTGACGATACGCCGCCTCCGCCTCGGACAGACGCCCAGCCTGATGCTGCTCGACGGCAAGCTGGAAATCCCGGTCAACGTTGGCATCCGTCATTCGCTTGAGCCCTTCGTTCAACGCCCGTGGGCGGTGACCTGGGTCATCTTCTTCAATTCATTGGTCTTCACGTTGAAGATGGCCTCGGCGCAGTCGCCGCCGGAGAGGTTGTTGTCATCGACGACCGTGACCTTCCCCAACTGGCCGCCGAGACACGTCAGGATTTGCTCGGCCGGGTCGAATTCCAGTTCGCCGCAGTAAATCGTCTTGTCGGCCGTGCGGACGGTCATCCCGCCCGTCGCGGTGACGTGCTTGAGCTTGGGCGCGGCGGGTTCGCCGGTGTCGTCGGCGTTCTCACCCGGCGGGGCGGCCTCGAACTCGGCCTGGACGATATCCGCGTGAAGCAGCCGCAGCGATCCCGTATTCGACGCGTTGTCATGATGCACGATGGTGATGTCCCCCTGAATGATGGCGGCGCGGGCGGCATCATCGTAGATGAATCGCTTTTTCCAGTCGATGGCCGTGCTGCCGTGCCCGCCCACCGCCGAGGCATTAGCGGAGGCGAAGCCTACCGCGTCGGTCGCCGGCCGGGTGGTGGGGGGGGATTGTTCTATGGCGAGTATGTCGCCGGGACCATCAACGCTCAGCCGCTTTGTCGATACGTCGTAGTCGATCCGGCCCGCCAACAGGTCGAATTGGCGCAATAATTTTCCGCCGGCATCCAGGAGAGCGGACTGGGCCTTGGCCCTTGACGGCGTTGTGGCGGAGCCGGCGGCCTCGTCGGTTTGCAGCGACAGGAGCTTGACCTGCTTGTTCTTCATGAAGTCGGCCCCGTCGGCGAATGAATCCCCCTCGGTTGCGAGGGCTGGCCCTTCGCCCGGGCGGGTCGCCGGCTGCGTGGCGGGCGCAACGTCCACCAGCGTGGCCACGATGCGGTCGCACGAGGATGAATCATGGCTTCCACCCGGCTCGTCGGACGCCGTGCGCACGCCGCCGACCACCTCCACCCGGTTGCTCTTGCCGTCCAGCCACGCGCTTCGCTGCCAGGCGAGCTTGAGCGGCCGAGGCTGTTCGTGTGGATTTTTCGGCTGCTCAAGTCCGTCAAATGTCCCCGGCCCCTCGATCTGCGCCGTTTGATCGTGCGGGGATAGCCTTATCGTCCCGCCCGTCAGCGTGGAACTCTTGTTCTTCACCTGGGCCGGCCGCTCGGCCGATCCCTCCAGCTTCACGTGCGGATGCTCATCCACCATCTGAACGTCCAGATTGTCCGCCTTGGCCCAAGACCCGTCCTTTCCTTTGACCACCACGTCATTTGATGCGATGAGCCTGTCCAACGCCGCGTCCGCCGTAAGATCTTTCCCGGCATTTTTCCCGGATTTCGCCGGCAACAGCTCAATCTGGAGGTTCTCGGCCGTCAGGCTCTGATCGTTCTGCTCCGCGTGAACCGAACCGTTGCACAGAATCGTTTTGGCGTAGAGCTTTCCGTCGGGGCCGATCCGCCTGTCCAATTCCAATCGCCGGCCGCTGATCCTTCGCGGTTTCTCGCCGGCGTTGTTCACGATGCAGTCGGCATCCCCATTGGCGATGATCTGCCGGAGCGGCAAAGAGGCCGGCTGGCCCGTATCGGATGCGCTCAAAACGTCGAACTTCAACTCCACGTTGTCCGTGGCAGTCAAATGAAACCGGGGATGATCGACCACCACGTCGCCCTCAAGGTCGGCGCCTTCCACTTGCATGCGGTAGGCTTCGCCTCCGCCCTGATGGTTTTGCGTCTCATGGAGCCGGACGTTGCATCGCCTGGTCCAGTTGGCTTTCAGGACGCTCTTTGGATCGTTGGGATCGGGAAAGCAAGTCTGACCGGGACCCTCGAGGTTCGCCGTGTGCGTCAGCCGCGAAAAATCCAGGTTCTGTCCGGCGACGGTGGAGACCACGCCGTCGGCGTTGGTCTGCTTCAGCACGACGTTGCCCGATAGATGCGCGTCCGATTCATCCGTGCGATATCTGAGGTCGTTGCACGCTATGTCGATCCATTGGTTGTGATCGGTCCCGGCTTGATGCACCTTGACCGGAGCGCCGATCAGGTGAACGATGGCCTTCCCATTTGCCAACGGCGCCGCATTGGCCGGATCGGTCGGCACGAGGCGCATCACGCCGGTCCAGTGGACGTGAATGGGCTGGGGCGACGGCGCGGTCGTTGCCGGGGCGGAGGCGGAGCCTACCGCGCGGGAGCTCGCCTGCGAACTCGCCTGCGAGTTCGCCGCCGCGGGCGCGGTGGTCGGGGCGGCTTGATCGTCACCGGCCGGCCCGCTCTGGCCTTTGCTCGCGAAATCCACGTCCATCCTGCTGGCTTCGATGTCGTCGCCGTTCTGCAAGACGTGAACGTTATCGAAGAACGTCGCGGTATATCGCTGCTGCGTCTCGGCCGCCGCCGGCGGCGTCGCCGGTGTTACCGCCGGTCCGGCAATGGTCGGGCCGGCCGGCGCAGCCGGCGCAACAGCCGCCGCGGGCTCGGGTTGCGCCGAAAATCCGCTGCTGTTGGAAATCGTCAAATCGGTCCCGTGCGCCATTTCCAGCGATTTCAGCCGCTTGTCCAAGTCGTCCCAATACAACACCAGCCCCGTGCCGATGAACGAATAATCCCGCGCCTGCACCGTGACCGGAACGTCCTCGGCATGAACCGTCTTCCCGGCCGAGTCCACGTATTCCTCCGTAAAGAGCCGATACGTGTCGTTGTCGAACTCGGCGTTGGTCATTGTCATGGTCATTTCGGCATCGCCCTGGTGCTGCATGGCCGGCGATGTGAACAGCTTTACCTTCACGTGACGAAGATTGCCGTTGCGCGGCGGATCGGTAGGGGAGTTGGACATCATGCCCTTGTCCGTTCCCGGCGCGAAGCGAATCAGCCCGTCGTCCCCTTCGATTTGCAATACCTGCCCGTCGCTCAGGTAAAATTGGATGACCGGATCGGTCACTTTAACCGCGCCGTCCGGCTGCGGATCGTAGTAATCCGATTTGAACTGATAATAAAGCTGGCCCTGGCGATCGAATTGCTTCACCCACGCCCCGGAGCCGGGCTTGATCAATGCGTTCGGGTCGCCGGCATTGCCCCCAAAACTGTCCGCCGCAATGTTGCCGCCGGTCGAACTGCCGTATTTCGGCTGGAAATGAAGATACGCGGTGAAAGCCCCGGCCAACGCGATCAGCGTCACCAGGATGAGAAGGACTTTTCTCATCTTGACGCCTTAGCCCTCGCCCACGTCCAGCATGCGCAGGACCACCAGGTCCTGAACGTCGATCAGGCCCACCGGCCGGTCCTTCTCGTCCACGACCGGCAATTCGTCGATGCGGTGCTGGCGCATGACGGCCATCGCCTCGCTGGCCAGGGCGTTCTCGGGGATACGCTTGGGAGTGCGCGTCATGACCTGGCCGATCGGCCGGCTCAGGGCCGTGCCGTCGTTGTCCGTCACCAGCCGGCGAAGATCGCCGTCGGAGAAAATGCCCGAAAGTTTTCCCTTGGCATCGATCAGGACCACCGCGCCGCTGCGCCGCTTGATGCTGCTGACCTCGCGCAGCACCTGCGCCACCGTCAGGTGATCCGAGGCCAGCGCAAGGTTCTCGCCTCGGCGGAACGTCATCGCCTCTTTGACCCGCATGAGTTTGCGTCCGATCTGGCCGGCGGGGTGGAACATCGCGAAATCGTCGGCGCTGAATCTCCGCAGCTTCATCACGGTCAGCGCCAGCGCATCCCCCAGCGCCATCATCGCGGTGGTGCTGGCGCTGGGCGCCAGGCCGAGCGGGCAAGCCTCCTCGATCTTGCCGATCGCCAGCACAACCTCCGCGCCTCGCCCCAGCCCGCTGGTTCGCGAGGCGGTCATGGCGATCACCGGATGATCCAGCTTCTTCACCAGGCTCAGCAGGCGGAGGATTTCATCGCTTTCCCCGCTGGCCGAAAGAATCAGCACGATATCGCCCCGGCGGATCGAGCCCAGGTCGCCGTGGGCGGCGTCGGAAACGGAGAGAAAATGGCTCGGCGTTCCCGTGCTGGCCAGGGTTGCCGACAACTTCCGGGCCACGTGGCCGGCTTTGCCCACCCCGCTGGTCAGCACCGACCCCGGACATTCCAGCACCAGCCGCACCGCCCGCTCGAACGATTCGTCGATCGCCGCCGACATCCCCCGCACCGCCGATGCTTCCGCTTCGATCACCTGCCGCGCGAATTTCAGGGCCTCGTCTTTTGCCATTGGAGCAACCCACGCTGGATTATCGGTCGGCGCACACTAAAATCAATCAATCGCCAATCAAGGACGAAGCGTGGAATATCGCGTAGAACTGGATGTTTATAACGGCCCACTCGACCTGCTGCTCTATCTCATCAAGCGCGACGAGCTGGACATCTACGACATTCCCATCTCGCGCATTCTCGATACCTACGTGGGTTACGTCGAGATGCTCAAGCAAATGCGGCGGGAAAACGGGCTGGACATCAACGTCGCGGGCGATTTCCTGGTGATGGCCGCCACGCTGATGGAAATCAAAAGCGCGATGCTTCTGCCCAAACCCCCGCC